>ERZ857480.79660-NODE-123486-length-67723-cov-29.0587_pt1 | contig 67723 bp, 65 predicted proteins | sample MGYA00519767_ERZ857480 | MGnify/ENA primary metagenome ERZ857480 (study PRJEB31778, sample SAMEA3449210) | human gut metagenome | biome: human gut; feature: human-associated habitat; material: faeces | place: United Kingdom | collected 2010/2012 ...
CCAACACCAGCAGCCCCCCCAGCAGAGCCCGGGGGCCCGGCGTTTCCCCGTCAAAGAGCATGACCCACACGGGGTTCAGCAATGGCTCCAGCAGAGAAAGCAGGATCAGCGGCATGGGCGGGCACACCCGCCCTGCCCGGGCATGAAGGCAATAGGGGATCCCCAGCTGGAATATGCCCAGAATGGCCATGCAGGCAAAGGGCCAGGGGGCAAACTCTATCTCCCCCACCCGGCCGAAAAGCAGGCCCACGCTCATGGTCAGTATATGCCCCGCCAGAATGCCGGAAAACTGCTCCTGCTCCGTTTCCTCCCCCACGGCCATAAACATCAGGGCCATGCTGATCCCGGCGGTGGTGGCAATGCAGTCCCCCAGAGGGGTAACCCCCGGCGCCGCATCCCAAAATACAAGCCCTATGCCCAGAAAGGCGCCCAGCACCGTCAGGATCTCCTGCGCGCAGGGGCGCCTGCGCAGCTTTATGGCCGTAAACAGCAGCAGGAACACCGGCCCCGTATACTGGAGCACAATGGCGTTGGCGGCGGTGGTCAGCTTGTTGGCCACCACAAAGGCCAGCCCCGTATAGCTTTGGAACAGGCCGTGAAGCAGGGTCTTTTTGCTGAATACCGGCCGGATACGCCGGTGCAGCAGGTGGAACAGGCAGGGCATCACCGCAAATATCCCCCGGAAAAAGAGGATGGCAAAGGCGTTGTAGGGCACCTGCTTCAAAAAAATGCCCCCGATGCTCCACAGCAGAGCGCAGAGCAGCATCTGGCCCATGGCCAGCCCCCGGCCGGCGGAGGAAGAAAGGTTCCGCTTCATATGCGTTTGCTTCTCTCCGAGGATTTGTTTTTGGGTTTGCGCTTCCCGGTGCGCATGCGGCCGTTGATCAGAAAGGCCGTAAACAGTATGCCGTCGCCCAGGCACAGCAGGGCATAGACCCACAGCAGGGTCTTGGTGATATCGTTGCGCAGGAAGTTCATGTTGGGGTTGAAGCCGTCCAGTACCAGAAATACCAGCATCATCAGGCTCAGCACCATCACGGCATATTGCAGGGCTTTCAGCAGATGTTTCATGTTTGTTTTCTTTCCCGTTTTTGTTTGATCCTCTGCGGGATCCTGTATGAGGGGCTGGTTCATGCCTCCGGATCGCTGCACAGCAGGATGCAGTCGGATACGGAGCGTCCGCCCTTATAGGGGTCGTTCAGCACGTTCCCGTCATAGACCATGAAGCTGGAGCGGCCCCCGTCCAGATTATAGGCCGCCTTGCAGCCAAGGTCTGCAAACAGCTGCCCGAAGGCTTCCAGCGTCAGGCCGGAGGCCTCGTCCGTCCGCCCGTCCACCACGATAAAGCAGTAATGGCCCGGGGCGTAATAACCCAGCCCCACCCGCGGATTGGCCCGGCGGATGTTTTTGCTGGTGTTGAGCCGGGCATCCGGCAGGGGGTTCCCCTCTCCGTCCAGCAGCATGGGCCCAAAGCTCCATGCCTGCCATGCCCCCCGGCTGACCGCCGTTTCCAGCGAAAACTCCTGGGGGCTGTAGGTCTCCATCACGCCGTCGTAATACAGTACGCACACGTCAAAGTCGCTTTTCTCCTCCCGGTGGACCACCCCGTTGCGGATGACGATGCCCGCATCCTGATTCCCGTAGGTATCCCCCGTAATGGCCAGGATGCCCCCGCCCCGCTGGGCCATGCTCTTTACGCTTTCCCGAATGCCCCGGCCGTAGGTATCCTCCGCCAGCATGGTCTTCAGGCAGCGCACATCCCCCACATAGATATCCGCCAGATAATACACGGCGTCCTTCCCCGTGCCGTACTGCACCCTGCTGAGGGTAAAGTGCAGTTTGGCGCCGGTATAGCCGCTTTCGCTCTTTTGTTCCTGCGGGGAGAACCTGTCCCCATAGGCCGCCATGAGATCCAGCGGCGCAGGGGTCGCCGTGGACAAAGCGGAAGCCTCCGCTCCCGAAGGAGAGGGGGCCGGCACGCCGGGGCTTTCCGGGGCATAAGGCGTAGGGCTGGCCACCACGATCCCGGCGCTCTGCCCTTTGGCGGGCCGGGCATGATGGAACCATGCAAACACCAGCAGGGAGGCCCCCAGCAGCAGCAGCGTGGTAAGGGCGGTAAGGATGCTTTCCCGCAGGATACGCCTGCGTTTTTCTTTCTTATTCATATGGCGACAGTATACCACAACTTCCGGCAGAAAACAACAGCGGCAGAAAAGACCCCTCTCTGCCGGAGCCTGTCTGTCTTTGGGGAAGGGGATTAAAGAAGCGTGCCTTTGTCTACCCTACAGGCACAGGGGGGAAGACAAGGAGGCTTCTATTTGATAAGCAAGGTAGATCTGTGCGGTGTGGATACGGCCAGGCTCCCGGTGCTCACCCATGAGCAGATGCGGGCCCTGTTGCTGCGGGTGCGGCAGGGGGATGCGGCCGCCCGGGAGCAGTGCATCCTGGGGAACCTGCGGCTGGTGCTTTCGGTGCTCCAGCGGTTTGACAGGCGGGGCGAACAGGCGGACGATCTGTTTCAGGTGGGCTGCATCGGCCTGGTAAAGGCCATCGATAACTTTGATCTTTCCCACGAGGTGCGTTTTTCCACCTATGCGGTGCCCATGATCATAGGGGAGATCCGCCGCCACCTGCGGGATTACTCCCCGGTGCGGGTCTCCCGTTCCCTGCGGGATCTGGCCTGCAAGGCCATGCAGAAACGGGCGGAGCTTATGGAAAAGACCGGAAAGGAACCCACCGTGGGGGATATTGCCCGGGCCATGGGACTGAAAGAGGAAGAGGTGGTGTTTGCGCTGGAAGCGGTCATAGAACCGGTATCCCTGTATGAGCCGGTGTTCCATGACGACGGCGACGCCACCTATGTGATCGACCAGATCCGTGACAATACCGCCGGGGAGGGCAAATGGCTGGATTCCATCGCCCTGCAGGAGGGTATGGAACGGCTTTCGGAACGGGAAAGAAAGATCCTGCGGCTGCGGTACTATGCCTGCAAGACCCAGATGGAGGTATCTCAGGAGATCGGCATCTCTCAGGCGCAGGTCTCCCGCATAGAAAAAAGCGCCCTGAAGCAGCTGGAAAAATACATGTGACCCTGCGCCGGGGCTTTCAGGACAGTTCGCCCCAGAGCAGGAGCGTATCGTTGGCAACGGAAAGGCAGTCCCCTTCCATAACCGTATCCAGCAGGACCCCCAGCGCCCGGATATACCCTTCGTATTCCGCCGTGCCCGGGAAAGGCCCATAGGAGGAGGACAGGCTGCGGGAAATGAACCCTTCTCTGGAATATTGCAGGGGAAAAGAAAAGGTCTCTGCGGCATATCCGCCCTTAAAAAACGCTCCGGCCCGGGCCTGCACCTTTTCCGCCCCGTGGGTCAGGGAGGTGTACCCCGGGCAGTACCGCAGGCAGAGGGCGTGCTGGGCCCGGGTAAAGGCATCATACCGCCGGACATTGGCCAGGATGCATACGATCCCGCCGGGCTTCATCAGGCGGCAGCATTCGGAATGAAACAGTGCCGTATCCAGCCAGTGAAAAGAGGAGGCCGCCGTGATCAGCGAAAGGCTTTCTGCCGGCAGCCCCGTATGCTCCGCCGAAGCCGGCACGGAATGAAAGCGGGGGTTTTGCCCATAGGTGGCCTCTGCCCGGGCCCGCATGGCGGCGTTGGGCTCCACGCAGAACACCTCATAGCTCCGGCTTAAAAGCACCCCCGACAGGATGCCCGTCCCGGAGCCCATATCCCCTATCCGGTTTTCCGTAGAACCGGCCAGCTCCAGCACTTTTTCCACGGCCTGGGGCGCATAGGCCGGACGGCTGCGCGCATATTCCGCCGCCTTTTCCGTAAATACCGTTTCGTTTGCCATCTCTTTTTCCCCTTCCTCCGCTTTGGTGCGGCAAATCTCCGCTCCCATTGTTTGCGCTTCCCGTTTTTACAAGTATACCCCGGGAACCGCCCAAAAGCCACCGCAAAACTTCATCCGGGGGCTGGGACGCGGCAGGAACAAGCGCCCGCGGTATTCGGTGCCTGGGGGGCGCACCGCGTGCCTGGCGGCACGCCTGCGGGGGGCTCCGCTCCCCCGCAGGGTTCCGGCGGCCCTGCCGCCGGAACGTGCGCCCCCGGCCTGCGTATACGGACCCGGCCCCGTATGCCCGCGCCCCCGGCCCCGCAAAGACTCCCCTCCATTTGTAACGCTATTGTATACTCTTTCAAAAGCCATGGAAAAATGCCCTGCCCTGTGGTAAGATGGGAAAAACCATTCTGATCTCATAAGGAGCCTTTCATGGACGAACTGCGCCTGTGTCTTTTAAACGATTCTTTCCCGCCCCAGATCGACGGGGTGGCCAACGCCGTGGTCAACTATGCCCGGATCCTGACCCAGCGGCAGGTGCCCACCGAGGTGGCCGTGCCCGCCTACCCCGGGGTCAAAGACGATTACCCCTTCCCGGTGGTGCGCTATAAGAGCCTCAACACCACCTCTCTGGTGGGCTACCGCACCGGGAACCCGCTGGACACTCCCTCCCATAAGGAAATGCTCGCCCTGCACCCCACCCTGCTCCACTCCCACTGCCCCATTATCTCCACCTATCTGGCCCGGGTGCTGCGGGAGGAGTGCGGCGCCCCCCTGATCCTTACCTATCACACCAAGTTTGATATCGACATTGCCCGGGCGGTAAAAAGCAAAGCCCTGCAGGAGCAGTCCATCCGGCTGCTGGTGAACAATATCTCCGCCTGCGACGAAGTGTGGGTGGTCAGCCACGGCGCCGGGGAAAACCTCAGGAGCCTGGGCTATCAGGGGGACTATCTGGTCATGGAAAACGGGGTGGACTTCCCTCTGGGCCGGGTGCCGGAAGAGCAGGTGCAGGCCCTCCGCCGCCAGTACGGGCTGGACGAGACCATGCCCGTGTTCCTGTTTGTGGGCCGGATGATGTGGTACAAGGGCCTCCGCCTGACCCTGACGGGGCTCCACGCCGCCAAAGAAGCCGGGTGCGACTTCCGCATGTTCTTCATCGGCGACGGAGCGGACCGATCGGAGATGGAGCTTTATGCCAAAGATCTGGGTCTGTCGGACCGGTGCATCTTCACCGGGGCCGTCCGGGACCGGGAGCTGCTGCGTACCTACTTCTGCATGGGGGATCTGTTCCTCTTCCCCTCCACCTTCGATACCAACGGCATCGTGGTGCGGGAGGCCGCCGCCTGCGGGCTGGGCAGCCTGATGATACTGGATTCCTGCGCCGCCGAAGGGGTGACCAACGGCCAGAACGGCATCCTCATCCACGAGGATCCCCGGGAAATGGGGGAAGCCGTTATCCATGCCTGCCGGGACCGGGCCTTCGTCCGCCGGATCGGCGAAAATGCGCAGGCCCAGCTGTACTGCTCCTGGGAGGATTCCGTGCAGCGGGCTCAGGAACGGTATGGGGAGGTGCTTAAACGCAAGGCCGCCGGGGCATATGAAAACCGCCGCCGGACCCCGCTGGAGGAGATGATCGCCGGAGCCGCCAGATTCACCGAGGATATGGAAAAGGCCATGCGCTCCCTGTTCGTAAAGGAGCATCAGGCGGAATACCGGCACATCGAGGCCGAGACCCGCCGGCAGGCCAAGGCCGAAGCCTTTGAAAACGACGCCAAAGCCACCCTCAATCGCCTGGAGCACAATATAGACAAGGCCCGGGCCCAGCTCAGCGAAAAGCTGGAGCGGTACCTCTGATCCATGCGCACCCTTTGCTATACCGCCCCGGAAAAGGATGCCGGGCGGACGGTAAAAAGCGTGCTGGAGGAGGAGCTGCATATCTCCTCCTCCCTTATCTCCCGGCTCAAGCGCCGGGAAGGAGGCATTGCGGTCAACGGCGAAAAGGCCTATACCACCCGCCGCCTCCTGCCCGGCGACCGGATCACCGCCCGGGTGGGGGATCCGCCCCCCGCCCGCCCTCTGCCGGGCTGCTCCATGGCCCTTTCCATCGTATATGAGGACGAGGATCTGCTCATCCTCAACAAGCCCGCCGGGCTGGCGGTGCAGCCCACCCGTGACCCGGAAGAAATGACACTGGAAAACGGCCTGCTGGGCTACCTGCCCCCGGGGGAATACCCCCACCCCGTCAGCAGGCTGGACCGGGGCACCTCCGGCCTTATGGCCGTGGCCAAAAGCGGCTATGCCCACGAGCTGTTCAAGCGTCTGCTCCATACCCCCGACTATGTGCGGGAATACCGGGCCCTGATCCCCGGCAGGATAGAGCCTGCCGCCGGGCGGATAGAGGCTCCCATTGCCACGGAGCCCGGCTCCTCCTATAAGCGCTGCGTTTGCCCGGAGGGAGCCCCCTCCCTGACGGAGTACGAAGCCCTGGGCTGCCGGAACGGTCTGACCCTGCTGAAGCTCCTCCCCCGCACGGGCCGCACCCACCAGCTGCGGGTGCATATGGCCTGCAGCGGGCATCCCCTGCTGGGGGACTGGCTGTACGGCGCTCCTTCCCCTCTGATCGCCCGCCCGGCCCTGCATTCCCGGCGGCTGTACCTGCGGCACCCGCTCACCGGCCGGGAGCTGGATCTGACCGCCCCTCTGCCCCCGGATATGGAGTCTCTCTGGCCGTGGGAAATCCCCTGACCCCCCTGGGATCCAAAGGTAAAAGAGTTTTTTCATGATCCGTCCCTTCGAAAAAGAAGATCTGCCCGTCCTTATGGATCTGTGGCTGTCCGCCAACATGGACGCCCACGCCTTTATCCCCGCCTCATACTGGGCGGAACATGCCGGCCAGGTGCGCACCCAGCTGCCCCGGGCAGAAGTATATGTCTGTCAGCAGGATGCCGCCGCCCCCATCGACGGCATTATCGGCATAAACGGCACCCATATCGAAGGCCTGTTTGTCAAAAAAGCCTGCCGCTCCAAAGGCGTGGGCAGGCAGCTGAAGCCCAGGCTGACCCTGTGCGTTTACCGGCACCCCCCAAAGCCCTTTCCTTTTATGAAAGAGAGGGGGTTGCCATCCTCTCCGAAGACACAGACGGTTCCACCGGCGAAAAAGAGCTTTTCATGGGCTGGCGCCGGTAATCCCCACCCCCGTTTCCCCGTAAACCCGGCGGCGGGGCCTTTTCTTTTGGAGGCTTTTCCTCTTTTTTCCACAATTTACAACTACCTTGCAAATCGTTCGTATTCCGGACGAAACTTTATTACATTTCGGACGAATCTTTTTTGTATCCTATAGGCATACAAGGGCGGCGCCCCCGAAGCCGCCGCCCATTCCGGCAAAAAGGAGGCACACGAAATGAAAAAGTTTCCCCGGGTGCTTTTGATACTGTGTATTCTGGGACTGGGCGGCTGCGGCGCGCTGGCTCTGATCAATCTGTATATGGTGCGCCAGTCCGCCCGGCGCATGGATTCCCTGAACGGCTTTGCCGATACCCGGGCCGACTGCATTCTGGTCCTGGGGGCCAGGGTATGGGAGGACGGCCGTCTCAGCCAGGTGCTCAAAGACCGGGTAGACGCCGCCATCGCCCTGTATAAAGAGGGCTGCGCCCCCAAGCTCCTCATGAGCGGGGATCACAGCTCCGAAGCCTATAACGAAGTGCAGGCCATGCGGGATTATGCCGTGGAGCAGGGCGTCCCTGAGGAGGACGTGCTCATGGATCACGCCGGGTACTCCACCTATGAAAGCATGTACCGGGCCAAAAACGCATACGGCATGAGCAGCTGCATCGTTTCCACCCAGAAGTACCACCTGTACCGGGCCCTGTATATCGGACAGGCTCTGGGCATGGAAAGCCGGGGCGTCATTGCCGACCAGCGCCCCTACGCCCGCCAGACCTATTATGACCTGCGGGAAGCGGCGGCCCGGGTAAAGGATTTCTTCCTTTCCATCCTCCAGCCGGAGCCGGTCTATATGGGGCTGGGCGTGCCCTATCTGGACAGGATGCAGGCCGTTGACTTTAACGGCTGAAGCAGGTATACTGAGTTTGTATATGATTTTTCTGCAGGAGGAAGCAAACGTATGGCCATCGGCATCGGTATTATAGGATACGGCAACGTGGGCAAGGGCGTGGAAGCGGCCTTGCCTTTTTATACGGATATGGAGCTTACGGGCATTTTTACCCGCCGGGACCCGGGGGACATACGCCCCCTGACCCCCGCCCCCGTGTATGCGCTGGATCAGCTGGATTCTCTGGAAAAAAAGCCCGACGTGCTCATCCTCTGCACGGGCAGCGCCACGGATCTGCCCCGGATGACCCCCGCTCTGGCCGAAAAATACTGCGTGGTAGACAGCTTTGATACCCACGCCAACATCCCCGGGCATTTTGCCGCCGTAAACGAAGCGGCTCTCCGGGGGCACACCGCCGCCCTGATCAGCGCCGGGTGGGATCCGGGTCTGTTTTCCATGGCCCGGCTGCTGGGCCGGTGCGTCCTGCCCCAAAGCCGGTGCGAGACCTTCTGGGGCCGGGGCGTCTCCCAGGGTCACAGCGACGCCATCCGCCGGATCCCCGGGGTAAAGGACGCACGGCAGTACACCGTCCCCGTCAGGGCGGCGCTGGAAGCCGCCAAAAAAGGGGAAGCGGGCGACCTGACCCCCCGGCAAAAGCACACCCGGGAATGCTATGTGGTGCTGGAGGAGGGGGCCGACCCGGAAGCCGTGGCCCAGGCCATCATCACCATGCCCCATTACTTTGACGAATACGATACCTCCGTCACCTTTATCACCGAAGAAGAGATGCTGGCCCGGCACGGCGCCATGCCCCACGCCGGGGAGGTGCTGCGCCACGGCATTACCGGGGCCGACGGAAAGCAGACCGCCTTTGTGGGCTTTGAAGTGGCCATGGATTCCAATCCCCAGTTTACGGGCTCCATCCTGCTGGCCTTTGCCCGGGGCGTATACCGCTTTTACCGGGAGGGCCGGACGGGCTGCTTCACCGCCTTTGATATGCCCCTGTCCGCCCTGTCCCCCATGAGCCGGGAGAAACTCCTCTCCACCATGCTGTAAGCCATGGCCAGTATTCGGGAATATCTGACCAGATTCGGGAACCTGACTTTGGAGATGAACCCCTTCAACCCGGTGGACGGGCTCATCTTTGCCCAGCTTTCCTATATGAACTTTGACGGCGTGGTGGGCGAAGACCCGGTGCCCCTGCAGCCCGCCTGCGCAAAAATGCTGCAGAAGAAGGATTTTTCCTCCATGTATCATTTCATGCAGGCAGACGACGCCAAGCTCCTTGTTTTTCTGGGGATGCGAAAGCGCTTTGCCGGGGTGGAGCTGCTGCGCTATGTGAACATTCTGGATGACGATAAGCAGGAGCAGTTTTCCGCCGTTACCGCCGATTTCCCCGCCTTCCGGCTGGTGGCCATCCGGGGTACGGACGCCTCTCTGGCCGGCTGGAAGGAAAACTTCAACATGGCCTTTGCCAGCCCCGTCCCCGCCCAGCTGAAGGCGGCAGACTATGTGAACCGGGCCGGCGAGACCACCCATAAGCCCCTTATCGTCTGCGGCCACAGCAAGGGCGGGAACCTGGCCGTATACGGCGCCTCCTTCTGCCGGCCGGAGGTGCAGGACCGCATCACCGCCGTTTACAGTTATGACGGCCCCGGCCTGACCCCGGAGCAGGCGGCCTCCCCGGAGCATACCCGGCTCATGCCCCGGATCCAGGTGATGATCCCCCGGGGCTCCTTTGTGGGCACCCTGTTTGAGCAGACGGACGATGTGATCTATGTGGAATCCGACGCCGTGGGCCTGATGCAGCACTACAGCTACAACTGGCAGGTGGAGGGCATGGGCTTTGTGCTGGCCAAAAAGCCCACAGATCCCAGCGCCTTTATGACCGGCGCCATGCGGGATCTGATCCACAGCATGTCCATTGAGGAGCGGCGGATGTTTGTGGAAGCCCTGTACAGCATTCTGGCCGCCTCGGAGGCCACCAATCTGGTGACCCTGTTTGACGAATGGCAGGTGCGCTCTTTGAAGATGCTCCGCTACTACCGGAATCTGGATAAGCCCACCCGGGATCTGCTCATTCAGATCACCCGCAAGTTCCTCAAAGCCGCCGCCGCCCAGGCCCGGTTCCCCCTGCCGGAAGCAAAGCAATAACTTTCATGCCCGGACGAACAGGTTCGGGCATTTACATTTGAATCCGCAGACATGAAAAAGCCCCCTCCCGCAGGAAGGGGCTTTGTGCTTCTGTGCGTCCGGAGGCGTTTATGCCAGGGCGGCCGCCAGCCCCAGCGCCAGATCCAGCAGTCCATGCTGGCGCACCTTTTCCCTTTCGCCGCCCAGATCGCCCATGTCCCAGCTTTCGCCCAGAATATCCCCGCCGAAGAAGAAGGTATACAGCTCCACGCCCAGATAGTCCGCCACCGCCTGAAGCCCGGCGGCCTCCATTTCCACGCTGATGCAGCCCTCCGCTTTCCGGCGGGCAATGTTGTTTTCCGTTTCCCGGTAGATGGCGTCGGTGGTCCAGTTGCGGCCCGCTGCAAAGGGCACCCCGCAGCTGCGGAGGTATTGGGCCACGACCCCGCTGTTTTTCATCTCCATATAGGCCGCCCCGGGGGCATAGTGGTAGGAAAGGCCCTCATCCCGGCAGGACTCCGTGGGCACGATGATCTTCCCGGCGCATTTTTCCGGAGCCAGCACACCGCAGCTGCCGAAAACGATGCACTTTTCCGCCCCGGTAAGGGCCCTGACCTCCTGCAGGATGGCTCCGGCGGCAGGCGCGCCGATGGGGCTCATATAAAACAGGAGCCGCTGCCCCTCCGCCTCCAGCAGATAGACGGGTATGGGGCCGTTGGCGGTAAAGGCCCTTGCGGCCACGGAGGGTGCATATGCCGCCAGCACCTTTTCCAGCACCTTGTGGTGAAAGGTCACGATGCACACGTCTGCCAGCTTTTCCCGCTTCCCGTAAATATGCTCCGGGGTGAAAAGGGGCCGGCTGTGGGGATCGTAGGTATCCAGTATGCTCATAAAAAAGATTCCTTTCTTTCCGGTGTTTCTGCATTATATCAGCCCGGTGCGCATATTGCAACACAGACGGGGCCCCTGCCCCTCCCGCAGCACCCGGGAGTCATGTGGGGATCGAACCCACCCCGGCAGACACGCCGGGCAAAGGGAGCTTTTTATTCGGAGGGAGGGAAGATTTCCGGGAAATGCCTGTCTCTCCCTTGCCAAAGGGCGGATCCTGTCGTAAAATATAGGTGTAAAAGAAGGAAAGGCACTTTTTTATGCACGAAGCCATCACCTGCCGCGTCACCGTAAGGCTTTTTGCCGGGGAGGATAAATGCTTTGGCCCCGGGGTAGCCATGCTGCTGGGGCATATCCGGGAAACCGGCTCCATCCGCAGGGCTTCTCAGGCCATGGGCATGGCTTACAGCAAGGCCTGGACCATTCTCCGCCAGGCGGAGGCGGCCTTTGGGGCTCCCCTGCTTGCCACCGCTACCGGGGGACGCTCCGGAGGGGGCGCCGTTCTTACCCCGCTGGGGGAATCGCTCCTGACCCGCTATGATACCCTGTGCGCCCGGCTGGAGGCCTGCGCCCGGGACTCTTTTGCAGAACTGTACCCTGGGGAAGCATCCCCGGAAAGGAATTTGTAATGGAACAGAAAAACGCCAACGCTTTTAATTTTCAGCAGGCCAGGATCCTGTGGAAGGATCGGAAGCGCCATCTGGGCCTGCCCATCTCCTTTACCGTCTACACCGTGGACGAAAACCGGCTGTATGTGCAGAAGGGCCTGTTCACCACCTCCACCTCGGAGCTGCTGCTTTACAGGATCCTGGATATAAAGTCCAGACGTACCTTCTGGCAGAAGCTTTTGGGCGTGGGGAATGTGACCCTGTATAACGCCGACGCCAGCGACAACCAGATCGTGCTGAAGAATATCCGCAATCCGGAAGCCGTGCGGCGGTTCCTCTCCCAGATCGTGGAGCACCGGCGCAGCGAAAAGGGCGTTACCGGCCGGGAGATGTACGGCGCCGCCAACAGCTGCCACCACGGCCCCCACCCGGAGGGCCAGCCCGGCTACCGGGACATCGACGGGGACGGCATCCCCGATATTATGGAGTGACCCGCGGCTCCGGCATGAAAGTGCCGGGGCTTTTTTTGCGGAAACCGGGGGCACGCCGCCTCCTGCCCGCCACTGCCGGGAGCAAAGGGGATACGCCGGTGGGGGGGGCGCAGGTTCCGTCTGGGGACCGGAACGCTGCGGGGGGCACCGCCCCCCGCAGGCGTGCCTGCGGCACGCACTGCGCCCCCCAAGCCCCGTATACGGCTCGCCCCGGGGTGCCCGCCAGCAGCGGCCCCACGCTTTTTCAGCCCCGTATGCGGCTTTTTCTTGACAATCCTCCCCTTTTGTGCCATACTGTTTTTGTATTCCGCCATGAAGAAGCAGGAGTAAGCAGAATCCCCCGGTCTGCAGGGAGGGCGTCCAGACTGAAAGCGCCCGGCCAGGGCTCCGCCCAAGACAGCTTCCGAGCGGGCACATAAGGCTTCGGCCGAAGCTGCGGCGCACCCCCGCCATACACAGGGGCCAGAGGATGCAGAAGATTGCATCGAACATGGGTGGCACCGCGGAAGCCTTCGGCTCTCGTCCCATAGGAGGGATGGGGGTTTTTTTATAGGCCGCCTCCCCTTTCGGCCTGCCCGGCTTCCCGTGCCGCCCCCTATTCCACACAGAAAGGAACCTACGCTATGGAAAAGATCAAGCCCCGGACTCTCTCCGGCTTTATGGAGCTGCTGCCTCAGCGCCAGATGCAGATGGAGCGATTCATGGAAGTGCTGCGGGAGAGCTACAGCCTTTACGGCTTTACTCCCCTGGATACCCCCGTTATCGAAGCGGCCCAGGTGCTTCTGGCCAAGGGCGGCGGCGAAACGGAAAAGCAGATCTACCGCTTTGAAAAGGGCGACAGCGACCTGGCCCTGCGGTTTGATTTGACGGTGCCCCTGGCCAAATATGTGGCGCAGCACTACGGGGAGCTTACCTTCCCCTTCCGCCGGTTTCAGATCGGCAAGGTCTACCGGGGGGAAAGGGCCCAGCGGGGCCGCTTCCGCGAGTTTTATCAGGCGGATATAGACATCATCGGCGACGGCCAGCTGGATATCCTGAACGAGGCGGAGATCCCGGCCGTTATCTGCCGCACCTTTACCGCTCTGGGGCTCAAGGGCTTTGAGATCCGGGTGAACAACCGCAAGATCCTCAACGGATTTTATGCCATGGAGGGTCTGACGGATAAGGCTGCCGACATTATGCGCACCGCCGACAAGCTGGAAAAGATCGGCCCCGCCAAGGTGCGCGGCATCTTTACGGAGGATCTGGGGCTGACGGAGGAGCAGGCGGATTCCATCCTGCGGTTCATGTCCATCCACGGCACCAACGGGGAAGTGCTGGCCCGGCTGGAAGAATACCGGGGCCGGGAGCCCCTCTTTGACACCGGGCTGGAGGAGCTCACCGCCGTAGTGCGGAACCTGGGCGCCTTCGGGGTGCCGGAAGAGCATTTCACCGTGGATCTGACCATTGCCCGGGGGCTGGATTACTACACCGGTACCGTATACGAAACCTGCATGAAGAGCCACCCGGAGATCGGCTCCATCTGCTCCGGAGGCCGGTATGACAATCTGGCGGAGTATTACACGGATAAAAAGCTCCCCGGCGTAGGCATTTCCATCGGCGTCACCCGGCTGTTCTATGTGCTGGAGGAGCAGGGCATGCTCAACGACCTGCTGGTCACCGCCCCGGCGGATGTGCTGGTGCTGCCCATGAGCGAGGATCTTTCCCCCGCCATCCGCACGGCCACGGCCCTGCGGGAAGCGGGCATACGCACCCAGCTGTATACGGAGAAAAAGAAATTCAAGGCCCGCATGGCCTATGCAGACAGGCTCTCCATCCCCTATGTGCTTTTCCTGGGGGAGGATGAGATCCAGAGCGGCACCGTTACCTGCAAGGACATGACCGCCGGCACCCAGCAGACCCTGCCTTTGGAGGAGCTGCTGCCCCAGCTGAAAGAAGCGCTGGCCCGGCGCAGGGCCCAGGCGCTCATTACGGAATAAGAGCGGCGCCCTTTACCGCATTTGCCCCGGAGGACAGCCCGCTCAAAGGCCGGTTCATCCGCTGCCCGGCCGCCGGGGCTCGGGGCTTCCGGGTATACGCGAGGCGGGGGCGCAGCGTTCCGGCCCGGGCCGGAACACTGCGGGGGCCTTGCCCCCGCAGGCGTGCCTCCGGCACGCGCTGCGCCCCCCAACCCCGTGCAGAGCGTCTCCCCCCTTTCCCCACGGCCCGGCCTCACGCCGCCCGGCCTGCGCCCGCATAAAAACATACCCCACAAAATATACGCATACAGGAGAATTTCGATCATGATGCAGTCAAGAACCCACACCTGCGGGGAACTGCGCCTGCAGGATGCCGGCAAGCAGGTCACTCTGGCCGGCTTTATGGAAAACGTCCGGGAGGTAGGCGGCAGCCTGGCCTTCGTGGTGCTCCGTGATTTTTACGGCACCGTCCAGCTGGTCATCGAAACCCCGGAACTGCTGAGCCTTATCCGGGGTCTCAACAAGGAAAGCACCCTGCAGGTCACCGGCCTGGTGCGGGAACGCTCCAGCAAAAACCCCAAGCTCCCCACCGGGGAGATCGAGGTGGTGCCCAGCGAGATCAGGGTTCTGGGCCGCTGCCGCTACAACGAGCTGCCCTTTGAAATCAACCGCAGCCGGGAGGCAGACGAAAGCAAACGCCTCAAATACCGCTATCTGGATCTGCGCAACCCCCAGGTCAAGCAGAACATCCTTCTGCGCTGCCAGGTGGTGGCCGCCCTGCGCAAGGCCATGCAGGATCACGGCTTCCTGGAGATCACCACGCCCATCCTTACCGCTTCCTCGCCGGAGGGCGCCCGGGACTATCTGGTCCCCGCCCGGAAGCATCCCGGCAAGTTCTATGCCCTGCCTCAGGCCCCCCAGCAGTTCAAGCAGCTGCTCATGACCGCCGGGTTCGACCGGTATTTCCAGATCGCTCCCTGCTTCCGGGATGAGGATGCCCGCGGCGACCGCTCCCCCGGGGAGTTTTATCAGCTGGATATGGAAATGGCCTTTGCCACCCAGGAGGATGTGTTTGCCGTTCTGGAGGACGTGCTGCCCCCCATCTTTGCCCAATACGGCAAATATTCCGTTGCCTCCAGGCCCCCCTTCCGCCGGATCCCCTATCTGGAAGCCATGGAAAAATACGGCTCCGATAAGCCGGATCTGCGCATCGATCTGGTGGTGGAGGATGTGACCGCCCTTATGCAGGGCATCGGCTTCGGCCCCTTTGAAGGGAACGTGGTCAAGGCCGTGGCCGCAGATAAATTCACCGGCACCCGCAAACAGATCGACGCCCTCTGCGCCGAGGTGGAGGTTCAGTCCGGCAGCAAGCCCTACTGGTTCCGCTATGAAGAAAACGGCGAGATCGTGGGGGGCATCGCCAAGTTCCTGCAGCCCATCCGGGAGCAGGTCATAGAGCAGCTCCATCTGGTGCCCGGCACCTTTGTGGGTCTGGCCGCCGGAAAGAAATCCGCCGCCCAGAAAACCGCCGGTGTGCTGCGCAGCAAGCTGGGCGCCCTGTGCCCCGGCCATATGGATAAGGAGCGGTATGAGTTCTGCTGGATCGTAGATTTCCCCATGTACGAGATCGGGGAGGAAAGCGGCCAGCTGGAGTTCTGCCACAACCCCTTCTCCATGCCCAACGGGGGCATCGAGCCCCTGCTCAAGGCCGAGCGCGGGGAGCTGGATCCTTTGACCATCACCGCCGATCAGTATGACCTGGTGGTCAACGGCATAGAGCTTTCCTCCGGTGCGGTGCGGAACCATGACCCGGAGATCATGATCAAGGCCTTTGAGATGGTGCGTCTGGGCGAAGAGGATGTAAAGGCCAAGTTCCCCGCCATGTACAACGCCTTCTGCTACGGAGCGCCCCCTCATGCGGGCATTGCCCCGGGCATCGACCGGATCGTCATGATCCTGGCCGGAGAGGACTGCATCCGGGAGATCATCCCCTTCCCCATGAACAAGAACGCCCAGGATCTGATGATGGACGCCCCCGGCTATGTGACCGAAAAGCAGCTGGAGGAGCTCCACCTGAAGATCGATACGGACGCCCAGTGATCCGCATTTCCCAGCGCCCCTTCCGGGGCGCTTTTTTTGCGCCCGCCAGCAGGAAGCGGCCGTGTTCCAAAGCCCCAGACCCGAAAGCGAGCCTCCCCCGAAGGATGGGACGCGGAGATACGAGGTTTGCGCGTACACCCTGGGCGGGGGCGCACGTTCCGGCCCCGGGGCCGGAACTCTGCGGGGCCTGCGGCTCCCGCAGCCGTGCCGCAGGCACGGGTGCGCCCCGGCTGCCCCGTATACGGCGCGACTCCCTTTTTGCCGGTCCTCGCTTCCCGGCCGCCCCCGCAGAACGGCGGCCACCCTTTCCTCCGGCATACAGGGGCGCCTCCGGCTTATTCATCCAGATTCAGGCAGATCGCCGATGAATCCATACCGGTGGTATGCTCCGCATATCCGTGGTGCCCGGTGGCTTTTCCGGGCAGCGGCTTCACCAGGGGCAGGGGCTCCGTCCAGCGTTTCTCCCGCAGGTAGTTGGCCGGATTGGGAAAGGAGGGGAAAAACCCGCCCTGCCGGGCTGCTTCCTCCAGCCGCCGGGAACGCAGCGCCACATCCTCCAGCAGCTTCTCCCCCTCCTCCGGGGACAGCTTCAGCCGGGCAAAAGCCTTCTGCGCCTGCTCCCGTCTGGCCTTTACGGGATATGTCTCCCAGAAGCGTTCAAAATCCAGCCTTTGGGGAAGCCCGTTCTGCTCCTTCTTCTCCCGGCTTGCGGCAGGAACGTTTTCGGAGAAGGCAGGTGCTTCTTCCCCGGTCTCCAAACATTCTGCTCCTGCTTCACACACGCCTGCGGAGAAATTCCGGGCAGACGCCGGCAGGAGAGCGGCATACTGCTCCGGTCTCTGCCGGTCATGGGCCGTTGTGTTTACATTTGCATGCACATTGATATTTTCATTTTCATTTGCATTGACATTTTCATTTACATTTACATTAGGTTTCTGCTTTTGGACAGGATCCGAAACCACTGGTTTTGCGTGGCAGGAAAGAACCGTATCCACAGGTTTCTCTGCCGGTGCAGCCTTGGGAGCCGAAGGAAGCTCCGCCGTCCCGGATGAGCTGGAAGAAGGGGTCTGCGGGTCACGGCTCTCCCGGGTGGGGCGGCCTCCCATGCGTCCGGCTTCCCGGCGGCGGGCATTGGCCTCCAGCTGGGGGCGGATAAGGGTAAACAGCGCCTGCACCAGCGGGGATGCGGCCTCCGGCATTTCGTCATACAGGCCATAATCCGCAATGGCATCATACAGCGCCAGACGGGTAGCATCGTCCAGTGCCCGGGCGGCCTCCCGGAAGGAGCCGTAAAAGATAAAGCTGTCCCGTTTCATGGGGTGTCTCCTCCTGTTTCTTTCTTTGGCATGAGTATACAGGAGCCGCCGCTCTACTTTTTATAATAATCTTCCCGGAAGGATGCGGCCTGGGGGCATGGCCGTGCAGAAGAAGAAAGTTCCGATGAGGCGAGGTCTGGTACGCGGCTAAAATAGGGCTGCGCCGTATACGAGGCTCCCGGGGGCGCACCCGTGCCGCAGGCACGGCTGCGGGGCTGCGGCCCCGCAGAGTTCCGGCCCCAGGGGCCGGAACGTGCGCCCCCGCCCGGCGTGGATGCGAAGGTTCCGAGTCCCCGCGTCCCAGCCCCCGGGGACACGTTTCCGGCTGCGGAAGTATATTCCCCCGGTTTCCTTTACAAGGTATGGAAAATGTCGTATACTGTAAGAAAAAATCATGGAGGATCATTATGGAACGAGTCAATGCCTGGACCACCTACTCCCCGGAGCAGGAAGCCGAGCTCATGCATAAGGCCGAAGCCTACAAGGCCTTTCTCAACGCCGGTAAGACCGAGCGGGAGTGCGTAAAGGAAGCCATCCGCCTGGCGGAGGAAAAGGGCTTCACCTGCCTGTGCAAAAAGGAAACGCTGGTGCCCGGAGACCGGGTATACGTAAACACCATGGGCAAGGCTTTGCAGCTGTATATCATCGGCAAGGCACCCCTGGAGCAGGGCATCAACATTGTGGGCGCCCATATCGACAGCCCCCGGATGGATCTCAAGCAGAACCCCCTGTATGAGGATACGGATCTGGTCTATCTGGATACCCACTACTACGGCGGCATCAAAAAGTACCAGTGGGTCACCATTCCCCTGGCCCTTCACGGCGTTGTTGCCAAAAAGGACGGCACCGTTACCGAAATGGTCATCGGTGAGGAGGAGAGCGACCCTGTGGTGGGCATCTCCGATCTGCTGATCCACCTGGCCGGGGATCAGATGGGCAAGAAAGCCTCCGTTGTCATCGAAGGGGAAGAGCTGAACCTGATCGTAGGCGGCAGGCCCATGAAGGATCTGCCCGAAGGGGAAAAGGAGCCCTGCAAGGCGCTGATCCTCCAGCTGCTGAAGGAAAAGTACGGCATGGAGGAAGAGGACTTCCTTTCCGCCGAGATCGAAGTGGTGCCCGCCGGCAAGGCCCGGGATATGGGGCTGGACCGGAGCATGATCCTGGGCTACGGCCACGACGACCGGGTATGCGCCTATGCTTCGCTGGATGCCATCCTCTCCATCGAGGGTGTACCGGAAACCACCTGCTGCTGCGTTCTGGCCGATAAGGAAGAGATCGGCAGCGTGGGCGCCACGGGTATGCAGGCCCGGTATTTTGAAAACGCCATGGCCGAGATCATGGATCGGGCCGGGGAATATTCCGAACTGAAGCTCCGCCGGGCGCTGGCCCGCTGCCGGATGCTCTCCTGCGACGTATCTGCAGGCTACGACCCCAACTTTGCCGGCTGCTTCGAAAAGAAGAACTCCGCCTTCCTGGGCCGTGGGGTATGCTTCAACAAATATACCGGCTCCCGGGGCAAGGGCGGCAGCAACGATGCCAACGCCGAATACATCGGCCGTCTGCGGGATCTTTTTGACCGGAACAATGTCCACTATCAGACCGCCGAGCTGGGCAAGGTAGATCAGGGCGGCGGCGGCACCATCGCCTATATCTGCGCTCTGTACGGCATGGAAGTCATCGACAGCGGCGTAGCCGTTCTCTCCATGCACGCCCCGTTGGAGATCATCAACAAAGCCGACCTGTATGAGGCCATGCGGGCTTACCGCGCCTTCATGCTGGAAGCATAATTTCTCACCGGCCCCCGCAGTCTCCCGCCCACGGGCAGGAGATTCGGGGGCTTTTTCCTGCTGCGGGGTGCATACAGGATAAGTAACAGGCATGGTAAAGCACCGGGAAGTCTTCATGAAAGTACCCCGGGAGCAGGGAAAGGCTTATATGCGTATCCGTTCCGGCCATGGAAACGGATACGGGGCTTATGTGTATTTTCCGTTCGGAAAATCCCGCACGCCCCATAGGGGAAAGGGCAAAGGAGACAGAAAATGAAAAAGATCACCAGCCGCACAGACTTTTTTGGGCAGACCATCCATTATGACGAGCATGGCCGCAAGATCGGCAGCACCCGTCCCGATCCCTTGGGGGGACAGGTGCTCTATGACGCCAACGGCAAGCAGGTGTGCCGCAGCAGGGAGAATTTTTTCGGCGGCCAGATCTACTATGACAACAGCGGCAGGCAGGTAGGCCGCAGCGGCCAGGATATCTTTGGCAACACGCTGTTTTATGATGCCAACGGCAGGCAGGCAGGGCGCAGCAGCCAGACGATTATGGGCCGGACCATTACCCGCCTGAAAGACGACTAAGGCCGTCCCGGGCACCGCCATTCCAAGGGCGGTGCTTTTTTGCGCAGAGAAGCGGCGGCATAGAGCCGGGCAAAAGGAGATCTCCCTGCAAACGGAGCCGGGGGAACACTGGGGGGGCGGCTTGCCGCCCCCCCCCCGCAGGCGTGCCGCCAGGCACGCGGTGCGCCCCCTAAGCGGCTTATACGGCGCTGCTCCGTGCCCCCGCGGCCCATGCCCCGGAATCCGCCAGGCCCGGCCTGTCCTGTACTCCAAAACAAACACCGCCTCCCGGCTTATCGCCGGGTGGTTGTAAAACAGGGAATCCTCCGTATGGTCAAGAATCATACGGAGGATTTGCTTATGTCCAATCTGCAAACCTGCTGGCCGGGAATGAAGCTCCGCACACCGAGCCGCAGCGAGGCGTTTCGGAGGCCAACCGCCGCGCAGCGGCGGCTCTTAGGCCGGAGATGGACGCACATACTCCCGTCAGGAGCGTATAGAAGTGCGCCTTTTGGTTCCTGAAGGGATTTTATCAGTTCGCCGAATTGGAAGTTGTCAGTCCAAAATCAGGACGCCTGCGCAATCGGACATTTGCGTAAATGAAAGGTCTGGAAAATCCTTTCTCAGTTCCTCAACGACAAAGTAGATCTCATCATTATCCCATGTGTCTCCTGCCTCCAATTTACACTGTTCTAAGTCCTTTCGTGTTTCAAAGGCAACATCGCCGATTATAATTTTACCGTTTTCTTTTAAGTAGTTACGCAAGTCTAACAGAAAGTCGCGCTTTTGCGCATCCGTCAAATGATGCAGAGAGTATGTCGCAACAATATAATCATAACGAAAGTTCCGCAATGGTTCGGCAAGTCCTTTTGAAAAGTCCCCTTGATATAAATGCGCATTTGGCATTTTCTCAGATGCCAACGCAATCATTCTTGATGAAAAGTCCTGCCCATAAATGGAACAGCCTCGCTCGTATAGTTTTGCCGTTAATGTGCCTGTTCCGAATCCAATATCCAGCACAACGGCATTTTCAGCTCTCATTATGGCCTGAAAAATGAACCCAAGTACCTTTTTATAACCGGCAAAAGGGTATGTGTTTTCCTCATCAGAAGTGCCAACAGTTTTGTCATAGCCATCAGCCCAAAGGTCGAACTCTTTGCTGTTTAGCATACGTACTTCCTCCACAAATCTCGATTTGCTGCTCAATTTCGTACTCAAATTATACCATAAAACTTGTGAACGATTCTACCGCAGCTTTGGACGATATGAGAAAAGTCTGGACAGTCTTCTGCCCGGACTTCCCAGCTCAATGATAAATCAATTCCGCTTTTACAGCTTCCTCTGCCTGTGCCTTGCAAGCGTTCATCTGCCGCACCCATTCCATTTGGCTTTCGGCTTTCAGCTTTTCGGTCACGCCGTTTTGCTCTGCCAGTGACCGCACAATCAGCTCCATGCGGTTTCCCGCTTCGACGATCTCGGCACAATACTGTCTTACGCACACCCGCGAATGGGAGGCGGCTGTCTTTTACAGGGCTTTTTTGGGGCAGTGCTTTACGCACTCCATGCACAGGATGCATTCTGTACCGTTCTTCCGGCAGCGGGAAGGATCCAGCATATCCACCTCCATGGGGCAGACCTGCCTGCACCGGCCGCAGGAGATGCATTTGCCCGGATCGCACTTTATCCTGAACAGGGCAAAATAGCTCATGGGCTTCAGGAACACCGTTACCGGGCAGATATATTTGCAGAAGGCCCGGTTATCCTTCAGGGCAAAGGCCAGGGCAATCCCCAGCCCGTAATAGAGCAGGTTCCCCACGATAAAGGCCCAGACCATGATCTTTTCCTTATCCGGCACCTGAAAAAGGAACAGCCCCCCTACAAACAGCAGCGAAAGCGCAAAGCACACATAGCGTATCCAGCCCAGCTTCCGCCGGGGGCTCCGGGGCCGCTTATAGGGAAGGAGATCCAGCACCATGGCCGTCCAGCAGGCATAGCCGCACCAGCCCCGGCCAAAGAGCAGGGGGCCGAAGATCTTGGCCACGGCATAGTGGATGGTGGCGGCGGTAAAGGAGCCCTGGAACAGATAGTACCAGAAGCCCTCCAGCTGCATGTTCTCCCGGCAAATCAGCCCCAGATACACCAGCATATAGCTGCCGATGCAAAGCTGGGCTATCCGCCGGGCGTGAGGAAAGCGGCAGCCATACAGATACACGCACACCGCCAGACACAGACCGATGTAGCTGAAGTTGAACAGATAGAAAGAGTCGCCCTTGGTCAGCCACAGGATCACCGCCACCCCTCCAAACAGAAGGAACAGCAGCAGGGGCCCCAGGATCTTTTTTTTACCTATGGATGGCATAGTTTCTCCGTTGGCCCGGTTTTAGTTTTCAAACAGCCGGGCGGCCTCCTGCATATAGCCGGAGATATACAGGTGCTGGGGGCACACGCCCTCGCAGCGGCCGCAGCGGCGGCACTGGGAAGCCTTTGCGCCGCCCCGGGTGGCATACTCATACTGGGCTTTGGCCCGTTCCAGAGAGCCATAGCGCTTGTAGCTGTTGAGTACGGCCAGGATCCGGGAGATATGGATGCCCTCGGGGCAGCCGTTGACGCAGTAGCGGCAGGCGGTGCAGCCGATCTCCCCCGCCTTCTGAATGGCTTCCCGGGCCTGGGCAATGGTCTGCCGCTCCGCCTCCGTCAGGGGATCCAGTCCGCCGAAGAGGGCAATGTTCTCCTGCACCTGGGCTTCTTCAGACATGCCGGAAAGGATCATCTTTACCTGAGGCAGATCATGTACGAAGCGGAAGGCCCAGCTCACCAGAGATCTGTCCGGAGCCGCTTTTTGCAGCAGGGGAGCGAACACGCCCTTTTCGCTGGCCAACAGGCCGCCCTTTACCGGTTCCATGACGATAACGGGCTTATTATGCTTTACGCAGACCTCATAGCACAGGCGGGACTGCACGTTTTTATCCTCCCAGTCTGCATAGTTGATCTGCAGCTGCACAAACTCCATCTCCGGGTGGGCCGTAAGGATCTGCTCCAGCACCGCCGCCTTATCGTGGAAGGAAAAGCCCGCATGCCTGATCAGCCCCTCCGCCTTCAGCTCCTGCATGAAGTCCCAGAGCCCCAGCTCATCCGCCGTTTTGGCATACTCCGCATCCAGCGCATGGAACAGATACATATCAAAAAAGTCCGCCCCGCTGCGCTTTTGCTGCAGCCGGAATATCTCCCGGGGGGTATGCTCCCTTTTGGCCAGAACGGAAACGGGCAGCTTATCCGCCAGAATAAAGCTTTCCCGAGGGTAACGGGCCAGCAGACCGGCCCCTACGGCCTCTTCGGAATGGCCGTCGTGATAAAAATAGGCCGTGTCAAAATAGGTATATCCGGCCGCCATAAAATCGTCGATCATGGCATTGAACTGAAGCTGATCGATCTCCCCGTTCTCCTTCAGGGGCAGGCGCATGGTGCCGAAGCCCAGGGGTTTAACTGCGTTCTCAAAAAAATCCATACAAAACCCTCCACATTACAGCATATATTTTATTTTATCGGGTATCTTTTTTTCCGTCAAGGTTTCCATATGGGGAATTGTGTGATATGATAGGGTATTACGAACATATAAGCAGAAAGGTCATTCAATATGGTATATGTATGGATCGCCCTGGGGGCGCTGGTGCTGGTGTTTCTGTTCTTCTCGTTTTACGCTTTCAGGCTGGGAACGGGCCGCCGGGACAGGACGGAACTTTTCCGCTACAGCTCCGTGGCCCCCTCCGCCCGGATCCCCTTTCGGGACCGGGTGGAAAAGGGCGTAAACTGGTTTGAAGACCAGTACCGGGAGACTCTGGAGATCACCAGCGACGACGGGCTGAAGCTCAAGGCAGAGCTTCTCCCCTGCGAAAACCCAAAGGGCGTTATCGTGGCCATGCACGGCTTTCGCTCCTGGCCCTCCCGGGAATTTGCCCTGATCGCCAAGCTTTTGTATGAGCAGGGATACACGGTGCTCTATCCCTACCAGCGGACCCACCGGCTCAGCCAGGGGGATTACATCACCTTTGGGGCCAAAGAGCAGTATGACTGCCAGCAGTGGGCCCAGGTGCTTTCCCTGCGCTATCCGGAGCTGCCCCTGTTTTTGTACGGTCAGAGCATGGGGGCTTCCACGGTGCTGCTGGCGGGAGCCCTGCCTTTGCCCCGGCAGACCCGGGGGCTCATTGCCGACTGCGGCTACACCAACCCCGCCGGAGTCATCCGCCACGTCCTGCGCACCGCCTACAAGGTGCCGCCCTATCCCCTGCTGTGGTGCATGGATCTGTGGGCCCGGCTGCTGGGGCACTACAGCTTTTATGAGGTGAACACGCTGGCGGCGCTGGACAAGACCTCCCTCCCCTGCCTGTTCATCCACGGCACGGCGGACGACCTGGTGCCCTATGAAATGGGCCGGGCCAATGCGGAGCGCTGCCATACGGAGAAAGACTTCCTTACCGTAAAGGACGCGGGTCACTGCGCCAGCTGGTATGTGGGGGAAGCCGACTACCGGAGCCACCTGCTGGCCTTTTTGCAGCGGTACGGAAGCTGAGAGGTATACGGGGCCCGGGGGCGCACGTTCCGGCGACTAAGCCGCCGGAACTCTGCGGGGGCGTCGCCCCCCCCGCAGGCGTGCCGCCAGGCACGCAGTGCGCCCCCGCCTTTCGTATACGATCCTGCCCCGAAAAACCGGGCCCCAGGCCTGTTTTCCTTGACAAATCGGCCATGTCGATTATAATTGTATTAGGATAAAAAGATTCAATTCACCATAAAGGAGATGGAAGCCATGACCAAAGCCACAATGGACAAGATCGTTTCCCTGTGCAAGAACAGAGGGTTCATTTTCCCCGGAAGCGAGATCTACGGCGGTCTCTCCAACACCTGGGACTACGGCCCTCTGGGTGTGGAATTTAAAAACAACGTGAAAAAGGCCTGGTGGAAGAAGTTCGTACAGGAAAGCCCCTATAACGTGGGCATGGACGCCGCCATTTTGATGAACCCCCAGACCTGGGTGGCCTCCGGTCATGTAGGCGGCTTTTCCGATCCGCTGATGGACTGCAAAAGCTGCAAGGCCCGCCACCGGGCAGACAAGCTCATTGAGGATTACGCCGCCGCCCACGGCCTGGAGGATCTCCATCCCGACGGCATGAGCAACGAAGAGATGGAAGCCTTTATTGCGGATCACGACATCGTGTGCCCCCAGTGCGGCGCCAAAAACTTCACCTCCATCCGCAAGTTCAACCTGATGTTCAAAACCTTTCAGGGCGTTACGGAGGATTCCGCCAGCCAGCTGTATCTCCGGCCGGAAACCGCCCAGGGCATCTTTGTAAACTTCAAAAACGTACAGCGGACCACCCGCAAAAAGCTGCCCTTCGGCATCTGCCAGGTGGGCAAATCCTTCCGCAACGAGATCACCCCGGGCAACTTCACCTTCCGCACCCGGGAGTTTGAGCAGATGGAATGCGAGTTCTTCTGCGCCCCCGGCACGGATATGGACTGGTACCGCTACTGGAAAGATTTCTGCAAAAACTGGCTGCTTAGCCTGGGCATGACGGAAGCCCACATCCGCCTGCGGGAGCACGAACAGGAGGAGCTCTCCTTCTACTCCACCGGCACCACGGATATCGAATACACCTTCCCCTTCGGCTGGGGCGAGCTGTGGGGCATTGCCGACCGCACCAACTATGACCTGAGCTGCCACGCCAAGGTCTCCGGCGAAAGCTTTGAGTATACCGATCCCTTCACCGGGGAAAAGTTCGTTCCTTACTGCGTGGAGCCCTCTCTGGGCGCCGACCGGGTGGCGCTGGCCTTCCTGTGCGATGCTTACGACGAAGAGGAGCTGGATAAGGGCGATGTGCGGGTGGTGCTCCATCTGCATCCGGCCCTGGCCCCCTTCAAGGCCGCCGTGCTGCCCCTGAGCAAGAAGCTTTCCGAAAAGGCCATGGAAGTACATGCAGAGCTTTCCAAATACTTCATGGTAGACTTTGACGAGACCGGCTCCATCGGCAAGCGGTACCGCCGGGAAGACGAGATCGGCACGCCCCTGTGCATCACCTACGACTTCGATTCCGAAACCGACGGCTGCGTTACCGTCCGCGACCGGGATACCATGGAGCAGATCCGCATGCCCATCGGCGAGCTGCGGGCTTACATTGAGCAGAAGCTGGTATTCTGATCCGCATTTGCGCATATTCTTGTTTGTGCCCGCTGTGTGACTCATGGCGGGCACATTTTTCCGAAAGGAAGGTTTTTATTGCATATGTCATTCTGGGAGACTCTGTGGGAAGTGTTTCATGAGGATTGCCTTCTTCTGCTGCCCATCCTGTTCTGCACCTTTTTCCTCATCGAATATATAGAGCACCGGGCCGGAGAAAAGTTCACCGCCGCCCTTCGCCGTTTCCGCCGGACGGGCCCCCTGTGGGGCTCCCTGCTGGGGCTGGTGCCCCAGTGCTCCTTCAGCGTTTCCTGCGCCCACCTGTATAACGAAGGCATCGTTACCGCCGGTACGCTGGTGGCCGTGTTTCTTTCCACTTCGGATGAAGCGGTGCCCGTGCTCCTTTCTCAGCCGGGCGGACTGGCTCTGGCCGGAAAGCTGGTGGCCGTTAAGGTGCTGGTGGCCTGCATCGCCGGTTTCGGGCTGGACTTTTTCTATAAGCAGACCCGTCAGCAGGCGGATTTTGAGGCCCTCCACGTGGAGCACACCTGCCATGCCCGAAAGGCGGATATAAAGGCGCTGCTGTGGGAAACCTGCAAACACACCCTGAGCGTATGGGCCGTGCTGTTTGCCGCCACCTTTGCCCTGACCCTGCTGATGGATCTGGTGCCCCGGGCCAGCATGGAAAAGTTTTTGCTGGCCGGGTTCTTCCAGCCCTTTCTGGCGGCATTGCTGGGGCTGATCCCCAACTGCGCCGTATCCGTAGTGCTGGTGGAGCTGTATATGCAGTCTCTGCTCAGCTTCGGTTCTCTGGTGGCGGGGCTGTGCACCAGCGCCGGGCTGGGGATGCTGGTGCTGCTCAAGGGCAAGCGGGGGCTGCACAGCTGGGCCCTGCTGCTGGGGGTATGCTATGTGGCCGCCGTAGTCGCCGGGAGCCTGCTGCAGCTCCTGCCCTGACCGGACGCACGCATTTTAACGCTCCCATCGTGCGAGGCCCCTTTTCCCAATTCCGGCGGCGTATTGTGCCTTTGGATCCCTTTCCCGGTTCGGCGAGGAATTGCGTCCCCCGCCACTTCTGCCTGCTTTGCTTCGGCAGAAATCGCATGGACGGTGTTCTTCGGCCGGACGGAAGTCCGCTTCCCGTGAAGAAAGGCCTGCTTGGGCTTTTCCGGACAGATTTTTGCTGCTTTTGCCGCAAAATCCTCATCCCGATTCCGCTGGAGTACCCTGTCCCTGTGCATGGCTGCACTGCCATCAGGCCTTACTTCGGCGGGGCTTGCATGCTCTGGATTTCGGCCGGGTGGAAGCTCCTTTCCCGTGCAGCATTCTGACAGTTTCTGTTCCATGCGGAAGCCGCAGCCCTGGCCACCACCCCCCTGCCCGGTTTCGATGGGATGCCGTGCCGCCGTGCCTCTGTGCATGGCTGCACTGCCATCAGGCCTTGCTTTGGCGGAACTGCCTGTTCTTTGCCCCCTGCCCCCGGTTCCGGCAGAGCATGACCGTTTTTGCCTGGCCATCCGTCTTTTTTACTTTGACGAGGGGCTATGCTCCCGGCTACAAAGCCCGCTGCCCCGTACCCTGGGGACAGACGCTTTTGCCCTGACTTATTGTATCTGACTTTGGAGAATGCGTATGGAGATCACCGGCGTTGTACAATCCATCATCTTCCGCAATACGGACAACGGATATACCGTCCTGTCCCTGTTTGACGAGGAGAAAAATGCAGACTTTACCGCCTGCGGAGCCCTTCCCCTTTGCTCCGTAGGGGATACGGTGCGCCTGGAGGGCTCCCTGAAGTTTCACCCCCGGTACGGGCAGCAGTTTGCCGCCGCAAAATGCGAAGTGCTGGCCCCTTCCACCCTGGGTGCCATAGAAAGCTATCTTTCCAGCGGCACCGTCAAGGGCATCGGCCCGGCCATGGCCCGGATACTGGTAAACACCTTTGGGATGGATACCCTGCGCATTATGGAGGAGGAGCCCCGGCGGCTGCTGGAGATCCCCGGCATCGGCCCGAAAAAATACCGGATGATCGCCGATTCCTTTCAGGAAAACCGCACCATGCGGGAGATCCTTCTTTCTCTGGAGCCCTATGGCATGACGGTGAACCAGGCCTATAAGCTTTACAAAAAGTATGGGGACATGGCCCTGATGAAGGTGCAGGAGAACCCCTATCAGCTTATAGACGATATTGAGGGCATCGGCTTTGTCACTGCCGACGCCATTGCCCAGCGGGTAGCGGGCTTTGAGACCACCTCTGCCGCCCGGCTTTTTGCGGGGCTGCGCTACGCCCTGCAGGACGCCCGTTCCGAATACGGGCACACCTATCTGCCCAAGGATAAGCTGCTGCTGAAAACCATGGGGCTGCTGGGGGTGGATCCGGAGCTGCTGGAGGAAGCGCTGGAGGCCATGGTGGCCGATGAAAGCCTCCTTTCCCGGCGTGTGGGCGAAACGGAGGGCATTTTTCTGCCCTATCTGGCCCGCATGGAGGAGGGCATTGCCCAAAAGCTCACGACCCTGCTGGAAAAGCCTGTGCAGAACCCCTTCTGGGATGTGGCGCAATACCAACAGGAGCTGGGGGTGACCCTGTCCGCCTCCCAGACGCAGGCAGTGGAAGCGGCCCTGAATGCCGGGCTGCTGGTGATCACCGGGGGTCCGGGCACGGGCAAGACCACCATTATCCGCTGCATCACCTTCGCTCTCAGCGAAATGGGCATGACCTTTGCCCTGTGCGCTCCCACGGGCCGGGCGGCCAAGCGCATGAGCGAAGCCACCGGCGCCGAAGCCAGCACCCTGCACCGGCTGCTGGAATACAACCCCGGGGAGGGCTTTGTGCGCTGCAAGGACGATCCTCTGGATTATGACATGGTCATTGTAGATGAAATGAGCATGGTGGATGTGCCCCTGATGCACGCCCTGACCCAGGCTCTGCCCCGTGGAACCCGGCTCATTCTGGTGGGGGATGCGGATCAGCTGCCCCCCGTTGGCTGTGGGGATGTGCTGCGGGATATCCTCAGCAGCGGAGTAGTGCCGGTGATACGGCTGACGGAGATCTTCCGGCAGGCCCAGACCAGCCGGATCATTACCAACGCCCACCGGATCAACGAAGGGCAGATGCCGGTTCTGGAAAACAGCGACAGCGACTTTATCTATGAGGAGCAGAACGTGCCCGAGCTGATACTGAACCGGGTGCGGGAACTTTGCCTGCGGGAAAGCGCCCGCCTGGGCACCGGAGAACCACTTATGGATGTGCAGGTGCTGACTCCCATGAAAAAGGGTACTCTGGGAGTAGAAAACCTGAACCGGATCCTGCAGGAAGCCCTGAACCCCCCCGAGCTGGGAAAACCGGAGCACAGCTTCGGCTCCTTGCTGCTGCGGCAGGGGGATAAAATCATGCAGATCAAAAACGACTATAAAGTGGAATGGCAGAAGCCCGGCCCGGACGGTGCCCTGCAGGAGGGAGCCGGGGCCTTTAACGGGGATCTGGGCACCCTGTTCCGGCTGGACAACCTGAACCGGGTCCTCCATGTGCTGTTTGACGACGGGCGGCTGGCCATGTATGACTTTACCCAGGCAGAGGAGCTGGATCTGGCCTACTGCATCAGCATACACAAAAGCCAGGGGAGCGAATTTCCCACGGTGCTGCTGCCTCTGGCAGGCGGCCCCCCCATGCTGCTGAACCGGAATCTGCTGTATACCGCCGTGACCCGGGCCAAAAAACTGGTATATTGCCTGGGCCGCCGGGATACCATTGCCCGGATGGTGCGCACGGTGCAGTCCCGCCGCCGCTTTACCGCACTGGCCGTTCGGCTGCAGGAGGCCCGGAATGAGGATTGACCGCCGCGCCCTTCATGAGCTGCTTTTCGGCTCCCTGCACCGCTGCTGCCTGTGCCAAAAGGAAGAAGTGCTGGGGCCGGAGGGCCTTTGTTCTGCCTGCCGGAAATCCCTGCGCCTTTGCCCTGCCCCCGCCTCTCCCTTCCCTCTGGATGGGCTGACGGCGGGGCTTTTGTATGAGGGAGAGGTGCCGGGGGCCATCTCCCGGTTCAAAAACCGGGAGCAGCTGTATCTGGGGGGATTTTTTTCCCAGTATATGCGCCTTCCCTCTCACTGGCGGGGAGAAGTGCTGGTGCCCGTGCCCCTGCACCCCCTGAAAGCCCTGAGTCGGGGCTATAACCAGAGCCGGGAGCTGGCTTTGTATCTTTCTTCCGCCTATGGGCTGCCGGTGTGCCCCGCCCTGCTGAAAAAGACCCGGCTGACCCGGGCCCAGAAGGGACTTTCTGCCGAAGAAAGGCAGAAAAATCTGGAAAACGCCTTTATGGCAGCCCCGGAGGCGGCGGGCCGGCGGATCATTCTGGTGGACGATGTATGCACCACCGGCGCCACCCTGTGCGCCTGCGCCGCCGCCCTGAAGAAAGCGGGGGCCGCCCGGGTCTATGCTGCCGCTGCGGCCTGCGTGCCCTACGGCGAAGACGCCTCTGTCTGAACCGCCGTAAACCGCCCCCGCCCACTCCCTCTTCTGCGGCGCCGAGGGTTGGGACGTGCCCCGCAGCCCCTTCCGCCGGCACGAAAGGCTCCGCTCCCCGAGTTCCCGCCATCCCCATATCCCCGCGTCCCAGGCCCGGTTCCCCTCAGGGCCGGGAGAGGGGCGTCTCTTCCCGGTGGAGGAATTTCTCCCGGGTGGCCAGTCCGCCCCGGATGTGCCGCTCGGCCTTGTTCTTTTCCAGCACCTCCCGCACCCGGGCATACAGGGCCCGATCCTCCCGGCGGAGCTTCACGGTAACATCCTTATGCACCGTGGATTTGCTGATGGCAAAGACCTGTGCCGCCCGGCGAACGGTGCTGCCGGTCTCTGCTATATACTTGCCCAGCAGGCAGGCTCTATCTTCCATACTCCCCTCCCAATGGCATATATGGAAGTGTATGGCCCGGCCGCAAAAAGTATGCCTGCCCCCGCTGCCGCTCCCAACATAAGGAAAACTAACTTTTTTGCGTTTTCCTATTGACAGAAGCGGTTTTCCCGTGTATACTCTGATCATAGTAATAAGAATCGTTACTATTTTAGAGCAAAAGAAAATCAATCATACAAAAGGAGAAGCAAATCATGAGCAAATACGCAGGAACCCAGACGGAAAAGAACCTTCAGGCCGCCTTTGCCGGGGAATCTCAGGCCCGGAACAAGTATACCTATTTTGCCAGCGTAGCCAAGAAGGAAGGCTATGAGCAGATCTCCTCCCTGTTCCTCAAGACCGCCGATAACGAAAAGGAACACGCCAAGATGTGGTTCAAGGAGCTCAGCGGCATCGGCAGCACCGCCGAAAATCTGGCCGCCGCCGCCGACGGGGAAAATTATGAGTGGACGGATATGTATGAGGACTTTGCCAAAACCGCCGAGGCCGAAGGCTTCCACGATCTGGCTGTAAAGTTCCGTCTGGTGGGTGAGATCGAAAAGCACCATGAGGAGCGGTACCGCGCCCTGCTGAAGAACGTAGAGACCGCCGCCGTCTTTGAAAAGAGCGAAGTGAAGATCTGGGAATGCCGGAACTGCGGCCACATCGTAGTGGGCACCAAGGCGCCCGAGGTTTGCCCCGTCTGCGCTCATCCGCAGAGCTACTTTGAAGTACACGCCCAGAATTACTAAGAAAGAGCGTAAAAATATGGAACTGCGTTTTTACATCTGCAGACACTGCGGCAATATAACGGTCAAGGTGAAGGACAGCGGCGTGCCCCTGGTATGCTGTGGGGAGAAAATGACCGAGCTTATCCCCGGCACCACCGATGCTTCCGCAGAAAAGCATGTGCCTCTCTGGACGGTAGAGCAAAACACAGTCCGCGTCCGGGTAGGTGCGGCGGAACACCCCATGCTGCCCGTGCACTACATTGAATGGATTGCATTGCAGACCCGGCAGGGCGTGCAGTTTAAATCCCTGCACCCCGGCGACAAACCCGAAGCCAGCTTTGCCCTCAGTCAGGGAGATGAAGCGCAGGCGGTCTACGCCTATTGCAATCTTCACGGCCTTTGGAAGGCCTGATGCTGCATACACTACAAAACGGCGCTGCGCAAGCGCCGTTTTTTTTGCGCCGCATTCCGCTCCTTCCCCGGAAAAGCCGCCTGGGACGTCCCCGCTCCGGCTTGCCCGGTATACGCAGCCTGGAGCCTCGCCTTGGCCCTCCAGGGCCAAGGCCCGGTCCGCCCCAGGCGGCCCGGGGGCGCCGGGCCCCGCCCGGCGCAGCGAGGCTCCCCCGCCGTATCATACCCGGCCCCGGGAAGGCAAGCCTCTGCATACGAAAAAGCCGCCCGCATCGCTTTGGACGGCCCTTTCGCTGAGGTTGTAATGTAGGAGTATGGATGAATTGGAAAGACTGCTTGATTCTTTAAAATAATGATCCCGCACCTGCTCCGAGAGACAAAAGGAGCAGTGCTGCCGCCGCGCCCAACAGGGGCAACCTTCTTTTCAGGCGCTGGCGTACAAATCTGCTCACCTTATGCGCCCAGAGCCCGGCCCAAAGCCCGGCAGCTGTCCAGCCCGTCTGCGTCCGGTGCGCCGCAGCAGATGACGCTTTCCTGCACCAGCTGAATGCCGTCTTCCCGGCACCGCTCCTCCCAGGAACGCATCCATTCCCCGTCGCCCCAGCCATAGGAGCCGAACAGGGCCACGGCCTTGCCGCCCAAAGCCCCTTCCACGGCGGCAAACATGGGCTCAAACTCACTTTCTTCCAGCACCTCTGCGCCCATAGCCGGGCAGCCAAAGGCAATGGCGTCCAACTCTGCCAGCTCGGCGGCGTTCACTCCATCGGGGGTCAGGCTTCTGGCTTCCGCCCCTGCGGCCTCCATGCCCTCCAATACGGCCTGCGCCATGGCTTCGGTATTTCCGGTGCCGCTCCAATAGATCACTGCACATTTTTTCATAGACTGTTTACCTTCCTTTCTTCTTTTACGCTTTATGTTTCCACAATAAGGGTATCCAGTGTATGCCCCGCCTGCCACAAGTCCCAATAGATCCGGGTACAGCGGTCATATTTTTCAAACAGGGCCCGGGTCCGGCGCTCATCCCCGTATACCTTCCAGTGGCCGGTGCACTTGCTTTTGGCCGCTCTGTTTTCGATAAAGCCCTTTACATCCTCCGGCGGGTAACTGAGGAACAGTCCTATCTCATGGGGAAAGTCTTTCTTTTCCCGCAACCGCTGCATCAGCTGCCCCAGACACGCCCCGCTGCGCCGGGAGGGATACCCTGCCGCCTCCAGCAGCCGGGCCGTCTCCTCCCCCCTTAGATCCCGTTCCAGCGCTCTGGGCCGAAACAGATACAGCAGTGCCCGGTGGCTCTGCCAGCAAAGGGGCAGCAGGCACAGTCCTTTGGGCACTATCCGCCGGTTCAGTTCCCGCAGATCCTGCAGCAGCCCCGGTACATCCCCATATGGGCAGGGAAAGAGGCTGCCGGTTTTGATCCCCGCTAAAGTGGGGGCGCATTGTCTGATCAGTATCTCCTCCGACATATATGCCTCTTTTCCTCCCGGAGCTTGTTTTTATGCTTTGAGTATAAAAGAAAAAGGAGCCTTCTTCCGCTCCAAAGCGTGCAAAAAAGGCTCCAAAATGACAGATCGTCCATGGTATGCAGCCCATCTCATCCGTAAAACCGGCATGGCTGCCCCCAGGGCACCGTGCTCTCTCCCACCTGCCGCAGTTTGAACCTGTGCCTTTCCCATACGCCTTCAGTCCCTCGCTGCTGTTCATGCCAAAACGATCGGATCGTCATCTGCTCTCCTCTCCCCCGCTCTGCTCCGTCAATGCCCCTTCCCCCCGGCAAAGCCACACACCAGAAGACCCCTCCCGGCATACAAAATACCGAAAGGGGCCTGCCCGTATTTCATCCCTCTTATTGCCCGCCTGTTACGGCCGGGGCACAGCTGTCCCGCTCCATGCCGCAGCGGTATGCATTGGGGGATACGCCTATGACGGCCCGGAAAGCCCGGGCAAATTTGCTGGGATTATCATATCCGAATTCCCCCGCAATATCCAGCACCGTCCGATCCGTTTTCCGCAGGAGCTCCGCCGCCCCATGCATCTTCTGCGCCCGCAGAAAGGCTGCCGGAGACATGCCGTATACCCCCCGAAAGCTCTGCTGCAAAGCCGAAGTGGAAACGCAGAACCGGGCTGCCAGCGCTTCGGAGGTGCATTTGCCATCCCGGTTGGCCAGCAGATAAGCTTCCACCTCCTTGGCCAGCTGCACCTGCCCGTTACTGTAGCCCCTCCGCCGGGGTTCTCCCTCCAGAGGAAAGGCGCTTAAAAAAAGCAGCAGCTCCAGTATCTTCACCTTGAAATACCCCTTGCGGATGCTTTCCGGCACGGAATACAGCTCCGAAAAAATATGCCGCACCCCGCTGGAAGAGCGGCAGGCAAAATAGGAGGTATCCCCCGGAAACCGGTCTCCCAGAGTGCCGACGCCCACATTTACATCCGAAAGAAAGCAGGAAAGGCAGTCCGGGCTCCGGGCAGGATCCAGGGCCACCGTAATGCCATGGTAGTGCCCCGTAGGGAACAGGGCCGGCCCTGTCAGACTTTCCTCCCAGGCTACAGACAGGTCTCCCGGAGCCAGAAAGTAATAGCTTTCCCCGCTGTGATACTCTATGCGGCCCTCCCGGCAGTGGGTGATCTCCATGATCTTCCCTCCGCTGCGGGGCAGGCAGCAGCTGGAGGTATGGGCATCTATATACCGTATCTCTATTCCCGGGAACACCGGGTATACCGTGAGACTCACCGCGCCGCCGCAAAGCAGCTGCACCTTTGGTTCCGGCTGCCCGCAGGCATGCTCCGGCTGTATGGACCTGGTCTCCCGGCAGGTTTGGTTCAGGTTATCTAACTTCATGTCTGTATTATACGCCCGGTCAGCCCTTTCTGACAAGTGTTCTTTGTGTGAACTCCGCCCCTGTCTATGGGAAAAGCCGCCCGGCGCTCCCGTTCTGTTCTTGTTCTGTCGGCCGTGCTGCGGGATTCCGGGCATAGGAAAACGCCCCGGATCTCTCCGGGGCGTTTTCGAGGAACATCCTTAAGCTCTGTTGACTTAAAGAAGTTTTAATACAGTTCTCCCAGGTGGTACCGCTCCAGCTCGGCCTTTTCATCGTTATAGATGTAATCGTTCCGATAGGGGCTCAGGCTGTTCACGGCTACATAATGGAAGTCCTTATCAAAGGTCAGCATGGTGAAGTAGCCTTCCTTAGCGGCCGCTTCGATATCCACGTTGATGGCCGTGGTCTTGCGCATACCATAGTAGAAGTAATGGTGGCTGGCATAGCCTGCATTGCTGCTGAGCACCAGACGCACGTTGGAGCAGGGCTTGACTACGTTCTCTTCCAGCTTCAGGGCGCTGTCGGCGATCTTCTGCTTCTGGGTCATATCCGCCAGCAGGTAGGTGTGCACCATCAGGATGCCTACGGCCTTCTTGTCGGAATCGAAGCGTTCCTTGGCCCACTTGAGCCCTTCTTCGGTCATGGCGTCTTCACCCAGACCCACCAGGATCATCCGCTTGTCGCCGATGCGGAAGCGGTAGACAAAGCCCTTGCCGCCCTCAAAGAGATCCTTCTCATCGAAGCCCTCCCGCACGGGCTGCTGGAGGAACAGGCTGCCTGCGGCGGCCTCCTTCTCTCCGGCTACCATGAGCACATCCTTGCCTGCATCGTCATAGAGCTTCTGCATGGCGTCGTTGAACACCTTCCACTGGCCTGCATCGGCGGCATTCTCCACCATGTTGCCCGTGTGGAGCACCAAAGATACATCCTTCCGGTGGATGTAGTCCGTCATGGCCGTAAAGGCCTCGCTGGGCTGGCTGCCGTTGACCATCTGGTTGGTATCGTACATCCAGGCCACCATGAACTTCTTGGTGTAGATATCCAGATAGCCGTCCGTCACCACGAACTTTACGTTGGCAAAGTTCTCGTTCAGGTTTACAAAGTCCTTCTCCTGCAGGCCCATAGCATAGGTGCCGGGATAGACCTTGGTCACGGAAGCCGTGCCCTTGAAGCGGAAGTCCGCCTCGGTATACAGAGCCGTATTGATATCCACGGTGTAGCCGCTTACGGTATGCTCCGCTCCGTCATAGTGCACTCTGTCGTGGTTGCCGGTGATAGTCACCACCACTTCCCCTGCATAGAGAGTGATCTCCAGGGTGCCCTTTACATAGGTCAGTTTGTAGTTGTGGGTCACATCGTTCCCCTCTGCATCCACGATGACGGCATCATGGGGATACATCAGATCGGCATACCTGCCGGCATTGATCTTTTCGCCATCAATGGTCACATCTGCCACTCTGTGGCCGGGAGCCAGATAGTCCGTATCAAAGCCGTTCTGGCCGTGGGGCTGGCCGTCATATTCCACGGTGTTGTCCCGGGCGATGATCAGCACCTTTCTTTCTCCGGCGCCCCGCTTGGTGATGCGCAGGTTGCCGAAGATATAGGTGATCGCATAGTTCCGGGTCACATCGTTCCCATTTGCATCCACGATAACGGCGTCAGATACGTCGATCATGGCCTCGTAGTAGCCGGCTTCCGTAGCGGTGAAGCTGCTTTCTACCGACTGGACGCTGTGGCCTTCCGCCAGATTGGAGGCAGTGTGGCCCACATAGCCGTGGGGCTGACCGTCATACTCCACCTCGCTGTTGTCCGCCCGGACGATCACGGGGTTCTTGGGGTCAAGACCCCGCTTGGTGATGGTCAGGTCACCGGCCACATAGGTGATCACGTAGTTATGGGTCACATCGTTCCCGTTTGCATCCACAATGGCGGCATCGTAGGGAACGAACTCTCCGGGATACTCCCCGGCATCCGTCCGTCCGCCGGCGAGAATGAGCTTCTTCACCTTGTGACCCGGAGCCAGATACTCAGTGGTATAGCCATTCGCCCCATGGAACCTGCCGTCATACTCTACGGTATAGCTGTTCGCGATGATCTTTACCTTCTTTTCTCCGGCGCCCCGCCTGGTAACGGTCAGGGTGCCAGGCTGAAGGGTCAGGGTGTAATAGGCAGGCAGAGCGCCGCCGTCATACTGCACGGTGGTTCTGTCGATCACGTTGGATACGCTGCCCACGTTGGTGATGGTGCTCTCTGCCGTCATGGACAGGGAGATCTTCTCTGCCGTATCGCCGTTGACCAGACCCTCTGCGGTAAAGGCAGGCTGGGTCAGGGGCGCGCCGTCATAGACCTTCTCTGCGGATCCGGCCGTAAGGGTCAGGGGCAGGGTGTAATAAACGATGATCTCGTTGTTCCCGGCCGTTATGGTAATGCGCCTGCCGGGATCATAGACGTTTACGGTGGCGGCGGCATATTCCGCATACAGATCGGCTGCCGCATTGGCCGTCAGGGTACTGCCGATAACCAGCCTGCCGGTCTGATCCGCCGCTACCTGCACGGTGGTGCCCTTGAGATAGTGATGGATGGTGTAGGGGGCGGTGTTCAGCTTGAAGTACAGCTTCAGCTTCAAAGAACCGTCGGCAGCTACCACGCCGGAAAGCACGTTGCCCGCATAGCCTTCGTCAAAGACATAGGCCGTGGATCTGGACAGCTTGTCTTTCTCGGTAACGGACACGGGGGTACCCGTGGTGCCCTTGCGGATTTCCGCATGATGAGGATCATCCAGATAGGAACCGTCCAACTGCTGATAGTAGGTCTCTACCCGGTAGGGAGTATCCGCTGCGGGTTCCCATACGGCATACAGATCGTTGCTGCCGCCTGCATTCACCCGCAGGCTGCTGCCGGGGGCAAAGGAGACGCTGCCGGAGGCGGAGGTGCTCCACCCCCAGGAAGTTGTAGCCCTGCCGGGCGGGGAGCCCGGTAGTATCATAGGAAAGAACCTCTACCCGGCCGTTGACCGCCAGAGCCTCTACGGTATAGGTGGCGTCCGTGCCGAAGTTGCTGTGATAGGTCAGGGAGACGGTGTTTTCCTTCACGCCCCATACGGCGTACAGGGTCACATTCTCTCTGCCCAGGATCAGCTGGCTGCCGGGATAGTAATCCGGTGCGGAAGCTTCTGCGCTCAGGGCCCAGCCAAGGAACTGGGGCTTATCTGCGGGTCCGGTAAGGCCTGCGCCGGAGAGTACTCTGGCAGCGGCCCCTTCCGCATACCGCCCATCGTCTACGGGCACATCGCCCGTACCGCCGTTGGCGTCATAGGTAACGGTGTAGGCGTTGAGACTGCCTACTCTGGCATAGATATGGTAATCACGGGTGATCAGCATGCTGGGGTTGAAGGGGGAACCGTCCTCCATGACCCAGCCCAGGAAAGCATAGCCTTCTGCAGGCGTATAAGCGGGGATATCGCCGTTCTCCATGGCGGTGCCGTGGGGGATGCCCGCAACGGCCTTTACCACGGTGACCTTATCTTCCTGATAGAAGGTAACGGTGTGCACCGGAGCCACCCACTTGGCATAGAGGGTGATGTTCTGGGCGGGCATGGTCTTGCCGGCAAAGGCAAACTGCTCCCCTTCGCCCTGCTCGTTATCGTACCAGCCGGCGAAGATATACCCTTCCTTCCCGGCGGGGGCGGTGGGGGTATACTCCGCATCGGCAATGGACTGCTGGAACTTCCGGCTTTCGGTTTTATCTACGCTGCCGCCGTTGATGAACTTGATCTGATAGCTGTTGCGGGTGTAGTAAAACCTGGCGTTATCATAGTCACTTCCGTTGCGCGTACCTTCTTTATAGGTAAAGCCTGTGATGGGATACTTATCTTCTTTAGTAACAGTATATCCTGTACCGGGGCTGGTATCCTTATGATGGAGCTTGTAAGTCACACCATTGCGGGTCACATCACCGGACTCCCCGGGCAAGATCTCCGTATAGTAATAAGCCGTTTCGGAACCGCTGCCGGTCTTGGGACCGTAGAAGCTGGTTCCACCCAGAGGCATGGTCTGGATATTGACCTGATAGGTGTTTCCACCATCACTGGTTGCCCAGCTGTTGCTGCCGTTATAGGTGGGCCACTTATCGCTGATATTGGCGCCGTACTTGGCGGTAATGCGCAGGGAAGTATATTCCTGCGATTCGCTGATCCAACCAGAGTTGCTGTAGAACTTCACCTCATACACATTGCGGGTGTAATACACCTTTACAATGGTGGAACCGTCCCCGGCGATGGTAGCCTGGGTGATGGTCTGGGCGGTAAAGCCGGTGTAGCTTTTGGCAGCGGCTGCGGTCTGGCTGCCGGTGGCGCCGGTTCTGGTTTCGATGTCCTTGGAGGAGTAGCCGTCGTCATCGGCGTTCTCCAGGAAGTGGATCACCGTGTAGCTGGCAGTGCCTGCCTTCCAACCGGCCACCAGCGTGGTGTTTTCGGTAATGGCGGCAAAGTCGGCAGCGGCGCCGGCTTCCGTAAACCAGCCGTTGAACACATAGCCGGGGCGAGCGGGAGCGGCGGGGGCTGCGGCGGTCTGGCCCTGGGCATAGAAAGCAGGGGCCACATAGGAGCCGCCCTTGGAATCGAAGGTGATCCAGAAGCCCTTGCTCACCTGGGCGGTCAGAGTCACATCCGCCCCGTCCAGCGTTACGCTGTCTACGGGGATACCGTTCAGCAGCCAGCCGGTGATGGCTTCATCCCCTGCTACAGGGAAGGATACACCGGATGTGGAGATAGTCTCTCCGTTCCGGCCGGATCTGGTAGCCACTACGGCTCCGTTGGTATTCTTGAAGAATACATAGAATACATCCGTAAAGGCGGCGGTAAGGGTAACGGTCTCCGTGGCGGTGATCCCGGTTACCACGCCAAAGCCGGTAAACCGGCTTTCGCCTGCGTACCAGCCATCAAACCGGTAGCCTTCCTTTGCGGGGGCGGCAGGCTGCAGCAGCGTATCGCCGTTTTTCACGATCTGGCGGGCGACCTCCTGCTCCTCTGCCATAAAGACATAGGTGCGGTAGAACGCATCGTCCGGAATGACGGACTGAGGCTCCACAGGGGTCTGTTCTTTGATGGATTCCTGCTCCGATGGAGCGGAAGCGGGGGATACCTCCTCCTCATTCTGCTGGGGAGCAGGCACATCCACACTTCTTTCTTCCACTATGCCTTGGGGCTGGACGCCTTCCGCTATGATGTTCACCGGCAGTGCCGTAAAGAGCATCATGAACGTAAGGACCCATGCCGTTACCTTGGACAGGGCGTTTCTCATGGTTTGTTCCTCCTTTTTCTTTTTTCCGTGCTGCATTTTCTTTTGCGGACTTTGCACCCATGACCGCAGGACACTTTTCGATGATCATCGCATTTTAAACTGACTACGGTCTATTTTGGATTACGCTACCACTATACCATAGCCGCAACATGAAAACAATGCCTGTAATGTGAATTTGCAATATTATTTTTTCATAAAATTATTAAAAACGTGAAGGATCCGGACGAAAAACAGCCTGCACCATCCGCAGGCCGCATTTCCCGGGAAAGAGTGGGGCTCTAGGGAAAAAAACGCTCCCTCCGCAGTGGAGGAAGCGTGGGTATGTGGGGATCGATGGCTGGGCCGCGGGGGCTCCCCTCCTGCGTCTCTTCGGGAGGCGGGGGCGCCGGAGCGGCGGCACCGCCGCTGCCGGGCCGCTGCGCGGCCCCGGCCTTTGGCGCAGCCAAAGCCGGCGCCCCCCAGCTCCGTAAAGCCCTCAATACTCGTCTATGCAGATGCGCCGGGTGGCGTCGATATGCAGGCAGTCCAGGCTGTTCCGGGCCGTATCCAGAAAGCCCGGATCCTCGTCGGAAAAGAAATACCGGACGGTATCCTCGCCCATTCCCTCTCCCAAAGGCAGTTCCCTTTGCAGCCGCCGGGACAGGGCCGCCCCGGAATGGATAAAGGTCACCTCCGGCATCTGCCTCCGGAAGGTCTCCACCAGAAAGGGATAATGGGTGCAGCCCATGATCACCGTGTCCACCCCCGTATCCCGGAAGGCGGCCAGATACCGCTCCACCGTCATTACGCTGATGGGATCCTCCGGCGCAAAACCGTTTTCCACCAAAGGCACAAACAGGGGGCAGGCTTTGCTGAAAACCACCGCTTCCGGGCACTTCTCCCGGATGGCCCGCTCATAGCTGCGGCTGTCGATGGTGGCCTTGGTGCCGATGACGCCGATGCGCTTGTTCCGGCTCTGGGCCAGGGCATCGTCTGCGGAAGGCTCTATGACCCCCAGCATGGGCAGGGCAAAGGTCTCCCGCAGTATGGGCAGGCAGTTGGCGCTGACGGTGCCGCAGGCTATGACCACCGCCTGCACCCCCTGGGAAAGCAGAAAGCGCATATCCTGGCAGGCATAGCGGGTGATGGTCTCCGGCGTGCGGGAGCCATAGGGCACCCGGGCAATATCCCCAAAATAGGTGAGCTCCAGCCCCCTTGTATAGCGGCATATCTCGTTGAGAACCGTCAGTCCTCCCAACCCGCTGTCAAATACGCCGATCTTGGTAATAGGATCCACAGAATCTCTCCTTGCATCTTGTCTTGTATATAATATATTGTACGTCTCCGACTACCTTTCAGAACAGCCGCAGTCTTCCCCCCGGTTCCTCCGGGCTTTGGAGCCAGGCGAATACCTCCTCCTGCTTATACAGGATGTCCGCTTTCCGGCACGACTGTTCCAGCAGGGCCCACAGCTCCTTTTCATGGGGCAGGGGCAGTTGGTAGGCGGAGCCATAGGTACGGATATACCGCTCCTTCATCCCGGGGAAGTATCTGTCCAGCTGCCGGTAAAAATACTGCCGGTCACCGTCCCGCAGCGTCAGCCCCAGGCCAAAGGTCACAACTGCCTTTACCCTTGCCTCCCGGCAGCAGTCCAGCAGCCCCAGCAGATTCTCCCGGCTGTCGTTGATAAAGGGCAGCAGGGGGCACAGCCACACCGCCGTGGGCACGCCTTCTTCGTGAAAGGCACGCAGCACCTCCACCCGGCGGGCGGTAGTGCATACGTTGGGCTCCAGAATGCGGCACAGGCTCTCATCGCAGGTGGTCAGGGTCATCTGTACCACAGCCCGGGCCTGCCGGTGTATCCGAGATAAAAGCGCCCGGTCCCGCAGGACCAGATCGCTTTTTGTCAGCACTCCTGCGCCAAAGCCATGGCGCTCTATCACTTCCAGACACCGGCGGGTCAGGCACAACTCCTTTTCCAGAGGATTATAAGGGTCGCTCATGGCCCCGGTAAAGATCATGCCCCGCTTCCGTTTTCTGGAAAGAGCCGCTTCCAGCAGCTCCGGCGCATTGATCTTGACCTCCACATCCTCAAAAAGATGCTCCATGCCATAGCAGGTGCTGCGGCTGTCACAATAGATGCAGCCGTGGGTGCAGCCCCGATACAGGTTCATACCGTTTTGGGGCGAGAGGATGCTTTTAGCCTGTACCCGGTGCATAAGGAGAAAGCGCTTACTCCCAGTCGATGGCGCCGATGCTCTCCAGATAGGCTTCGGAATACTCCATATAGTCCTCCACAAAGCGCATCAGGTACATCTTCTGCTCAGGGAACAGGGCAGGAAGCTTTTCCATGAAATAGTCATAGGCCACATCATCGTCATAGACCTCGCCGTCATTGACGCCGGCCTCCTCCATATAGGCTTCGTCCAGCTTTATCACCGCATCCAGCAGCTGCTCCAGCACCCCGGCGGGGAGGATATCAAAATCCCCCTGCTCCCGGAACTTGTTCAGGGCAAATGCCTTTATTTCTTCGGCGCCGTTGTCTTCCTGAGTGACGGCCTCGTTTTTGATCTCTTCCATTCCATATGTCCTTTCTGCGGAACATCCGCTTTTGATCCATGAGCAGTATACCACCAATCTGTTCCGCCGTCCACCTGCCATTTGGGATTTTGCCCCCAGCCGCTCCCCTTTTCTTTCAGGCTCCGGCTGCCCCGCCGCATCCAAAGACGAAGAAGCCGGTCTCCGCCCCGGCCCCCAGTCCCCCCGCAGCGCTGCCCCCGGCGGCTCAGGCTTTCCCGCTGCTCGAAAGCGGGGCGAAATCCGGCCCCTCCAGGGGCCGGGGGAGCCGGAACGGCTCCTGCCAGGCACAGCCTGGCATTTCGCCCCGCAGCGTGGGAACGCGCAGACAACTGACGAGCCGCTGCCCTTCGGGTATGCTTTTGAATGAGTGGGCTGCTTCCCAACGAATCCGCACGATACCCTGCATGGCAATATGGGCGTCACAGGTGATTTTCGTTTTGAAACTCTATCAGATGCAAAGAAGAAAAAGACAATCTTTATTGCCTGCGATGCGGAAATTCTGAAATACTGCACTTTCCGAACAACAGTGCTGCTGCTGATTTTTACTGTTCCGCCTGCATGAGCGAATATGAGCTGAAAAGCAAAAAAGGTTCCATGGGGCACAAAATCGCCGGCGGAACCTATGACACTTTCATCCGGAGTACAGCAGCAATACTGATCCGGCTCTCTTCATTCTGAATTACAATGCCCCTGCCCTTTGTGTGGAACCCCTTTGGCTTATACCCAAACATTTTTCCTCACCAGCGTAGCGGAAAAATGCAGCCCGCAGTCTTCCTCCGCCCGTTTACGAAAAGCGATACGCCTCACCAGTCCTCCTTTGCGTCTACAAACCATTTGGGGTTTTCAAAATATACATAGGTAGTGACCCCGTTGATAAAGCAGGTGAAGCGCATCCCCATGCCCCCGCCTATGGGGTTGGCCGCCTGAGCCGCCCCCAATACGGACTGGATCTCGTATCTGCGCCCATCCTCCCAGATGACCGTCATGGGCCGGGTATTCCCCCCGGTATCCGTTCTGGAAACCACCTCTACATACTTCTTCATGTGTGCCTCCCACCAAGAATTAAACATTTGTTCGTATAAGAGTATATCACAAATTGTTTGCTTGTCAATGGCATTTTTTTCGGCTATGCTGGGGACATGAAAAAGATGTGTATACGTTTTGCTTCCCTGATGCTGGGGATTTTTATGCTGGCCGGTCTTAACGGCTGCCGGAAAAAGGAGGCCGCCGCCCCCATGGCGCTGGATTTTTATGCCTTTTCTCTGGGGCAGGCAGACTGCCTGCTCCTTTCGTATGAGGGGTATCATATACTCATAGACGCAGGAGAGACGGACGACGGAGAGGACATCTGCCGGGCCCTGTCCGAACTGGGCATAAAGAAGCTGGATCTGCTGGTGGTGACCCACTTTGATAAAGATCATATCGGCGGCCTGCCGGTACTGGCGGAAGCCGTGGAGATAGACGGCTGTCTGATGCCCGATTATGTCCGTGACAGCAAAAAATACCGGGCCATGGAAGCGGCGCTGGAGCAGTTTGACGTACCCGTCATGCGCCTGCAGGCGGATATGGGGCTGGAACTTGGCCGGGGCAGTTTTGCCTTCTGGATCTCCCCCATCCCCTATGATACGGAGGAGAAAAACGACAACGAGCTTTCCATCGTCACCCGGTTCACCTATGGAGATACCTCCTTCCTGCTGACGGGAGATGCCGAGGGCGCCTGGCTGGAAGCCCTGTGTGACAAAAGCTATGACATAAGCTGCACCGTGCTGAAGGTGCCCCACCACGGCAAGTGGGAGTCTGACCTGGCCCTGTTTACCGCTCTGGCTCTGCCGGAATACGCCGTGATCACCGATTCCGGAAAGAACCCCGCAGATGAAGAGACCCTTTCCGCCCTGACTCTGGAGGGAGCGGAGATCCTGCGCACGGCTCAGGGCGATGTGCACCTGGTTTCCGACGGCAGGCAGGTCCGGATCGCCGGGGAATAACAACCTCCCCCGCTTTGCTTTTAACGTCCCTTCCGGGTGACCGGGAGGGATGTTTTTTATATGCGGCCCGGGGCGGGGCGGCGGAAGCCCGGCCTGCGGCCGGGGGCTGGGGCGGCCTTGGCCGCCCCAGGCAGTGGGCACGCCCACGTTCCGCCGCCCCGCACCGAGCCTTACGATGCCGCTTTTCTCCCCGCCCGGATTCCGAATCTCCTTCCCCATCTTTTTGCAGACCCGCCCGGCGGCCGGCATATGCGCCTGCCACACGGCATTCCTGCTCCCGCAGAACTTTTGCGATATCTCTTTTATACGGCAAGGAGGCCGTCCTTTCGGACGGCCTCCTGCTTTATATCGGTATATCAATCCAGATTCAGGCGCTTCTTCAGGATCATTCGGGTGAAGAAGTAATACAGCATGCCCTCGATGATCTCCAGCAGCAGCACTACCAGCAGCCCCACCAGCAGCAGCCCCAGAGCGCTCTCCGTGGATTGCTGGCTGACGCCCCACATATCAAAGAACCGTTTTACTGCATTAAGCAGCGGCTCAAACATGCGGCTCTCTGCCGCAATGCCCATAACCCCGGTGTTGAAAATCGTGGACTTGACCATATTGATCCCCAGGAAAGCCAGAATGGAAAGCACTACCCGGCCTTTGCTGGCCAGATGCCCCAGGCTCATGGACAGGTAGCACTGGAAAATGCAGGTGAATACGCTTGCTATGGCCAGGCACACCAGCAGCACCCCCATGGCGATGAGGATAGCCTGCCCTCCGGCGGTAAAATATGCCCGGACGCTCTGCCAGAAGGCCTCCATGCCCTGATACATGCCCGGAAGCGCCCGCCCCAGCAACAGCAGGGAAAGCAGACAGCAAAGCCCCGTGCCGGCCCAGATGAGCACGCCGAAAACGGCCTTGGACCAGATCAGAGAATCTGTGGATACGGGCAGGGTGAACATCAAATACCCGCTGCTTTTGAGCAGCCCGTTATAGAACCGGCCGATAACGAATACCAGCGCCAGCACCAGCACCGCCATGGTGCCCAGCACATAGAAGAACACCCCCATAGCCGAAAGCATGGCGCCCCACGGGTTATGGTTGGGCTGATACAGGGTAAGGCTGTTAAGAAAACCCAGCGCCAGTATGGCCAGCCAGCAGGGCACAAAGATCCGCCACAAAGCGCGGAATTCATATTTCATCAGTTTACGCATGGTCATTCTCCTTCTCCCCGCTGGTTTCGGGGGCATTCTCCGGTTCTGCCGGTGCAGATGGGGCGGGCGGCACAGGCTGAGCCGTCCAGGAAGGTGCGGCGGCCCCGGCCGGCTCCACCCGGAAGATCTCCCGGAACAGAGCGTCTACGGTCTTACCCTCCGTCTCACGGATATCGTCTACGTTGCCGTGGCGCACCACCAGCCCGTCTTTCAGGAATACGGCTTCGTCCAGCACCTGTTCCACATCAGAGATCAGGTGGGTGGAAATAAGCACCGTGCCCTGGGGATTGTAATTGGTCAAAATGGTTTTCAGAATATAATCCCGGGCGGCGGGGTCAACCCCGGCGATAGGCTCATCTAGCAGATATACCATGGCCTGACGGCTCATGACCAGAATCAGCTGGAGCTTTTCCCGGGTGCCCTTGCTCATGGCCTTGACGGAATCCTTTTCGCCGATGCCCAGAGCGGCGCACATGACCTGCGCCCGCGGACGGTCAAAGTCCTTATAGAAATCCTGGAACATATCCAGAGTATCCTTCACCCTCATCCAGTTTTCAAAGTATGGCCGGTCGGGCAGATAGCTGACCATGGCCTTTGTTTCCACGCCGGGGACAAAGCCGCCGATGCGCACCTCACCGGAAGTGGGCTGAAGCAGGCCGCTCATAAGCTTGATCAGGGTGGTCTTGCCGCTGCCGTTGGGCCCCAGCAGGCCGATGATCCGCCCGGAGCCCAGCTCCAGATTCACGCCCCGCAGGGCTTCCTTCCGGCCGTAGCTTTTTTTCAGCTCCCGGCATTCGATCAAAGTTTTCGTTTCCATTATACCTCCTCCTCCGCAAACCGGGCTGCTTCCGCCCGGGAATAACCCAGATATTCCATTCGCTGTACATACTGGCGGGCGCTCTCCCTGGCATGCTGTTGCCTGAGAGCCTCCACCCGCTCCTTTTCCGGGGTCACGGTCCGCCCCGCCGTGCGGTTGCTGACCAGCAATCCCTTTTCCTCCAGGGCTGCCAGCGCCCGCTGCATGGTATTGGGGTTGACCCCGGCTTCCGCTGCCAGATCCCGCACCGAGGGGAGCCGCTCCCCCTGCGGATACTGCCCCGTGAGCACCCGATCCTCTATCTGCTGGCACAGCTGCATCCATATGGGGCTGCTGGCATTCAAAGACCAACTCATTGGCTACGCTCCTTTCCGCTCGCTTATTGTACTAATATACTAATACAGTAAGACGGATTTGTCAATACCCGTTTCTGTATTTTTGCAAAGTTTTTTCCTGCACATCCGGGCCGGTGCAAAAGGATTTTCCCCATATTCGCTGCCGTGGGGCGCACGTTCCGGCTCTGCGCCGGAACACTGCGGGGGCCCGCAGGGCCCCCGCAGGCGTGCCTGCGGCACGCAGTGCGCCCCCGCCCCCAGACCGCTCAAACCGCAGGGAGCCGCGTCCCAACCCCCGTTCCCCCGCTTTTCCCTCGCCCAAAACAAAAAAAGAGGCAGGATCGCTCCTGCCCCTTTCGGGTTCGGTTCGTTACTTCAGGTTGCCCTGGTCGTTGACCTTCACGTTGGTCACGGCAGGCATGGCGCCGATGCCGTTGTCCACCTTGATGGTGCCGTCGAACATCTTGGCTACCAGAGCCTTGTAGTCATCCTGGGTGAACTTGTCGGACCACTGGGTAGACTCAAAGGGGATCTGGACGTAGTTGGCGGTGGGATCTTCCCCGGAAACCAGACCCAGGGTAGCGATCTTGCCAGCGTAGTTCTCCCAGTTACCGTTGAGCACAACATCCTTCAGGGTGTCGTAGGTAGCGGGATACAGACCCTTCATGGCGGAGGTCACGGTCATACCCTCGCCATACAGGCCGTCGATGATGCCCTTCTGATCCACGTCTACGCCGATGACCTTGGCGTTGACCTTCTGTGCAGCCTCAGCCGCAGAGGTGTAGATACCGCCGCCGCAGGCAAAGACCACTTCGGTGCCGCCCTGATACCAGGTATCCATGGCAGCGGTGATGTCGGCGTCGCCGTTGAACTGGCCGCCGTAGGCATAGTTCATTTCCACTTCAATGCCCAGCTCCTTGGCAGCGGCGTCAGCGCCCTGCACAAAGCCGTAGCCATAGCGGATAACGGCGGGAACGGCCATGCCGCCCAGGAAGCCCAGCTTGGTGTAGCCCAGCTTTACGGCAGCAAAGCCTGCCATGTAGCCGCAGAGCTCTTCCTGATAGATGGCGCAGTATACGTTGGAAAGATCCACGTAGTCTTCCAGCTTCCAGTTATCGGGGTTGTAGTCATAGCTCTCGCCCTTGGCGGTAACGCCCGCCTCCAGCAGATCGCCTACGCCCACGTCCAGAGCGATGAACTTAACATCCTTGAACTTGGGAGCGGCTTCCACGATGGCGCCGGCAAATGCATAGCCGGGCATGACCATCACGTTGTAGCCTTCGTCAGCAGCCTTCTCGATCATGGCCACACGGTCAGCGGTGTTGTTGCCGGCGGGCTTATAATAGGTGAAGGTGATGTCGTTGTCCTTGGCAAAAGCCTGGCAGGCCTCATAAGTGGTCTGGTTGAAGGACTGGTCGGTAATGTCACCGTAGTCGGTGATCATGGCGATCTTGTACTCGGTCTTGGCCGCATCGCCCTGCTGTGCATCGTCTTTCTTGGCGTCGTTGTTGCTGGAAGTGCAGGCAACCAGACCCAGTACCATGACGAGAGCCAGCAGCATAGCAAAGAACTTCTTCATAGCAATGTTTCCCTTTCTTTATTTCTGCCCCCGTGATTCCCACGGCGGCAAATTACAGGTATATTTGTATCACAATCCTCTATAAAAGTCAATTCAGGACCTGAAAATTTTTATGCATCCCTGCATTTTATGGTATGCTTCTCACTTCCAGCGGCCGCCGGTGATAAACAGCCTGCCTTTTTTGCTCTGGCCCCCCACCTTCAGGATCTCGCCCTTTCCCAGCCCCCGGACAGAGAGCACGTCCCCCTCCTTTACGGCTGCATCCGGCTTCAGATTGATCCGATGGTTCAGCTGGCAGTCTCCCCGCGCTATGCGCTCCACCGCCAAAGGCCGGGCTATATGAAAAAGCCCCGCCGTCACGGCATCCAGCCGCAAAGACTTAACGGTAAAGGCCGTTTCCTCCACCTCATGGGTGGGGGCGGGAGCCTCCTCCGGCGCCACGGGTTCCGCCTGCACGTTCTGGCGGCCCACCTTGTCCAAAGCCCGCTCCATGGCCCCTGCCGCCGCCGGCGTGCAGAAGATATAGGCGGTCTTTTCCCCGGGTAGAATATCTCCCAATGCATCCCGGGTCAGCCCCAGCGCCAGCACCGCCCCCAGATAGTCCCGGTGGGTCAGCCGCCCCAGGTCCCCCCGCAGGGCCACGCAGGCGATCTCCTCCGCCATGAGCGCCTCCCCCTCCTGCTCCCATTCCGACAGAAAAAAGGCCATACGCCTTTCGCAGCCCTCCCGGCCGCCGAAAAGCACTGGGGCGCCCTCCCGGCCGGCTCCCCACTGCAGGGTCAGCGCCTGTTCCTCCTCCGTCAGAAACCGGCTGTGCGTCATGCAGCCGCTCCTGTCCCTCCGGCGGGAAAGATCCTCCAGCCGGCGGATCAGCTCCTCCCGTTCCATGGGCTTATTCCTCCTTCTTTTCGTCCTCCGGCAGCCGGAGCCGATTGGGCAGAGCTCGCTGCCGCTGCCTGAGCAGGTCGTCCATCCGCCGGAACACCTCCCTGCATTCCTTCTCAAATTCCCTGGAAGAGGTGCGCAGCACCCCGGCGCCCACCGCCGCCAGCTGTATGAGCCCGTCCCCCGTCACCAAACGCACGGCGTGATTGGGGCCGATCTCCTCCAGCAGGGTCTGCAGATATCCGTCCGCACTGACCCCCGCCGGCGTAAAGGCCACATGAACCCCGTGGTATACAAAGCGGTTCTCCCCTTTGCTCTCTCCGCCCCGGCCGTCAAAGACCAGCACCATGGCGCTGCCCGTAAAGCCGCAGTAATTGCTCATCTCGTCCATGAGCCGGGTGCGGGCGGCCTCCAGACTGCCCTTGGCCAGAGTGCGCAGCTCCTCCCAGGCATACAACAGGTTATAGCCGTCCACCAGCAGCCAGGGAGTCTGCTCCCGCAGAGGTGCTTCCGTTTCCGTCTCCTGCGGGCGGCTCTCCGGGGCCCGGTACAGCTCCGGCCTTTCCTCCCCGAACTCCCGGCGCAGGATCTCCCGCAGCTCCCGTTCCTCCAGATTCACCCGCCGGTGGACCGTTTCTTCTCCCTTGCGGAAGTGTACCGCCGACTGGGCATGCATATAATTGTCCGCCTCCCGCCAGGAGACGATCTCCCCCGTGCCGTGGACGCAGAAAACGGAATCCGCCGGGTGCTCCACGTCCCGCCCGGGATCATACGCCATGCGCGCTATGACCGCCTCCGGGTCATGGCAGAGATCGTATCCGTCCGCCCGGCACCAGAAACGCCCTTCTCCCCGGGTATAGGAAAGGAATTCCCCGGCATAGTTGCCCATGGAGGCCACAGGGCACCGGCCGCGCAAAAGCATGGCCGTCCCTTTCTGCACGGGGGCTTCCATCACTCCGCCCATGCGGCGGATATCCCCCATGGCCCGGCCCAGCAGCGAGGCCGGCAGCTCCATGGAAAAGGCATACCAGGGCTCCAGCAGCCTGCATCCGGCCTTCATAAGCCCCTGCCGCAGGGCCCGGCCGGCCGCCTCCCCCATGTCGCCGCCCTCCGTATGCTTCACATGGATCCGGCCCCCGGTAAGGGTGATCTTCATATCCGTCAGGGGAGAACCCGTCAGCACCCCCGCAGAGGGCCGGGCCGCCAGCTGGCTCAGCACCAGATTCTGCCAGTTTCGGGTGAGCATGTCCTCCGGGCACCGGCTTTCATACAATATCCCGCTGCCCCGGGGCAGGGGCTCCAGCAGCAGATGCACCTCTCCATAGTGGCGCAAAGGCTCAAAATGTCCGGCGCACAGCACCGGTGCGGCCACCGTCTCCTTATACAGCACGGTGCCTTCATCCAGCTCCGCATCCACCCCCAGGCGGCGTTTGAGCAGGCTTTTGAACACATCGATCTGCACCTGCCCCATAAGCTGCACCCGGATCTCTCCCAGCCGCTGGGAAAAAGTCAGCCCCAGGGCAGGTTCCTCCTCCTCCAGCTCCCGGAGCCGGGGCATGAGCCGCACCGGGTCACAGCCCTTCGGCAGCACCAACCGGTAGCTGAGGGAAGGCGTCAGCCGGGAAGGATTCTTCTCCCCCTCAGCCCCGATATACCCGCCCGGCCGGGAAGCGGTCAGCCCCGTAAACACACACACATCCCCCGGCAGGGCCTCCTCGGCGGCGGTATAGCGTTCCCCGCCGTAAAAGCGTATCTCCTGGAGCTTCTCCTCCCGGGGCTCTCCGTTTTTCTGCCGGTAGGACAGATTCTCCTTTATGCGGAAGGCACCCCCCAGCACTTTGACATGAGTGAGCCTGCGTCCTTCCCTGTCCCGCTCCACCTTGAAAACCAGTGCACTCTTTTCCTCCCGATATCGGGGGGCCGGGCAGTATTGCTCCAGCAGATCCAGCAGTGCATCTATACCCTGCTGCCGCAGCCCGGAACCGAAGGCCACCGGGAAAAGCAGCCGCCGGGCTATGAGCCGCCGGATATCCTCCTTTTCCAGAGTGCCGGAAGAAAGGTACCGCTCCATGGCCTCTTCTTCCAGCAGAGCCAGTTCCTCCATGGATACCGGCCGGGAAAAGTCCATAAAGCCGCCCCCGAACTCCTTTTCCAGCAGCTGCATATGTTCCTGAGGGGTATAGGGACTGATATCCATTTTGGTAACGAATACGAACACCGGGATCCCCCTGCCCCGAAGCAGCTCCCACAGCGTCCGGGTATAGGGCTGGGGGCCGTCGGTACCGGAGATCAGCAGCAGGGCGCAGTCCAGCGCCGGGAGCGTACGCTCCATCTCCGCCCCAAAATCCCCGTGGCCGGGAGTATCCAGCAGGGTAAAGCGGGTATCCTTCCAGGTGAAGGCCGCCTCCCGGGCAAAGATGGTAATGCCCCGGCTGCGCTCCATATCGTCAAAATCCAGCAGCGCGCTGCCCTTATCCACCCGGCCTGCCCGGCGGATGGCCCCGGCGGTATACAGCATGGCTTCAGAAAGGGTAGTCTTGCCCCCATCCACATGGGCCAAAAGCCCCAGAGTGCGTTTTTCCATGGGGAAGCCTCCTTTCCGGCAGGGATTGTATTTTGTATGAGGTATATTGTAGCACAGATGTATCTTGTTTCTCAACCCGGCCCATAGTATACTGATAGTGACTTTATTGCAAAGGAACCGGTTTGTCATGAAGATCCCCGTAAAAGAAAGCACCTATGCCCAGGTCATGGCCCTGCCCCGCCCCCGGCACCATATGCCCAAACGGCCGGGACTTCTGTTCCGGCTGCTCATGCGGGCAGCGGCCCGAAAGGATCTGAAGGAGACCCACTTTACCTATACCAGCGATCCCCTGACGGCGGAAGAGGCGGGCCCCTGCCTGATCCTGATGAACCACTCCAGCTGGATCGATCTGCTGATGGTCACGGAAATATTCAAGGACCGGCCCTACTGCACCGTATGCACCGGGGACGGTTTTGTGGGCAAACGGTATCTGATGGAGCAGATGGGCTGCATCCCCACGCAGAAGTTCGTTACAGACTTTACGCTGCTGACAGATATAGCCTACGCCCTGAAAAAATGCCGGTGCAGCGTGCTTATGTACCCGGAGGCCAGCTATACCTTTGACGGCCGGGCCACGCCCCTGCCCCGGCGCATGGGGCTGCTGCTGAAAAAGATGGGGGTACCGGTGCTTTTTGTAAAAACGGAGGGAGCCTTTGCCAGGGATCCCCTGTATAACTGCCTGCAAAAGCGGCAGGTGGACGTAAGCGCCCATGTAAGCAGGCTCCTTTCCAGAGAAGAAATACAAAACAAATCCGTTCAGGAGCTGGATGATATCCTGACCCGGGCCTTTACCTTTGACAACTTTGCCTGGCAGAAGCAGCAGGGCATAGAGATCACAGAGCCTTTCCGGGCGGACGGCCTGCACCGGATCCTGTATAAATGCGCCTGCTGCGGCACCGAAGGGCAGATGGAAGGCAGGGGCACGGAACTGGTATGCCACGCCTGCGGGAAGCGGTATACCCTGACCCCCCTGGGAGAACTGAAGGCGGCGGAAGGGGAAACGGAGTTTGCCCATATCCCCGACTGGTATGCCTGGGAACGGGCGCAGGTTCGGGAGGAAGCCGAAAGGGGCGAATACCTTTTGGAAACGCCGGTAAAGATAGGCATGATGGTGGATTACAAGGCCATTTACATGGTAGGAGAAGGGCATCTGCGGCAGGACTGCGAAGGATTTACCCTGACGGGCTGCGGCGGGGAGCTTGCCTATACCCAGAGCGCCCTTTCCTGCTACGGGCTGTATGCCGACTACTTCTGGTATGAACTGGGAGACGTGATATGCATAGGCAACGGAGAACACCTGTTCTACTGCTTCCCTCAGGGAAATGTGCCTGTGGCCAAAGCCCGGCTGGCCGCTGAGGAGCTGTATAAGCTGCACAAAAAGCGCTGAAAAGTCACCGGAACGCAAAAAGCAAGCAGACGCATCTGCTTGCTTTTGTTTTGCCCGCGAAAACGGGGTTTTCTTCCGGGGATCCGGCGGCAGCACCGGTTCGAAGGCAGGGGGCGCTGCCTTTGGCGCCTGCGGCGCCAAAGGCCGGAGCCGCTGTGCGGCTCCGGCTGGCGGCTGCGCCGCCCCAGCGCCCCCGTGCCCGCACCTCTCCCTGCTCGGGAGCAGCCTCCCCGCCGCATATACGCAAAGCGCCCCGCCGGAATTCCCCGGCGGGGCGCCTGTATGCTTTGTGTTTTCCTCAGCCCCGGAAGCAGTCTTCATCCACGATCACCGTTACATCGTGATGGAACTGCAGTATGGAAGCCGGCACCCAGGGGGTCACGGGGCCCTTGAAGGCCTTTTCCATAATGGCATGCTTATCCTTTCCCGTGGCCATCAGCAGGATACGCTCCGCCCCCATGACCGTGCCGATGCCCATGGTCACGGCGGAAAGGGGCACCTCCTCCAGCGAGGCAAAGAAGCGCCGATTGGCCTCCCGAGTCATGTCGGTAAGGCGGGCCTCATGGGTATACCGCCGGAACACGTCCTCCGGCTCGTTAAAGCCGATATGCCCGTCATGGCCGATGCCCAACAACTGCAGATCGATGCCGCCCAGACTTTCGATCCGCTCCTCATATTCCCGGCAGGCCGCCGCCACATCCTCCCGCAGACCGTCGGGCACAAAGGTGTTCTCCGGCCGGATGGATACATGATCAAACAGCTGCTCCTGCATGAAGTACCGGTAGGACTGGGGATGAGCCGGGGAAAGGCCCCTGTATTCATCCAGATTCACCGAGCGCACATCCCGGAAGCTGAGCTTCCCTGCCTTTTCCCGGGCGATAAGCTCCCTGTACAGGGGAATGGGAGTCGAACCCGTAGCCAAACCCAGCACGCAGGCGGGCTTTTGCTGCAAAAGTGCCTCGTATATATCCGCCGCAAAGCGGGCCGCCTCCTGTTTATCCTTGGCTACGATCCATTTGATTCCCTGATGCATGAAACTCTCCTTTTTCCTTTTTGGTGCAAAAGCGGCTTATTCCGCCGGGGTTGGGGTGCTTTCCGGCTCCAGCAGCAGGATCACGTCCCGCAGGTTCCTGTCCTTGCCCGGATGGTTGATCCGCTCTCCCATATAAGCTATCTGGGCGGAGATGCCTCCATCCAGATTATAGGCAGCCTTGCAGCCCAGATCCGCCATAAAAGCCGCCAGTTCCTTCATGCTCAGCCCCAGGGAATAGCCCTGCTGCCGCCCGTCCACCACCAGCAGGCAGTAATGACCGGGGCTGTAATACCCTATGACGGTTCTGGGATTCCGCCCGGCAATGGCATCCGGCAGGTTGAAGCTCTCCGCCGGATCTCCGTTTTCATCCAGCAGGATGGGGCCGAAATTCCAGCTCTGCCAGGGGTCTTTGGCCAGAATGGCTTCTTTGTCTATCTCCCCGGGGCTGTACATCTCCATGGTGCCGTCCTTATACAATACGCACAGATCCCGTTTATATGGCCTGGATTCATACTCCAGCACACCGTCTGTAAACACCAGGCCGCTTTTGTTGGGATTGCTGTAATCCCCGGAAACCGTCAGGATCGCCCCATAGGCCCGGGCGATCTTTTCTATGAACTGGGTGCCGCCCTTCTGGAAGGTGCCCTGTTTGGAATAGCCCCGGCGCAGAGAGGTAATGTCCTTTATATATATGTCCGCCAGAAAGTAGGCGATGGTTCGGCCGGAATAGGCGTTTTTCGTCTCCTGCACCCGATGGAGCGTGATCCGCAGGTTTTCGGAGAAGTATCCATCCTCCCCCACCTGAGGATCCCCGGTGGAAAACAGCTTCCCCTCCCTCCAGGAAAGGAGCCCGTAAGGAGTAGGCGCAGGGGTAACGGGCAATGTGGGCAAAGCCGTGGGGGCCGGAGTAGCCGTAGGGACAGGAGTAGCCGTAGGTGTCTGCACCGGCAGAGGCGAAACCGTTTCCGGCATGCCGGCAGCCTGCTTTTCCGTATGCCCGGGAGTGCAGGCTCCCAGAAGCGCACACAGCAGCAGCCCCCCCAGCAGGCACATATATTTCCAAATTACGGCAGAATTGCCCTGAATATTCCGTTTCATATGGAGTAAGTATAGCAATCCCCTGCATAAAATGCAATCCAAACCTTTACGCAGCCCCGCCCCGTACGCCGCCTGGGCCCCGCCCTGTCCGGCCCGTTCGGTTTCGATACAGGGGCGGCCCGCAGCAGCGCGGCTGCGCCGCTCTGCCCTGGGGGCTTCAGCCCCCAGGCGGCAGGTCCCCTGCCGCGGCGGCCGCCCGCCCCCTGGTGCCTGCCTCCCTCCGACCTTTCCCCGCCCCCCGAATACCGAAACGCCCCCGCCGGCATGGATGCGGCAGGGGCGTTTTTCTTGCGGGCACGAACCTTTCCCTTACTCCTCCGGGCACGCCGTGAGGACGACCGGCTCCCTCTCCCAGGGCAGGGGCAGCTTTTGCACCAGCCCGATCAGCTGCCCGGACAGGACCACCGTCAGCAGGGAATACCCTATGCGCTTCAGAGGGATATAGGTCAAAGAAAGCCCCAGCACCACAAGATCCGCCATCAGGTATACCCACTGTATCTTCCAGCCCGTAGCATGGGAAATGCTCATGGCCAGGGCATCATCGCCTCCGGGAGCCCCGCCTATGCGCACGCACAGCCCGGCGCCCACCCCCACAAACACCGCCCCCAGCAGGGCCGCCAGCAGGGGCAATTCATACAGCCCCGGCCACAGAGGATCAAAACATTCAAACAGACGGTAGGAAAGGGAGAACCCGCCGGTGGACAGCAGGGAATATACCGCAAACTCCTTTCCCAGCAGCTTCCAGCCTATGGCATAGCAAAGCACGTTCAGCACCGCCCCGGAAACGGCAGGCGAAATGTTGAACCAGTTTTCCAGCAGCAGGGTCAGTCCCAGCACGCCCCCTTCCGTCACTCCCGCCATGGCGTGTACATTATACAGCCCAAAGGCCAGAAAGGCGCTGCTCAGCACCGCCGTCAGGCAGGAGGCAGGCTTCAGCCGGGGCATCCAACTTCGTATTTTATTCCATATGTTCTTAAAACTTCGTTTCATATCCTTTATATATATATTGTTTATCTTGTCTGTTGCTTATCTTCTGTTTTCTTTGATTCGCTTTGGAGGGAGGCGCTGCAGCCGCTACAGCGGGCTCTTTTGCTCCAACGGAAAGGCCTCTTCCTCCTCCTTCAAAGCCCGGGCAAAAGCATACATGGCCTTGGAAAAAGCGGCCGTCTCCTCCGCCGCCCGGCCATAGGCCCGTTCCTCCATGGCGTACAGGGGGCGCAGGGCCTCCTCGGCAGCCTGCCTTCCCGCAGGCGTCAGGAGGATATGCTTCTCTTTGGTGTGGGCTGCGGATACCAGCTCTGCATATCCCTTCCGGATACATTCCTGTACAATGGTATTCAGGGTGGTCTTGGGGATCATCCACTGGCGGCAGATCTCTATCTGGGAATGGGGTGCTCCGTCATCCAGTGCATAGAGCAGGGCCAGGGTATTGTCTTTGATCCCCAGCTTCCGGGCCATGCGGGCATAGATCCCGTCCAGCATGTTGGAGGCTATCATCAGCTCCCGTATTTCCTGTCTGTGTGCATCCATAAAACGCTCCCTTCAAAACCGGCTTCTGCGCTGCGGCGGTATACTCCATACGAAAAATCCCGATTCGTACTTCATCATTATAGTACGAATCGGGATCAAAGTCAAGTGCCGTCCTGCACACCTCCGCTCCGGCAGCAGACACCTTCAAAGCCTTTCGGCATTTTTCTTTGGCCGGAACACCACAAAAACAGGCTCTGTATGCAAAATATCTTCCAAGCCGCTACGGCAGGATGGATTTATAATAGCCGCCTAAGTCCCCAAGAGCGTTGAGAATCGGCAGCATTTTCTGTCCCGGTTCAGTAAGTCCGTATTCTACCCTCGGGGGCATTTCCTGATAATCGTGCCGGCAGGCCAACCCGTCATCGATCATCTGGCGCAGGCTGTCGGTCAGCACTTTTGGGGATATGCCCTCCAGATCCCGCTGCAATTCGTTAAACCGCCACGGGCGCATTTTCAGATTGCGAAGGATCAGCAGCTTCCACTTTCCGCTGATCAAAGATACGGCAGCGACTGCCGGGCACACCGGGAGCTCTTCCTTGGTTTTCATATCCGTACACCTCCCTTTTAAGTACAGCGCACTTCTTTCTGCATGTACAGTTATAAAAAGGTGCGTACTTGTTTTTGATGTGCGGAGCAGTAAACTGAAAACAGGCAAGGAACTCTTGCAAATACCTTTTGGAGGACTTATCCATGGCAAACTATACAAAACTCAATGCCGGAACGGAAAACCGCACCGAGCTGCATGATGTGCCGGGGCTGACCAGCGCAGAAGTCAGCATCAACCGGCTCCCGGCCGGAACAGGCAAAGCGGAGATCGGCGAAGAAGCAGTACCCCTTACCGCCGGAGACTGGCTGAAGGTGGCTCCGGCTGCCAGACGCCGTTTCTCTGCGGCCGCCGATACAGGGCTTACCTATATCTGCATCCAGACCGGAGAAAACTCTCTCGGCGGCTTCACCGCAGAGGATGTCATTTGGTGCTGAATACAAAAAGCAGGGCGCTGCAGGACCTCCCTGCAAGAACGGACTGCGATCCTGCCGGGCAGAATACAAAGACGGCGCAGCCTGGAAACTGCGCCGTCTTTTTGCCGGATCATCCGTTGTTTTACAGCTCTTTTTTCAAAAGGATCATTTCTTCCGTGCGGCAAACTTCCGTAAAGCCGTGCCGCAAAAACAGGCGGAGCGCCGGGTTGTCCGAAGCAATATCGTCATACAGCACCCGGATCCCGTTCTCCTTTGCGGCGGCGCACAGCAGATCCAAAGCCCGGCCGCCGTAGCCCCGCCCCCTATAAGGCGCATACAGGATCACATTGGCCATGTATGCCCCGCAGTCCGCCTCATAGTGGTACGCAACTTCTCCCAGAAAGGCTTCGTCCTGTTCTTTCAGATACCGGTAATACCGCCTGCCCTCCGTGTTTTCCACCCAGCAGGCATACCAGCTTTTCCATCTTTCCTCCGGAAAATCTATCACGCCGCCCCAGGCATGGTTATAGAACATGGTCGTCTCATCCGCCAGCATTTTCTGCCGGAACCACATATCCTCCAGCCGGGGTACATACAGTGTGCACATGGGTTCCGCCCTGCTCATAGGCATCTCCTTACAGATTGAAAAAGCCCTCCATCTCCCCTTCTTCAAAAGAATACAGCCCCAGCGCCCGGTAAAACCGGACGGCGGGAGTATCCGCACCCGTGACTACAAACTTCTGGCGCACATCGGCATACTTCTCCAGCGCCGCCTCCATGAGGGCCTTTCCTATGCCACGGCGCTGATACGCCTCCAAAACCAGCAGATCCTGGATCAGCACCGTATGGGCGCCGTCGCCGATGCACCGTATAAAGCCGATGAGCCTGTCTCCCTCAAAGGCCCCCAACGCATACAGCGAAGCCTCCCAGGCACGGTACAGCCTCGGATCATCCCCCAGATATGCAGTCCAGCCCAGAGCCGCATACAGCTCCTTCACGTTTTCCATATATTCTCTGTCCAACGGCCGGTAAGTGATCATATGGCACCCCTCCTCCATGAATTTCCGTTCGCCGTTCCGCCGCCCTGCCCGCCGGGCGGAAAAAAATCACTCCAGCGCCGCAAGGTCAGACCGGGCATACCGGGCGGGCCCCGGCAGGCTCTTTTTATATTTCCAGCAGCGGATGGCTTTCTCCAGACTTCTGCCCGGGTTATCCGCAAAGAAATCCCGTATGTATGTATTATACACGAACTGCCGGTCTATGGGCGGTTTGTGCTTCTTCTTTTCCTCCCGGATGCGGTAATAGGCCTACACCGCCTCTCCATAGGTTTTGCCCGCATTCTCCTTCAGCCACCTTTGAAAGGGGACGGAAAAAGAAAAGCTTTTCCCGATTTTCTCCTCAAAAAAGGCTCTGTGCTTTTGGGAACATACCACATGAAGCTCTATGACCGCCGCTTCGGCGATCTGCTCCTCGCGAACCGCCGCCTTTGGGGCCGGAGGGGCTTTCTCCGCCTCCCCCGTATCCAGAAACCGGGCGACTCTTTCCGTAAGGTCTGCCTTTGCCACGGAAGCGGGCAGATGGTTTTCCCGGCAGAAGGCGGCCAATTCTTCCTTCAGGTAATAATAACTGCGAAATGCTTTTACGTCCGGTTTATCGTGCAGATCCGGTCTTGTGCCCATTGCGTTCTCTCCTGCTCCTGCGGCTGTTCTCAAAAGACCGGCAGCGCCCTGCGCCTTTTACAGAATCTCTCCCCGCCAGGACAGTTCCGCCGCCTTCAAAAGCTTTCGCAGGGCGAAAAGAAAGCTCTGAGCCTTTTCCGGCTCCAGCAGGAACCAGTATACGCCCTCGTTCCCCACGTCCAGCGCTGCTGCCGCAAAGGGGCAGGCATGCTCCGCCAGCTCCTCCAGCGCCAGAAAGCCCTTCTGCTCTCTCGACTCCCAGGCATAGGTATGGGGCAACCCCAGAGCCGCCGCCACCCGGTTCAGCTGCGCCTCCGTCTGCGCAGAGGTATCTCCCCCCGCAGTATAGCCCGCCAGCCCCGCTTCCACCAGCGCATTGCACAGGGCCCCCAGCCAGCTGCGGCTCCACAGGGGCTTTTCCCGAGCCGCCGCCCACAGGGCTTCTTCGGCTCCGGAGGGCAGCTGCAGCCGTTCCATCAACGCCCGGGCGCTTTTCAGCAGGGCAGGCGCAGGCTCCAAAGGCGGCGCTTTGGGAATAAGCAGCGCCTCTTTATCCCGGCAGGCGGAAAGCATCTCCTCCAGCACCTCCATGCGGCGTATGGCGCTCTGGGCCCAGGAAACGCAAAAACGCTCCGCCCGGGCTGCCGCTGCGGGATCCTCCACCCCCCGTGTCTCCCCCTTCTCCGCAAAGTTTATACCCGGGGCCTGTGCAAAGTCCCCCAGGGGCCCGGCGCAGGGAGCCGTTATATACTCTATCCCCCGCAGGTACAGGGTCTCTTCCGCCGGCCGGTATACCATGGCGTAGGTGGTAAACTCCGCCGCATCCCACATTTCCAGCGCCCAAAGGCCATGGGCCGTATCCTCCACCGGCTGGCTGCAGGCAAAGCCGTCGGGGCTCTGGAGCCGTTTTTCCTCCGCCTCCAGACGCAGGCACAGACTCTTCAAAAAGGGCAGACACCTGTTGTACAGACTCTGAGCCTCCGGAGAGAGAGGCCCCCGGGGCGCCTTTTCCAGCACCAGCGCCAGTATCTCCCGGCCCGGGCCGCTGAGCACCCGGCCCTCCGTTTCCAGCGAGCGCCAGCTGCGGCTCTTCCAGCCCGCCTCAAACAGGGCGGGGAACAGCGCCTCCCCGGCAAAGGGCTGCCAGCCCGCCATATTTTCCCCGTCCAGCGGCTGGGCGCAGGGCTGCACACGCCCTCCTTCGTCTACCCGTCGGCCCTGGGGATCCATGCCGATGATCCGCCTGCCACGGCGGGAAAAAAGAGGCTCGTCCATAGGCCGCCCGCATCCGGGGCAGAACCGCGCGGAAAGCAGGGTGCTGCGGCCGCAGTACAGGCAGCGTTTTTCCCCCATGGGCTTGCCGCAAAGGGGACAGAAGTTGTAGTTGCGAAGGAAGGTATGCTGGCAGTGCTGGCAGATCATGGTATATCCTTATCTTGATTGTTTATGCAGCAACAGTATACCACAGGCACCGGCCCAATGCAATTCCTGCCCGGCAGGCAGTCAAGCCGCCATATCCGATAGCTCCGGCCGGAAGAAATGCAGAAAGACCTGTGTATAAGCCGGAATTATAAAATGCCCGGCCGCTCTTTTCCGGCGGCACATACACTGCCCTGCGCCCTCCTGTATGCCCTGCTACCGTAAAGGACGCCAGAATCAGCAGGAGCCCGGCATACCGGTGGGCGGCCAGGCTCCTGCTGTGGCTTTGTAAAGCGGAAGCTTCCTCACGCTGTGATTTCATCAAAACGGGCCAGCTGCGCTTCATCGTCATTGATATCCTTCTTTCGCCATTTGAGAAAACGCCTGTGCGCCGCCCGGTTCCAATGACCGTATATACAAATTCTCTGTTTCTGCCGGCACCGCTTGTTCGCCTTATCTCCGTTGATTTGTATTTGCATATCCGCAAATTCCAATTTGTTTGTTCCATAAAATTCAATTTGTTCGCTTTCAAACTTGCTGGCGGCGAACAGCATTTTATGCTGCTGTCCGCAAAGGAGTGTGGCCATCTTGACGGAAGGTCGTGACGAAACATTCTCGGTCAGGCGTTTTCTTCCGCTGACAGAGAGAATAGAATTGCGTCCTTTAGTTCCTAAAGGGATTTCTTCGGTTCGGCAAACTGAAATTATCTACTTCTTTTCATTCAATAATTCATTTACTCTTTCCACAGGAAATCTATCTTCAATGTCAGCTACTTCAAACAAATTTAATGGCAGTTCTTTTTCTCCAATCAGTAAAAGATATTCCTCAACAGCTCTGCGGTCAATCAGGATTTTTCCATGCCCAGCCCAATGGCGATTACTCTCTTCTTTTTTTAATCCGGAAATCCAATATTCATCACCATTTTCAATGTCTATATAGTTTGAATAGTTACCAATATTCTTCTGAAAAGCATGGTCATTAAAATAAATCGTTTTTTTACTTTTTGAAGTTTTGACATATCCAATCCATGCCGGTCCATCATCAGAATATCCCGTTTTAAGTTCAATATACATTAAATTGTTAATCAATCTTAATCCCTCCAAATTCCGATTTGTTTGTTTCATAAAATTCAATTCATTCTCTTTCACGCTTGCTGGCGGTGAACAGTATTTTATGCTGCTGTCCGCAAGGGAGTGTGGCCATCTTGACGGAAGGTCGTGACGAAACATTCTCGGTCAGGCGTTTTCTTCCGCTGACAGAGAGAATAGAATCGCGCCCTTTAGTTCCTAAATGGATTTCTTCGGTTCGGCAAACTGAAATTTATCAGTCTGCAAGTTGTTTCAATGTGTCTCCTGCAATACGGTAAACGGTCCAATCTGACATGGGTTCTGCACCTAAAGAAAGATAAAAATCAATGCTTGGTTTGTTCCAATCAAGACACCACCATTCCAAACGACCACAACCACGCTCAGCTGCAATGGATGCCAGTTTTTTCAGAATTGCTTTACCATATCCTTTCCCACGATATTCAGGTTTAACATATAAATCTTCCAGATAAACGCCTGCACGTCCGAGAAATGTAGAAAAATTATGAAAAAGCAATGCAAAGCCGACTTCTTTTCCATCTTTAATAGCAAAAATCACTTCGGCCTTTTGCTTATCAAAAATCCATGTTTCAAGTGTAGTTTCATCAGCAACCACTTCATCTAACATTTTTTCATAGTCAGCAAGTTCCTTTATAAATTGCAGAATCAAAGCTGTATCTTTACGTTCCGCATTTCTAAAGGCTAAATTACTATCCATATTTATTACCTCCACAAATTCCGATTTTCAAATCCGCTGCGCCTGCCGAATCCGCTGCATGCCCCCTGCGGGCCGGAACCTACCGGTCAGCCTCGCAATAAAAACGCTTTCCTTTCCATGCGGCTAATGTTAAGTCTCAAATTGCTTCACGCAACATTGCTTTAAATTGCTTAAAGCAGCTAAGAGGTTTATTGAAAGCAAATGCTTCTTTCGCTCATGTTGGAATGCAAAATCAGACCAAGATAGCCGAAACACCCAACAAGTTGTGATTCACACAACATTTATACGGGAAGGGGACATAATCCGGTGTGAGGAGCTTTAGGACACGTAACTGTAACCGTGTAGGTAGTATGGCACTGGCTACAGTTCATTACGTGGGACTGAACATAGCCGTTACAAGACGCAGTTACGTAGGTAGAGCTGTGTGCATAATTCACATTAGAGGTAGTTCCGGTTTGATATGAATCGGCACATTCACCACATATCTATTTGTATTGGAGATGTAGTGCCCTAACAGACGCATCTCCCGTCCTGCATCCTCAGTACCACGTCCGCCGCCTCCGCCACGGCGGGATCGTGGGTGGCGATGATGACGCATCGGTCATTCTCATGCGCCAGCTTTTGCATGATCTCAATGATAATCCGGCTGTTTTCACTATCCAGATTGCCGGTGGGCTCATCCGCCAAAATGATCTCGCTGCCGGAGGTCAAGGCACGGGCAATGGCCACCCGCTGCTGTTCGCCGCCGGAAAGCATGGTTGGTAGCCGCTTGAGCTGCTCTTCTTTAAGCCCCACCTGTAGGAGCTTTTCTTTCGCCAGCTCCTCCGCCTTCTTTTGGGGCAGCTTGCGGATATACAGGGGGTATGCGGCGTTTTCCAGCGCGGTCAAATGCTCAAAGAGATTGAAATTCTGGTAGATCACCGACACATGGTTCAACCGATACTCGTCACGGTTCATAACGGAGGTGGAGCTCCCGTCCAGCTCAATGGAGCCGGAAGCGGGCACGTCCAACCCCGCCAGAAGCGACAGGAACGTGGTTTTTCCGGAGCCGGATACGCCCGTTACGGCATAGACCCGACCTTGCTGAAACTCGCAGCTCACCCCGTTCACAGCCTTTACGGGCTGCGCCTTATTCCCGTATTCATAATGGACCTTGTTGACAATCAAACGATTCACGCCTCATTTTCTCCTTTCATCAACTTCATCACGTTGACGCGGCATACTCGCAGGGCGGCGATGGCTGCGCCTGTCAGATATACGCCGACGATCCCCAGCGTACAAACGGCTGCTGCTATGGATACGCTGCCTTCCGCAAGATACCCGCACAAAAAGCCGGCCGCCCCTCCGCAGATGGCAATCACAATAAACTCTTCAAAAACAATGGTGAATACCTTGGCAGGGGACATGCCCAGGCAGCGCATAACGGCAAACTCGCGCACCCTTCCTTTTGTAGAAAGATAGCTTGTAAATGCTCCGATGCAAAAGCACAGAAGCAGCAGAAGCGGCAGCAGCAGGCGAAGCAGGGAAAGGTTTTTGTCTATCTTTTCCAGCGTCTGCAGATATGCTTCGTCCTGAACAAGCACCCCATAGGTCATGCCGTCGTTTTTTCCGGTGACGGACGGCTGCACAAAGGTTTCAAAAACAGCTGCTTTGCTTTCTTTCAGCCGTTCATTGTCCCTGATACTGAACGAACACCGCTCCACGGAGAAAACCTGATGGACGCTGCCCGGCCATTTCATATAAAACGGGCAGTAGATTCCCTTCCCGGAGCCGCCCGCTACCGTGCCGATAACCGTCAGCTCCAAAGGCCCCAGTCCCTCCTGCCGCACCGTCAGCGTCACACCAATGTCTTTGGCCATGCCCTCAGGCAGCAGGCATACCGCCCGGTCGGTTGAGAAGGCCGCCTCTGTCCAGCCGTCGTAAAGGGTGATTTCAGCGCCGGATAGCGGTGAGAGGGTTTCGTCGGAAGCAAAGTTCAGAATCCTGCGCAGCTCATGGTTTTCCGGGGTTGTGAGGGGCGTGACGGAGAGAGCCTGCACACGGTCTGCATACTCCCAAAGCGTACAGCCTTCGTCCCTGCCCGTCAGCTTGTCGACAAAGCTTGAAAGCATTTTCAGATTCTCAGAATTCATTCCGTTGGCATCGGTGACTATGCAGCGTATATCCGTGGTTTGTATCATCTGCGACCTTGCGGTTTGCTGGCGAATCGTGAGCTGCTGCAATATAATGGCGGAGGCAACGCCCAAAAGCAGCATAAGGGCGATTGCAAGATTGCTCCACTTTCGCCGCCACATGGCACGCAGCGTTATGAGCGGCAGGGAGAACCATCCGGCGTTCATTGCTGCTCGCCTCCTTTTTTTCTGCGGGCGGACTGCATCAATCTTGGGTTTGACATTACCCGGCAGCAGAGCGCCGCAGAGGCGATAAGCACAAGGGATTCCACGCCTGCGCAAAGCAGTATGGGATAAAGCCGGACGGTAATATCCGTTTTCAAAACGGCTTTTGTAACAGCGCCGAAGGCTGCCGCCGCCAATATTGAACCGAGGATAACCGCGGCAATCGAAAACGCAAGGAATACGGATACGGTTTGTTTCCAGACGGCATTGCTGCTTAATCCGATGCGCCTTGCTCCGACGACAACGCTTTTCATTCGGTTTTGCATAAGATAAAAGCTGACCATGCACACCAAAAGGAATACCGCAGCGCCGAGCATCATGAGCCTGAGGGCATTATCCGCCATAGCTTCCAGGACGGGGCGGGTGTCTTCAAACTGCATATCCAGATACGCATAGCACCCCGGCATACCCTGCTCCGTCATATAGGCTTCAAAATCCGCCTGCGTACCGTTTTCCAGCACCAGCGCATTCAGATACACGATTGCCGGCTCTTCATACCGTTGGGCGTTTTTTACCGATTTTTTCGGGACAAATATGGAGTCGGCAGTAAAATTATACTGTCCGTCCGAAAACTCCGGCGCAGTATAGATGCCGATGACGGTATAGCTTTTTTCCGTTTCGATCCTGGCGTTTTCCGTCAGAATCCCGCGCAAATACACATAATCGTTATAGGAGCCGACCGCCCCCTCCACATGGACTTCATACTCCGCCGTTCCGGCGTCGTAGAGCTCGACCGTCACCGCATCGCCCACGGACAGGCTGTTGTGTTTTGCAAAAGCTGCGCTGATAAGGCAAACCGAGCCGCCCTCATCATACTCCTCCTGCGTAAAAGCCCTGCCCTCCAGAATGCCGGCAACGCCTGTATTAAAGTTATAAACGGCATTCAGATTATCCGTTAGTATTACGGCGGCAGAATTCTGGCAGGTTTGCGTCCATGGGATAATTACATCTCGCCAAACGGCTCCCCCTTCGGTATTGAGAAAGTCCCGCGGGTTTCCGGTATACGCGGTATAGTAGGGCAGCGCGCCTTCCATGGCGGTATAATAATAAGTGAACTCGCTGCCTTCCAGTTCGTGTTCTTCCGGACTTAAATCCCTGTTGTCATACACGCTGCGGGCGCACAGCTCCAGTGACCGGACAATGCCTCCGGCAGGGTCTTCCTGCGCCTGCACGGGAACCATTTCCAAATCTTCCCCGTGCTTCTGCCACTGCATACTATAGGGCAGGTCGCGGAAAAATCCGCGGACAAGGTAGGTTTTCCCCGCCTCAAAGGGAACTTTGCCGCCATGCTCCGTAAGGCAATGCTCGCTGTCCCCGCCCCAAATCCGTACACTTTTGCCGGAAAGGTCACCGTAGGATTCCATCAGGGACAGGCAATCCACGATTTCAAAATCCGCAACATAGGAGACCTCGCCGATGTTGCGGACGCTGCCCTCCTGATAGCCATAGACGGTGGTATCCTCCACATAGGTGCATTTTACTGCCAGCACGCAGAAGCCGTAATTGAGCTGGTCAAAAGCTTCGTTATACTGTGCAGCATCATAAGAGCCGGAGGCCAGCCCCTTGAGATTCAGCAAGCCGGCGCTCAGAATGCCACTGTTCTCGATCGCAGTAACCTGCGGAGCATGCGCCGCCGCTGCGGCAATGTTCTCTTTGCTGTATGTAACAATACCGTCGCTCCAGTAGATGTTTCCGTCCTCCCCGGGCAGTCCGCCCACATTCAGCCATCGCTGGGTTATGTATTCGTTGTTTTGCGGCAGCGGTACGGCAATGGTGGTATAGTCTGCGTCGATATCGGCAATCTGCCCCTTGGTGCAGAACCATGCGGCACACCCGATGCAGGAAAAGCCGACGGCAAACGCCAAAAGCAGGGTCAGCATGGATGTGTATACCCATTTTCTTGTCATTTGTTTTATGAATATGTTCATAATAGTCTGCCTTTCTCAAGCAAAACGCTCGATTCGTAAAGCGGCATAAGGTTGTTTGTACTCAATATGCGCACGGCAAGAAATGTCCAGATTGTCTTAATAAATTATAACAAATACTTTGCGAGGAAGGCAATATGCCGATTGCAATAAATTGCATGTTTTCGATGTTATCATTATCTTTGCCGAAAAATCTGCCGACAGGATGTTATGGATGGTGATGAATGCCGGTGGAGTAAAAGGTGTTCAAAACGAACCGTAGTACCGACTACAACAAACGGCAAGCGATTCGCTCCGTGGGAGGCGAATTGCCCTCGCCGTTTTCAACCCACGATTTGAGAGCTTATTCTTTCGGCGCGGCTGCCGAAAGCAGAACTTGCAGGTTAGTTATTATAAAGTAAAGTACAGTTTACAAGGGACTACACAGGGTAGGTATCTGACGGGAGGGGTGCCGCCAGTCAGATTTTCCATGTGATGTTCAAGCTGTCGCTTGTGGCGGCTATGGTGGTGATCATC
>ERZ857480.27123-NODE-41774-length-67402-cov-190.0281_pt1 | contig 67402 bp, 48 predicted proteins | sample MGYA00519767_ERZ857480 | MGnify/ENA primary metagenome ERZ857480 (study PRJEB31778, sample SAMEA3449210) | human gut metagenome | biome: human gut; feature: human-associated habitat; material: faeces | place: United Kingdom | collected 2010/2012 ...
AATCCCGTGCGCTGTGCGCACGCACAGCGTGTGAAAACACGCTGTGACGTCTCATACAAAACCTGACGCACCTTCGGTGCTATAAAAAGCTTTTCAAGCTTTTTAACAGGTTTTGGTATCATACTTCGGCGCTGATAAAAACTTTTTAACAGGTTCCGGTATGATACGAAGCGGAGAGCGGAAAACTCCCTCTCCGCCATCATCCTATGCACTCCCCCGCCCCGTGGTTCCCGGCAGACGCAGCGGGGTAGGGCGCGTAATACGGTATTTTTTCATGGGCGGTTGTCCGCAGGCGGGCAACGGACGGCGGTTTTTCCGGGGGAATGCAGGAGGTGGTTCATTATGGCCAAGAAAAAACACATTCCCCTGTTCGATGACCAGCTGGAAATGCTGGAGCTGCTGACGGACCAGGAGGTGGGCCAGGCAGTGCTGGCCGCCATGCGCTTTATGCGCAGCGGCACGGAAACCGATCTTACCGGCGGCGCCGGGGTGGTCTATCAGGTGCTGCGAGCCCAGTTCATCCGGAACCAGAACGACGCCGCCGTCGGGAAAAAGGGCGGGCGTCCCCGGAAAAGCCCCGCCGAAACCCCGGTTTCGGAAGCCGAAACCACTGAACGGAACGAAACGGAACCGGACGGAACCGGACAGGACGGAACAGAACCGGACGAGACGGAATCGGACCGGACGGGAGGTGGAGACGGCAGCGCCGGAGGGCGCTTTGTCCCACCCACCCTGGATGAAGTGCGGGCTTATGTTTTGCAGAGACGCTCGCCGGTGGAGCCCCAGGCCTTCATCGACTTTTACCAGGCCCGGGGCTGGATGGTGGGAAAGGCCCCCATGCGGGACTGGAAGGCCGCCTGCCGCAGCGCGGAGTCCTGGGAGCGCTGGAGCAGGCCCCCGGCCCAGACCCAGGTCACCAACCCCGACCGCATAGCCAAATACGTGGATTGGTGATGGGCAGGCCGCAAGAACGGGGTGTTTTCCCGGCAACCGTCCGTAGGGCCCGGGAATCGCCCCATTTCCGCCACCGTTGCCCCGATTCCGGCAACCGGATGGGCACCACTCCCCTTTTGTCCCGGTACAGGTGAAAGGAGGAGATCAACATGCGATTTCCCAGAATTTATGAGGAGGACGGCTGCTGCACCGCAGCCGTCTGCGACCTGTGCGGCGGCGAGATTTATCAGGGCCAGGCCTACTACCGCATCAACGGCCGCACCGTCTGCCGGGACTGCCTGGCGGACTACGCCGAGAGCTACTTCGCCGACTGCCTGTGCGGAGAGGAGGCGGCTCCATGGTGAGACGGGAGGACATCCCCTGGGAGGACCTGCAGAGGCTCAACGCCCAGGGCTGGAGCTATCGCCGCCTGGCGGAAAAATACGGCGTCTCCTCCTCGGCCATCGGCCGCCGGGCGGTGCTGGAGGGCTGGCACGGCACCAACGACCAGCGGGCCAACGCCCGTCTGCGGAATCTGGCGGCCCGGCTGCGCCGCCAGGCGGAGCGGCGGCTGGCGGAGGACCTGGACACCCGGGAGATCAAGGAGCTCACCGCCGTTCTGCGGGAGCTGATGAACCTTCAGCAGACCCTGGAGGGGCAGCAGCCCGGCGGCGTGGTCCGGGTGGAGCTGGCGGAGGAAACGGAGGACTGGAGCCTGTGACGGAAAAAATTCTCACCATGGACCGGCCCAACCCCCGGCAGCAGGAGTTTCTGCGGTGCCGGAAGAAGTATGTGGCCTTCGGCGGGGCCCGGGGCGGCGGCAAAAGCTGGGCCGTGCGCGCCAAGGCCAAACTGCTGGCCCTGCGCTATCCGGGGATCCGTCTGCTGCTGGTGCGCCGGACCTATCAGGAGCTGGAGGCCAACCACATCCGCTTTCTGCGGCAGGAGCTGGCCGGTCTCGCGGAATACCGGGCCACCGCCCGGCAGTTCGTTTTCCCCAACGGCAGCGTCCTGGACTTCGGTTACTGCGCCGCCGACGGCGATATGGACCGCTATCAGGGGGCGGAATACGACGTGATCTTCCTGGACGAGGCCACCCAGCTGAAGGAGGAATGGCTGCGGCAGTTTGCCGCCTGCCTGCGGGGCGTCAACGAATTTCCCAAGCGGCTGTACTACACCTGCAACCCCGGCGGGCCGGGGCACAGCTATATCAAGCGCCTGTTCATCGACCGGCGGTTCCAGGCGGGGGAAAACCCCGATGACTATGTGTTCATCCCCGCCAAGGTCACCGACAACCGGGCCCTGCTGAAAAAGCAGCCGGACTATCTGCGCCAGCTGGAGGCCCTGCCCCGGCGGCTGCGGGACGCCTGGCTGGAGGGCAAGTGGGACGTGTTCCAGGGGCAGGTGTTCCAGGAATTTACCAACGACCCCGCCCACTATCAGGACCGGCGGTTCACCCATGTCATCGCCCCCTTCGACATCCCCCGGGAGTGGCCCGTCTACCGCAGCTATGACTTCGGCTATGCCAAGCCCTTCTCCTGCGGCTGGTGGGCAGTGGATTATGACGGGGTGATCTATCGGATTTTAGAGCTGTACGGCTGCACCGGGGAGCCGGATGTGGGCGTCCGGTGGACGCCTGAGAAGCAGTTTGCGGAGATCCGCCGGATCGAGGACACCCACCCCTGGCTGAAGGGCCGGGAGATTCAGGGGGTGGCGGACCCGGCCATCTGGGACACCAGCCGGGGCGAGAGCATCTATGAGACGGCCCTGCGCCACCGGGTCTATTTCACCCGGGGGGATAACCGCCGGATCCCCGGGTGGATGCAGCTGCACTACCGCATGAGCTTCGATGAGCAGGGGTATCCCATGCTGTATGTGTTCTCCGGGTGCCGGGCGTTTATCCGGACAATTCCGGAGCTTCTGTTCGACCAGACGGACGCGGAGGACGTGGACACCCGGCAGGAGGACCATGTGGCCGACGAGAGCCGGTATTTCTGCATGTCCCGGCCTATCCCGCCCCAGAAGCGGGACACCGGGCTTCCTCTGCGGGATGACCCGCTGAATATGCGGACGGGGACATGAGAAGGCCCGTGGACGGCAGCCAAAGCTGCCGGCCACGGGCTATTTTTGTGCAGTGTCCAGCTCGGCAAGCGCTTCGCAGCGTTTGCCGCCCGCAGGCGGCAAATCAAATGAGATCATTTTTTTGCGGCGGCGTGTACGTCGCAAAAATAGCCAGCCCCCGGCGGAATCCGCCGGGGGCTGGCTCTATAGGGGGTGGGGCATCTCAGCTCGTGGGATGGAGATCATCCCAGGCTGTTTTTCCGTTTAGCGGGAGTGCTTCTTGCGGGGCAGAACCACAACAGCGGCAGCCAGCATAGCAGCGGAAGCCATCACCAGGACCCACAGGGCGGTGTTGCTCTCGTCGCCAGTCTTGACAGAGGGCTTGTAGTTGGGATCAGCGGCGCCGCAGACGGTGCACTTGCCATCCTTGTACTGATGGCCGGTGGCCTTGATGACCTCGCCCTTCTTCACAATCTCGCCGCAGATGGTGCAGACTTCGTCGCCGGTGTAGCCGTCCTCGGTGCAGGTGGGCTCCTTAGCGCCAACCAGCTTGATCTTGTGACCCATAGCGGGGATGACCTCGCCCTTCTTCACAATCTCGCCGCAGATGGTGCAGACTTCGTCGCCGGTGTAGCCGTCCTCGGTGCAGGTGGCAGCCTTGGCACCCACCAGCTCGATCTTGTGACCCAGAGCGGGGATGACCTCGCCCTTGGTGATGACCTTGCCGCAGGCCTTGCAGACCACGTCGCCGGTGTAGCCATCCTCGGTGCAGGTGGCGGCCTTGGCGTTCACGGTCTCGGTCTCGGTGTGCAGGTCAGCAGCCAGAGTCTCGGCGTTGTTCACGGTCTGATCGTTGCGCTCGGTCTCGGTAACGGTGACGTTGATCTTGTCCAGAGCGGTGGGATCATTGACGGTGAAGGTCAGGGTGGCCACGGTGGAACCGGCGGTCACGCCGTTGAGGTCCACATAGCCCAGGGTGACCTTGCCGGAAGCATCCTTGTAGGAGCTGTACTGGGTGTTGAAGGCCACGTTGGTCAGGGTCAGGTTGGCGGCATCGTAATCCACGGTGAACAGGCCGTTGGTGGCAGCATCCTTGGCCAGGACGTTGACGGTGACGGTCTTCTCATCGGCGGACACGGTGACGTTGGAGGCGGTGGCGTTCTCAGCAGCATCGCCCATGGGCAGGTTCACCAGGGCAGCCACGGGGGCAGCGGTGTTCAGGGAGCCCTTGGCAGCCTGGGTCTCGGCGCCGTTGTAGCGCTGGATCTGAGCGGGGGTCATCTCCACAGCCTGAGCGGTGTGGACGGTGGTCTTGCTCATGGCAGCGTTCACGGCCTTGGCGGCGTCCTCATTGGCGTGGTACATGGTGCCCACCAGGGTGGCAGGCCACACGCCGTCGCCGAAGTTGCCGATGTCGGCAGCTTCCCACTTACCAGTGTCCTCATTCAGGAGGATGCGGTAGACATGGCTGGCGTCGCCGGTGAAGTTGGCCAGGTACAGAACCAGTTCCTGGCCCTCGACGGTGGCGTACAGGGAGTCATACAGGTCGCCGTCATCGGTGGGGTTGGCAGCGTAGCCAACGTTAGCCAGGTTGGACTCGATGATGCCGAAGGAGGCGCCCCAGGTGTCCTTGCCGGTCTTCTCATCCACCGTGGGATAAACATTCATGGTCCAGATGTTGCCGGCGTCATCCAGCGCCAGGAACAGCTCGGTGTCGGTATCCTTCACGCCGTCGTCATCGGTGTCGATCTTGTTGGCACCCAGAGAGGTAACGGCGGTGAAGTAGGAAGCGTCGGCAAAGAGCCACAGATACAGTCCGAGGTCGAAGGCGGACAGATCCAGGTTATCCACCGGCTTGGGAGACATGAAGTAGGTGTAGTACACGCTGGCCAGCATGGGCTTGGCCTCGGTGGAGTAAGTCATGCTGTACTCCATATCCCACATGGGGATTTCGCCCTCGAAGCCGGGATAGGTAGCCAGGGTCTTACCGGTATCCAGGTCCAGCTTGTGCAGGTCGAAGTTCTCGCCGTCCTCCACGTAGACTACGCCGTTGCGATAGTCGAAGGTAGTGGCGGAAACGGTCTTCAGGGATTCAAAGGCAACCAGCTTCTTCCAGGTGGTGTCGTGCTCCATATCCCAGGTGTAGAACTGGGCATCGCCGTTGGTATCCATCAGTGCGCCCACCAGGGTGGTGTCCACGGTCTGGACGGTGACCACGCAGGAGGCGGTGGCGGTGGGATCCTTGATGGAGGCCGCCGTGATGGTGGCAGTACCCTTGTTGACGCCGGTGATGATGCCGCGCTCGTTGACGGTGGCGACAGTCTCATCGGAGGACTTCCAGGTCACGCCATCGGGCTTCACGCCGAAGGGGCTGACCTCAGCGTTCAGAGCAGCAGTGCCGCCCTTGTACATCTTGATGGACTGCTTATCCAGAGTCACGGACACGGGGCCGCTGAGCTCTTCCTTGTTGAGGTTGATCTTGTAGGTGGCGGTGTTGTCGGCGTAGTCGGCGACCTGAACCAGCAGGTGGTCAACGCCCTCGGCCTTGCTCAGATCCAGGGAGATATCCGTGGCAGCGCCCTCGGCAGCACCCTCGGGGGAGCCGGCGGTGCGGTCCAGAATGGACATCTTGTCATAGTCGATCAGGAAGGCGGCCGCCACATAGCGGTTGTCCTGAGCGGTCAGGACCAGGCTGCGGGTGCCGGTCTCAACGTCTTCCTTGAAGTACACGTTGGACAGGACAGGCTCGGTCCGGTCGATGAAAGCGGTGTAGGTCCGGCTGGCGCCATCGCCCAGGGCATCCCAGTTGGTGGTGGCATTGCCCTCGGCATCGTAGGTCACGTAGTACTCGGGAGCCTCGGTGACCTTGACGGTGATCTTCTCACCCTCAGCAGCCTTGGTGGGGGCATTGTTGATACCGATGTAGCCCTGAGCATTGCGCTAGCTGCCGCCGTTGCTGTAGTAGTAAGCGCCAGCGGTGGGAGAACCGGACGCCTTATCATAGTAGACAGTGCCGTTCTCGCCGGTGATGGTCGCCCGGGAATCCGCAGCGTTGCGGATCAGGGAGAAGGTAGCACGGGCAAAGACGGTGGTGTCGGGGTTGATGGCGGCGCGGTTGGGATCATAGGTCTCATCCACGTAAGGATTGCCGCCGAAGTAGTACATGCCGGAATCGCCAGCGTACTGGACGGTCAGGGCCTGATACTTGGTGGCGTTCTTGTTGTAGGCGTACATGTAAGGCACACGGGACTCGGTCTTGGCCTCATGATACTCCAGATAGCTGCCGATATCGAACATGGAGGGATCGGTCCAGTTGCCGTAGTAGCCCAGGACGGGGATGGAATGGCTGTCGCCCTTGACACCCTCGTCGGAGGCAACCTCGTCGGCGTACACATAACCCTCGACATAGGTGCCGGTGTTGTCGCTGGCCTTGTCATACTTGTCCAGGCCCAGGACCTTGGCATTGACTTCCACATGGATGCTGCCGTTTGCGGGGATCTCCACGGTGCTCTTGTTCAGCTGCTGGAAGAACAGGTAAGCATCGTAGGTGTCGATGTTGCCGTCGTTGTCGAAGTCGGCGTTGTCCTTATTGGAGATGGAATCCAGGACGCCGGTGACATAGTCCAGGAGCGCCTGGCCGTCGGCCTTGGTGACCTTGCCGTCGCCGTTGAAGTCGCAGTTGGCAAGACCCTCGGGAGCGGTCATCTCCACCATCTGGCCGTCCACGGTCCAGGTGACGTTGGAGGACAGCAAAGCGGTGTAGGTATCCTCGAAGTTCACCACGGAGCCGTCCTCGAACTGATTGGCGAAGACATCCTGGGTGAAGAAATCGGCGCTGAGGTTGAAGGAGGTCGCAGCATCCTTCAGGTTGTAGATGGTGAAGCCGAAGCTGTACTCGCCGGTGCGGGCGGGATCGTCGCCCAGCTCCACCTTGACCTTACCGTCGGCAGCGCCGGCGTTGGCGTTTTTATCCATCTTGATGTAGGTGCCGGCGGAAACGGCAGCGCCCACATTGGCAAGGCCGGCGCCCTGCTGCATAACGGAATAGTAGCCATACTTGCCCTCGCCGTAATCCTGATACATGGGGACAGCGGTGGACATCAGCAGGGACTGAGCCAGAGCACGGGCGGTGAGGCCGGTCTTCTCCGTCAGCTTGTTGGCGCGGATGTACTGGGCCACCACAGCGGCCATACCGGCAACCTGGGGAGAGGCCATGGAGGTACCGGACATATTCTGGTAGCCGCCGCCATTCTGCAGGGAGTAGATATTGCCGCCAGGAGCGGTGATCTCGGGCTTCAGCTCCAGGGAGCCGGGAATGCCCCAGGAGGAGAAGTCGCTCATGGTGTAATAGTCGGCGGTCTGAACGTTCACGCCGGGCTTGGCGCCCACGGTGAGCTTGCCCACATAGTAGGTCACGCCGTTGGCTTCCTTCTTTTCGGCATTGGCCTTGATGATCTGGCCGTCAGACATCAGCAGGGAGACGTAAGGAGCGGTGCCGGTGTAGCCGTCGGTGGACATATTGATGGTGCCCGCCGCGTTGTTGACCACGATGGTGCCGATGGCGCCGGCGGCAACGGCGTTGTTGCCCTTGGCGGTGAAGTTGATTTCACCGCGGTTGCACATGGCAATGGCGCCCTTGAGCTCATCGCCCGCAGCGGCGAAGTCCTCGGGATTGCCGACGGCATCCACATAGACGAAGCGCTGCTCACCGGCCAGAGCGGTCATGGGCTGGATGGGAGCCTCGGAGGTGTCGTTGTAGAACATCTTGGTGCCGGCGAACTCAATATAGTTGCCGGTGGAGCCCACGTTATCCACGGAGGCGATGCCCAGAGAGTTGGTGTAGGAGCCGGGGCTGCCGTTGGTGGCCCAGCTGACGCTCTCGGCGTAGGGATAGGCATAGGGGGTGTTCTCGAACCAGTGGCCGGAGTTGCCGGCGGACATGGCAACGACCATGCCGCTGTTGACAACGGCCTCCAGGATGGCCTGGTACTTGGCGTCGGACTGACGGGAATAGCCGGGGTTGCCGCTGCCCAGAGACAGGTTGGCGGAATCGCAGCCCAGGATCATGGCGTCCTCGATGGCGGCCATGTAGTCGGAGTCGTAAGCGCCGCCGCCCTTACCGAAGACCTTCATGGTGTACACCTGGGCATCAGGGGCAACACCCTGGGTCAGGGCGGTATCCAGAGCGGGAGCGAAGGACCCGTCGGCCTGCTCAATGTAGCGGTTGCCGGCGGCAATACCGGTGACGTGGGAGCCGTGGTCACCCTGCTTGTCGTTGTCGTGGGTGACATCCAGATCGGCGTCAATGTAGTTGAAGCCGAAGGGGATCTTGGCGCTGACATACAGATCGGAGGCCTTCAGGTCGCCGTTCTTCTTGAGGGCATTCAGCTTCTCCAGCTTGTCAGCGTAATCCGCAGCGGTGACGGGGGTGATGCCCAGGCCCTTGACAGCGTAGCTGTAGGCAGCGCCGTTGAGGGAGGGGTGATCGGTGTCAGCGCCGGTATCGATGATGGCCACCTTGGAGCCTGCGCCGGTGTAACCGTCAGCCCAGGCAACGCTGGAGCCGATCATGGAGGAGGAGGTAGCCATGTTGGGGTCGGTGGTCTCCGACTCCTTGACCACGCAAGGCTCATACTGCGTCTCGATCAGGACGGAATCAACACCCTTGATCTTCTCGATCTTCTCGATCTGGCCATACTGAACGTTGGCGGAGATGATGTTGGTGGCCAGGGTCAGATTCCAAACCACATCCAGAGACTGGCCGTCCAGGGCCTTCTTGGAGATGGTCTTGGCCATCTTATCCTGCTTGGATTCCAGCTTGTCGCGATACTTCATCGCCTTTTTGCTGCCAGAGGCGATGTCGGACGCGGAAAAGCCCTTGTCCAAGGTGGAGGGGTCGCTCAGCACGATGGAGACGCGGACCACGTCCGTGTCGGCATACTGCTACTGGGCTTCTTCCTCAACAGCCGCGTTTTCCTTGATGGGCAACTTGATGTTGTCCACCTTTTCCCAGGTGATACCGTTGTTCTCGCCCTTGGTCGCAACGGAGTTGCTGCTCATGGCCCAGGTGGGGGTCACGAGACTCAGCGTCAGTACGAGGGCAAGCATCACGGCCATCGCCCGTTTGAGGGTATGCGCGTGTTTCATATGCGTACTCTCTCTTTCTCCGGTTTATACCGGTAAAGTTGGGTACTGGATCGGTTCGGGCCGCCGTGATGCCCTATCAGCCGGCCTGTCCGATACAGCTATGGTTACTATACCATGTTTCCTTGTCCAGTGCAATGAAAAAGTCGTGTAATTTGCCACAAAATTTATAGAAATTTCGACAAAAACAAAAATCAGCACTTTGTTCGCGCTATAACGACACATTGTGAGTTTTTACACAAAACAGGAATCATGAACCATTTGGTTTGGTTATTTCAACACTTTCATGCGATAAAGTTCAGCGAATTACTCAGCTAAATTCTGGACCATTCTCCGTGTATGGCGGTTTGGCGTCGTTTTATCTCGCTTATTTCGACAGAGTGTTCATTAACGTGTGTCGAGATTTGAATCATGTGGATTTTTATGCATGCCTGGTTGAACGGGGATTGTGAACAATTTTTGTACAAAACGCCGGAGACCCGGAGGCCGTTTCCGGTCTCCGGGTCTCGCGGGTCACTCTGTCTCCGGATCAGAGACAGGTGTCATATTCAGCGGGTGTGCTTTCTGCGGGGCAGGACCACCACAGCGGCAGCCAGCAGAGCAGAGACGGTCAGCAGCATGACCCACAGGGTGGTGTTGCTGTCGTCGCCGGTCTTGACGGCGGGCTTGTAGTTGGGGTCAGCCTCGCCGCAGTCGGTGCACTTGCCATCCTTATAATGGTGGCCGGTGGCCTGGACGGTCTCGCCCTTCTTCACGGTCTCCTGGCACACGGTGCAGACCTCATCGCCGGTGTAGCCATCTTCCGTGCAGGTGGCTTCCTTAGCGCCCACCAGCTGGGTCTTGTGACCCAGAGCGGGGATAACCTCGCCCTTCTTCACGGTCTCGCCGCAGACGGTGCAGACCTGGTCGCCGGTGCAGCCATCCTCGGTGCAGGTGGCGGCTTTAGCGCCCACCAGCTGGGTGTCGTGGCCGGTGGCGGGGATGACCTCGCCCTTCTTCACGGTGACGTTGCAGACGGTGCAGACTTCGTCGCCGGTGTAGCCATCTTCCGTGCAGGTGGCGGTCTTAGCGCCCACCAGCTGGGTCTTGTGGCCGGTGGCGGGGATAACCTCACCCTTCTTCACGGTCTCGTTGCACACGGTGCAGACCTCATCGCCAGTGTAGCCGTCCTGGGTGCAGGTGGCGGCCTTAGCGCCCACCAGCTGGGTCTTATGGCCCAGAGCGGGGATAACCTCACCCTTCTTCACGGTCTCGCCGCAGACGGTGCAGACCTCGTCGCCGGTGTAGCCATCCTCGGTGCAGGTGGCCGCCTTAGCGCCCACCAGCTGGGTCTTGTGGCCGGTGGCGGGGATGACCTGGCCCTTGGTGATGACTTCGCCGCAGACCTTGCAGACCTCATCGCCGGTGTAGCCGTCCTCGGTGCAGGTGGCGGGCTTGGCGTTCTTCAGCTCGGGGTTGTGGCCGGCCTTCTCCAGAGCGGCCAGCAGGGTGGCGTAGTTATACACCAGCTCCTTCTGGGCGTCGGTGAGGGCGTTGTACTCGGCCAGCAGCTGGCGCAGGTAAGCCTCGTCCTCGTTGGTCAGATTCTCGATGGGCTTGAGGGCCTCGATCTTCTTGATCAGCTCCAGCACCGCCATTTCATCGGCGTTGTTGGGGTCGGCATCAATATACAGATAACCGATGGCTGCGGGGCCGGTCTCGCCGGTGAGGCTGTAAGCCGTGACCCGGTAAGCATAGCTGCGGCCGAAGGGCAGCGTGGTGGTATCGGTATAGGTGCAGGCGGTGAGGCCTTCGGCCAGGGTCTCAAAGCCCTCGAAGGTCCAGGTATCCTGGGTATCATCCTGGAAGTGGGCAGCCACGCTGCGCTCCACCTTATAGACGATATCCTCGGCGTTGGACTGCTTGGCAGCGGTCCAGGTCAGCAGGGCGTTGCGGACGCCGGTCTCCGTGACGGTCAGGTCCGTGGGCGTGAAGTAGCTCTCGTCCATGATGTTGACGCTGCCCTTTTCGGTGTTGAAGTACTTATCCCAGACATAGGCGGTGTAGCCCACAGCGCCCTGGGGATAGTACAGGTTCAGGCCCCAGTCGTTGTACACGAAGCCGCCGGTAGTGGTGGTGCCCCACAGGCCCACGAAGTTGGCGTACAGGGCCACGTTGGCATAGGCTCCGGTCAGGGAAACGGTGGTCTCCAGCAGAGGAGCGGTCATGCCGTTGAAGTAGTAATCCTTCAGGTTCTCGCAGCCGAAGAAGGCCTTGGTGCCGATGCGCTCCAGGGTGGTGGGATAGCTGACGCTCTTGAGGAACAGGTTGCCGGCAAAGGCGTTGCCGCCCACGCGGATGGTGCCCTCGGGGATGCGGTAGCTCTCGGCGGTGCGTCCCTCGGGATAGTAGCGCAGGTTCGCGCCGTTCTTATCGAACAGGACGCCGTCCACGCTCTTGAAGTACAGGGAGCCGTCGGCCACATAAATGTTCTGCAGGCTGGTGCAGTCGTTGAAGGCCACGGAGGTGTCAGTGACGCCGCAATCCTGGATGGAGGCGGGCAGAGTCAGCTCCGTCAGGGACTCGCAGCCCACGAAGCCCCGGCTGGGGACGGCGGTCATGCTCTTGGACAGGGTGACATTCTTCAGATTGTCGTTGTAAGCCAGTGCGCTGCCGCCCATCTCGGTGACGGTGTCGGGAATGACAATGGTCTCCAGGCCGGTCTTGGAAATGGCGTTGGCGCCGATGCTGGTCAGGCCGTAGGGCAGACGCAGGCTGGTCAGATTGGGACAATTGTAGAAGGCGAAGGTGCCGACGGTCAGGCCGTTGGCGGAATCCTCGAAGTAGATCTCCTCGATCTTGGAGCTGGAGAAGGCGTAGCTGCCCACCTTGGTGACGCTGGCGGGAACGATGACCTTCTTCAGGCTGGTGTTGTTCTGGAACATCTTATCGGGGATCTCCGTCATGGTGGCGGGCAGGGTGAACTCGGTGGTCTCGTTGCCCTGGGGCCAGATGTAGATATCGCCGGTATCCTTCAGCATGACAACGCCGTTGGAGGACGCATACACGGGGTTGTTGACGTCCACCACGATGTTCTTCAGGCCGCTGGCCAGATAGAAGGCGTCCTTGGCCAGGCTGGTGACGGAGGCGGGGATGTTGACCTCGGTGACATAGGCGGTCTTGTTGTAGTTCAGATAAGCAAACGCCTTGCTATCAATGGATCGCAGGGTGCCGGGGAAGGCCAGCGTCCGGGCCTCATAGGGCTGATAGAAGGCGCTGTTGCCGATGGACTCCAGCTGGGTGCCGGAGAAGTCCAGATTCTGGAGCTTCCGGGCATAGTAGAAGGCCTGCCTGCCGATGGTCTTCAGCTGAGAGGGCCAGTTGATGGTCTCCAGCAGGGAGCAGGAGTAAAAGGCGCGCTCACCGATGGAGGTGACGTTGTCGCTGAGCTTCACGGTCTTGACGGCCTTGGCGTTGTAGAACGCGCGGTCGGGGATGACAGTGAGGCTGCCGCAGTCGATGGAAGCGGCGGCGTTGCAGTCATAGAACGCGGAGCCGCCCAGGGAGGTGACGGACTGGGGAATGGTGATGGCCTTCAGAGCCTTCCAGCCGTAGAAGGCGTTGGCGCCGATGGAGGTCAGACCCTCCTTCAGGGACAGGGCGGTGGCCTTGGCGCAGCCGCGGAAGGCGTAATCGCCCACGGTCTCCACGGTGGCGGGCAGGTCCACAGCCGTCAGGGCGGAGCAGTTGCTGAAGGCGTAGGCGGGAACAGCGGTCAGGCTCTGGCCGAAGGTTACGGTTTTCAGGCCGGAGCAGCCGTCGAAGGCGTGCTCACCCAGGGTGGTGAAGCCATCGGGCAGGGCGATGGACGTCAGCTTGGTGCAGCCCTGGAAGGCGGCGGTGCCGATCTTCTTGAGGCTGGCGGGCAGAGTGACGGACGTGATGGTGGTGTTCTTATAGAACAGGTAGTCGCTGATGGTCTCCACGCCGTCAGGCACGGTGTAGGAGGTGCCCTTGAAGTCCCGGGGCAGGCTCACCAGAACCTTGCCGCCGCCGGCCAGCAGGGTGCCGTCCTCGGTCCGGACGATGCTGGCGCCGTCCTCGATGACATAGCCCTCAAAGGCGGGGCAACTGACAAACGGGGTCAGACCGAAGGACAGGGTCTCGGCCTTGTAGGAGGCAGGGAAGGTCAGGGTCTTGAGGTTGGTGCAGCCCTGGAAGGCCCTCTCGCCGATGAGAGTGACGTTGTCGGGAACGATGAAGTTCACCAGCGCGGTGTAGCCCTGGAACATCTGCTTGCCGATGGTGGTCAGCTTGGGGGCCACGAAGGTGGTCAGGTTCAGGCTGTTGTAGAACGCGGAGTCAAGGCCGGTGGGATCGCCCAGCACGGTGATCTCGGTGAGGCTGCTGCGGGCAAAGGCGTTGGCGCCGATGAAGGTCAGGCTCTCGGGGATCACCATCTCCTCCAGGGCGGCGCAGCCGGCGAAGCAGCTGGTGCCAACGGAGGTGACGTTGGACAGGTCGGGCAGGTGCTTCAGGCTCTTGCAGGTGAAGAACGCCGTCTTGGGCAGCTCGGTCAGGTTCTTGGACAGAGTCACGGAGGTTACAGCCGTGCAGTTGGCGAACTGGTCGCCGTTTGCGTCCATAGAGGTGACGGTGTCGGGAATGGTGATGCTGGTCAGGGCGTAGGCATTATAGAAAATACCGGCGCTGAGGCTGGTGACGCCCTCGGGGATCACCAGGTCGCCCTCCAGGGCCTCGCAGAAGTAGAAGGCCTTGACGCCCATGGTGGTCAGGTCCTTGGGCAGGACGCCGTCGTCGGTGTGGCCCAGCGTCTTTAGGTTCTTGCAGTAGTAGAACGCGCCCTCGTTGATGACCTTCATGGTCTCAGGCAGGCTGACGCTCTGCAGGTTGTCGCAGTCGTAGAAGGCCCGATAGCCGATCTCCTCCAGGGAGTCGGGGCAGATGACGTTGAGAATGTAGTCGTTGTTCTTGAAAGCGTTCTCCCCGATGACGCGGACGCCGTCGGGAATGGTGACGGTGCTCTCGGTGCCGCTGTAGCTGACCAGGGTGTCGCCCACGATGTTGAAGGTGCCGGCGCCGCTGGCCTCGGTGACGGTGACGGCCAGGTCATAGGAGGCAGTGCCGTTCTTGGCCTTGGCGGTAACGGTGGCCGTGCCGGGCTTGTGGGCGGTAAGCTTGGCGTACTGGGTCAGCTGGTCGCCCTCGCCGTTGGGCTCAACGGTGACCACGGACTCGTCGGAGGAGGTCCACTCCAGGTTCAGGTCGGTGGCATAGAAGGGCGCGTAGGCATACAGCCGGACATTGGTATAGGTGGTACCGGCCAGCATGGTCACGGAGGAGGTGTTCAGCCGGAACTCACTCATAGGCACGTCCGCGCCCACCTCGTCGGTGACGGTGATCTGGCACTGGGCCTTCACATCGGGCCAGACGGAGGACTTGACGGTGATGGTGGCGGTGCCGGGAGCCTTGGCGGCCACGATGCCGTTCTTCACCTCGGCCACGCCGGAATCGGAGGAGCTCCAAACCAGGTTCTGGTCGGTGGCGTCGTCGGGAGTCACAGTGGCGTTCAGCTGGACATAGCCCTTCTGGGGCAGGGTCACAGCGGTCTGATCCAGAGTGATCCTGGTGACGGCGTTTTCAGGCAGAGTCACGCGATAGGCACACTGGTTCATGGCGTAGTCGTAGGCCACCACATAGAAGGTGCCCTGCAGGAGCTTCTGATAGAAGTCCGTAACGTCGAAGGTGTAGGTATACTCCTCGTAAGCCCGGGGAGAGGTGCCGTCGGCCTTCAGGGCAGGGATGATGCCGTCGTAGTAGTTGGAGCCGATGCTCATTTCCTTCTTGCCGTTGTTGACGTTGGTCTTCCACTGGGTGGAGTACAGGGTGGCGCCGGCCAGGCAGAAGTTATCGGCCAGGGTCACGTCCAGGTACTTCCGGCCGTCGTCGCCGGTGCGGAACTGCAGGTTCTCGCGGTCAACGATATAGGGCATTTCACCGTCGGAGGTGAAGTGGAAGGAATAAGTGTTCTTCAGGTTGTCCTGCACGTCGAAGCCGTCCACATAGGCGGCGGCGGTGTAGGTCATGCGGGTGTTGTTGGGGATCAGGTGGATGCCGGTCAGCGGGGGGAAGATCTCGCCCACATAGCCGGGCCGCACAGCGGCGGAGCTGGAGTTGTACATGGCCTTGCGGACATTGAGGCCGTCGCTGTTGAGGTACACCTCACCGGTGTCGCTGTCGGTGATGGTGACGTTGGTGGTCTTGGCCGCCCGCAGCAGACCGGCCTGCAGGTAATACAGGTTGCTGACGCCGTTGCCGCCGCCCAGGTCCACGCAGATCTTATCGGCGGAGGTGGAGGGGGTGTCGTAGCCCTCGGGGACCACGAAGGGATACATGCCCAGCTTCACCACGTACATCATGGCGTAAACACCGGCCACGTTGGTGGCGTACATCTTCTCGTCCAGGCCGTTGTAGATATCGGCGTCCTCGAAGATGGGGGCCTTGGTCCAGTCGCCGTAGAAGCCCAGGAAGGGCACGGACAGCGCAGGATCGTCGTTGTTGGTCAGCTCCACAAAGCCCTCCACATAGATGCCGTTGGGGAACTTGGCCAGATACGCCCGGTCCGCATCGGACAGGCGGACGGTGACGGTGACGGTGGTCTCGCCGTTAGCGGGCACGGTGACGGTGGAGCCGCTGAGGGCGCCGCCGGAGACCTTGATGGCGCTGGTGTCGGCGGAGAGGACATAGCCCTTCTGGGCGATGTACAGCCCGTCGGTGGTGGTGCTCTCGGTCTGGACGGTGGTGCTGACGTCATAGGACAGGGCGGAGCCGGTGAGGTTCTTCACCACGAAGCTCAGCTTGTACACGCCCAGCTGGTCGGCGTCGTCGCCCAGCTCGATCTTGGTCTTGTCCTGGCCCCGGACATACAGGTAGGCAGGGGTGGTGACGGCCTCGGCCAGGTTCACCATACCGGAGCCCTGCTTGCGGGGGGAGTAAGCCACGCCGTTTTCATCATACAGGATGTCGGCGGTGCTCATCAGCAGGCGGTTCACCAGCAGCTGCTTGTCGGTATCGGAGGCGCCGGGCATCAGGGTGTTGACATACTGCAAAGCGGCGGCGGCCACACCCGCCAGATACGGAGACGCCATGGAGGTACCGCTCATGTAGCCGTACTGGGCGAAGGGCAGAGAGGAATAGATGCTGCCGCCGGGGGCGGTGATCTCCGGCTTCAGGGACAGAGACGGCAGGGGGCCCCAGGAGGAGAAGTCGCTCATGGCCACGGAGCCCTTTTCGGTCTTGGAGACGGTGAGGGTCTTTTCCTGGGCGGCTTCCATCATCTGGCCGTTGGCCAGGCTGATGCACACGGTGGGGATCTTGTAGTTATCCACAGCCATGTTCAGCAGATAGCCGTCGCGGTTGTTATAGATGATGCAGCCCGCAGCGCCGGCAGAGGCGGCATTGAGCTGCTTCTGCTCGAAGGACAGGCCGCCGCGCATGACCACGGCGATCCTGCCGGTGACGTCCAGGCCCTGGTAATCGGCGGTGTCGCCGGTGTTGGGCACCATGACGTATTCATAGGTCCTGGAGCTGTCATTGCCCAGCAGCAGGGCGGTGAAGTCGTGGCCGGACACGTCCTGATAGGGGACGCGGCCCTGGGCGGTGACAAAGGCCGCCGTCTCGTTGGCGTTGACGGAGGCAACGGACAGCGCCGCGTCATAGGAGGACGAGGAGCTGATGATGCCGGTGTCGGGGTCGGACACGGAGGTGAAGTCACCCTTTGCGCCGCCCTGGGAGGAGGAATAGGAGTTACCGGCGGAGCAGTTCAGCAGGATACCGGCGGACTTGACCAGGTCGTAATACTTGGTGGTCAGGTCGCCCTCGGCCTCCCGGCCGAAGCCGCCGTTGGAGCCGAGAGACATGTTGATCACGTCCACGTCCAGCAGCAGGGCATCGTTCAGGGCCGCCAGGATGGTATCCGTGGAGGCGCCGTTGGTGGAGTCGGAGAATACCTTGAAGATGGCCAGCTGTGCCTCGGGAGACTGACCGGCGAAGGTGACATTGCCGTCGGCGTCCACGGTCTTGCCGGCGGTGATACCGGCCACGTGGGTGCCGTGGTCATTGCCGTACTTCTCCACAGCGTCGGCGGAGGGGATCACGTCGGCGTCGGCGTCGGCATAGTCGAAGGCGAAGGGCACCTTGCCGCTCTTATACAGGTCGTCCTCGGTCAGCAGCACCAGGGAGCTGGAGCTGTGCTTCTGGGCATACCAGAGGGCGGCATAGCTGTAGGCGGTGATGTTGGTCTTGCCGTCCTCCCCCTGGCTGATCTGATAGAGCAGCTTGGACAGGCTGGACTTCTGCAGCTTCTGCACGGCAGGAGCGTTGGCAAAGGCCTCGTGGTTCACATCCAGGCCGGTGTCCAGGATGCCGATGAGCATCCCCTCGCCCTGATACTGGGTGTTGTTGGAGTAGGCCGCCACTTCCGCGGCGGTCAGGGCCTGGCCCAGAGTGGCGGAGCCCATGGAATCGGTGTAGTAGGTCTGGCACAGCACCACGTCCTCTACGCCGTCAATATTCTTGATGTCATGGATCTTGCCGTAAGGCACCTGGGCGGCAAAGCCGCTGACCACGGAGGTGTAGCTGAAGGTGAAGGAGCTGGGAATGCCCTTGCTTTCCATGGTGTTCATCACGGAGAGCTGCAGGTTGGCGATGTCCTTCAGCTGGGCCTTGGCTGCGTCCGTCTGCTGGAAGTCCAGCATGGACATACTGGCATTGGTGCGGTTGCGGACATCCAGCAGGCTGTCTGCATCCAGCTGCACAATGACCTTGACCATTTCGTCGTCCGCCGGGATCTCGGACCTGGACACCTTGCTGGAGTCCATGTTCTCCTCGAAGATCGCCAGACGGTCGCTGTCTGTGAGCTCATTGGTCACATCGGTGGCCGTCAGCCCGGTCTCGGGGTCAGACGGCGTCAGTTCCGCCGCCATGGCGCTGACCGGCAGGACGCTGATGAGCATCATCAGCACCAGGACCAGGGACAGCAGCCGCTGCGGCATTCTCGTCTTTTTCATCGATCGACTTCCTTCCTGTTTTTTTCGTTCCGCTCCCCTGCTGTGTTGAGGCGCTTTCCGATTGCATAATTATACTTCCTTTCTCCTGCAAAAGCAAGGAATTTCTTCCAAAAACAAGGATTTTTTCAGGAAACGTTTCCGGTGTTTCCGCCGGGGGGACGGCCGGTTGATGCTTTTTTCTGATGCTTCGGTATCACGTCACCGTGATAAACGACCCATTGTTTTTTGTACTTATCTCACGAACAGTTTCCTGGCTCTGCGTCCGTGTTGGACAAATCCGCCAAAATGTCAGCCTCCCCTTTTCCGCCCCGCTGATTCCGTCCACAATACACGCACATTTGTGTTTGTTCGCAGCAAGCGGACTGGCATAGGAAGTTATTGGAAATATCTTCCATGAATATTCTGTATATTTTTCAGTATTCTTCCAATATTTCCACTTTACAGGGCCGTTTTGATCAAATGCTTCGGCGCGGCGTATCCACAAAAGGGCGCAAAAAGCCGCCGCTCCCGCGGGAGCGGCGGCAGAGTCTGTCAAAAAAGCCTCGCAGAGTTTGCCGCCCGCAGGCGGCAAATAAAGTGCAACCCGTTTTTTGCGGCGGCGTGTACGTCGCAAAAAACACTTCTCGGTCTGCAAGTGTGGAATTTGTTCGCTTTCAGCGAACAAATTATGCGCGCGGCAGACTGCAAGCCTTTTGTCAAAAAAGGGCCACGCCCTTTTTTGACAAGCTGAGCCGCCGCTCCCGCGGGAGCGGCGGCAGATATTCACTTCACCTGGCGGCCATGGGACCAGACGGCGGTGATGTTGTGGCGATGGAGCATGTAGATGGCCCGCTCAAAGCGCTCCCGGACCGTCAGGGGCCGCACCGGCTCCGGGAAGTCCCCGTCGTCCACCACGATGGCGTGGAGGGGCTGGCCCACGGCGAAGCCCTCGCCGCCGCCGAAGTACCGGTGCCCGGCGGTGGTGCCCAGATAGTACCCCTCCGGCACCGTCAGGAAGTCCTCGGACCAGTCGGTTTCCATGCGCTTGATCTTGGAGGCCCGGATGCTCATGGTGATGACCTTGTACATGGGGAGCTGTGCCCCGCCGGCGATGTCGGACCCCAGGGTCACCCAGATGCCCTGCTGCAGCATCTCCCGCACCGGGGAGACGCCGCTGCACAGGTTGATGTTGGACCCGGCGCAGTGGGCCACCACCACCCCGGCCCGGCGGATGGCGGCGCACTCCCGTGCGTCGGAGTGGACGCAGTGGGCCATCACCGTGTGGTCCTTCCAGAGGCCGAACTTGTCATAGGTCTCCCAATACTGGGCGCAGTCCGGGTGCAGCTCCTTCACCCAGGCGATCTCCCCCCTGTTTTCCGACAGATGGGACTGGACATACAGCCCCCGGTCCCGGGCGATCTCCCCCAGGGCGGCCATCAGCTCGTCGGAACAGCTGGGGGTGAAGCGGGGGGTGATAATGGGCCTGACGTGCTCAAAATGGCAGCCGTCCAGCCAGCGCAGGGTCTCGGAGACGGACTCCTCCGTGGTCTCCTGGAGAATGCCGGGCAGGGCGTTGCGGTCCATATTCACCTTGCCCACATAGCCCGTGACCCCGGCCCGTTCCAGCTCCTCCATGAGGATCCAGGTGGCCTCGGTGTGCAGGGAGGAGAACATGCACACCCGGGTGGTGCCGTTGGTGATCAGGTCGGAGGCCAGGCGGCGATAGGTCCGGCGGGCAAAGTCCGGGTCTGCGAACCGGGCCTCGGTGCGGAAGGTGTAGGTATTCAGCCAGTCCAGCAGGGGCAGGTCCATGCCCATGCCCAGCATGGGATACTGGGGGGCGTGGAGGTGCATATCCACAAAGGACTGCATGATGAGCCGGTCGCCGTAGTCCGTTATGGGGGCGGAGGCCAGGGCCTGGGGCAGCGCGTCATAGACCCCCTGCACCACGCCGTCCTCCAGCACCAGATAGCCGTGCTCCCGGATGTCCAGCTCCCCCAGCCGGGGGGCCTGGATGATGTTGCCGCGTAAAACCTGTGTCATACCGCATCGCTCCTTCAGAAAAAAATAGATGGGCGCCCCGCCGGTCCACCGGCAGAGCACCCATAGCAGGGCCGTGGGCGGCCCCGTAGAAACGCCTTGCACCATATCCGCAAGGCTATATGAGCTTCCGTATGTTATACGCTGAGTATAGCACACTCAGGGGCGATTGGCAAGGCTTTCATTCCCGATGATGTCCACCACCTCGCCGATGTACATCCGGTGGACCGGCTCGTCCCGATAGAAAATGTCCTGAACGTCCTGGGGGATCTGGTCCAGGGCGAAGTCCTGGCAATAGAGCTTGCGGCAGACCAGGGTGGTCTCCGCCTGGCGGAAGGTGATGCCCTGGGGCAGGAACTCCGGCGTCAGGCCCGCCGCCGCCACCTTGTCGCCGTCCCGGCCGGAGGTGCTGCCCAGCAGGGACAGGGCCCGGCGCTGCTCTTCGGGGTAAAAGCTGACGGTGAAATAGTCGCTTTGCTCCATAAATTCAAAGGTATAGCGGTTCTTTTTCACATACACGGTGGCCACCGGCCGTCTCCACAGGGTGCCCAGGCCGCCCCAGCTGATGGTCATGGTGTTGTAATGCTCCGGGGTCCCCGCCGTGACCAGGGCCCACTGCTTGTCGAATTTCCGGAATACGTCCGCTTCCAGGTGCATCATACCGGCACGCTCCTTATTATAAAGTAAGGCCATTGTATCACACCCCGCCCCCCGGGGCAAGATGGAGATTTTTTCAGCAAGACGATGAGAGCATCACCAGTAGAGCACCTGTAGGGGCCGGGTTCTACCCGGCCCAAAAGCAGCGGAATGGCGGGCGGGGCAGAGCCCGATTGCGGCGATGCCAAAAGACGCCGGAGGAGACCTCCGGCGTCTTTTTTGCGCAAACGGCACAATATATTATTCAATTGAGATAATATAGTAATACACAGGCTGGCCGCCGGGGAGCAGGGACACCTCCGCCTCCGGGCAGGCATCCGCAAAGCGCTGCTCGGCCCGCTGGGCGTCCTCCTGGGTAACGCCGTCGCCATAGAACACGGTGATGAACTCCGCGCCCTTGTCCGCCGCCAGAGCCGCCAGCTGATCCAGCAGAGTCTCCAGCTTCTGATCCGTGCCGAACAGCTTCCCGTCCGTCAGGGCCAGATAGTCCCCGGCGCTGATGGCGAAGCCGTCGAAATCGGAGTTCCGGGCGGCATAGGTCACCTGGGCGGTGACCACGTTCTCCGCCGCCTCCGTCATGGCCGCCAGGATCACCTGGGGATCGGCCTCCTCCGGGTCCACCGCCATCATGGCGGAGATCCCCTGGGGCACGGTGTTGGTGGGCACCACGATGACCTCTTTTTCCGTCAGGCCCACGCACTGCTGGGCGGCCATGATGATGTTCTTGTTGTTGGGCAGCACGAACACCACCTGGCTGGGGGTGCGGTTCACCTCCTGCAAAATGGCCTGGGTGGAGGGGTTCATGGTCTGGCCGCCGGACACGATGCGGTCCACGCCCAGATCCCGGAAGGTGGCGGCCAGGCCGTCACCGGCGCACACCGCCAGGAAGCCGTAGCGCTTCTCCGGGGCGGCCACGCCGCCCTCCATGGCCTCCAGCTCCTCCTCCACGGCGTCCAGATCGTCGGTGCTCTGGGCCTGCTTGCCGGCCGCCAGCTCCTCCGCCTGGGTGCGCATATTCTCGATCTTGGCCAGCTCCAGGGTGCCGTATTTGGCGGCCTCCGTCAGGGCCTGGCCGGGGATATCCGTGTGCACATGGACCTTGAAGGCCTCGTCGTCCTCGCCGATGACCAGGCTGTCGCCGATGCCGTCCAGATACGCCCGGAAGGGCTCGATGGACACGCCCTCCTTCTTGCGCACGATGAACACCGTGTCATAGGTAAAGGTGATGTCCTCCAGGCTCAGGGCGCCGAAATCCGCCTTATCCTGGGCCTTTTCGTCCTCCTCCACCTGGGGCAGCTCCTCGCCCCGCAGGGCCCGCAGCATGCCGTCCAGAATGATGAGGTAGCCCTTGCCTCCGGCGTCCACCACACCGGCCTTTTTCAGCACCGGGTTCATGTCGATGGTCTGGGCCAGGGTCTCCTGCCCGGCGGCAATGGCCTGCTCCAGCACGTATTCGGCGCTGGGATTCTCCTGGGCGGCCTGGGCGGCCCGGGCGGCGGCCAGCCGGGACACGGTCAGCACCGTTCCCTCGGCGGGCTTCATCACCGCGCCATAGGCGGTGGCCACGCCCTCGCCCATGGCGGCGGCCAGGGCCGGGCCGTCCATCTCCACCAGGCCCTTGGCGGACTTGGAAATGCCCCGGAACAGCAGGGACAAAATCACACCGGAGTTCCCCCGGGCGCCCCGCAGCAGAGCCCCTGCGGTGATCTTTGCCGCCTCGCCGACGGTGGCGGGCTCGGACTTTTTCAGCTCGTTGACGGCGGTCTGGATGGTCAGGCTCATGTTGGTGCCGGTGTCGCCGTCGGGCACCGGAAACACGTTCAGATCGTTGATGGCCTGCTTCTGCTGGGCGACACAGGCAGCGCCGAAGGCGATCATCTGCTTGAAGGCGCTGCCGCTGATTCTATCTGTCATCTCTTTGTTACTCCTTTGGCCGGGTGCTTACACGGTAACGGAGTCCACGCACACATTGACCTCGCGGACCTCCACCCCGGTATTCTTGGTGACCACATACTTGACCTCGCTCATGATGGAGCGGCAGACCGTGGCAATATTGACGCCGTTTTCCACAACGATGTGCAGCTCGATGGAAACGGTGCCGTCCTCGTTATAAGTGACCTTCACGCCCTTGCTCATGGCTTCCCGCCGCAGCAGGTGCACCAGGCCATCGGTCATGCTGCGGTAGGCCATGCCCTTGACGCCGAAGCAGTTGGTGGCTGCCGCGCCGGTGATGGTGGTGAATACCGCGCTGCTGATGGTGATCTCGCCCTGACCGGTTTGAACCTTAATCATAGCTAACTTCCTTTCTATAGACTGCCGCCAAGGCGGCATAAGCACAATAATATAGGGTATTATATACTATTTGTCCGGCAATAACAAGAAGAATATTTTAAACAAATCTGCCGATTTCCGTAACATTTTCTTAATATTTGACCAAACAAAGACCATTCCGCCCTGAAAATACGCCCTCTGTGCTATTTCCCGACACTTTTTCGTCCGCCGCCCGGCTACAATAGGGGGCAAAGGAGGGCTTGTCCATGAAACTTCTGCCACTGCCCCGGGAGAAACGGCGGCTGCTTGAACCCCTGGGCCGGGCGGCCCTGACCTGCCTGCTGACGGCCGGCTCCTTCGGGGGCCTGTGCGCCCCGCTGCCTCTGGCCATCACGGCGGCGGCCGGGCCGGGACTGCCGGGCCTGTGCTGCGTGCTGGGCTGCGGACTGGGGGCGTTTCTGTTTCTGCCGTTTCAGGCGGGTCTGCGGCAGCTGGCGGCGGCCATTCTGATCTTTTCCGGCAGCATCGCCTTTTTCGACACGAAATTTTTCCCCCGGCGGTTTTTCCGGCCGGGTCTTGCGGCGGCGCTGCTGCTTCTGGTGCAGTCGGCGTATCTCATCGCCCGGCCCATCCGGCTGTGGGCCCTGTGCGTGTTCTGCATGGGCCTCACCGCCGCGGCCACGGACCTGCTGCTGCGCCGCCGGGACCGGCTGCCCCTGCTGCTGGCGGCGGGGCTGTGCCTTTCGGCGGGGGCTTTCCGGATCGTCGGAATATCGGTTGGAATGTGCCTGACGTGCGCTTTTCTGATGCGCAGCGTCCGGCAGATGGAACCGGCCCGGGGGGCTGCCTGGGGGGCCGCCATGGGGCTGTGCCTGGGTCTGCTGGGGGATGAGCCGGACCTGGCGCCCATGGCGGTGCTGGGGCTTTCCTGCGCCGCTTTGTCCCGGGTGCGTTCCGCCCCTGCCCCGGTGTGTATCGGGACATTCTGGGCCATTGGCGGGGGCTGTACCCTGCTGTTCGGGACAGAGGAGCCGCTTTATCGGATGATTGAGCTGTTTTCGGGCGGAATTTTGTCCCTGCTGCCGCTGCCCCGGCTGAGTCTGCCGCCGGAGAAAAAACGGGCCCAGCCGGAAAAACCGCCCCGGCCGGACCGCCTGGCCAAGCCCGCCGCCGCCCTGCGGGACCTGTACGACAGCTTTTTCCGGGGCACCGCTCCGGAGAAGCCGGAGAATCCCTCGGTGGTATTTGACCGGGCGGCGGAGCAGGTGTGCCGCCGGTGCATCCTGCGGGATACCTGCTGGCGGCAGAATTACAGCGCCACCTACAACGCCTTCAACGACGCCTGCCCCCGGCTTTTGCAGCGGGGAGAGGCCCAGGCCGGGGATTTTCCCCTGTATTTCACCTCCCGGTGCGTCCATTTGTCGAATTTTGTGGGGGCGGTGAATGTGGAGCTGCGGTCCTATCTGCTGCGGCAGCAGTACCACCGGCGGCTGTCGGAGGTCCGGGACCAGGCCCGGGAGCAATATGCCCAGCTGGGGGATATGCTGGCCTCCGCCGGTCCGGCGGTGCCTGCCGGTGCCCAGGCCATGGGCTATGGGGTGGCCTCGTCCCTGCGGCCCCGGCAGGGCCAGAGCGTCTGCGGCGACCAGCTGGATTCCTTCGAGGTGGGAGACACCGTGTATCTGCTGCTGTCCGACGGCATGGGCAGCGGCGAGGCCGCCCACCGGGAGGCGGCCATGACCGTCCGGCTGCTGCGGCAGTTTCTGGAGGCGGGGATCGAGCCGGGCCCGGCTCTGAAAACCCTGAACACCGCCCTGTCCCTGCGGGGAGAGAGCGGCGGAGGCTTCACCACCATTGACCTGCTGGCCCTGCAGCGGGCCAGCGGACAGGCCGCCCTCTATAAGTACGGGGCCGCTCCGTCCTATCTCAAGCGCAGCGGCAGCGTCAGCCGCTATACCGGCCAGTCCCTGCCCGCCGGGCTGCAGGCCGTCCGGGAGGCCCCGGAGTGCACCCGCTTGCAGCTGACCGCCGGGAGCTTCTTCGTGATGGTCTCCGACGGCATCGCCGACGCCGGAAATGATGAGTGGCTGCAAAATCTGCTGGCCGGATGGAGCGGCCGGGACGCCAACGCCCTGGTGTCGCTGATCCTGGCGGAATCCCGGGGCCGCAAGGGGCTGGAGGACGACTGCGCCGTGCTGGTGCTGCACCTGTCCTCCGGCGAAAAAAAGCCGGTGTAAGGGGGTATATTCCCCTGTCCGGCGGGCATACTGAACCTGTCAAACGAAATCGCAACAGAGGAGGGCATAACTCTTGGTAAAAGGACTTTCCCGCCGGGTCATCGTGGTGGATTCCCCGGACCCGCATATTTTCGAACAGGCCATTTTCATTGTGCGCAACGACGCAGCCGTGGGCAGCGGAGGGGTCACCTCCCAGCAGGTGGTGGACCAGGCCATCCGCATTGCCAAGGATTATGCCCGGACCCACGGCGCACCGCCCCGGCGGCGGCTGCGTATGTCCCCGTGGCTGGCGGCCCTGTTGGGGGGCGCGGCCATCGGCGCGGTGTGGCTGCTGGCCATGCTGCTGTAATATTGCTTTTTTCTTACCATTTTTCTCCTCACTTGAGGGCGGACAGACCATCTGTCCGCCCTCCCTTTTTGCGCGGGTGGCTGGCGGCGGTGGGCAGACATGGGCCCCGCCCTACGAGTGTTCTATCGGTAGACATTTCGTAGGGCCCGCTGCCCTCAGCGGGCCGCGTCAACCCGGCAGGTTTGGGCGGACAGGGTCGTCCGCCCCTACAGGCCCTCTCAGTCGGCTGCGCCGACAGCTCTCCCAGAGGGAGAGCCAAGGCGTGGGGTATAAAAAGGCCGTCCGGCAGGTGCCGGACGGCCTTTTGGCGTGTTCAATTATTCTCCGTAATGGACGTGCAGCAGCTCATGACAGCGGTCGGGACCGTAGTCCTCCAGCAGACGGGTGACGATGGGGTTCTTCTCCGCCCGCTTGAACATGGCGGAGGAGTCCGCCTCGTACAGGCCCGCGCCCCGGCGCTTCTTGGCCGCCGTCAGGCCATAGGGCTGACCGGCGCCGCCTACGCAGCCGCCCTGGCAGGTCATGACCTCCACCAGGTGGTAAAAGCGCTTTCCGGCCTCCACGTCGGCGATCAGCTCCTTGGCGTGGGACAGGCCGTTGACGATGGCCAGGTGCAGCTCCTGCCCCTCCACGGTGAGGTTCACCTCACGGATGGCCCCGTCGCCCCGCAGGTCCGTGACCCGGATGGCCTGGAGGGCGTTGTTGCTCTTATCCGGCAGACAGTAGCGCACCACGGCCTCGGCCACGCCGCCGGTGACGCCGTAGATCACGGCAGCGCCGGAGCCCAGGCCGAAGGGCAGGTCCGGAGCCTCCGGCTCCAGCTCCGTCAGCTGGATACCGGCCTCCCGGATCATATCCACCAGCTCCCGGGTGGTGATGACCAGGTCCACGTCCGGGCGGCCCTCCTGGGTAAACTCGGGCCGGGCGGCCTCCATCTTCTTGGCGGTGCAGGGCATGATGGCCATGTGATACGTCCGCCGTCCGTCGGCGGCGTCCTTCTCCCGGTACTTATCCCGCAGCACGGCGGCGAACATCTCCATGGGGGACTTGCAGGAGGAGATGTTGTGCAGATACTTGGGGTCGTTGAGCTCCAGATACTTCACCCAGGCGGGGCAGCAGCTGGTGAACATGGGGAAGGGACCGCCGTTTTTCAGCCGGTCCAGGAACTCCTGGGCCTCGCTGATGGTGGTCATATCGGCGGCGAAGTTGGTGTCGTACACCTCCTCCACGCCCATGAGCTTCAGGGCCTTCACCAGCTTATCCATAACGTTGGCGCCGGCGGGCAGGCCGAACTCCTCGCCCAGGGCCACCCGGACCGCCGGGGCGATCTGCACCACCACCCGGTTCTTGGGGTCGTGGAGGGCCTGCCAGGCCTGGCCGATCTGGTTTTTCACGGTGATGGCGCCGGTGGTGCACACGGCGGCGCACTGGCCGCAGCCCACGCACTTGGTCTGGTCCAGCTTCTTGTCAAAGGCGGGCATCACCTGCAGCTCGCTGCCGCGATGGGCATAGTTCAGGATGCCCTGGCCCTGGAGCTCCTCGCACACCCGGACGCAGTCGCCGCAGAGAATGCACTTGTTGGGGTCCCGGAAAATGGCCAGACTGGTGTTGTCCTGCTCATAGCGCTCCCGGGTGTCCGGGAACCGGACCCGGCTGACGCCGAAGCGCTGGGCCAGGGCCTGCAGGCGGCAGTTGCCGCTTTTGGCGCAGGTGGTGCAGCTGCAGTCGTGGGAGGCCAGCATCAGCTCCAGGATCATCCGCCGGTGCCGCAGCAGCCGGGCGGTGTTGGTGCGGATCTCCAGCCCGTCCCGAGGCTCCATGGAGCAGGAGGCGTCGATCTTGCCGGTTTTCACGTTTTCCACGATGCACATGCGGCAGGCGCCGTGGACCGAAAGCTCGGAATAGTAGCAGAAGGTGGGCATGTCGATGCCCGCCTTGCGGATCACGGAGAGGACGTTCTTCTCCCCGTCGAACGGCACCCGCTGGCCGTCTACGATCATGATTCCCTTGGCCATGGTCATACCTCCTCCTCAATGGCGTCGATAGCGCCGAAGGGGCAGGCTCCCCAGCAAGCGCCGCAGTGGATACACTTGGTGGTGTCGATGACGTGGGGCATGCGGATCTGGCCGGAAATGGCGTCCATGGGACAGTTCTTGGCGCACTTGCCGCAGCCCTTGCACAGCTCGGGAATGATCTCCAGATGGCGCTTGCGGCCATTGCAGATGGGACAGTGGTGGTCCACCACATGGGCCAGATACTCGTCCCGGAAATAGCGCAGGGTGCTCTGCACAGGCTTGCAGGCGCTCTGGCCCAGGCCGCACAGAGCCGTCTCGGTAATAGTGTTGGACAGATTCTCCAGCAGCTCCAAGTCCTCCATGGTGCCCTCGTTGCTGACGATGCGGTCCAGGATCTCCAGCATGCGCTTAGTGCCCTCCCGGCAGGGAACGCACTTGCCGCAGCTTTCGTTCTGGGTGAAGCTCATGAAGAAGCGGGCAGTTTCCACCATGCAGGTGTCCTCGTCCATGACCACCAGGCCGCCGGAGCCGATCATAGCCCCGATCTTCTTCAGAGAGTCGAAGTCCAGGGGCAGGTCCAGGTGCTCACTGCTGGCGCAGCAGCAGCCGCCGGAGGGGCCGCCGATCTGCACGGCCTTGAACTTCTTGCCGTCGGGGATGCCGCCGCCGATGTCAAAAATCACCTCGCGGACGGTGGTACCCATGGGCACCTCGATGAGGCCGGTGTTCACCACATTGCCGGTCAGGGCGAAGGCCTTGGTGCCGGGGCTCTTTTCCGTGCCGATGTGGCGATACCAGTCCACGCCGTTGCGGATGATCAGGGGGACGTTGGCAAAGGTCTCCACGTTGTTGAGCACCGTGGGCTTGCCCCACAGGCCGTGCTCAATGGTGCGGGGGGGCTTTACCCGGGGCATGCCGCGCTTGCCCTCGATGGAGGAGGTCAGGGCGCTGCCCTCGCCGCAGACGAAAGCGCCTGCGCCCCGGTTCACATGGAGGTGGAAATTGAAGCCGCTGCCCAGAATGTCGTCCCCCAGCAGGCCCAGCTCCTGGGCCTTTTCAATGGCGGTTTTCAGCCGGGACACGGCCAGGGGATACTCGGCCCGGACGTAGATATAGCCCTCGTCGCTGCCGGCGGCCAGGCCGGCGATCATCATGCCCTCCAGCACGGAGTGGGGATTGCCCTCCATAATGGAACGGTCCATGAACGCGCCGGGGTCGCCCTCGTCGCCGTTGCAGACGATGTACTTCTTGTCCGCCTGCTGGCGGCGGGCGCCGTCCCACTTCTGTCCGGCAGGGAAGCCGCCGCCGCCCCGGCCCCGCAGGCCGGAGTCGATGATGTCCTGACAGATCTGCTGGTCCGTCATCTCGAACAGGGCCCGCTCGAAGCCGGAGTAGCCGCCCTTGGCGATGTACTCCTCGATGTCCTGGGCGTCGCTGGTGCCGCAGTTCTCCAGCACCACCCGGTGCTGCTTCTTATAGAAAGGAATGTCCTCCTGCCGGGGATAGGCCACGCCGTTCAGACGGTACACCAGGCGGTCGATGATCTCGCCGCCCAGAACGGTCTTTTCCAGGATCTCGTGGCAGTCCTCGGGCTTCACATGGATGTACATGATGCCCATGGGCTCGATGTGGACCAGGGGGCCCATCTCGCAGAAGCCGTGGCAGCCGCTCATCTTGACGTGCAGGCTCTTTTCCTCGTCGGTGTCGTGCTTGAGGCCGATGTACACCGGCAGATTCCGGCTTTCGCACTCGGCCCGGAGGTTTTCATAGATCTTCATGGCGCCGCCGGCAATGCAGCCGGTGCCGGCGCAGATCAGCACGGAGGGGGTCTCCTTGCTGCGGCGCAGGGCCTGCTGGGCCTTATGGCGCAGATCGCAGAACGCGTCGCGGGTCAGTTTCATTGGGCGGCCTCCTCCTTCCGGATACGCTCCAGCAGCTCCAGGGCGCTGGTGGGGGACATTTTGGCGTGGACCTCGCCGTCCACGGTCATCACCGGGGCCAGGCCGCAGGCGCCGAGACAGGCCACCGTCTCCAGGGTGAACATGCCGTCGTCGCTGGTCCTGCGCTTGCCGGACAGGCCCAGATACTCGTAAATGGCGTCGTAAATAGGGCCGGACTTGCGGACGTGGCAGGCGGTTCCGGCGCAGACCTTGATGATGTGCCTGCCCTTGGCCTCCAGGGAGAAATTTTCATAGAAGGTGGCCACGCTGTATACCTTGGACACGCTGATGCCCAGGCGGTCGGCCACCAACGTCAGGTTGGCCTCGCTGAGATAGTTGTATGCCGCCTGGATATCCTGCAAAATGGCGATGAGGTTCTCCGTCTTGCAGCCATACTGCTCCACAATGGCGGCAGCACGATCAGTTTGGGGGTTCATTCCTTTCCTCCTCTATGTTTCGTTGGAGATTTTCGTTCCAAATCGTTTTCATTAAACGATTCATCTAATATTTTATCATATGGGGAAAATTTTCGCAACATGATTTTGTGAAATTTTTCATAATCATGGTAGTTCTTCACAAATAATGAACACAATGTGCAAAATCCGGCAGAGTGTGCGTTTTATATCCCAGCCAGGCTGGCAGATCGACTGCGCTGCGCTTTCAAAATGACAGAATTTTTACGAAGTATTAACATACGCCGACAAAAAAATCTTTTTTACCATTTTCTTGCTGGAAGTACTTGCATTCCCATTTGCAGTATGCTATAACACGCAAAGTGAATTGTGCTTTTTGTTTGTTCGCGGGGGGTGCTCTCGCGATATATCAAATATTAACGGCAAATCGCACGCAGTGACGAAGCTATAGAGATCAAATCAATGTTGGGATGTGGATATATGGCAACAACAGCCAGCTACCTGGCGGAGGAGCTTCCTGCCGGAACAGTTATTCAGATTGAGAGGCCCGATGTGCGGCAGAAGCGGCTGTATCACCTGGTCAAGCGGGTTTTCGACGCGGTGTGCGCCCTTCTGGGGCTGCTGCTCCTGGCGCTTCCCATGCTGCTCATTGCCCTGATCGTGGCGTTGGACTCTCCCGGTCCCGCCATTTTCAGGCAGGAGCGCCTGGGCCTCAATGGAAAGCCCTTCATGATCTATAAGTTCCGGACCATGCGCCTGGACGCGGAGGCCAACGGCCCGCGCTGGGCGGCGGTCTGCGACACGCGCTGCACCCGTTTCGGCCATTTCCTCCGGCGCACCCGGCTGGATGAGCTGCCCCAGCTGTGGAACATCCTGCGGGGCGACATGAGCCTTGTGGGGCCAAGGCCGGAGCGTGCCTATTTCTATCGGGAGTTTGAGACGTATATCCCGGGCTTTTCCAACCGCATGATGGTGACCCCCGGCCTGACCGGATGGGCCCAGGTCAACGGCGGGTATGATCTGAGGCCGGAGGAGAAGATCGTATACGACATGGAGTATATCGAGCATCAGTCCGTCCTGCTGGACATGCAGTGCCTGCTGAAAACGGCTGCTCTCGTATTCACCCACAGGGGAGCCAGATAGATACCGTGAAAATTGCTGCGGCCGTGTACTGCCCGGCCCTTTTTTGTCGCCGGGCAGGCAAGCGTATTTACTATATGTAGGAGGGCCTGCTGATGGCGTATTCCGTTCTGATGTCCGTGTACGCAAAGGAAAATGCGGCATATTTTTCCGACGCCGTGGAGAGCATGCTGCACCAGTCCTGCCCTCCGGATCAGTTTGTTCTGGTGTGCGACGGGCCGCTGACGCCCGGGCTGGATGAGGCAATCCAGCGCTTTACGGCATCGCGGGACGGCGGCCTGTTCCGCGTTTTGCGTCTGCCGGAAAATGTGGGGCTGGGCCGCGCCCTTCAGGCGGGGCTTCCTCTTTGCGATCACGACCTGGTGGCCAGAATGGATTCGGACGACCTGGCGCTTCCCCTGCGGATGGAGCATCAGCTGGCGCTGATGGCTGCCGATCCGGAGCTGGCGGCTGTGGGCGGGCAGATCGCGGAGTTTACCGGCGCTCCCGACAACATCCAGGGATACCGCATCGTACCCACATCCCCGGAGGAGGTCCGCCGGGGCGCGGCGGGACGCAACCCCATGAACCATATGACGGTGCTGTTTCGCCGGGAGGCCGTGCTGGCCGCAGGCGGCTATCAGGATCTGAAGGGCTTTGAGGACTATTTCCTGTGGGGGCGCATGCTGGCCGCAGGCTTTCGTTTGGCCAACCTTCCGGAGGTATGCGTGCTGGCCCGGGTGGCAGGGCTTCAGGCCCGCCGGGGCGGCCGGGAATACTTCCGGCAGACCGTGCAGCTGGAGCGCGCCCTGCGGGGCTGCGGCCTGATCGGCACAGGCGCCTATTGCAAAAATCTGGCGGTCCGCTTCTGCGGCACGGTGCTGCTGCCCGATTCGCTGCGCCAGCGGGTCTATCAGCGGCATCTGCGCCAGAGGGAGCCGAAGGGACTGGCGTGGGCCGGTAAGCCCTGCGCACAGGCCGGACATTCTGTCCGATAGACGCGGAGAGGAGTCGCTATGTATCGTGTTCTGCATTTTATGGCGGATATTCAGGTTGGCTCCGGCATGGCGGCTGTGGTTATGAACTATTACCGGCATGTGGACCGCAGCCGCGTTCAGTTTGATTTTCTCTATTTCCGGGACGGCCCCCAGTCCTATGAGCAGGAGATCCGGTCATTGGGGGGCAGGGTGTTCCGCATCCCCCGGCCCTCTCCCCTTTCCATGGGGGCCATCCACGACTTTTTCCGGCAGCACCGGGGAGAATTCCGGGTTCTGCACTGCCATCCCATCTGGTCCGCGGCCGTGCTGGGGCCGGTGGCCAAGCGGTATGGCGTCCGGGCCGTTGTGCTGCACAGTCACAGCGAAAAGCCCGGCGAATCCGCCGCCAGCATCCTGCGCAACCGGGTGCTTCTGCGGCTGTCCGCCGGACGCGCCGATGTCTGCCTGGCCTGCTCCCATGCGGCGGAGACCGCGCTGATGGGCATTCCGCCTGCGGTGCATATTCTGCCCAACGCCATCGACACCGAAAAATTTCTCTTTCGCCCGGCGGAGCGCGCGGCCTGCCGCAGGCAGCTGGGCATTGCGCCGGACGCGCCGGTCATCGGCCATGTGGGGCGCATGGTGGAGGTGAAAAACCACCGCTTCCTGCTCAGGGCGTTTGCCGCGTGCCTGGCAGAAGCGCCTGCGGCACAGCTGCTTCTGGTGGGCGACGGGCCCCTGGAGCCGGAGCTTCGCGCCCTGGCGGCGGAGCTGGGCATACAGGACAGCGTGCATTTTCCGGGGGCCCGGCGCGACACCCCGGCCCTTTACGGGGCCATGGATGTGTTCGCCATGCCCTCCCGGTACGAAGGACTCAGCATGGCCCTGCTGGAGGCCCAGGCCGCAGGCCTGCCCTGCGTGGTGTCGGACACCGTGTCAAGGGAGTCGGACGTGACAGGCCGGATGGACTTCCTGCCGGCGGATCACACCGGACCCTGGGCGGAGTGTCTGCTCCGCCGCTGCGCTCCGGCGGACCGCGTCCAGGGAATCGGCGAGGCCTTCCGCCGCCGCCGGCTGGACATCCATACCGCCGTCAGGGACCTGACGGAGATTTACGAAGGAATCTGACAAATGGGACTTTTTTTCTTCAATGTGACCGCCCTGGCCCTGCTGTGCGGCCTGGAGGCCGTTCCCGCGGCGCTTTATCCCCGGCGGCGTTATCTGAACCGAAAGGCCCTTCTGGCCCTGGGCTTTTCCTATCTGTGCTTTCTTGCCATGTTCCGGGGCGCTGCCTGCGGCAACGACACGGAAAACTATCGCGAATTTTTCCAGAAGGTGGTCACCCAGCGCGACCTGTGGTACGCCGTTCAGCACACCAGCTTCGAGCCGCTTTTCACGGCGCTGACCTTTCTTCTCAGCCGCCTGACCCGGGATCCGCAGATCCTGTTTGTGGTCACGGCGCTGTTCTCCTTTGCGGTATCCGGCCGGTTCTTTGCCCGGTATTCCCAGGCGCCGTGCTTCAGCCTGTATCTGTTTTTCACCCTGCAGATTTTCGATTTCTACATTTCCGGCATCCGCCAGGCCATAGCCATTGCCGTGCTGCTGCTGGCCTATGAGGCGCTGGACAAGGGGCATAACGTGCGGTCGCTGCTGCTGATCCTGCTGGCCGGTCTGTTTCACCGCACCGCGTGGCTGTGGTTCCCGGTGTTCTTCCTGCTGCGGATCAGGCGGCGGCGGACGTTCGTATGGGTCACGGGTCTGTCGGGCATGGTATGCCTGGTGGGCGCACGCTATCTGGTGCGGGTGATTGCCGCCATCGTCCCCCGGTATCAGCTGTATTTCGGCAGCAGCTATCTGCAGTCCGGGGCCAAGCTCTCCCTGATGCTGTATTTCCTGGTGTTTGGCCTGATGCTGCTGGTGGGAGAGCTGCTTCGGGGCCAGGGGGATGTTTCCGTTCAGGGCGAGCGGGACTTCCGGCTGTCGTCCCTTTTGCTGCTGGTATGCATTCTGGGCTATACGGCCCCGATTTTCAGCCGGTTCCTCCAGTATTTTCAGCTGAATCTGTGCGTTTATTTTGCCAATCGCCTGCATCGCATGCCGGACCGCACCCGGCGGCTGCTGCTGCCGGTCTGTCTGCTGGCCTTTGCGGTTTACGACTGCACCATCCATCTGCTCCGCACCCCGGAGTGGTATACCACCTATCCCTTTGTGTTCTGCTGGTCCCCCTGACCAGACAGGGAAAGCGCTTTATATGAAACAAAGCTCCGGCATTGCCAAAAACTCGCTTATGCTTATGGCGATGAACATCGCCAAAATGCTGTTCCCCCTTCTGACGCTGCCATACCTGACCCGTGTGCTGTCCACGGATTGCTATGGAAGCGTTGTCTATGTCAAGTCCGTCACGACCTATCTGCAGCTGCTGGTGGACTTCGGCTTTGTGCTCTCGGCCACCAAAAGCATCGTCCAGGCCCGGGAGGACAGGGCCCGCCAGGAAAGGATCATGGGGGATGTGCTGCTGGCCCGTCTGTGGCTTGCAGGGGCCGCTCTGGTGCTGCTGGTGATCCTGACGGCGGCGCTTCCCATTCTGCGGGAGCGGCCTCTGCTGTCGCTTTTGTCCTTTTTCCCGGTATTCCTGACGCTGTTTCTGTTCGACTTTCTGTTTCGCGGCCTGGAGAAAACGGAGGCCATCGCCCTGCGGTTTGTGGTCATGCGGGGCGTTGCCACGGCGCTGACCTTTGTGCTGATCCATTCCGACCGGGACGTGCTGCTGATCCCGCTGCTGGACACCCTGGGCACCCTGATCGCCGCGCTTATGGTTCTGCCGCAGCTGCGCCGCCTGGGGCTGCATGTGCGCCTGTCTCATGACAGAAGGGCCGCCTGGTCCATGCTGAAGGATTCGGCGGTCTATTTTGCCTCCAATGTGGCCTCTACCTCCTTCAGCGCCCTGAACACGCTGCTTCTGGGTATCATCCTGACCACCCAGGAGGTGGCCTATTGGGGGGTCTGCATCCAGGCGGTGGCCGCCGTTCAGGCGCTGTATACCCCCATCACCGACAGTCTTTACCCCGTTATGGTGCGGGAGCACAGATTCTCCCGCATTGTGAAAGCCGTGAGGCTCTTTCTGCCGCTGGTTCTGGCCGGGTGCGCAGCGGCCTATTTTCTGGCAGACTTCGGCATCGTCCTCATGGGCGGACAGGCCTATGCCCCGGCAGCCCGCATTTTCCGCTATCTGATACCCGTTCTGTTTTTCAGCTTCTTCGCCCTGCTGTTCGGGTGGCCCACCCTGGGCGCCATCGACTGCAACGCGGAGACCAGCCGCAGCACCGTTTATGCCCTGAGCTTCCAGGTGCTGGGGCTGCTGGCGCTGCTGTGGACCGGGTGCTACTCGCTGGTGGCCGTGGCCCTTCTGCGCAGCGCCACGGAGGTTGTTCTGTGCGGCATCCGGATGCTCTATATCCGGAAAAATATACACGCCTTTGCGGACAGAGGAGGGAGCGCAGAATGAACGAGATCACCGACCTTCGCGAAATCCAGCAGGTGGAGCTGGGCATTCTGCGCCATCTGGACCAGGTGTGCCGGGAAAACGGTCTGCACTTCTTCCTCTCCAACGGCACCCTTCTGGGCGCCGTGAAATACGAAGGGTTCATTCCCTGGGACGACGACATCGACGTGTTCATGCCCCGCTGCGACTATGACCGGCTGATGCGGCTTTCCGGGGCGGATTCCGGGCCGTATCGCCTGCTGTCGCAGGAGCGCACCCCCGGGTGGCGTCTGCCCTTTGCCAAGCTGTGTGACCTGTCCACCTGCAAGCAGGAGACCTGCGCCGATTTCGGCGCGGACATCGGCCTGGACGTGGACATATTTCCGCTGGACGCCTGGTCCGGCGGCGCGGCCCAGGCCCGGCGGTGCGGCCTGTGGCGCCGGGGCGTTTCCGCCTCCATCGAGTCCCGTTTTCTCTCCCCCCGCACCGGCTGGCGGCGGGCGGCGCTGTATCTGTTCTGGCGGCTCAGCCGCCTTCTGGGCTGCGGCTTCTTCTGCCGCCGCATCCGGCGCGAGGCGGAGCGCGGGCGCGCCCTTGCCGCACCGGCCTATCTGGGCTGCGTGGTCTGGAGCCTGTACGGCGGCAGAGAGCTGATCCCGGCGGAGGTTTTCGGCTCCTCCGTGCCTGTGCGGTTTGAGGGGCATACCTATTGTGCCCCCGGGGGGTACGACACCTATCTGCGCCGGCTGTACGGCGACTATGCTCCGGATCCCCCTCCGGACAAGCAGGTCTCCCACCACCATTTCCGGGCCTGGTATCGTTGAAGCGGTATTTATTTGCCTTGGCAGGCAATGAATAAATAAAAAAAGAAGGAGAAAGTACCAATGAATGGCAGGACAAAACGCATTCTGTCGATTGTTCTGACGCTGTGCATGCTTGTATCCCTGTTCCCGGCAACGGCTCTGGGACTGGACGCAGCGGCGCAGACACAGTCGCAGGGCACAGAGGTCGTCAAGGGCAGCAGCATCCCCGGCACCGGCTACCATGTCACCTCAGTGAAGAACTACTCCATCGCACCCGACATTTCCGAGCGTGTCATCATCACCAACAATGACGCGGGCAATTCCCAGACGGTTGCAAACGTCATGGAGGTCAACACCTCCGGCGGCCGGGCCAAAATCGTGGCCGGTTACGGCAACCGCAACCCCAAGGAGCAGGGCTGGACCCTGAAAACCACCACGGACCAGGCCCATGTCTATGAAAAAGAGTCCGGTCTGAACGTGGTGGGCGGCGTCAACGCCTCCTGGTTCAACATCAACACCGGCGAGCCCTCTGGCTATCTGGTGATGAACGGCGTGGTGCATCACGACAACTCCAGCCGCGCGTTCATCGCCGCCTTTGACGACGGCTCCGTGAACGTGTTCCGGGAGGGCACCACCCTGGCCCAGGCCGAGGCGGATCAGAGCGCCAAGCAGGGCAAGACCGTGAAGATCCTGGAGGCCGTGGACGCCCTGGTGGCCATGGTCTGGGACGGTAAGGTGGTCATCACCGAGTCCGGCAACAGCGGCTACTATCCCCGCACCTGCGTGGGCATCAAGGCCGACGGCACCGTGGTGCTGTTCCAGGCCGACGGCACCATGGCCCCCCGTTCCGTGGGCTATACCGCGGCCGAGGAGGCCCGGATGATGGTGGCCCTGGGCTGCGTGGCGGCCATCCAGCTGGACGAGGGCGGCTCCTCCACCTACATCTCCCAGCGGGAGGGTGAGCAGGATGTGACCATGCGCAACACCCCTGCCGGCGGCAGCGAGCGCGTGGTGTCCGGCACCATCCTGGTGGTGTCCACCGTGGCGGCCTCCGGCGAGTTTGACCACGCCGCCGTCACCCCCGACGACGAGTACTATACCCCCGGCTCCTCCGTCACCCTGACGGCGGAGGCCATGGACTTCTCCGGCGCTGCCGCCAAGGCCCTGCCGGAGGACGCGGTTTTCACCGTCAGCGACGCGTCCATGGGCACGGTGACCGCCACCGACCTGTCCGGCAGCAGCGCCAGCGCTGTGTTCACCTCCTCCGGCAAGACCGGGGATGTGACGGTGAACCTGGTCAGCGGCGGTCAGACGGTGGGCTCCGCCGTGCTCCACATCCAGAACCCGGACAAGCTGGCCTTTGCCTCTGACGAGGTGAACCTGAACTATAAGGACGTCAGCGATCTGGGCTTCAAGGCCACCTATCAGACGGAGACGGTCCATCTGCAGGATAACGATATCCAGTGGAGCATCTCCGACCCCGGCGCCGGAAGCTTCAGCGGCAACCGGTTCACCGTTACCGACAACGTGAAGTATTCCGGCAGTCCCACCGTCACCGCCGTGCGGGGCGACCTGACGGCCTCCGTCACCGTGAACATCGGCATGGAGCCCACCATGATTATTGACGGCGGCGACGCGGATCCCTGGGATTACTCCACCATCGGCACCACCGTGGATGAGACATTCAGCGGCATAGCGTCCAACGCTGTGGCCGTTGGCCATTATGCAAATGCCGGACGCGGCGGCGTGGTAAAGGGCTCCGTGGTGTCCGACACCGACGAGGCCTATGCCGATATCGTCCGCTTCGGCCACAAAGCCGTGAAGCTGGAGTATGACTGGACGAATATCAACGGAACCGACGGCGCCTGCCTGGGCCTGGGCGACAATCTGGCCATCGACGGCAGCCCCACCGCTCTGGGCGTGTGGGTCTACATCCCCGAGGGCGTTCCCGTCCCCTGGCTCCGGGCCCAGATTGCCACCAGTACTGATGGCGGCAACAGCTGGACCAACGCCTATATCAACTTCAGCAACGGCAGCGCCGGCGCCGGTGAGGGGCTGAAGTCCGGCTGGCAGTATCTGGAGGCTGACCTGACCTCCTATGCCGGCGCAAAGATCCGGGTCAACAGCGGCATGCTGTTCCGGGCCATGGTCACCACCGGCGGCATCGGCTGGTATACCACCGACGGGGTGAAGCTGGACAAGAGCGAGCTGAAGGGCTATATCCTGCTGGACAACCTGTGCGTGGTGTACGGCGCCAACAACCAGGATGTCACCGCCCCGGTGGTGAGCTCCATCCAGCTGGTCAACGATGACGGCACCAAGACGGAGCTGGAGGACGGCGCGGTCCTGAATTCCGGCAATCTCCGCTTCTTCGTCACCTATGACGACAGTGAGGAGACCGACCCCTACGCCACCGGCGTGGAGTCCGCCTATTTCTATTTCGACGGCACCTACCGGGGCACGTATGACCGGGACAACCTGGGCAGCACCTCCGGTCTGATGCACTTCGGCAACGGCCTGCACTCCATCACCTTCTATCTGAAGGACGGCTACGGCAACGTCACCCGGGAGACCCGGTACTTTACCGTGGACGCGGAGCAGACGGACGTGCCCAGCGTGTCCCTGGAGCTTCAGGGCCAGCCCACTGTGGGCAAGACCTGGGAGCTGGCGCTGAGCAGCAGCGACCCGGCGTCCATCACCCTCCTGACGGCAGCCATCTCCGTCACGCGCAGCTATCCCGTTACCAATGTTGCCTTCCCCGAGGGCGTAACGGGTACATGGAGCTACGATGCCGGCCTCGCATCCGTAAGCATCACTGCCATTGACCACGAGAAATATACCGGTGGTGCGCTGGCCACGATCGACATCCCCATCCCCACCTCCGTCACCGAGGGCAGCAGCGTCAACGTGCAGGTCACCAAGGGGTCTTACGGCTGCAAGCAGACGGAGGGCCTGGGCATCAGCGACCTGAACCAGTATGCCACCGGCTTCACCACTCCCGTGACGAACCGCCCCATTGAGGCCATGTACCGCATCCAGGCGGATACCGCCGTGGTGGGCAGCGCAGCCGCCGCCTCCGTCACCGTGATCCGGGACGGCAAGGCCGCCTCCGGCGTCAGCGTGTACGCCAACGATGTGCTGCTGGGCGTTACCGATGAAAACGGCCGGATCGACATCTCCAGCCTGACGGCCGCCCAGGGCAGCGTGAACCTGCGGGCCGCCGACGCGGAGGGCAACTGCTCCTATCAGATCACCCTGTACAGCTATGACGCTGTGGGGGATGAAACCGGCGCTCCCTATTATGTGATCTATAACCTGTCCCAGAGCGCCGACGGCAAGACCGTCACCTGGATGAGCAATCCCGTCCACAGCGCCGCCCGGGCCGTGGCCCGGATCTCGGCCAGCGCCGACATGACCGGCGCTGAGGAGGTGGAGGGCGAAAGCCGCCTGATCTCCTATTCCTCCAGCAAGCAGATCAACCGCGTCAACGCGGTGTCCCTGACGGGCCTTGAGGCCGGGGCCACCTACTATTACCAGGTGGGCGACGGCTCCGTCTGGTCGGAGGTCCGCAGCTTCACCGTGCCCGCCGCCGAAAAGCAGACCCGGTTCTTCCTGCTGGCCGATATCCAGGAGGAGGCCGCCCTGGAGGGCATGGGACGCATTGCCGATCATCTGGCCGGGCAGTATCCCTTCGGCGTCCAGCTGGGCGACGCGGTGGACAATGTCCGCTACTATAACCAGTGGGAGGACGCCCTGTCCCTGTTCACTCTGGACGGCATCCGCAACACGGATATGATCCACGTGATCGGCAACCACGAGGCCGATGACGGCGGCAATAACGCCATCGCCGCCAAGAGCGTGTTCGGCGTGCCCGCCGCCTGGTACTCCGTGGAGCGCGGCGATGTGTATATTGCCGTGCTGAATCACACCTCCGACAAGGATACCCTTCAGCAGTTCACCCAGTGGCTGGTGGAGGATGCGGCCAAAACCACCTGCACCTGGAAGGTGCTGGTGACCCACGTGCCCGCCTACTACACCAATCCCACCGGCGGCGGCGAAACCTATGTGCAGTATCTGCCCGCTGCCTGCGATGCAGCTGGCATCGACTTCTACTTCTCCGGCAACGACCACAGCTATGCCCGCACCGCCCCCATGACCGGCGGTCAGGTGGACGAAAACGGCACGGTGTACTACATCTGCGGCTCCACCGGCGGCAACTCCTATTCCATCGTGAACAATCCCGACTTCCACTTTGACGTGGCCACCCTGGACTTCGACAGCGTCTATGTGGACGTCACCGCCGACCGCTTCCAGGCCACCGTCACCGCCTATAACGTGGCCACCGACGGCACCCGGACGGTGCTGGATCAGTTCACCCGCCGCACCGCCCCCATCTGCCAGAACGATGAGCACACCTATGTGTATGACCGTTCCACCGGCCAGCTGGAGTGCTCCGTCTGCGGCCACACCGAAAACGCGGCCCAGGTGCAGTACAACGGCTGGGCGACGGACAGCGAGTCCGGACGCAGAATGTACTTCACCGCCGGACGGTATGTCACCGGCTATCTGTTCCTGGACGAGGTCAACTATAACTTCGATGCAGACGGCCTGGCCTATACGGGCGAATACATCATGGATGGTCAGCGCTGCACCTTCCTGGACGGACAGTTCGTCCCCACGGAGAATATCCTGCTGGCCGGTATCTGCGGTGAGAACGCGTGCTTTGTGCTGTACCGCGACGGCCGGATGGTGATCACCGGCTCCGGTCCCCTGTCCACCACAAGCCGCGCCACCGTTCCCTGGCAGACGGCCAAGGACGGCATCCGCAAGGTCTATGTGTCTGCCGGTATCACCACCCTGTCCACCCAGTGCTTCTACTACTGCTCCATGATGACGGACCTCATCTTCGAAAGCGGCAGCCAGCTGACCACCATTTCCGGCTCCGCCTTCAATGGATGCTCCCGCCTGGTCCGCATCAATCTGGAGGAATGCACGAAGCTGAACCTGATCAGCGGCTCGGCCTTCTATGACTGCCGCTCCCTGACGTCCATCGTGCTGCCCGAGGGCCTGCAGACCATCAACGGCCGCGCCTTTGCCCGCTGCACGTCTCTTAACAGCGTGTATCTGCCGGATGGGATCAGCTTCATCTCCTCCACGGCGTTCCAGGGCTGCGGCGGCGTGGTCCTCAGCGTGGCCTACAACAGCTATGCCAAGCAGTATGCCATCCGCAACGGCATTGCCTATGTGGAGCGTGCCGCCACGGTCATCGCCTCCGGCAGCTGCGGCGCAGGCGCTTCCTGGGAGCTGTATGGCGATGGCGTCCTGAATATCAAGGGCAGCGGCGCTCTCACCAGCCCCAAGGCAGCCTCCGGCATCGCCTGGTATACCTATCGCCACATGATCCGCGCGGTCCATGTGGACGCCGGTATCACCAGCCTGCCTGACTTCGCCTTCTATGGCTCCTCCGCTCTGGAGGCGGTAAGCTTCGCCGAGGGCAGCCAGCTGACCACCATCGGCGGCTCCGCCCTGCGCGGCTGCTCCGCCCTGACGGAGGTCACCCTGCCCCGGCATGTGCAGACCATCTACGGCAACGCCTTCCGCGACTGCTCCAACCTCACCTCCGTCTATCTGCCGGACAGCGTGTCCTATCTGGCTGCATCCACGTTCCGGGGCTGCGGCCAGGTGGTCCTCAGCGTGGGCTATAACAGCTATGCCAAGGACTTTGCAGCGCGCAACGGCATCCGGTATGTGGAGCGTCAGCCTGAGATCATCGCCTCCGGCTCCTGCGGCGCTGACGCCACCTGGGAGCTGTACAGCGACGGCGTCCTGCATATCAAGGGCAGCGGCGCTCTCAGCAATCCTAAGGTTTCCAGCGCCACCGCCTGGTATGCCTATCGCCACATGATCCGCGTGGTCCATGTGGACGCCGGCATCACCAACCTGCCTGACTTCGCCTTCTTCGGCTGCTCCGCTCTGGAGACGGTAAGCTTTGCCGAGGGCAGCCAGCTGACCACCATCGGCGGCTCCGCCTTCAACGGCTGCACCAGTCTGAAGGAGCTGACCCTGCCCCAGGGCGTCAAGACCATCTACGGCAACGCCTTCCGAGGCTGCTCCAGCCTTACCTCTGTCTATCTGCCGGATACGGTGTCCTACATCACCGGCGGCGCGTTCCGGGACTGCGGCAAGGTGGTCCTCAGCGTGGCCTATAACAGCTATGCCAAGCAGTACGCCATCAGCAACGGCATTGCCTATGTGGAGCGTGAACGCGCGGTTACCGCCTCCGGCTCCTGCGGCGCTGACGCCACCTGGGAGCTGTACAGCGACGGCGCGCTGAGCATCCGGGGCACCGGCAGCCTGACCAACCCCACCTATGCCGGTGCGGTTGCCTGGGCTGCTTACCGGGAGTCTATCCGCACGGTAGAGATCGCGGCAGGTATCACCAACCTGCCTGACTTCGCCTTCTATGGCTGCTCCGCTCTGGAGACGGTAAGCTTTGCCGAAGGCAGCCGCCTGACCACCATCGGCGGCTCCGCCTTCAACGGCTGCACCAGTCTGAAGGAGCTGACCCTGCCCCAGGGCGTCAAGACCATCTACGGCAACGCCTTCCGCGGCTGCTCCAACCTCGTCTCTGTCTATCTGCCGGATACGGTGTCCTACATCACCGGCGGCGCGTTCCGGGACTGCGGCAAGGTGGTCCTCAGCGTGGCCTACAACAGCTATGCCAAGCAGTACGCCATCAGCAACGGCATTGCCTATGTGGAGCGCGAACGCGCGGTTACCGCCTCCGGCTCCTGCGGCGCTGACGCCACCTGGGAGCTGTACAGCGACGGCGCGCTGAGCATCCGGGGCACCGGCAGCCTGACGAACCCCACCTACGCTGGTGCGGTGGCTTGGGCCGCTTACCGGGAGTCCATCCGCACGGTGGAGATCGCGGCGGGCATCACCAATCTGTCTGACTTTGCGTTCTTCGGCTGCACCAGCCTGACGTCGGTGATCTTTGAGGATGGCAGCAAATTGACCACCGTCGGCGGCTCTGCCTTCAACGGCTGCACCAGTCTGAAGGAGCTGACCCTGCCCCAGGGCGTCAAGACCATCTACGGCAACGCCTTCCGAGGCTGCTCCAACCTCGTCTCCGTCTATCTGCCGGATACGGTGTCCTACATCACCGGCGGCGCGTTCCGGGACTGCGGCAAGGTGGTCCTCAGCGTGGCCCGGGACAGCTATGCCAAGCAGTACGCCATCAGCAACGGCATTGCCTATGTGGAGCGCTGAAATCATTCCCCGCATCATCCCCAGCTTAACGTAAACAACGGGAAGGAGTCCACAGAAGTCTCTATGGACTCCTTCCCGGGACTCCCACAGCGGGAGGCAGAAAAGGAAACAGGTGAACCCGTGACATTTGCAGATATTCACACACACCTTTTGTTTGGGGTAGACGACGGCGCGAAGGACGAGGATGAGATGCTCGCCATTCTGGATGCGGCATATCAGTCCGGAACCCGGCTTCTGTGCTGCACACCCCACTTCCACCCGGGCTATTGGGGCCATAACCGGGAGCGCTCCGCCGCGGCCTATGACAGGCTGACAGCCGCCGCCCGGAACAGGTATCCGGACCTGCGGCTGCATCTGGGCAACGAGCTGCGCTACAGCCCGGAGTGCGTCTCCTGGCTGCGGGAGGGTGACTGCCGCACCCTGGGCCAGACCCGCTGCGTTCTGGTGGATTTTTCATCCGACGCACCGGCCCGGCTCATCGAAAGCGGCCTGGGAAGCCTGATAAACGCCGGATATACCCCGGTTCTGGCCCACGCGGAGCGGTACGAGGCCCTGCACGGAAAGCTGGCCCCCCTGCGGGATTTCCGGCGCAACGGCGTCCTTCTGCAGGCTGACACCCAGTCGCTGTTCCGGGGCTTCGGCTTCGCGGTCCGGCGGCAGTGCAGGAAGCTGCTGGCGGAGGGGCTGATCGACCTGTTCTCCTCGGACGCCCACGACTGCGCCGCCCGCCCCCCCGAGATGGACGCTTGTTTTGACTATATCACGAAAAAATACGGCAGAGCCTGTGCAGAGTCCTTGTGCCGGGACACCGCGCAGCAGCTGCTGTGCGGCAGCGCCGCAGGAAAGGACTTTTTTTGAGATGGAACAGAATTCTGCAAGCAAAATCGTCACGCTGAAGGATCTGTGGGAGGTGTTCGTCCACCGGCTCTGGATCATCCTGCTGGCGGCGGTTGTCGCCGGCGGCGGATTCTTTGCCGTTGACCGCATCAGCTTCACGCCGCAGTACGCCTCAACGGCCACCCTGTACATTCTGCGCCAGGCAGACAGCGCAACCGCCAGCGATGCCAGCTCCGACTTCTCCCTGGCCCTGAAGGTGGTCAACGACTGCACCTATCTTCTGAAAAGCCACACGGTGCTGGACGAGGTCATCGGCCGGCTGCACCTGGATGTCTCCTACGAGGACCTGTACGACTGTGTCTCCACCTCCAACCCGGAGGACACCCGGATCCTGGAGGTGACCGTGCGGTCGGATTCCCCCGAAAACGCCAAGCGCATTGTGGACCAGGTCTGCACCATCGGGGCCCAGCGGATCGAGGACGCCATGGGCTTTCAGCAGGTGAACCTCTACGAGTTCGGCACCACCGATCCCGAGCCCTGCAACCGCACCGGTCTGACGACCTTCCTGCTGGCGGCCATTGCCGCGGCTCTGGCGGCGTATATTGTGCTGCTGGTGATCTTCCTGATGGACGACCGCATCAAGACCGACGAGGATATCCAGCAGATGCTGGGCCTCAGCGTTCTGGCCAGCATCCCCTGTGCCGACGGGAAAAAGACGGGGAAATACGGCTACTACCGGGCCTATGGCGCCAAGGAGCGCAGGCCCTATCAAGAGAAGAAGCGGGGGGCAAGGGCGAAGTGAACAAGACTGTTTTAAAGCTGCCGGGTGCTGACGATTTCTTCACCCAGGAGGCCTTCAAGACGCTGCGCACCAATCTGCAGTTCTGCGGGCAGGATATCCGCACGGTGGTGATCACCAGCTGCAACGAAAACGAGGGCAAGACCACGGTGACCCTTCAGCTGGGCAAAAGCCTGGCGGAGCTGGGCAAGCGGGTGCTGGTCATCGACGCCGATATGCGCAAATCGGTGATGGCCGGGCGGAACACCACCGCCGCCAGTCCCGCCGGACTCAGCGAGGTCCTCACCGGCCAGCGGGCCATGGCGGACTGCCTGTATGAGACCCAGTACAAAAACCTGGAGCTGATGTTTGCCGGGAAGTATCCCCCCAACCCGGTGGAGCTGCTGGGAGGAAAGAGCTTTGACAAACTGCTGGGCACGGTCCGGGAATCGTATGACTATGTGCTCATCGACCTTCCGCCGCTGGGCAGCGTCATCGACGCAGCGGTGGTGGCCGCCAAGTGCGACGGAGCGATTCTGGTGATCTCCGACCATCAGGTGCGCTGCCACCAGGCGGTGGAGGTCGTGGACCAGCTGAAAAAATGCGGCAGCCGGATCCTGGGTGTCGTGCGCAACAACATCCACGCAAGCAGCAGCGGCTATTATAAGAAATACTATAAGGACCGCTATCAATAACGTTGGCTTATAGAGCTGCAAAAGCCCTCCCTCTGCCGAACGGCAGAGGGAGGGCTTTCGTGCTTCCCTTCCGCTTGTCTGCTGCAGAAGGGCAAAATTCTGCAAAGCTATACAGTAAATGGCAGGTTTATTCGGAGGAAAATGTGGAGTTTACAACTTGACAGACGGCACTGAACGTGATAAAGTACACGATACAGGGGTACCAGGCCGCTGCTTGCAGCGAATGGGCCCAAAAGTTTACAAATCCTTCAAACTTTTTATGATATAATGTCCCGAGAGTAAGATTTTTCGGCCCCGCACCTGACAGGAAGGGATGCGCCGGGCCTGGATGATGAAAAAAGATTTTCTAAGTATCTAAAAAGGTAGTTTCTGCGGTAAAGGAGCGCAGTGTGCTATGTGGATGCCGTCTCTTGATCTGGCGACAGGCCTGTGGGCCCGGATGCGCCGGACTTTGTATACACTTTTTTCCCGGCTCAGCCGGGCTGCCCAGCGCTTTTGGATGAGCCGGGCATATTTCCCCGTTCTTCTGACCGTGTCTGCGGCGTTCATGGCCGCCGGTGAGACGGTCTATGGCGTGGCGGCCCTGGGGTGCATCGTCATCTGGCTGCTGGCCGCCTGCCCGGACCTGCTGGCCCCGGTTTGCCCGTTTTTCATGGCCTTTCTCATGTCCTCCCAGTGCTATGGGCAGCTGACGGATTTCCTGCCCTGCGCGGCGCTGGTGCCGCCGCTGCTGGTAGCCCTTCTGTGGCACTTCGCCGTCTGGCCGGTGACTCTGCGGATCGGCCGCAGCGGCCTGGGCCTGGCGCTGGTGTCCATCGCCACTCTGCTGGGGGGCTGCGACGTGATCTCCCGCAAGCAGGCCATGGAGCCTCTGTCCCTGTACTATACCCTGGGCCTGGGCGTGGGGATGCTGGTGCTGTATGTGCTGTTCCGCTCCCACCTGACGGAAAAGCGGTCCTATGACCTGCACCGCCGGTTTGCGGAGATTTTCTGCGCCCTGGGCCTTTGCATGGCCCTGGCGGTGCTGCTGGCCTATGGCAAGGCCTGGCTGGCTGAGGGACACATCGGCGGCGTGCTGTACCTGTCCTACCGCAACTTTGCCACCTCCGTGCTGCTGACGGCCCTGCCCATGCCCTTTTATCTGAGCCTGCGGCACCGGGGCCACCTGGCCACCGCCGCCGTGCTGGCCCTGGCCCTGGCCCTGACGGGCAGCCGCAGCGCCCTGCTGTTCGGCGGCATTCTCCTGACCCTGTGCTGCGTGTACCTGATGCGCAGCGGCGTCATCAGCCGGCGCTGCCTGGTGCTGCTGGCGGCGGCCGCCGGCATCGGCATCCTGGCCCTGGGCCCGGCCCTGCTGGAGTGCGTGCTCCACAGCCGCATAGGCGAGGACATTCAGGACAGCAACTCCGACCGGCTGCAATTCCTGGCCCGGGCGGCGGACGATTTCCTGCGGCACCCGGTGTTCGGCATCGGCCTGTGCAGCACCCGCAACGCCGACGTGTTCACCGGCGTGGAGGGCAGCATGGTGTTCTATCACAACAGTCTGGCCCAGGTCATGGGCAGTATGGGCCTGGTGGGCATCGTGGCCTATGGCCGCCTGCTCCACGACCGCATCGCCCTGCTGCGCCAGGGGAGCCGGGACCCCTTTGTCCGGATCCTGACCCTGTCCTATCTGGGCATGTTCCTGATCTCCCTGTGTAACCCCGGGGAGTTCTGCCCCTTCCCCAACGCCGCGTTGATGGTGATGGTGTTCGCCCAGGCGGAGGAGGCCGTGGGGGATGTGGCCGTTCCGGTGCGGCAGCTGCTGGCCCGCCATCTGGGCGCCCCGGCAGGCTTCCTGCAATTCTGAATCCGATCACCAAAAGGCCGTCCGGCAAAAGCTGGTATGTGGGGGCAATTGTCCCGGCAAAGCAGCTGACGGAGGCGGTCCAGCAAAAAAAAGCGGTGCAGAACAGAGTTCTGCACCGCTTTAGCTTGTCAAAAAAGGACGGCTTGCTCCGTTATTTTTCAACTTCAGGCCGTCCTTGAAGGCCTCGCCCACGCGCTCCGTGACCCGGTAATAGCCGTGGGTATAGGGGTCAAAGGCAATGGCGTCCACCCGGGAGATATCCACCTTGCCGTCCGCCATGACCCGCTCGTCGGCGGTGACGTTCACCACCCGGCCGACGCAGAGGCGGACCGCTGCCGCCCCCTTACTCCCCTGCCAGATAAGCCGTGGCGTGGTTCTTGTCCATTCTGTAATCACATAACCAGAAAGCCGTGAGGCTTCGGAGGATGTCCGGAGTCTCACGGCTTTTGCTGCGGGGTCAGTCCCGGCAGAAAACGTGGATATCGAAGCTGATGGTCACGTCCAGCGCCGTCAGCGCCGCCAGACGCTCCGCCCCGGACCGGGGCGTTTTCCAAAAGTACGGCGTCATCTGGAACAGGGCGTGGATGTCCTCCTGACAGGGCAGATGGATCACCGACTCCACGTGGCGGATCTCCCGGTACGAAAACCCGGGATAGGGGGTCTGCTTCACCTGGTTGGGGTAGGGCCGGTCATACAGCACCTGCTTCAGCTCCCACAGGTGCTTCTCCGACGGCACCACATACACGAAAGCGCCCCCCGGCGACAGCACCCGGCGGAACTCCTCGATGGCCAGGGGGGAAAAGCAGTTCACCAGCAGGTCCACCGCCCCGTCCGCCACCGGCAGATGATACGACGACGCCACGGCGAACTCCACGTCCTTCTCCCGCTTGGCGGCCCGGCGGAGGATGGCCTTGGAGATGTCCGTTCCCGCCATGGTCACGGACCGCCCCGCCCGGGCCAGGGCCCGGTACACCCCGCTGGTGTAGTACCCCTCGCCGCAGCCGGTGTCCAGCACCCGGGGAGCCGGGCCGGTGCGCTCCAGGGCGATGCTGCACAGGGCGTCCCGCAGGGGGGCGTAGTAATCCTTGCTCAAAAAGGCCGCCCGGGCGGCGGCCATGCCCTTGTCGTCGCCGGGCATTTTCGAGTGCATCCGGTTGGCAGGCAGCAGGTGGACATAGCCCTCCCGGGCCAGGTCAAAGCTGTGTCCCGCCGGGCAGGAATAGGCGGAAGGCCCCCGCTCCAGGGGCCCGCCGCAGATGGGACAGCAGAATAAGCTCATAGGTGTTGATTCTCCGTGTTGAATGCGTAGTTTGTGGGGAAATATCATCAGTTGATGGAATCCAGGATGCTGCAGCTGTGGCCATACGGCTGCGTGTACAGGTCACCTACAACAATATAGCGGTTATCCGTCTGCTGGTATTGCAAAGTCAGGGTATGCTCGATATAACAGATGCTGCTGTTCATGGTTTTGTCCGGCTTGATAAAGTCTATCCGCAGTACCTCCATGACCTGGATGGTGCAGGAGTCGCCGGAGGCACGCACCGGCGCATAATGGGCGGTCCGTGTCTCCACGCTGCATATGGTGTACCCGATTGTCTCCCGCTGCTGGGCGGCAAACTCCTTGGCATCGTTGAGCAGGGGGCTGACGGTGACGTCGGAGTTCTTCATGTCGCCGGACACCTCACCGGCCCGCAGCTGGAAATAACCCTCCACCGCCTGCCGGATATCTTCCTCCGGCGGATTCTCGGTGGCAAAGCCGCCGCAGTATTGACCGGAAATGTCAGATTTTTCGCTGTCGTCGCCGGTTACGATCCATCCGGCATCGGTTTCGGCCAGAGTCACCACATGGTCATCTCCGAACCCCTGCTTGCTCTCATCGTTGCTCCGCCCGGATATGTCCAGGCAGGAGAGCACCTCGCAATTCAGATATATCTCAGCCCGGGCCGTTTCCGGCGTGGGGAAAGTCAGCCGGTTGATCCGTACCCGCAGCTCCACATGAGGATACAGCAGATCGGAGGACATGAATCCCCGCAGATACGCCTCCTGCACCAGCGCATCGGTGCAGCTGGGGTCGCTTTGAACCGGTTGTTCCGGCGCAGACAGGGCTGTGCCCAGCAGAGTGAAGTACGCCTGGGCAGCGTCTCCAATAACCTGGTCCGGCTGAACGCCCTCGCCCCACTCCACCTGGCAGCTGACATCCGGCGTTACGCTTCCTCGCTGAGTGGGAGTATTATCCGTCTGGGCGGGCTGTGTCCTGGGTGCGGTGCGGGTGGTATCATCTTCCTTTGCAGGTGCTGCCCCGCATCCGGCCAGCAACAGGACGCATAAAACAAGCGTTAATATATAGGAACTATTCTTTTTGTAATTCATACTATCCTCCTATAAGCATCGGCAAGTACCGCTTGAGGGCGTGCAATCGAGCTTGTAGAAGCCGGATTTGTAGTTTTATAGCCACATAATGTGCAGATATAGTAAACGCCGCTTTGCTTAAAATGATGAGAGGACCAACTGAGAAGTTCCTTCGTACATGTAGAACAGTATGCACGATGTCTTGTTGCATTGGATTCATACACCTTGTTATGATTTCCTGTGCAATTAAGCAAAATGGTATATTGGAAATCCGCACTCGAAACGTATGTCCTATATCTATCATTGGTGTGGGCATCATAGACCGGTCGGCCACCATTGTAGCCAACGCAAATTGCTATGTGGCTCTTATCGGAAGCAAATATAGGATTACCCGGGAATACATTGCTACAATCGCTGTTTATACGTACTATTTCGTATTTTGAACCCCAATAAGCACAGAAATATTCAACTAATCGCCAGCTATAGCTACTTTGGCTTAAATTTCCCCTTTTAGAGTGCCACCATTTAGATGTATCTCCGAGAGAGTTGCTTGAGGAACCGTCAATTGAAAAACCACCTGCATGAAGGCATTGAGATACAAAATTACAACAATCATTTTGGGGAGCATATCCATAGATAGATGATTTTTGAGCATTATAATGTGTATCTGCATAGTTTACACATGCAGATAAATTTGGCATATATGAATTATTTGCCATCAACTCGGCCGTTGGCGGTGTAGATAATGCAAGTTCAGAAAGGAATGGCCCGCTAAGCGGGAGAGATACATAGTCTCTTGATGTGTAACCTGTGACATCATTCTCATCGTAAGAATCAGAAATAATTAGAAACTTCCCATCTGCACAAGGACTAAGGACCATATTGTGGGTGGTAGAAAATCCCAACTTCCATACTGAATTGCTGTCCGGATTGATTTTATCTGAATGAAAGAGCCATGTCCACTCATAGACAGTAACAGCTATATTCCTTGTCCCCTGAATTGGCTCGGCGCTTAACACCTCTGCGGAGTTATTATAGCCAATAACATAGAGTCCTAAATCTCGATAATACTGATGCATAGCGGCTATGCGGTCATCGGTGTCAGAAATCAATTCCTGCGAAATCAAGGAGCTACTCATGGAATGGGTGCCAGACTCACGCAGCTCAAAATACTGGTCAATAGCGTCCTGGATGGGACGGGCACTCTCATTGGTAAAAACGCCGTTTTCAATGGTAAGTGTTTCCTGCGTCATGGAGATATCGTAGGCAAAAGCGGGCGTGGTAAGCAAGGTCAGGCACATGAACGCAGCAAGGATTGAAGCTCGAATACGTTTTTTCATTGTGATCCCCTTTCTACACTGTTAGCCTATGTGTGGAATGATGCGGAATAATCAACAAGTGACTAAGTGAACATATCATCATCTCCCGTCAGAATACACTTGTAAATACCGCAAATAATCGCGTGAATAGATGAGGAGAATCATCTATCACACGATTATTATACGGTATTTCTCTGGAATATTCAATTACAAACCGGTTACAAATGCCGGGAATTTGGTTACAACTTGATGACAGAACTATATAAAAGTTACAGCTCCCCCTGGGGCAGGGTGACGTCGTGGATCCATTTCCCGGTGCGGATGCGCAGGGCGCACAGGGGCACCTTCAGCAGACTCTCGGCCTGGATGGCCGCGGCCACCAGCCAGTAATTGCTCTTGAACACCAGGGCAAACAGCGCCGTCAGCGGCAGGGCCACCAGCCACTGGGGAGCGATGTCCAGGGCCGCCGACCAGGCCACGTCGCCGCCTGCCCGCAGAACGCCGGTGACGGCGGAGATGGAGTAGGCGTGCAGGGGGATCATCACGAAGGACGTCACCGCCAGGGCGGCGGCAATGGCGGCGGACTGCCCCGCCAGCTTGAACAGCGGGAACACCACCGGCACGAACACCGTGGGCACCAGCGCCAGGGACACCGCCGCCAGCCCCGTTCCCACCAGCAGGGTGAACGCCAGCAGCGTCCGGCTCAGGTCCATGACCTCCCGGTGGCTCCGGCCTTCGCCGATGGCCTTGCCGATCATCACCGCCGTGGCAGCGCCCAGGCCGAAGCACACCACCAGGAACAGCCGGTTCAGGTTGCCCATCACGGCGTTGGCCGCCAGCATCTCCACGGAGTTGTCGGTATAGCCCAGGATCACCGTCAGCAGGCTGTTGCCCAGGCCCCAGGCCGTCTCGTTGAGGATCACCGGGGTGGAGTATTTCACGAACCGCCGCAGCATCTCCCACCCCGGTCGGAAGAAGGCGGCCAGGTCCAGGGGCAGAATGCGGCTGCGCAGGGCGCACACCAGGCAGATGAGAAACTCCGCCACCCGGGACAGCAGCGTGGCAATGGCCGCGCCCTGGATGCCCAGGGCCGGCAGGCCGCATTTGCCGAAGATCAGCAGATAGTTCATCCCGGTGTTCAGCAGGGTGGACACCCCGAACAGCTTCATGCCGAAGCCGGGGTTCTCGGCGCTGCGCATGGCGCTGACATAGATGGACGAGAGCATGTTGAACACATAGGAAAACCCGATGAGCTTCAGATACGGCGCGCCCAGCACCGACAGCTCATGCTTATTGGACAGCAGGTCCATGATCTGCACCGGCCACAGGAACAGCACCAGCGCCAGCACCAGGGTGATCCCCGTGCCCAGCATGGCCGCCACGCCGATGGCCCGGCTGATGCTCTCCATGTCCTTTTTGCCCCAGTATTGGCTTACCAGGATGCCCAGGCCGCTCTGGACCCCGAACACGATGGAGATCAGCAGAAACACCGGCACGTTGGCGGTGGTCACGGCGGCCATCTGGGTGTTGCCCAGCCAGCTGACCATCAGCGTGTCGATGAGGCCCAGGGAGAAGGTAATCAGATTTTGCAGGGCGATGGGACCCGTCAGCCGCCACAGATACCCGTAGAAGCCCGGCCCTCGTTTCAGATATTTCAGCATATGTCACCTCACAGCATAGGAAAACGTTGATTTTTGTGGTCCAGCAGGGCCTGATACAGCCCGTCGATATCCGCCCGGGTGGTCTCCGGGCCGAAGCTGACCCGGATGACCCCGGCGGCGGTTTTCTTGTCCAGGTGCAGGGCCGACACCACATGGCTGGCCTTGCCCCGGTGGCAGGCGGACCCGGCGGAGATGCAGATGCCCTTGGTCCCCAGGTCCGTGACGATGTTGGCGCTGGGGTACCCCACCAGGGACACCGCCAGGATGTGGGGGGCCTCCCCCTGCCCCACCGGCACAACCCCGGGAATGGACAGAAGTTTCTCCCGGCAATAGGCTTTGATGTCCGCCATGTGCCGCAGCTTCTCCGCCAGATTCTCCTGCCGCAGGGCCACGGCCCGGGCAAAGCCCGCGATCTGGGCGGTGGCCTCGGTGCCGGACCGCAGGCCCCCCTCCTGGCCGCCGCCGGGCAGCAGGGGCCGCAGATTCCGCAGCTCCGGTGCGGTATACAGAGCGCCGGCGCCTTTTGGCCCGCCGATCTTGTGGGCGGACAGGCTCATCAGGTCCACCCCCCAGCCTACCGGGTCGCAGGGGACCTTCAGAAAGCCCTGCACCGCATCGCAGTGCAGCAGGGCGTGGCTGTTTTTCTCCCGCAGCAGCCGGGCCACCTCCTGCACCGGGAAGATGCAGCCGGTTTCGTTGTTCACCAGCATCATGCTCACCAGCACCGTGTCCTCCCGCAGGGCTTGGGCCACCTGCTCCGCCGTCACATGGCCGGTTTTGTCCGGGGCCAGGTACGTCACCTCGTACCCCTGCTGCTGCAGCAGCTTACACGGCTCCAGCACGGCGCTGTGCTCCACGGCGGTGGTGATGATGTGCCGCCCGGTGTGGCGGCCCTGCCACACGGCGGCGGAGATGGCCCAGTTGTCCGACTCCGTGCCGCAGGAGGTGAAGTGCAGGTTCTCCGGCCGGCACCCCAGGGCCCCGGCGACAACGGCCCGGCCCTCCTCCACCAGAGCCTTGGCCTCCCGGCCCAGGGGATACTGGGAGGAGGGGTTGCCGAACTGCTCCGTCAGCACCTGATACATGGCGTCCGCCACGGGCCGGGGCACCGGCGTGGTGGCTGCGTGATCCAGATAAATCATATGCGTTTCCTCACAAATCCTCCGCCGCCGCTTGCCACCGGCGGCAGAATGCTATATAATAAGACACAAGTCTTTTTATTATACCGAATTTACCCGAAAAGTGCAAGGAGAATCCCCATGCGAGCTGCCATTTACACGTTGGGCTGCAAGGTGAACCAGTACGAGACCCAGGCCATGGAGCAGGAGCTGCGCCGCCGGGGCCACGAGCTGGTGGACTTTGAGGACAGCGCCGACGCTTACATCATCAATACCTGTTCCGTCACCGCCGTCAGCGACAAAAAATCCCGCCAGATGATCCGCCGGGCCAGGCGGCGCAGTCCCGGCGCCGTGGTGGCCGCCTGCGGCTGCTATGTCCAGACCCACACCGACGAGGCAAAGACCCTGGGCATCGACCTGATCGGCGGCACCGGGGACCGGATGGCCTTTCTGGACCTGCTGGAGCAGGAGGTCCGGGACCGCACCCCCCGGGTGGCGGTGGATGACTCCCTGCGGCGGCGGAGCTTCGAGGTGCTGCCTGCCGGGGGCCTGGCCGCCCGGACCCGGGCCATGCTGAAGGTGGAGGACGGATGCGTGAACTTCTGCACCTACTGCATCATCCCCTTTGCCCGGGGTCCGGTGCGCTCCCTGCCCCTGGACCAGGCCGTGGCCCAGACCCGCCAGCTTCAGGCGGAGGGCTATCGGGAGCTGGTGTTCACCGGCATCGAGATCTCCTCCTGGGGCCAGGATCTCCGCAACGGCACCGGCCTCATCGACCTGATGGAGGCCGTTTCGGCGGCCGCACCCCGGCTGCGGCTGCGGCTGGGCAGTCTGGAGCCCCGGACCATCACCGAGGACTTCTGCCGCCGAGCGGCGGCTCTGCCCAATCTGTGCCCCCATTTCCACCTGTCCCTGCAGTCCGGCTGCGACGCCACCCTGCATCGGATGAACCGTCGGTACGACACCGCCCGGTTCCGGCAGTCCGTGGATCTGCTGCGGCAGTACTTTGACCACCCCGCCATCACCACCGACGTGATCTGCGGCTTCCCCCAGGAGACGGAGGAGGAGTTCTCCGCCACCCTGGCGTTTCTGGAGGAGTGCCGCTTCGCGGCCATGCACGTGTTCCCCTACTCCATCCGCCCGGGCACCAAGGCGGCGGATATGCCCCAGGTGCCGGGGCCGGTGAAGGAGGAGCGTGCCGCCCGGGCCGGGGCCCTGGCCGCCCGGCTGCACCGGGCCTATCTGGAGGAATGCGTGGGCCGGACCTATCCCGTGCTCTTTGAGCAGCCAGTGGCGGGCCGCTACGGCGGCCATGCGCCCAACTATATGGAGGTGGCCGTGTCCGGCGGTGAGGACCTCCACAACCGGGTGCTGCCGGTGCGCATCACCGGCACCGATGGAGAAATTCTATGGGGGGAGCTGGAATAATGCACCACTTTTTCGCCTATATGGCTCGGATGCGGTTCATTGACCGCTGGGCCCTGATGCGCAACAGCTACACCGAGAACATCCAGGAGCACAGCCACCAGGTGGCCATTCTGGCCCACGCCCTGGCAGTGCTGCGCAATGCGTATTTCGGCGGCCAGGTGGACACCGGAGCCGTGGCCGTGGCGGCCCTGTACCACGATGCCAGCGAGATCCTCACCGGCGACCTGCCCACGCCCATCAAGTATTATAACCCCGACATCCGGGACGCCTATAAGCAGGTGGAGGCCATCGCCTGCCGGAAGCTCACAGGGATGCTGCCGGAGAAGCTCCGGGGCCTGTACGCGGACCTGCTGACCCCGGCGGACCCCCAGGTGGAGGAACTGGTAAAGGCGGCGGACAAGCTGTCGGCCCACATCAAGTGCCTGGAGGAGGAGAAGGCCGGCAACCACGAGTTCTGCGCCGCCGCCCGCCAGACCCGCCAGGCCCTGGAGGATATGCACCTGCCGGAGGTGGACCTGTTTTTGGAGGAATTTCTGCCCAGCTTCCGCCTGACCCTGGACGAGCTGGAGTGATGAGAGGAGGATGCTTATGACACCCCTTTTCTGCGTGGACATCACCGAAAACAGGAACAATGACCGGATCAATGGCTGCGATACGGAGCTGCTGGTCCAGAAGACCTCGGACCTGCTCAGCAGCAGCCACGACCGGCTGCTGGAGCGGGCGGAAACGGTGGAGGGCCACGCCCGGATGCCCGCCTTCCTGGTCCTCATCTGGTATCTGTGCGGCATACTGGCGCTGCTGATCGTGCTGGCCGTTGTCAAAAATCTGAGCACGCTCAGCCTTGCGCGGATGTTTCTCAATGCGCCCTGGATGTTCTTTGCCTGTCCCATATGCGCAGTGGTGTGGCTGGTGCTGACCCTGCTGGCCAGGCGCCGGGAAAAAACGGTTCTGGGCAGCGAGGAGGCCGCAAGAACCGCCTCCAGGCTGGAAAGCAGCCAGAAGGCCATTTTTGATGAGCTGGGTATTCCGGCGGATGCTGCGGCGGTGGATGTCCTGCTTTTCCGCTATGTCGTCCGGAACGGTCAGATCAGGCCCAAGGAGCTGGCGGTCTCCGCCTCATATGTGGTGGCGCAGATGCAGCTGTTTGCGGATGCCGAGCGGCTGTATCTGGCGGACGTCGGCGGCAAATGTGCCATTCCCCGCAGCAGCCTGCGGGCCATCCGCACGGTGAAAAAGCGCATCCGCTTCACCGGCTGGAACAAGGACGACCGGCCCGAAAGCAAGCGCTACAAGCCCTATAAGCTGGGAACGAACCAATACGGCTGTGTCATCTGCCGATGGTATCATATTCTGGAGCTGGAACTGGACGGCGAAATCTATGGCGTATATTTCCCGCCCTACGAGCGCCCCGCCTTTGAGGCGGCCACCGGCCTGAAGGCGGAATAACCGGCCTGGCTCGAGCCAACAAAAAAGCGCCCCACCGGGGCGCTTTTTTGCTATGCAAAAGCATAGCAAAAAATAGAATGTGCTATTCCCTCGCCCCTTCGGGGCAACCGGGAATGATGCACAAAACTTCATGCACAGAAGAGTTTGCCTGTTTTCGAGGTGCGCCGCACAGTGCATGAAGTTTTATTCCTCCAGCAGGCTGTCGGCGCTGACGCCGAAAAACGAGGCGAAGGTCCGCAGCTCGATATCCGTGACGAAGCGCTTGCCTGCTTCGATGCGCTGCACAGCGTTTTTGTCCAGATCCAGCCCCATCAGCTGCAGCTGATCGGCCAGCCCCCGCTGGGACAGCCTGGGCACCCGGGCCAGCCGCAGCGCCGCAATGCGCCGCCCGCACAGGTTGTTTCCGGTGCTGCTGCGATTTTTATACATCCATTTCTCCCCCGTTTTGAAAATTTGACATTTACTGATTGTCATTTCCTGCTTTTTATGGTATTGTATGGGATAGGCCCTGTAAAGATGACATTCAGAAGATGTTAATTGAATGGAGAGATAAAAATGGCCGATTATCGGAAAATGTATTACCGCATGGTGGACGCTTCCGAAAGAGCGCTGGAGCTGCTGGAGCAGCGGCGGGAGGATTTCCGGGAACAGTTCCTGTGGCAGCAGCTGACGGATCTGCTGCGCCAGGCGGAGCTGGACTGCGAAGATCTGTATATGCAGGATTGATATAGAGCCAAAAAATCCCCGGCTGCCAGGCAGCCGGGGATTTTTATGCGATTTGCGGGGTTAAGGCTTTACCGGGCGGCTTCCATGCCGGCGATCAAGGCCTTCTTGTTGCCCTCCAGGAAGCGGGCCTTGCGCTCACCCAGCTCAATGCGGATGGCCTCGGTCATCTGCTCCACGGTGGTGACGGGGACCTTCTCCAGGACAGCGCCCAGAATGGCCACGTTGGCGCCCTTGGGATTGCCGATGGACTCGGCAATGGCGTTGGCGTCGCAGTACACCACCTGGATGTCGTCGCGGACGGCCTTGCGGTCGATGATGCTGCTGTTGATGACCAGCACACCGCCGGGCTTGACGTGATCCTCGAACTTATCCAGGGAGGGACGGTTCATGGCCACGATGACGTCGGCCTTGTCCACCAGGGGGGAGGCCACGGGCTCGTCGGACACGATGACGGAGCAGTTGGCGGTACCGCCGCGCATCTCGGGGCCGTAGGAAGGCAGCCAGGAGACGTGCTTGCCGTCCAGCATGCAGGCCATCGCCATGAACTTACCGATCAGGAGCATGCCCTGACCGCCGAAACCGGCGAAAATAAAGGTCTTTTCCATGTTACTTGGCCTCCTTGTCTTTGTAAACACCCAGAGGATAGTAAGGAATCATGTTCTCCTCCAACCAGGTCATAGCCTCCACGGGAGACATACCCCAGTTGGTGGGGCAGGTGGACAGAACCTCCACCATGCAGAAGCCCTTGCCCTCCTTCTGATAACGGAAAGCCTTGGCAATGGCCTTCTTGGCCTTGACAATGTTGGCGGTGTTGTTGACAGCCACGCGCTCGATGTAGTAGGAGCTGGGCACGGCGGCCAGCATCTCGCTCATCTTGATGGGGGCGCCGCACCAGGCCTCGTCACGGCCATAGGGGGAGGTGGTGGTCTTCTGGCCGATCAGGGTGGTGGGGGCCATCTGGCCGCCGGTCATGCCGTAAATGGCGTTGTTGACGAAGATGGTGACGATCTTCTCGCCGCGGTGGGCGGCGTGGACGATCTCGGCGGTGCCGATGGAGGCCAGGTCGCCGTCGCCCTGATAGGTGAACACCATGGTGTCGGGCCCCACGGCGCGCTTGACGCCGGTGGCCACGGCGGGGGCACGGCCGTGTGCGGCTTCGTACATGTCGCAGTTGAAGTAATCATAGGCAAACACGGAGCAGCCCACGGGGGCCACGCCGATGACCTTGCCGTCCAGGTTCATCTCGTCGATGACCTCGGCCACCAGGCGGTGAATGATGCCGTGGTTGCAGCCGGGGCAGTAATGGAACTGCTTATCGGTGAGCAGCTTCGTCTTTTCAAATAATACGGCCATGTTACTTGCCCTCCTTCATGCTGAGAATCTTCTCGACGATCTCATCGGTGGTGGGCATCTGGCTGCCGCAGTGGCCGGTGAAATCAATGGGCTTGGCGCCGTTGATGGCCAGCTTGACATCCTCCAGCATCTGGCCCTCGTTCAGCTCCACGTCCAGAACCGCCTTGACGGAATCCTGGCAGGCAGCCTCGCGGACGGCGTCGTAGGGGAAGGGCCACACGGTGATGGGACGAACCAGACCCACGTTGATGCCCTTGGCCTTCAGCTCGGCAATGGCGCTCTTGGCGATGCGGGCCACGGTGCCGAAGGCGGTGATGATGTACTCGGCGCCCTCGCAGTTATAGGTCTCCACCATCTGCTCGTTGGCCACGACTTCCTTATACACGGCCTGCAGCTCGTCGTTGTGAACGGCCAGGCTCTCGGTGTCGATATAGATGGAGTTGATAACGCCGCGCTTGGCGGGATCGTCGCCGGGCTTCCAGCCGGTGCAGGCCCAGGGCTTCTCCTCGGGGTCGACCTTGTAGTCCACCATCTCGGGCAGCTCCACGGGCTCCATCATCTGGGCGATGATGCCGTCGGCCAGGAACAGAACGGGAATGCGATATTTTTCAGCCTTCTCATAGGCGAACATCATGATGTCGATGAACTCCTGGATGGAGGAAGGAGCGTAGGTCAGCAGGTGATAGTCACCGTTGCCGCCGCCCTTGACGCCCTGGAAATAGTCGCCCTGGGAGGCCTGGATGTTGCCCAGACCGGGGCCGCCGCGCATGACGTTGACGATCACGGCGGGGACGCGGGCGCCTGCGCAGTAGGAGATGCCCTCCTGCTTCAGGGACACGCCGGGGCTGGAAGAAGAGGTGATGACGCGGGCGCCGGTACCGGCAGCGCCGTACACCATGTTGATCGCCGCCACTTCGCTCTCGGCCTGCAGGAAGCAGCCGCCGATCTCGGGCATACGGGCGGACATGTACTCAGGGATCTCCGTCTGCGGAGTGATGGGGTAGCCGAAGAAGAAACGGGCGCCTGCGCGAATGGCGGCCTCCGCGATAGCTTCGCTACCCTTCATAAGAGTCAAAGCCATTATAAATCCTCCTTAGTCTTTTTCGATGCGGATGACCACATCAGGGCAGGTACGCGCGCAGGATGTGCAGCCGATGCAGGCCTCCATATCAGTGACCTCAGCCGGGTGATAGCCCTTCGCGTTGATCTTCGTCTTGGACAGGGCGATGATGTGCTTGGGACAGGCCCGAACACACAGGCCGCAGCCCTTGCAAAGATTCTCGTTGATAGTAACTCTTACCACACTTTACACCTCTTTTCTGGATTTTTGCCTTTCCAATGGGTATCTATAAAAAATCCCGCTTACCGGGGGTCGCGCGTTAATAGATCTCCTTCCGGGGATCGGTGGTGTTCAGACCGTGCTGGATGTAGGAATCCCAGTCGCGGTGCATGTACACGTCGATGGGGACAGGCGTTCCCACATAAGCGGGGTCCGGGTTCCGGGCCAGGAAATCGTCCAGGAACTCCTTTTTGCCGGTGGTGTACGCCACGGGGATACCGGTGCGGTCCGCCACCTCCCGCAGCACCAGATAGCCGTCCCACAGGTCGTCGGCGCTGGTCATGGTGGAGAGGTTGGTGTTGTTGATCATGCCGGTGATGGTCAGCCGGGAGTGCAACTGCATGGCGTCCTGCAGGTGGTGGATTTTCTCCGGGGTGCTGGCCAGAGGCCGCCGGATATTCACCACGTTCAGCACCTCCAGAGCGCCGGGCTCCAGGCTGACAAAGTCCTGGTGATAGCGGCCCAGGGCCGTGGCGCCCACGTCGTCGCCGCCTACGTCAAAGATGACGCTGTCCCAGTCCAGCACGAAGGCGGACGACACCTCCGCCGGCAGGGACAGAGTCTCGATGCCGGAGCAGGCAAAGTTGGGGGACACCAGACGGATCTCCTTCTGCTCCACCAGCTTGCCCCGCTCGGTCAGGCGGAAGTAGGTGTTCACCATATCCAGGTCCAGAAGCTCCGTTCTGTCGCCCCGGGCAGCGGCCCGGATGGCGAAATTCAGCGCCAGCTCGCTTTTGCCGCTGCCGTAGTTGCCGATCAGCACCTTGACGTTTTTCATGGATCAGATTCTCCTTAAAATAGTAACGCTTGCATCAGAAACGCGGGATTACCGCAGGTTTTCGCGAATGGTCTGGCACAGAGCCGTGATGCCCTGGACGATCTTCTCCTCGGGCATGCAGCTGTAGTTCAGACGCAGGGTGTTCTCATGGTTGCCGTTGGGGAAGAAGGAACCGCCGGGAACGAAGGCAACCTTCTTTTCCAGGCACTTCATCTGCAGCTCCTTGGCGTCCATATACTCCGGCAGCACCACCCAGGCGAACAGGCCGCCCACAGGGTGGGTGAAGGTGCAGCCCTCAGGCAGCTCCCGCTCCAGAGTCTCCAGCATCACCTTCCGGCGCTTGTCATAGCAGGCCCGGATGGTGGCCACATGGGCGTCCAGATCGAACATGTCGATCCACTTGGAGGTTTCCATCTGGCCGATGGTGGAGGCCTGCAGGGAGGCGGCCTGCTCCATGAAGTTGTACTTGGCCAGAATGTGCTCCTCGGCGCAGACCCAGCCGATGCGGTAGCCGGGGGCCAGGATCTTGGAGAAGGTGCCCAGATAGATCACCAGGCCCTTGGTATCCAGGCTCTTCAGGGCGGGCAGATACTCGCCCTCGAACCGCAGCTCGCCATAGGGGTTATCCTCGATGACGGGGATCTCGTAACGGTTGACGATCTCCATGAACTGGTGGCGGCGCTCCAGGTCCCAGGTGCGGCCGGTGGGGTTCTGGAAATCGGGGATGACGTAGATCATCTTTACCCGCTCGGTGGTGGCCAGGATCTTCTCCAGCTCCTCCATGATCATGCCGCCGTTGTCGGTGGGCACCTCGATGAACCGGGGCTCGCAGGCCTTGAAGGCGTTGACGGCGCCCAGATAGGACGGGCTTTCCAGCAGCACCACGTCGCCGGGATTCAGGAACACCCGGGCGGAGAAATCCAGGCCCTGCTGGGAGCCGGAGGTCACCAGGATGTGGTCGGCGTCGGTGTGGATGTTGTTCTTGGCCAGCATCCGCTCGGCGATCTGCTGGCGCAGACGGGGATGACCCTCGGTGGAAGAATACTGAAGAGCCGCGCGGCCGTTCTCCTCTAAAACGGCCCGGGAGGCCTCCATCATCTGCTCCACGGGGAACAGCTCCGGTGCGGGCATGCCGCCGGCAAAGGAAATGATGTCGGGCTGTGCGGTGAGCTTCAGCAGCTCACGGATTTCGGACCCCTTCAAAAGGTCCATCCTTGTTGAAAATTGTACCATGAATGCTTCCTCCTCAAATTCATAGCCATGTGCTTGTGCAGATTGCCGCCTGCACGCATACGCTTACAGCTATATTTAAGCACAAATTCACAACGATGTAAAGGAATAGAGGGGGGAAAACCGGGTCCAAAGGGGCCTGATTCCGTAAGTTTGGAGACTGGCACAAAAATTCCGGGAGGAATCACGGCATTTTCCACAAAGGAAACTTATGTGTTTTTTTTGGCAAAAATGTTAAAAATATAGCAATTAAAGGCACCAACCTGGTAGGATTATACAGAGTCCCCCGGGGGTACGTTGACTTTTCCCGGCGGTAACGGTATAGTAAAGGAAACTTATGGGGAGGATGTGCAGAAATGGAAGAACATACGCTGAAGGGTGAGTATATTTCCGTCCTGAAGGACGGCCGCCTGTCCTATGGCGGCAGCCAGCGGTGGTCGGACAGCCCGGTTCTGCGGGGGTATGGCTGCGGGGTCATCGCGGCCCTGGACCTGCTGCTGTATCTGGCGCGGCAGCGGGAGACCGGTTCGGCGCAATCGGCGTCTGCCGGGGGGCCGGTGCCCTGGACCCTGTATGACCGGTGGGCCAGACAGCTGAGCCGCCGGTATATGCCGGCGGTCCCGCCGGTGGGCACCAACGGCTGGGCCATCGCCCTGGGGCTGAACGCCGTGTTCCTGCGTCAGGGGATCCCTCTGCGGGCCTCCTGGGGGGTCAGCCGGGACCGGCTGTGGACCCGGATGGGAGAGCTGCTGGACCGGGACGTGCCGGTGATCCTGTCCATCGGCAGGAACTTTCCCCGGGTGTGGCGGAACGTGGAAACCGCCTTCTACACGCCGGGCCGGGAAAGCGGCCCTCCGGCCTGCTCCACCAACGCCCACTTCGTCACCGTCACCGCCATGGATGAGGACTGCCTCACCGTCTCCTCCTGGGGACACCCATACCGCCTAAGTCGGGAGGAGTTTGACGCCTACAGGAGGGAAGCCAGCGCCTCCCTGCTGTGTACGATATTGGACGTGCGGGAAAAATAGGCGGTGCTTATCATTCCAGGCATACCGGGCCGCGGCCCGGTATGCCTGGATGGGGCAGTGTCGCTTACACCAGCTGCTCCATCTCGTCCACCAGCTCGCCGAACAGGGCCAGGGCGCTGTTGACCGGCTCGGGAGAGCTCATGTCCACGCCGGCGATCTTCAGCAGGCTGATGGGGTCGGTGCTGCAGCCGCCGGACAGGAACTTCTTGTAGTCTGCCACGGCGGGAGCGCCTTCCTTGAGGATGCGGTTGGCAATGGCCACGGCAGCGGAGAAGCCGGTGGCATACTGGAACACATAGTAATTATAGAAGAAATGGGGGATCCGGGCCCATTCCAGGGCGATCTGGTCGTCGGACACCATATCCGGGCCGAAGTACAGCTTGTTGAGCTCGTGGTACTTCTGGCACAGGGCGTCGGCGGTAAGGGCCTGGCCGTTTTCAGCCATCTTGCCCATGGCCAGCTCGAACTCGGCGAACATGGTCTGGCGATACACGGTGCCCTTGAACTGGTCCATGAAGTGGTTGATGAGATAGGCCCGCTGCTTCTTATCGGTGGTCTTTTTCAGCAGGTGGCGCATCAGCAGCACCTCGTTGCAGGTGGAGGCCACCTCGGCCACGAAGATCACATAGTCGCTGGTGCTGACGGGCTGATATTTGCAGCTGTGATAGCTGTGCAGGGCATGGCCCATCTCGTGGGCCAGGGTGAACTGGCAGTCCAGATTGTCCTTGTGGTTCAGCAGGACATAGGGGTGGGGACGGCTGTTGCCGGAGGAGTAGGCGCCGCTACGCTTGCCGACGTTCTCGTACACGTCGATCCAGCGGTTGCTGAAGCCCTCCTTCAGCAGGTCCACGTAGTCCTCACCCAGCACCTGCAGGGCCTCCAGCACGGTCTCCTTGGCCTGCTCATAGGTAATGGCCTGGTCGGCGTCGGCCACGATGGGGGTGTACACATCGTACATATGCAGCTCGTCCACGCCCAGCAGCTTCTTGCGCAGGGCCACGTAGCGGTACATCTTGTCCAGGTTGTTGTGAACGGCCTCGATGAGGTTCATGTACACAGGCACGGGCACCTCGGTGGCATCCAGGGAGGCCTGGATGGTGCTGTCATAGTGGCGGGCGTTGGCAAAGAAGCACAGCTGCTTGAACTGGCCGTCCAGGGTGGCGGCGATGGTGTTCTTGTACTGGCCCAGCTGCTTGTAATAGGTCTCGAAGGCCCGGCGGCGCAGCTCCCGGTCGGGGCTGGTCAGCAGGGGGACGAAGGTGGCGTCCGTCAGGGGATGGACGCTGCCCTGGCTGTCGGTGACGTCCGGGAAGATCTGGTCGGCGTTGCGGAAAACGCCGGCAATGTTCTCAGAAGCGTTGGCCATCTCACCGGCGGAGGCCAGCAGGCGCTCCTCGGCAGGGGAGAGAATGTGGTCCTTGCGGCGGCGGATCTGGTACAGGCTGCGGCGATAGGTCTCCAGCTCCGGCTCCTGTGCGTAGAACCCGTTCAGGGTCTCCTCGGGAATGGCCATGATCTCGGGGGTGGCAAAGGCGGCGGCACTGGCGATGGACACATACACGTTCATGGCCTTGCCCCGGACGTCCTGATAAAAGCTGTTGCCGGTGTCCTCGTCGCCCTTGCAGCTGGCATAACCCATGAGCACGCTCAGCCGCAGCTCGATCTCGTCCTGCAGCCGGAACCAGGCCAGCAGGTCCCCGGCGCTGCGGGCCAGGGTGCCCTGAAAGGCGGCGATTTTGGCGGGGAACGCCTTCATGGCCTCGTATTCCGTCATCCAGGCCTCGTCGCTGGCGAACATGTCCTTCAGGTTCCAGGTCATCTCCTCCGGAACTTCACTGCGCTTGGGAATAGTCTGATTGGTCATAAGATTACCCCTCCATAAAATTTGTCGGATTCCACCGAATCAATTCGGTGAACATTATAGCACACCTACATTTTATTTGCAAACTTTCTTTGCCTGAATTGTGAAAAAAATTTCCCTGCCGGTGGCTGTCTGCCCCGTGCGCACATATACTGGGGCAGGAGGAGGCGAGACATGGATTTCGGAATCGCGGGCGTGGCCGCCATCACGGTGATCGCCTATGCGGTGGGGCAGGCCATGCGGGCCCTGGGCCGTCTGGACCGGTGGATTCCCACGGTGTGCGCCGCCCTGGGCGGCGCTCTGGGGGTGGCGGGACTGTATATCATGCCGGGCTTCCCGGCGGGGGACGCCATCACCGCCGCCGCCATCGGCGTGGTGTCGGGCCTGGCGGCCACCGGCGCCCAGCAGGCGGTGAAGCAGCTCTGCACCGGGCCGGACTGCGGCAAGGGGAAGTGAGCTTCGCCGGTGGGAAAAGGGGCAGCTTTTGCCCCCTCCCCCGGCTTCGAAAAAAACCTGAAAAATTTTTGAAAAAGTCAAGACTAAATTGCAAAAATTCATAAAAAAATTCAAGTAAGACACGCGACGCCTTCCTGGAAAACGGCTTCTGCGGTCCGGAAGCCCAGTATTTCACGGGGATAGTTATTGATCCAGTCTTCGACCTTTTGGATTGCTTTCGCTGTGACTTTCCGGAAGTCTGTTCCTTTTGGGAACCAACGGCGGATCATTTTATTCACATTTTCGTTTGATCCTCTTTCGTATGACGAATAGGGGTGACAATAGTATATCTTTGTCCTGTTGCCTTTGCGGCGACAGGACTTTTCCATTCCGGCACAGTCAGCGAATTCGGAACCGTTGTCGACAGTGATCGTTCGAAAAATTTTGCTGAAATTTGCGCCGTATTCACGTTCAAGGCTATCCAGGACGCGGACCACGCTTCGGGCGGTCTGGTCGCGCATAGGACGAATGATTTCACGTCTGGACTTTCTTTCGGTCAGAACCAGAAGGGTTTTCTTTGTTTTCTTCTTGCCTTCGACACAGTCCATTTCCCAGTCACCAACGACAGCGCGATCGTCGATTTCCTTCGGGCGGTTTTCGATACTGGTTCCAGCCGGTGGCCGCTTCGCCCTCTTGACTTTGTTATACGGGCGCTTCTTTTGGCCTTTGACAGGAAGGTTCTTGTTCGTGATAGTCAGAAAGACGCCCTTGTCGATATAAGAATACAAGGTCGATTCACAGATTGACGTTTTGAATTCAAGGCCCTGTTCCTTAATTTCACCCAGGACAGCGGCTGGCGAATAACCGTCTTCAGCGATTTTCTTTTCGATATGCTGGGCCAGTTCGTGGTCGTTCCCGATTTTCAGGTCCGGACCTTTTGCGGCCAGGTGTTCACGGTAAGCCGCTTCGGCCATTTCCGGACTATATCGTTCTTCTTCGGTCAGGTCGGAATTCGTATGAATATAACGGCCACGCTTGATTTCGTTGTAGATCGTTTTCAGGTGAACGCCGATTTCGTCAGCGATTTCCTGTTTGTGGCGCTTGTCCTTTAACATTGTTTCTATTTTCAGCCTGTCAGTCCAGGACAGGTGTTTGAATCTGCGCTTTTTCATTTTGATTCCTCCTGATATGCAAAAAAGCCCCGTCCGTTCATGGACAGGGCTTTCGTTTTATTGTTTGGTTGTGCGGGCGATATATTCGACCAGTGCTTCTTTGATAAAAGCGTTTACACTCATACCGGCCGCGCTGGCGGCTTGAACGATCTTTTCTCTGTCGCCTTTTGGAACTGTTATTTCGATTCGGTCATAGGATTTCTTTCGGAAGCGTTTGTTCGCTTCAATTTGCGCTTGTGCC
>ERZ857480.5738-NODE-8834-length-67304-cov-8.9950_pt1 | contig 67304 bp, 66 predicted proteins | sample MGYA00519767_ERZ857480 | MGnify/ENA primary metagenome ERZ857480 (study PRJEB31778, sample SAMEA3449210) | human gut metagenome | biome: human gut; feature: human-associated habitat; material: faeces | place: United Kingdom | collected 2010/2012 ...
GGGGTGATTTTTTCGTTTCTCATGGCTGTACCTCCTGAAACAAAAATGCTCTAAGTGATTGCTTCACTAACCATGACAAAATCATGATTAAGAAGTCACTTAGAGCATATATCACCCGCTGCCAGCTTGTATTTTTTGTACTGACGCACGGCAAAGTGCTGCGGGTCTTTCTTCGCCAAGGCATCAAACATCAGGTCGACAGGGTTTTGAAAATCCTCCTCATTCTCGCGGGTTTCCATGGCATTGATGAAGTCTACCAGCGTGGCGAAATTCTGCTCCTCCGGCGGCGCAACGTAATGCAGATAGCCAATCAGCGCCGTGTACAAAAGCGTTTCGCATTTGACCCAGAAATCCTCACCGCTTTTTCCTTCGCCTTTGGTATTCGCTATAAGTGCTGTTACCAGTTTGAGAATATCCTTTTCTGAATGGATATAGGCAAAGGGGTTATAGTGCATGGATCTGCTGAAGTTGATGGTGTTGAGGATTTTGATGCGATACCCCTTGCGCTGCAAGAGCTTGCCGCACTCCACGACGATGGAACCTTTCGGATCGGTTACGACAAAGGAACAGGGATACTTCTCCGAAGTGCATTGCATCAAATTGGGCTTAATCCAAAAGCGAGTTTTGCCGCTGCCGGAACCGCCGACGATCAGCACATTTTTGTTGCGGGCATTCGCAGGATTTTTCGAGCGACCCGACATCATGAGCCGTTCCGTTTGGGTCAGGATGATGTTGTTCTCAAACACCGGGTCGATATAGGGCTGAATATCCTGCGCCGTTCCCCAGCGGGCGGAGCCGTACTCGGTGTTCTTGCGGTACTTCTTTGCATTTTTGCCTTTCAGATGCACCGCCAGCCGCAGCACCGCTCCCAGCATCAGGCCGATGCACAAATCCGTTGGGTGAAAGCTGGGCAGCGGCACAGCGAACGCCTGCGCAAAGCCGTTTCCGATATTCAGCAGCTTTTCGGAAAAATCCACGCCCGGAGTCAGCCGCCATGCTTCACTCAGCTTGGTGGCATACAATCCTATGACCGCGTATGGAAGATTTGGAATCAGCAGTTTTTTCAGATTCATCTGCTCAGCTCCTTATCCTTCATAGGCTGGCTCTGCCTGCGCGTGGCGGCCATGAACTTGTGCAGCACCTTGAGAACGGAAGGACGCTCCTGCCGCTTGACGCGCTTATCCGTATACTCTGAAAAGGCAGCGGTCAGCGCGTCTGCGTCACGCCCCTTGAAAAACACCATGTACTTGGGCTTATCGCCCTTGCACTTTTTGATGGCGTAATCAACGCCGTACTTGCGGGCAATGCGCTCAAAGTCCTTGATGGACGGGTCATTGATCTCAATGGTGCTGGCTCCCTGATCCTTTTGCAAAAGCTGCTTGACGGTTTGCTTGCCATGAGGCGTTACATCCCGCCGCGAGTGGTCCCGCATGTGCGCCAGCAGCTTTTGAATCGCACTTTTGAGCGTGCGGCCGGTCAGCTTGCTGCCGTTGACAACCAGCATGACCGTTTTCATTTCAACATCTTCCTGCAAGTTCACTCCCTCCTTTCAGATGGCGCAGGAATGGAATGTGGTGTATCAGGGTGGAACAAAAAGGCGGTGAAGCAAGTAATTCATAGGATTCACCTCTTGTGTCGAAAATTTCTTGTTTACTTTCCTGCTAATGTGACGTATGATATTAGCAAGAAAGGAAGTGATGGTGTGACGCAGTTTGAACAGCTTGACCATCTGTTTGCAGCCAACGGCGGTATCCTAAAAACAGCGCATGTCGTGTCGGCAAAGATTCCAAAGCCGATCCTATACGATTATGTAAAGGAGCGCGGCGTAGAGCAGGCGGCTCATGGCATTTATATTTCCGCCGAAGCATGGACGGACGCCATGTACTTGCTCCATCTTCGCTGTTCTCAGGCTGTCTTTTCCCATGAAACCGCATTGTTTTTTCACGACCTGACAGACAGAGAACCTGCGCAGTATGCCATCACCGTCAGAACCGGATACAACCCTTCCGCATTGAAATCGGACGGTGTACAGGTTTATACGATTAAGAAGGACCTGCATGAAGTCGGTGTGACGATGATGAAAACGCCCTTCGGCCATGATGTCCCCGTCTACGATATGGAGCGCACCATCTGCGACATCGTTCGCAGCCGCAGCAATGTGGAGATGCAGACTTTCCAGAACGCACTCAAACAATACGCTCATCGAAAAGACAAGGATTTACGGCGGTTGATGCACTATGCAGAGCTGCTGCGAGTAGAGAAAACTTTGAGACAGTACATGGAGGTACTTCTGTGATGATTAAGACCGCCAAACAGTTGAAAGACCTGATTCGCAATCTCTCCAAGGCCAAAGCGGCAGATGCACAGCTTCTCATGCGCAACTACATGATGGAGCGTTTCTTGGAGCGCATTTCGCTTTCGGAATACCGTGACAAGTTCATTCTCAAGGGCGGTATGCTGGTTGCCGCTATGGTGGGGCTGGATGCACGCTCTACTATGGACTTGGACGCGACCATCAAGGGCGCGACGGTCGGTGTGGAAGAAGTCGAAAACATCATGGCCGACATCGTTTCTACGCCGATTGAGGATGGTGTTGTTTTCCGAGTGAAACGCATTTCTGAGATTATGGATGAGGCAGAGTATCCGGGCATCCGCGTCAGCATGGAAACGGAGTTTGACCGGGTGATTACGCCCCTGAAGATTGATATTTCCACGGGCGACGCCATTACGCCCCATGAGGTACGGTACAGCTTTAAGCTGATGCTGGAAGATCGTGCGATCGATGTGTGGGCGTATAACCTTGAAACCGTATTGGCTGAGAAGCTGGAAACCGTCATTGCCAGAGCAACGACGAACACGCGCATGCGTGATTTCTACGATATGCACATTTTGCAGGAGCTTCACGGAAGCAGCATTGTCCCCACGGATTTTCACAATGCGCTGCTGGCAACAGCACGCAAGCGTGGCACGGAAAAGTATCTGGCTGATGCGCCTGCCGTTTTTGACGAGGTGGAGAACAGCGTTGTGATGGACAAGCTCTGGACAGCTTATCGAAAGAAATTCTCTTATGCAGCGGAACTCTCATGGCATACTGTCATGGATTCTGTGCGAAAGCTGTATGCACTCTGCCAAATGAACTAAGCAATGGATTGCGCCGTGGATGCGATGATGCCTCCACGGCGCTTTTGCATGTTATCGTCGAAAGCGCCTGCCGCTTTTTCTCAGCTTTCCAAGCACAATCACAAGCCCTGCAATCCCAACCAGCGCAATGCCTGCCCATGTCAGGGGCGTGGCTGTGAAGTCTACGCCGGTTGAAATGCTGGGATAGTTGACCAGCCGTTTGAGCTTTGCAGGTACCTGATAGGTTTCGTCGATGGTAAACTCAATGGTTTCGTCCGTTCGTGCGTAACCATCCGGCGGCTCCAGTTCACGGATGACATAGGAACCGGGCGCAAGATCTTCCACATGCACCACGCCATCTTCGCCTGAAACCAGCTCACGCAGGAAATTGCCCCGGTCGTCTTCCAATGCGAAGGTCACGCCGGGAAGGGCATTTTTGTGGTTGTCAGACTTGAAGAACCAGAACTTGTTGGGAATGTTGACGCAGCGGATGATTTCCGGCGCTGTCCAGTTTTCGTCCACGGTTAATTCAATATCCGCCATTTTGCTGTACCCTTCGGGCGCTTCCCCCTCGCGGATCAGCCATTTGCCGTAGTCAAACTGCGTGAAATGAAATTTTCCCTGAGCGTCGCTGACAACGGTTTCCGCAACCTCATGCGTGACCGCATGAATGAGGCTGAACGTCACGCCTGCCAGAGGTTTGCCCGCGGTGTCCACCTTGATACAGGCAATGTCCTTTCGGTGATTGACCACGGCTGCAATCGGCTGATTGTCAGGCTTAAAGTCAGCACCGATCACCAGCGGGATTTCCGTTTGGATGGGCAGATAGCCGTTCGGGGCTTTCAGTTCCTTGATGACGTATTCGCCATACGGGATGCGGGTGAACTTCACCACGCCGTCCTCGTCGGATGTGGCTTGCTGAATACAGCCGTCAAATGCGCTGTACAGACCAAAGACTGCTCCGGCCAGCGGTTTACCGTCCTGATCGACCTTTTTGAGATAGACTTCATTGGGATGGTTGACCACTGTGGCGATGGGTTGCTTGGGACTCACAAACGTGCCGTCAACGGTGATGGAAACATCCATGGCCGATGCCGTATATCCGGACAGCGGCGCGGTTTCCACAACGCGGTACGTTCCGAAGGGGACTTTTTCAAAAACAGCCAGTCCATTTGCATCGGTTACGGCGGTCATCACGGTATTCCCGCTTTCGTTGACCAGTGAGAAAGTCACGCCCGCCAGCGGATGGCTGGCTTCGTCATGCTTTTCAATGGCAAATCGGGAATAGTCGTCACGGATGGTCGTATCTCCAGTCACGGCGCCATCCTGCTCCACGGTAAAGGTCATGACCGCTTCATTGAGCGCAAAGCCCTCCGGCGCGTACACTTCGCGGAAGGTATAGCGCCCCGGCGTAACAGGGATGCTGTCCGTTTTGCCGTTTTCGTTGGTATACTCCCGATAAATGACGGTTCCGCGTTCGTCCTTCACCTCGATCAGCGCCCCCGGCAGCGGAACTGCGCCTGTGATGTCCAGTTTGGTGAGCGTCACCTTTTGGTGAATCAGCTTGTTGTGGACAGGTTCGACCAGCAGGACGCGAAGCATGGTTTCATCCTCCGTCATTTGTGAGGGCTGCAAGGAAACAGGGATTGCTTCGGGCGTGATTTCCCAGCCTTCCGGGGCTTTGAGTTCACGGATGACATATTCGCCATGCGGATAGGTTCCGGCAAAGGTCAACTGACCGTTTTCATCCGTTGCGCCTGTTGCAATCAGCGTGTCGCTCATCAAAACGCCATTGCTGTACGGGATGTCCTGCGCAGTAAATAGGCCAAAGACAAAGCCTTCGCCCGGTTCGTTGACCAGTACCTGCTGAACCGTGTCTTTCTGACCGCTGACGGTGTGCAGCGCTTCTTTCTCTTTCCAGAGGGTGATTTCCGCAGGCAAATAGGTGTTGTTCAGAGGGACGGTTTCGCTTACCAGCACCTTTTGCCCGTCGCCCACAGAGAGCCGCACGGAAACAGGCCGGCTCTGAAGGATATACCCGGACGGCGCGGACACTTCGACGAGCTGGTACAGTCCCAAAGGAAGCGCCTTGGAGGAAACGGGGCCGTCCGCCGTGGTGACGAGCGTATCGACGGTTTCACCCGCCTGATACCATACCGTTCCATCCTTGCCGGTGATGGTTTCCTCGGCGCAAATTTCAAAGGTCACGTCCGCCAGATATCCTTCCTCATACACGGGATGATGCACTGCGTTGCCGTAGGCATCTTCGCGAACCTCAAAGCCCTTAAGCTGCAAGCCGCGCTTTTCCAGCACAATGCAGCCCTTGATGGGTTCATTGGGAATCTCCACGGTCAGCTCATAGGTGTTCCCCGGCGTATCGCCCTCATGGCCAATCATCACAGCGAAATCTTCCGTTCGGAGCAAATATCCGTCAGGCGCTTTGACTTCCTCTACAAAATACAGTCCCCATGTCAGCGTTTCAGGCAGCGTTACGCCGCCCGTATCGTCTGTGGTAAAGGTGTCGATGGTCTGTTCCTTGGGGTAATGAATGGTCTGCCGCACATACTTGCCCTCTGCATCCTTCAGCTTGAAGGAAGTGCGGGTCAGCGCGATGGGCAGACCGGTTTCAGCATCCGTTTTGACCAGCCGCAGGCGATAGAGGATCGGCCTGTCATTGAGCGTGAGCGGAGGCGGATTGACGAGGCTCTCCGTGCCGTCGATTTCAAAGGCAATCGGGCCTTTGATTTCATAGCCCGCCTTGCCTGACACTTGCTCCAGCATATAAATGCCATAAGGCAGCGGCTTGGTCATGGCGTAGCCGTTTTCGTCAGTCGTGAGATAATCGCGCTCAAATTCGCGGGCAGCTTCATAAGACCCGGCTTTTCGGAGGTAGACTGCAAACTCTGCGCCCGATTCGGGCGTTTCCACCCGCGAAGGATCGGGGTCATGGCTGTTGTCGCCCAGAATTTTGACGATGGCCTGCGCGCCCAGCTTGATGCTGTTGGTGATAACGCTCTCATAGATGATGATGGCTTCGGCAGATTGCTCCGCCGCGCCGCGGGCATCCATCGTGATCGAACCCGTGCCGGGCAGATAGCCCGTGGGCGGCGTTACTTCGACGATTTTGTACAAACCGGGCCAAAGCGGCTCGGTTGTTGCGCTGCCGTCTTCACCAACCGTCTTGATGGACGCAACGACAACCGCGCCCTTCTCGTGAATCACATTGCCCTGACGATCCAGAATGTCCTCTGCGGCAAGCACCTGAAACTCTGCGCCTGCCAGTTCGCCGTCTCCGCGTACAGTGGGCACAGCATGCGGGTTTCCCGCATATTCGTCTGCATCCCGCTTGTAGAGCGTCAGCCGTACCTGTACAGGCTGGTTGGTTGCGGTCAGTTCGGTCGTTTCATCCGATTTGACCGTAGCCTGCAAGGTGACTTCCTCAAAAACGTAGCCCACTGTCGTACCGCGCTCCTTCACGATGTACTGACCCTTTTGCAGCGGCGATGAAACGGCGATTCCGTTCTTGTCCGTCACCATGCTGCCTGCAAGTCCTTCGCCGTAAGCGTCATGGTGGTAGATGTCGAAGATCACGCCCTCGATGGGATTGCCGTTCAGACGATCCGTCTTGATGAGCTTCAAATGGCCCTTGGTCGGTTCGTTCTCCGCAGCAACCTCTACGGTCTGCCCTTCTTCCGCAATGACAACATCCACAGAGAAACCGCTGTCCACAAAATGCGGCGGGACTTTGGTTTCCGTCACACGGTAAGTACCCCATGTCAGCAGCGGGGACACCGCCACGCCGTTTGCGTCAGTCGTGATGACTGCCACCACTTCGCCGTCCCCCAAACCGTTGTGAGAAGGCAGACCGGATAGGCGGGTCATGGTGAACTCTGCGCCTGCCAGTGCTTCCTTCGTCAACTGATCGGTTTTGGTGATGCGGATTTTTCCCTGAACAGGCTGGTTGACTGCGCTCAGGTTGGTGGTCTTATTGGATACCACCACAGCGCCCTGCTCCGTAAGCTCCGCCACATAGCCGGTGGGGTTTTCATGCTCCCGCACGATATACTGACCCTTTTGCAGCGGCGGCGAGACGGCCACGCCGTTTTCATCGGTCGTCATCGTACCCGCAAGACCGTTCCCAAGCTGATCGTTGTGGTAAATATCGAACTGAACTCCGGCAATAGGGTGCTGATCCAGCGCATCCGTTTTCACAAGCTGGAGAAAGCCGGTCATAGGCTCGTTGGCAACGCTTACAATATAGGTCTTTCCGTTTTCACAGGCGTTGATCTCCATGCTGAACTGCTTGTCCACATAATCCGCAGGAACGCCTGTTTCTTCCACGCGATAGCGGCCGTATGGCAGCCAGCCTGTTTCCGCCACGCCGTCTGCATCCGTGGTGATGGTGATTTGTTCGCCCACGCCTGCTCCGTTCAGCGCGGGCGTGCAGCTCAGGCGGGTCATGGTGAACGTAGCCCCCGCCAAGGGCGCACCGGTCAGCTCATCCGTTTTGATGATCTTGATTTTGCCCTCCACTTGCTGATCAGTAAAGGAGATGCTGACGGTCTGCCCGCTGGCGACGTTCACCTTCTGTACATTGACGGAAGGAAGCAGAAAGCCCTCCGGCGCAGACCGTTCCCGAATGGCATAGGTTCCCGGCTGCACATTGGTGAATGTGGCTTTGCCGTCTGCGCCGGTTGTCACCGTCTGCAGGACCGTGCTGCCGCTGATCAGGTCAAAGGCTGCTCCTGCCAGCACCGCGCCGCTGTCCGCATCCTTTTTGAGAACCGATACAGCGCCAAGCGGAATATCAAAGGTAATGGACGCCGATTTGAGCGGATACGGCAGACCTGTCTGCGGCACAAGCACCTTCTGAATGGCTTCGTCCGTCACGCCTACGAGGAAAGAGGCCTCTTCATCCTCGGAAGACATGGACTCCGCTACGATGGTCAGCGGATTGGCGGCGGAAGATACGCTGATGGTGTCGCCGCTGTTGAGATAATAGTACGAACCGTCCTGCCCTGCGGTATTGCCCATCAGCGTACCGTAGGAACGGCTGATGCGGATGAGGTCGGCGTCGGTGGTCAGCGTGACCGTGCCGACGGTCATGCCGCCGGACAATGCGGTGCTTTTCCCCGATACATTGATGTCGCCGGTCATTCGTGTGCGGGCAATGCCGTTCTCCGCAAGCCATCTGGCATACTCCAGATACACGCCGGGGGCATGCCCGCTGCCGGCGTAGAACTCGTCCATCTGCCAGTAATCGCGCACATGCTCGGAGCCTTCAAGCTGCTTGATGACCTCGCGGATGGCAAACTGCCCTGCCACACGGCTCCATGTGTTGTTGTCCGCATCGCTGCGATCCAGCACCATGAAGGGATAGGTGTGTCGCAGCACCCACGCAATGGCGTGCATGGTTTCCGCGCTGTACACAACGCCGGAATAACCGGGCGTATTCAGGTAGGTGTTGATGTCCACCAGCCAATACGGCCCTTTGGACTGATATCCGCCGCCCGAAATGCGTTCGCCAGGACCGGGAAGGTTATGCTCGATGCAGTACACCGTGATGCCGTCCAGATAGTGCGGGGTGGCGTAGATTTTGCCGTGACCGGGAAGGGAGGCAATCTGCAAATACTCGCTGTCTCTGCCGGAATCGCCGTACAGACCGGATTGCCCCGCCCAAAAGCTGCCGGTATAGGCGTTGAGCGTTCGCAGGCTGAATCCACTCATGGCGGTGGCGGAACGCAGGCTAAAAGGGCGGGTGCCGGGCAGGGCAAAGTCCGTGACCGTACATTCCTGTGCATCCGTGGGCGCAGTTTCATCGGCAAGCACATAGGCTGTGCCGTACTCCGTCCATTTCATCGTACCGTCCGCGTAATCGTCGCCATAGATGTAGCAGACCTCATACCAACTGCGGCCTTGGCTGTCCTGCTCGATGGCGTCCACCTGTACGATGGCGTCGCAGACGAACACGCCCAGATACGCATCTTCCTCTGTTTCATCCACAGCGGAGAACATGCGGGTGTCCGACGTGACGGCAACAAAGTCGCCAAGCTGAACGTCGGGCTGCTCATCCGGGAAAGCGTCATCCGTCACCGCATCGGACGGTTCCTGTTCAGGAACGTCGGTTGCAGGCGGCTCGTCCAGCGAATCAGGTTCCTTTTCGGGAATCTCCGCATCGGGCGCGGTGTCGGGAATCTCCGCAGGCGGCTCTGACACAGGCCATTCACCGCCCGCCAAGAACACATTGAGCTGCCTATCGTTCACAAGAATCGGCATGTAGTCCGGCCCGTCTGTAAGGGCGAAAAGCTCGCTGTCTGTTACAACCGCTGCCGATACGCTGCTTTCGGCAGCATAGGCAGTGACAACCTCGCCGCTGTCTGCCAGAAAGTGAACGGTCAGGATCGCGTCATCCGCCTGTTCAAAAAAGTCTGTTGCCAGCATTACGCTGCCGGAAGCGGCGGTGAAGATAGGCTCGGTCAGTTCGGGCGAACCATAGAGCGGCAGCGCCTCATCCAGCAGAAGGTAGGCGTAGGCTTGGGCAGCAATCTCGTGGCGAATGGGGTACGGAATCGGTTCCTCCTGCGGTTCATCCGCTGCGGGCTCCTGCAAATCGTCCTCCACGGCGGGCGGCTCGTCCGTTTCGGCATCGTCTGCGTTTTCGGCGGACAGTTCCTCTAATGCAGGCGGTTCCTCCACGGGAAACGCATCGGGTATATCTTCCGTATCGTCTGCCGCTTCTTCATCCAGAGAGGGCGGCGCTTGCTCGATGATGGTTTCGGACGGATACTCCGCATCCGTAGGCGTTGCGGGCAGCGGCTCGGCATACATGGACACAGGTGGGAAAGCAAGCAGGAATGTCATGGAAAGCACAAGAGCCAGTGCTTTCATGATTTTGGTTTTGATGTGTTTCATAGATTCCTCCTATTGTCTGACGGCCATGACGATGAGTCGTCCGTTTTCGGAATGGTAATCACGGTCGCAGGTGATGAGGGTGAGAATTTGATCGTTTGCGCCCACTTCAATGCCTGTGTCGTAAAACGAAAGGGCTTGGGCGCGGTACACGAAGGAAAGGAAGTCGGCGTCCGATGAAAAATCAGCCTTGGCGGCATCCCAATCGCTTTCGCGCATATTCAGCGTGGCGAACACCGCGTAGGTGTCGGAATGGTACAGCGAATCGAGCTGAATGACGGGATGCTTGGCGAGGTAGTCCGCGTCCTTATAGCCATGCAAAGGCTGAAACATCGTTTGACTGCGGCTTCGGCGCATGTGATGTCCGTAAATGGCGATGTTCCTTCCCGGCAGTCGGTAGTCGCTCTTGCCCAGCGAAAACAGGCAGCCTGAAACGCCCTCCTTGCGTGAAAAGGTATGGGTCAGGTAATAGGCCGCGTCATCAGTTTGCACCACGGGGTAGCTGATCTTTGTACCGGGAATTTGCAGCCATGCGATGAAATCGCTGTTTTGCGCTTTGCAGGCGGCTAGGTCGATGCCGCTTGCTCCCGATGCAGCAGTCCGTGATGCAGCATCCGAAACGGGCGCGGCGCTCTGCTCCGGCGGGGGCGACGCCGTTGCCATCGGGACATCCGTGCTGACGGGAATACCCGCGGGGCTTTCTTCGCTTTGCATGGGGATGTCGGTGGATGCGGCATCGGCGGCATTTTCATCGGGCTTAGACGATTCCTCCATCGGGGATTGCGGCGGTGCTTTGACCGATTGCATCAGGGCTTCGTATTCATCGGCATCCTGCCGAATCTGCCATTCCTGCATCCCAAAGGATGCTGCGATAACGGCAATGCCTGAGAAAAGCAAAACGACCGCCAATACGACGGTCGCTGAGGTCTTTTTCGGTTTTTTGCTCATGTACGCTCCTTTCGCTGCTTAGCGTTCCGGTTCATGCGGTTTCTTTGCCGCAGGTGTGTGCGCTTCCTTCTTGGCGGGCTTTTGAAGCATTGCTGAAACCGAAGGACGGTTTTCGGGAGAATCCCGCTCCTTGGCCTGTTCCTTTCGAACCAGCGTGGCAAAGAGATTCAAAAGACCGGGATGAGGTCTGCTGACAACATATTCGCGTGTTCGGTTGCCGCCCCATACGTCATGGTCAGAGGGGACGCGGATACCTTTTGCCCATGCTTTGTTTTCGGGCGAAATGCGCCCGTCCCATTCCCGGTCCTGCAAGGTGGCGGCGATTACATAAGCGGTACGCTCCATGCCGAAGCGGCTGACCACTTCTTCTGTGCAGGCTGCGTCCAGCCGATTATCGTGATAATAGCGGGCAATCGCATCCTCAATGGCGGCTTTGCACGCGATATTGGCCTTGAAGGATTCGCGGTACTCCGCCGTTTCGCCATGCTCTTTCGCATAGGACGCAGGGAATTTGTACACGGGCTGCTTCAAAGCTGCTTCCCGCTGATCTTTCAGAATATCGTCTGCCCGTGTTTCGATGCAGCCGCGGATCAAATCCATGTGGTCGCCCTCGATCTGCTCAAAGTCATGAAACACATCGTCCAGCGGCGCAGGGGAGGACAGCAGCGCGGTCGCCTGTTCATCGCTCAAATCATTGGTTTCCAGAGCAAGGAGAATGTCCTCCCGAATGGTGTATTCGTAGGTATGGTTGAGGATTTCTTCGGGCGGCAGCGAGAGAAGCCACTCTCTGTAATGTTCCTGCGCGGCAAAGCACTTTTCATAAAGGCTGGTGTTCAGTTCTTCATTGGTCATGGTCAGCGCACCTCGGTTTCATGTTCTTTTTTCCCGGTTCCACTACAAGGACGCTGATGGTATCAGGGGGAGATGGTGAATCGTGATTCATGTGCTGTAAACCTCCTTTTTCACCAGGCACGGTCATGCCGCACCTGTGCATCGTAGTAAGCGGAGAGGGTAGATGGCGCGTTGAACAGCACAGCCAGCATATAGGCCTTGATGTTGCGGATACTGGAAGCGTTGTTGCGCAGGCACTCGAACATATACTGGATGTGCAGGCTGTTGATCTGCTGGAAGCGCTCATGGACCAGCTCGATGGGATATTCCTCGCCCGAAATGAGAAGGGTGGGCGATGTGGTGCAGAGGATTTCCACCATCAGGCTGACGATTTCATCCAGGCGGTCTTTGCCGTATTCTTCCGACATCGCATCGTATCCGATCTGCGCTTCTACGGTTTCACGCAGCATGCGCATGGATGGATAAGGATTGGATGGATACGGATTTCCTCCGTTCGGAATGAATGGATACGTTTTTTCTGGATGAGTGTTTTCTCTATGAGTATTTAATTGCGTTGGATTTTCCAACGCAGGTTTTCCCAATACAGGGTTTTCCCGCGCAGGATTCTCCAACGCCGGGTTATCCAATATTGGATTTTCCAACACAGGCTTTTCCGATGTTGGCTGATCCGATACAGGCTGTTCCGACTCGTCAACCTGCGGTGCCTGCGGCTGCTCGTAGATGACGTACTCCGTGCCGGTGAGCTGCCCCTTAGCGTTGCGCACCCGTGTGCGGACGATGTATCCCGCCTTCTCCAGCTCCCGCACCGCTTCACGAATGGCGTCCACGCCCTCGCGATTGATGATGGCCAGCCCCTTGAGGGTGTAGTCCCATGTTTCAGGCAGGGAGAGCATGACAGACAGCAGTCCTTTGGCTTTCAGCGTCAGGTTCTTGTTTTTCAGATGATGATTCGACATAACGGTGTAATCCCTCGTTTTCTCAATGCGAAAGACAGCCATTACTCATCGCCTCCAAACAGTAAATCCTCCTTGGCAAATCGCTTGTCCAACTGATCTACCGTCCAGTTCTCCTTGAATCTTCCCAGCGGTGTTTGCCCGAATTGCGCCAATGCACGGTTATCCATATCCATCAACTGCTGCCAAAGTTCGGGATGATGGCGACGCAGCTTTCGCAATTCTCCAATTCGCTGGAACGGACAGCACCAGCAGGACGCACGGTGGTAAATCTCATACAGATTGCCGATGCGAAACCCACGGGCGTAGCAATGCTGCAAGGCTTCACTTTCCGTGATGCCCCATTCCACCAGAGGATACTGATCACCTTTGCATCTTTGGGCTTCGTCGGCGGCAATGCCGACATAGTGCAGCGCGTTCTTTTCTGCTTTGAGCTGATTGACTTCTTTTGCAATCAAGTGAGTTTTGAGTTGTCCTGTACACCATCTGACGCGGATGCCGGGCCAACCGTTTCCGCACAGAGGTACACCCATTTGCTTACGGTTGGCAATACTGGCTGCCTTTTGCTTGGGTTCTTCAAACATGAGGTATTCAAAGCCTTGGGGATGGCGAAGGATGGTGATGGACAGCCCGCGCTCGCGTTGCAAGTGCTTTTCCAGTTGTTCCAGATGCCCGTACATTTCAGGAAATTCCATACCTGTATCTGCGAAAAGCACAACATCAATGGGCATTTGCTTTTCAATCATCATCAACAGCATACATGTTGAATCTTTTCCACCCGATAAACTGACGGCATGATACTGAGCGGGAGAATCAAAAACGACGCTCTGTTCGGAGCGCTTGGAATGGAATTGAGTTTTCTTCATCTGTCGATCTCCTGTTGTCGTTTGCGGCTCCAGCTTTCCAGCAGTTTGAGGATTACTTGCTCCATTTTCTGCGGGGTGTAGGATTTGGGGAAATACTTGCGAAGCGTTGTGGTATTGAGCGTGACCCGATCTAAGTCGCTCTTTTTTTCCTCAGACATGATGGCCAGCATGGATTCCTCTGTCAGCTTGCCATCCCGTGAGAATTGTTTGAGCCGCTGCGCCTGCGAAAGCGAGGGCGTTGCCTGTTCGCTGTCCATGGCATCCAGCAACATGGTCTGTTCGTGGGACTTGAGATACGACAGCTCTACGGCAGGGTTAAAGGCAATTTTTCGGTTATCCACCATGTCCAGCAGTTCGGGAATGAGTTCCGTGAGACGGATGAAGCGCTGGATTTGGTTGCGACTATCGGGCGAGGTTTCAGCGATTATATCAACTGTACGTTTTCCGATAGAATTGTGACCAAGTTGGTCACAATTTTCCTTGGATGGCCGCCCGGCCTGCCGTTTCAAGGCTTCCAGCTTCATCCGATAAGCAAAAGCCCGCTCGCTGGGGAGCAGGCTTTCACGCTGTATGTTGCTGTCAACCATGATGATTGTCGCCGCATCGTCGTCAAGGTTGCGGACAATAACGGGCATGGTTTTAAGCCCTGCCAGTTCACATCCGCGCTTGCGTCTGTGTCCCGCAACCAGCTCATACCCGCCCTCCTCACGGGGACGGGCGATGGCGGGGACGAGTACGCCATACTCTCGGATGCTGTCGGCGGTGTCAAGCATACGTTCATCGTCCACGACTTTGAAAGGATGATGCTTGAAAGGGTATAGCTCGACAAGCGGGATTTCCATGACCTTTTCCCGATTGGCGTCCTGCCGGCTTTCCTCGGTAGAGAATAGATCATCTACTGAGTTCAGCTTGATGTTTTTCACGCTGCTTTTCAAGTCGCATCACCTCCTGTGTCAGCGCATGATAGGCTGTTGCCACCTTGCCTTTGGGATCGTGAGCAAAAATGCTCTTGCCTTCCGCGCTGATTTCCGCGGCGCGGACGGAATGAGGAATGGCCGTGGCAAACACTTTGATTTTGCTGCCGTAGGTTTCGCGCAGCAGGGCAGAAATTTCACGGGCATATGTTGTGCGGATATCTACCATGGTCAGCAGGATGCCGTCAATTTGCAGCTTGGGGTTAATCTGCCGCCGTACTTTGGCGATGGTTTGCAAAAGTTGCTCTAAGCCTTTGGCGGGCAAATACTGCGCCTGCACGGGAATCAGCACGCGCTCCGATGCAGCCAGCGCATTGATGGTCAGCATGCCAAGCGAGGGCATGCAGTCGATGAGAATATGCGTGTACTGCTTTTTTGCCTGAGCCAGCACTTGTTTGAGGATGCTCTCGCGGCTCATGGCATTGACCAGCGATACCTCTAAGCCCGACATTTCAATGCTGCCGGGGAGCAAATCCACGCCCTCCGCATGATGCAGGATGCCTTCTCCTGGCAGAATCGGTTTGTCCATGAGGACTTTTCCCATGAGCGTAGCAAGCGTCACGGGCAGTTCATCTGGCTGCGCATAACCCAGACTGATGGTCAGGCTGGCCTGCGGATCGCAGTCGACCAGCAGCACCTTTTTCCCTTCTTGAGCCAATCCGATGCCGAGATTGGCTGTCGTGGTCGTTTTGCCGACGCCGCCCTTTTGATTTGCGACGGCGATGATGTTTGCGTTCACTTGTGATCCCTCCTGTATTCGGGTGCGACATAAGCCAGCCGCCAATGTGTCGCAGGACGCACCGTTGAAATGGGTTTGGATTCATAGGGGCACAGCCTGAACACGCAAGTCTGTCGGAGTGCGTAAGGCCGATGAAAACGACACGAACGGCATTCGGGGAAGATACCATCTTCTCCGCTGTCGTATGATCGCGCATGCGGTTCAAGCATCATAGCCTGGATGGCTATGAATCTTCGGGTAGTGGGCACCTCGTTCACCTCCTGATGGGAACAAAAAAAGACGCTCATTGCTGAACGTCTTTAGGTCGGATGGGTGATGATATTAACTTTTCTCCAGCAGCGCAGCCAGTCGGTCATCCACAACGGCTGCGGCTTCTTCTATGAATTTACCGGTAGTGAAGCAGGGCGCGCAATATCCGTGCCAAAGAAAAAAGCCGAACCATTTGATTGGTTCGACTTCTTTTGATTTGGTGGAGCTAAGGGGATTCGAACCCCTGACCTCTACAATGCGAATGTAGCGCGCTACCAACTGTGCTATAGCCCCAAATATTCCCGCCAAATTTTGTGCAGATTTGACATTAACTGCTTTCTGATATAAAATCAGTAGTGGGGATGCATTCGAGTTGGTTCGTTCTACCAACTGTGCTAATGCCCCATGTCGTATTCACTTGTTCGCTCGGAACGTTAGATAGTATATCACGGCTCTTTGGAAAACGCAACCCCTTTTTTTCATTTTTTTTCGGTTTTTTTCCTTTTTTTCGAAAAAAAGCCGTCGATCCGGCTCACATGCCGAAAAACATCGGCCATGCGGAGCAGAATCGAGCAGCTTTTAGGTTCAGCGTTTCAGTTTCAGGTGCCTCGGCAATCCCTTTTGATACTCCGGCTTGACCTCCTCGGCGATCAGCGGGCGGGCGTAGGCGAAGAAGGGCTCGCGCAGACGATAATGTTCCGCGTCGATCCAGTCCAGCGGAATCTTCTTTTCCAGATTGGCGATGTCGTGGATGTCGTGCAGCTCAAAGCCGCAGGTATACGGCGCGTCGCTCACGCGCTTGAGCGCGGCCATCATGCCGGTCTTGCCTGAGAACGCGGCGTCCACCGCGAAGGCACCGACGCCAAACGCTTCGGAAACATCCGTTTCGCTGGCGACGTGCGCGGCGCAGCGCTGGAGGGTGGAGAGCTCGACGGCGCGGGTCTTGCTGTGCAGCTTGGCGGCGACGAGGCTGGAGAGGTAATGCGCGGTGCCGCTCAGATAGGTGTGGCCGAACGCATCCACGTTGACGAGGTTATGCGCCAGCTCGCAGACGTAGCGCCCGTCCGCGATGCGCACGCCCTCGGAGACCGCGACGACCAGCGACGGCGTCTGCTGCTGAATGGCGTCCACGCGGGCGATGAAATGATCCGGGTCGAACGGGATTTCCGGCAGGCAGATCATCGCCGCACCCTCGCAATCCTCGTCCTCCGCGAGCGCGGCGGCGGCGGTCAGCCAGCCCGCGTTGCGCCCCATGATTTCCACGATGGTTACGGATTTGAGGTCATAAATCGTGGAATCGCGCACCAGCTCCTTGATCGTCGTGCCGATGTATTTGGCGGCCGAGCCATAGCCCGGCGTGTGGTCGGTGTGGGTCAGATCGTTGTCGATCGTCTTGGGAACGCCGATAAAGCGGATGTCGCTGCCGACCTTGGCGGCGTAGTCGCTCAGTTTGAGGATGGTATCCATGCTGTCGTTGCCGCCGATATAGAAGAAGTAGCCGATATCATAGCGGCGCAGCACGTCGAAGATTTCCTGATAGACGGCCTCCATCTGGTCGCTTTCCGGCAGTTTGTAGCGGCAGCTTCCCAGATAAGAAGCGGGGGTGTGGCGCAGCAGGGTGAGCTGCCCCGGCGCGCTGAGCACGTCCGTCAGGTTGACCACGTCGTCCTTGAGCAGCCCCTGAACGCCGTGACGCATGCCGTAAACATGCTGTACGCCGTGCTTGCGGCAGGCGCTGAAAACGCCCGCAAGACTGGAATTGATGACACAGGTGGGGCCGCCGCTCTGGCCGACAATCGCGTTGATGCCCATGCTTGTAATCGCTCGCTTTCCATTTTTTCCGTGTTATGGCGCGGCCGTCCCGCCGCCAAGCCATCCTGTCTATTATACCATCGGGATAAAGCCGAAACAAGGGACAAACTTTATTTTGCGGGAAATTTGTGGTATCATGGGAGGCAGAGCGAAAAAACGGAGGAAAAGCATGAGAAAACTGATTTGGATGCTGGCGGCGCTGCTGGCGCTTGCGCCCGCGGCCTTTGCGCAGACGGCGCAGGAGATGACCGACCGATGCGCTTTTTCCAGCGTGGGCAAAAAGACGCTTGACCGCATGACGGACGGGGATTATCGGACGTACTGGGCGTCGTCCTCGAACGGCTCGGCCTATGTGGAAATCGAGGCGGAGGACGCCATTGGCGGCGTGTATGTGCAGTTTTACGACGACGCGGCGGCGCTCGATGTGCAGACGCGGGATGCGTCCGGCGCATGGCAGACCGTTGCGCGGACGGACGGCGCGTTTTTGGCGGCGTATGCGGCGGTGGATGCGGGCGCAAAAACCGTGCGGATTCGCCCGAAGGACGGAAAAGGGCGGCTGTTTATCGCGGAGCTTCGCGTTCTCGGCGAGGGGGACGCGCCGGGCTGGGTGCAGCAATGGCAGGCGCCGCTTGAAAAGGCGGATCTGCTGGCGCTGGCGGCGCACCCGGATGACGAAATCCTGTTTCTGGGCGGCACGATTCCCTATTACGCGGGGGAAATGGGCAAGGCGGTGCAGGTGGCCTACCTTGTGCCGACGATGCCGTATCGGCGGCTGGAGCTGCTGGACGGGCTTTGGCTCTGCGGGGTAAGGCATTACCCGATCATCGGCCATTTCCCGGATCAGTTTCAGTTGACGCTCAAGGGGATGTACGCGCAGAAGGGATGGAGCCGGGAGAGCGTCTATCGCTTTGTGGCGGATGTCTACCGCGCGTGCAGGCCGGACGTCGTGGTTACGCAGGATGTGAACGGCGAATACGGCCACGGCGCGCACCGGGCGGCGGCGGATGCGGCGCAGGCGGCTGTCGCGCTCGCGGCGGACGCGGACTATCAGAAAAAGATGGCGCACAGCGAGCCGTGGCAGATCAAGAAGCTCTACATCCACCTCTACGAACAGAACCCGGTGAAGATGGACTGGCGGAAGCCGCTGGCGGCGTTCGACGGCCAGACGGCGTTTGACGTGGCCTGCCGCGCGTTTGCGTGCCATATTTCCCAGCAGAGGACGGATTACCATGTGGAGGATTTTGGCCCGTATGACAATTCCCGATTCGGGCTGGCGTTTTCGGCGATCGGCGAGGACACACGGAAGGACGACTTCTTTGAACATGTGGAGTGAGCGCGGCCTGCGGGGCTGAGACGGCGCGATGCGATGCAGAGACGCGCCTGTGCGCGCATGGAGGGAGGCTTATATGGCGGTTTGGATTCGCGAGGCAACGCCGAAGGACGCAGCGGCGCTTGTTGAAATCTATGCGCCCTATGTTCGGAAAACGGCCGTCACATTTGAATACGATGTGCCGAGCGTGGCGGCGTTTTCCGGGCGCATTGAGCGGGTGTTGGAAAAATTTCCCTATCTGGTCGCGGAAAACGACGGGGAGATTGTCGGTTACGCATATGCGGGCGCGTTTCATCCGCGCGCGGCCTATCAATGGTGCGCGGAAATGAGCGTGTATGTGAAGCAAAACGCGCGGCGCATGGGCGTGGGACGGATGCTCTACGACGCGATGGAAGCGATTCTGCGCATGCAGCGGCTCACCAACGTGGAGGCCTGCATTGCTGTGCCGAGTGCGCCGGACGCGCACCTGACCATGGACAGCGTTCGTTTTCACGAGAAGATGGGCTATCGCATGGTCGGCACGTTCCATCAGTGCGGCTATAAGTTTGACACGTGGTACAATATGGTATGGATGGAGAAGCATATCGGGGAACACACGCATCCCCAGCCGCCGGTTTTGCGATTTGACGAGATCAGAGAAGAAGCGCTTCGCCAACTCAAACCGCGATAAAACAAGGCTGTCAGGCGAATAAACCGGTTATTCGCCGAGCCAGCGGTGCATGATTTGACATTCTTCCCTGGCCATGCCGGGGAAAACGCCCTCGCGCAGGGCGCAGAGCGCGTCGTTGTGCGCCCGCAGGCGGGGGAGCAGGCGCGGCCAATCCATCACGCCCTGACCGAGCGGGCGGTTTTCCCACTTGCCCTCGCGGCCAAACACGCCGTCCTTGACATGCAGAGCGCAGATGCGCTCGCCAAAGCAGGAAAGCGCGCGCTCCAAAATCTCCATCTGCGCCTCCGGCGCGGTGCTTTCGGGGGTGACGAGGTTCGCCGTATCGAGGATGACGCGCAGATTCGGGCTGTTCACGTCCGCAATCAGGCGGCGGGTCAGCTCCGGCGTATGGAGCGTGTGCAGCGCGACCGGCTCAATGCCCACCAGCGCGTTGACCTGCTCCGCGTGGGCGCAGACCTCGCGGGTGAAATCCAGCAGGCGGGCGTAAGCCGCCTCGCGTTCGGATTCCGGGAAGGTGAAATGGGTCGTTTCCGTGCCGACGCAGCCCGCGCCGAGCGTGACGCTCGCGGACAGGGCGCGCTTGAAACGCGCCTTCGCTTCGGCCAGCGCGTCGGGGTCGCGGTCGCTTGCGCTAACGTAGCAGCCCATGACGGGCAGGGCAAGCCCGGCGAACGCCTCGCGGATGTCGCAGAGCGCCTCGCGGGTCATGTATTGCTCGGCGGGGGCGGGAAACGCCTTGGTAAAGGCCAACTGCGTGGCTTCAAACCCGGTTTCGCGGATGGCCGCGGCGAGCGCCCGGGGTTCCATACGGCCAAAATCGTGGCCGCGCATGCCGATAATCATGGGGGATTCCTCCTGCTTGACGTGATACGATCAGTATACGCCCGACGCGGGAAAAAAGAAAGAGGAAACGTGCGCTTGCCCTTCCGCCATTTATGCCGTATAATAAATGAAAACGATCGCTGACGTGCCGGTTTGAAGCGGGAAACGCCGTTTTCTCCGCGCGCCGGCGGGGCTTACCGTTTTGCAAAAAAACATGCAGGAGGAAAAGAAAATGGAACTCAGCCAGATGCTCGCGATGGTGGATCATACGCTGCTCAAGCCCGAATCGACGTGGGCACAGATCAAGGCCATCTGCGACGACGCGATGAAATACCACACGGCGACGGTGTGCATCCCGGCCTGCTATGTCGCGCGCTGCAAGGCGTATATGCAGGATAGAGCGGACAAGGTGGGCGTGTGCACGGTGATCGGTTTCCCGACCGGCTATTCCACGACGGAGACGAAGGTGTTTGAGGCCGCCGACGCGGTGAAGAACGGCGCGGACGAGGTGGACATGGTCATCAACATCGGCATGCTCAAGGACGGCCGCGACGATGAGGTGCTCGCCGAAATCAACGCGATCAAGGCGGCCTGCGCGGGGCATACGCTCAAGGTGATTATCGAGACCTGCCTGCTCAGCGAGGATGAGAAGATCCGCATGTGCGATATCGTCTCCAAATCCGACGCGGATTTTATCAAGACCTCGACCGGCTTTTCGACCGCCGGCGCGACGTTTGACGACGTGGCGCTGATGAAGGCGCACATGAAGCCGGGCAAGGGCATCAAGGCGGCGGGAGGCATCGCCTCGCTGGACGACGCATACCGCTTCATCGAGCTGGGCGCGACGCGGCTGGGCACAAGCCGCATCGTCAAGCTGGTGAAAAACGAAGAAGCGACGGGCTATTGACAGCGTATCGCAGGGGCGCGCGCGGCTCAGCCCAATTTTGACGGATAGGAAACTGCGCAAAATCGCCCGCGTGAGCCGGAATTTGATGTTTTGCGGACTTCGGCGGAGGGGAAGGCAGGCTCAGCCCGCTTTTTGCGGAATTTGACGGAAAATTGCGTCAAAATGATTGACACCAGCAGGAAAAACTGATATCATAGGAAGGCAAGCCGCTCGGGGCTGGTCTGCAAACGCCGAAAGGCTACCTAAACCCGGCGAGTATTTATGAGGAGGTGTCACCATAATGTACGCGATTATTGCGACTGGTGGCAAACAGTACCGCGTCAGTGAGGGCGACGTGATCTACATCGAGAAAATCGATGCTCAGGTTGACTCCACGGTTTCTTTTGACGTTCTGCTCATGGGCAATGACGGCGACGTGAAGATCGGCACGCCGGTTGTCGAGGGCGTCAAGGTCGAGGGCAAGGTCGTCGGCCAGATCCGCGGCGAGAAGATCGTCGTCTACAAGTACAAGTCCAAGAAGAACTATCGCCGTAAGCAGGGCCATCGCCAGCCGTATACCAAGGTGGAAATCACCAAGATCGGCTAAGAGATGACCACCATCACGGTCTATACTTCTGCCGACGGCGCGGTGCGCGGCTTTCTGGCCAGCGGCCACGCGGGCGGCAAGAAGATAAGGGGCTACGATCTGGTCTGCTGCGCGGTTTCCGCGCTGACGCAGACCGGCGTGAACGCGCTGGAAGCCGTCGCGAAGGTGACACCCGTTGTCGCCGTGCGGGACGGATATCTCCGGTGCGAGCTGCCGCAGGCGATTGACGCCGGGCGGATGGAAAAAGCGCAGGTCGTGCTCCAAACGGTCATGACGGGACTGACAGACATTCAAAAAATTTATCCGAATCTCATTCGGATACAGCAAGAAGAATGGAGGCAAGCAGATGCTTACGATGAATCTTCAGCTCTTCGCTCATAAGAAGGGCACCGGTTCTTCCCACAACGGCCGCGACAGCGAGTCTAAGCGCCTCGGCGCGAAGCGTGCGGACGGCCAGTTCGTCCTGGCGGGCAACATCCTGTACCGTCAGCGCGGCACCCACATTCATCCCGGCACCAACTGCGGCATCGGCGGCGACGATACCCTGTTCGCTCTGGTGGACGGCGTCGTCCGTTTCGAGCGCATGGGCAAGAAGAAGACCCGCTGCAGCGTGTACCCGGTTGCGCAGTAATTTTTCTACGCAGATTCAGAACGTCTCTTGAAAAAGGGGCGTTCTTTTTTGATAACTCCTTCAGTCAGCTTCGCTGACAGACCTTCGGCGTTCCGCTTGCCTGCTTCCCGCACAGCGGGCGGCAAGCTCCACGCCCTCAAGGAGGGAGCCCTTTTGGCTTTAAAATGGAACCGTGAAAGGATAAAATCTTCCTCTTCAAGGAACGTTTGAAATCGTTGCCGCCCGTGACGGGAGGCGTTTTCGAAAAAAGGTATAAAAAAAGAACAGAAAAAGCCGCAAAAGTCAGGCGCTTTTTTACCTGTTTTTGCGCGTGGGTCAGTGATATAATAGTGCATCGGAACAAAGGAAAAAAGTGAGGTAATCGTTATGGAAACGCTGCTCAGCATTGCGATCGCGCTCTGCGCCGGTCTGCTGGTTTCCCGCTTCGTCAAGCCGCTCAAGCTGCCGGCTGTGACGGGCTACCTGATTGCGGGTATTTTGATCGGCCCGTACTGCCTGGGCAAGCTCGGCGTACAGGGTCTGGGCTTCCCGACGAACGGCGACGTGAAAGCGCTGAGCCTGTTTAACGACGTGGCGCTCGGCTTCATCGCCTTTGCCATCGGCAACGAGTTCCGCCTGTCCCAGCTTCGCCACACCGGCAAGCAGGCGACGGTGATCGGCATTTTTCAGGCGCTGACGGCGACGCTGATGGTCGATCTGGTGCTCATCGGGCTGCATATCTTCGTGCTCGGCGATTCGATGTCCCTGGCGGACGCGATTGTGCTGGGCGCGATTGCGACGGCGACCGCCCCGGCGGCGACGCTGATGGTCGTTCGTCAGTACAAGGCGAAGGGCGAATTGACCGACCTGCTGCTGCCGATTGTCGCGCTGGATGACGCGGTGGGTCTGATCGTGTTCGCGATCAGCTTCGGCGTGGCCAAGGCGATCAACTACGGCCATTACGACATGACGAGCATCCTCGTTGAGCCGCTGCTGGAAATCGTGCTCTCCATCCTGCTGGGCTTTGTGATGGGCAGCATCTTCTCCGCCGCGGAGAAATATTTCAAATCCAACAGCAAGCGGCTGTCGCTCTCCATCACGTTCGTCATCCTGACGGTGGCGCTTTCGATGATGGAGTTTGAGGTCGGCGGCGTGAAGATCGGCTTCTCCAGCCTGCTGGTGTGCATGATGCTGGGCACGGTGTTCTGCAACGTGTGCGATTTCTCGGCGGAGATCATGGATAAGACCGACCGCTGGACGGCGCCGCTGTATATCCTGTTCTTCGTGCTCAGCGGCGCGGAGCTGGAATTGAACGTGTTCAGCAGCACCTCCGTGGTGCTCATCGGCGCGGCGTATATCTTCGCGCGTGCGTTCGGCAAGTGGGCGGGCGCGAGCATCAGCGCGAAGTTTATGAAGTGCCCGCCGAAGGTGCAGAAGTGGCTGGGCATCACGCTGCTGCCGCAGGCCGGCGTGGCGCTGGGCATGTCCGTCACGGTGGCGCAGACGCTGGGCGCGGATGGCGCGATGGTGCGCAATATTGTTCTGTTCGGCGTGCTGATCTACGAGCTGGTCGGCCCGGCGCTGACGAGAATCGCGCTGACCGAGGCCGGAGATATCCAGCCGAAGGCCGAGGCGGTCGTTTCGGCGGACGACTGAGCGCGTCCCCGAATCCCCTGAAAAGAGACAGAAAAAACGGGTTGCAGATGCGCAGCCCGTTTTTGCTATAGCAATCATTGAGCAAAATCAAGAAATTTAGCTATTCTTTCATTTGCGGAAAGGGCTATTCTCCCCCCGAAGGGGGGAGAATAGCTTTTTGTCTACAGTCTGGAGCTCCCTCTTCGAGGGCGCGGAGCTTGCCGCCCGCGGTGCGGGAGGCAGGCAAGCGGAACGCCGAAGGTCTGGCACGGCGCAGCCGTGACTGAGGGAGTAAGGCAGGCGAGCGTTGCGCGCCCGTTATCGGAATGTATGCAAAATCTCGGGGTTGCTCATTTGCTGTTTAGCGTTTTGTTTCCTGATGCGCCTGAAAGTGCCGCTTGATCGCGTCAAAGGTTTCGTCGCTCAGGTCGTGCTCGATTTTGCATGCGTCGTGCAGGGCGGTCTCCTTCGTGACGCCCAGGCGCATAAGCAGCTGGCTGAGGATGGTGTGGCGCTCGTAGATGTGGGTCGCGATGGCGCGGCCTTCCTCGGTCAGGTGGATGTGGTTATCCTCATCGACGGTGACCAGCCCGCTCTCGCGCATCTGGCGCAGGACGATGGAGACCGTCGGGCGGGAATAGGAGAGGTAAGAACAGACGTCAATGGCGTGAACCTCGTTTTGCTGCTTAGAGAGAATGTAGATCGTTTCCAGATAGTTTTCGATGGCTTCAGATACGGCCATAGTCAAAATCACCTCCACGCGCCGACCGCGCGGGACGCACGGGCGCACTTATACCAGCTCCATTATAACATAATTCCCAAATTCAAACAACGCGAATCCAAAAAATTTGGGCTTTTTTTCTGCGCGCGAGCCATTGACAAATCTGTTAGTCGATGCTAATATATTTCCGTTAGTTAAAGCTAATTTGTTCATGCAAACAAACGAATGGACAAGCTGAAAGGGAGGATGCATATGCCGCTTACGATGGTGGGCGTCGGCGAAAGCCGACCGATTCTCCGCATTGGGGGCAGCGACAAGGTGCGCACGCATCTTGAAAACCTCGGCTTTGTTGAGGGCGAAACGGTTCGCGTGGTTTCCGATATTGCCGGCAACCTGATCGTGCAGGTGAAGGATGCGCGCGTGGCCATCAGCCGCGAATTGGCGATCAAGATTCTGGTCTGAGTTCCATCGGGGCGGAATCCGAGCATACAGGAGGAGGATAAGCGATGACACTGAAAGAAGCCGGAATTGGCTCGACCGTGACGGTCGTGAAGGTCGGCGGCGAGGGCGCGCTCAAGCGCCGCATCATGGACATGGGCATCACCAAGGGCGTACAGATTTATGTTCGCAAGGTGGCGCCGCTGGGCGACCCGGTGGAAGTAACCGTTCGCGGCTACGAGCTGAGCCTGCGCAAGGCGGACGCCGATCTCATCGAGGTCAGGTAAACCCCGGGAGATCGTCAGACGGCGGGCGGTGGCCCGCTTGATTTCAGGATAAAGGTTAGGAAAATCTAACCGAGGAGGAATGGTCATGGAGATCAAGATCGCGCTTGCCGGTAACCCGAACTGCGGCAAGACAACGCTGTTCAACGCGCTGACCGGCGCCAACCAGTTCGTCGGCAACTGGCCGGGCGTTACGGTTGAAAAGAAGGAAGGCCGCCTCAAGGGCGAAAAGGACGTCATCATCACCGACCTTCCGGGCATTTATTCCCTCAGCCCGTACACGATGGAGGAAGTCGTCGCCCGCAACGTGCTGATCGACCAGCGCCCGGACGCGCTGCTCAACATCATCGACGCAACCAATCTGGAGCGCAACCTGTATCTGACCACGCAGCTCGCTGAGCTGGGAATTCCGATGGTCGTCGCGCTGAACATGATGGACGTCGTCCGCAGGAACGGCGATCGCATCGACGCGGCGAAGCTCTCCAACCATCTCGGCGTGCCGGTGATCGAGATTTCCGCGCTCAAGGGTGACGGTGTGATGGAGGCGGCGCAGCGCGCGGTGCAGATGGCGCGCAGCGGCAAGAAGACCATCCCGCAGCATCGTTTTGCGGGCAGCATCGAGCATGCGCTGGCGCACATCGAGGAGGTCGTGCTGCACGACATGCCGGAGGAGCGGCAGCGCTGGTTCGCCGTCAAGATCTTCGAGCGCGACGAGCGCATCATCGAGAAGCTGAACATCCCGAAGGATAAGCTCGCGCACATTGAGAACGATATCAAGGCCTGCGAGACCGAGATGGACGACGACAGCCAGTCCATTATCACCGCCGCGCGCTACACCTATATCGCCTCCATCATCGACGGCTGCGTGAAGAAGAGCAACCGCGGCATGAGCACCAGCGACAAGATCGACCGCGTGCTGACCAACCGAATCCTCGGCCTGCCGATCTTCGCCGCGGTGATGACGCTGGTGTATTACATCGCCATTTCCACCGTCGGCGGCGCGCTGACCGATTGGACGAACGACGTTTTCGTCGGCGAGTGGATCGTTCCGGCGGCGCAGAGCTTCTTTGAGGGCATCGGCTGCGCCGACTGGCTCACCGGCCTGATCGTGGACGGCGTCATCAGCGGCGTCGGCGCGGTGCTCGGCTTCGTGCCGCAGATGCTCGTGCTGTTCCTGCTGCTGTGCATTCTGGAGGATTGCGGCTATATGGCGCGCATCGCGTTCATCATGGATCGCGTCTTCCGCCGCTTCGGCCTCTCCGGCAAGAGCTTCATCCCGATGCTGGTCGGCACGGGCTGCGGCGTGCCCGGCATCATGGCCTCCCGCACCATCGAGCAGGAGCGTGACCGCCGCATGACGATCATGACCACGACCTTCATCCCCTGCGGCGCGAAAATGCCGATTGTCGCCCTGATGGCGGGCGCGATTTTCGGCGGCGCGTGGTGGGTCGCGCCGAGCGCCTACTTCATCGGCATTGCGGCCATCGTCATCTCCGGCATCATCCTGAAAAAGACCAAGCCCTTCGCGGGCGAGCCTGCCCCGTTCGTCATGGAGCTTCCGGCGTATCATCTGCCGACCGTGAAGAACGTGCTGCGCGGCACGTGGGAGCGCGGCTGGAGCTTCATCAAGAAGGCCGGCACGATCATCACCCTGTCTTCCGTGTTCGTCTGGTTCACCAGCTCCTTCGGCTTTGTGGACGGCGTGTTCGGCATGGTGGAGGATATGGACGCCTCCATCCTTGCGAACATCGGCAACGCAGTCTGCTTCATCTTTAAGCCCCTCGGCTTCGGCAACTGGCAGGCGACGGTCGCGACCCTGCTCGGTCTGGTTGCGAAGGAGGAAGTTGTCGGCACGTTCGGCACGCTGTTCGCGGTTGCGGGCGACGCGCTGGAGATGGTTGACGCGGGCGATTTCGCCGGTCTGGTCAACATCGCGGCGCAGTTCACCCAGCTCTCCGCTTACAGCTTCCTGATCTTCAACCTGCTCTGCGCACCCTGCTTCGCGGCCATCGGCGCGATCAAGCGCGAGATGAACAACGCCAAGTGGACCTGGGCGGCCATCGGCTGGGAGTGCGGCTTTGCCTACGCCGTCAGCCTGATCGTCTATCAGCTCGGCGGGCTGTTCTGCGGCGAGACCACTTTCGGCCTTGACACCGTGGCGGCTGTGATCGTGCTCGGCGTGCTGATCTGCCTGCTGGTTCGTCCGTATAAGGAGAGCGGCGAGCTGGAGGTCAAGTACAGCGCCAAATAACCGCGCCCCGTTTTCAGGAAAGGAGAACATTCCATGGCAACGATTATCGTTTTGATTGTTCTGGCGGTCATCCTGTTCTTTCTCGGCCGCAGCTTCATTCGCGATCGAAAGAACGGCGGCTGCTCCGGCTGTCCGGGCGGCTGCCCCGGCTGCGGAGGCGGCAAGAGCTGCCATGTGAAATAATCATGCCTTTGTCCCCCGGCTTCGGCCGGGGGATTTTTGGATATATCAGGAAATGAGCAAATTCGAGATTTTGCGCAAATCCGATAACGGGCGCACGCCTGCCTGACTCCTTCAGTCACGGCTGCGCCGTGCCAGCTCCCTCGAAGAGGGAGCTCTTTGGTTGGGTTCTTTTCCGTCTAGGCGATAAGCCGCGCGATGCGCGTTCGCGTGAGCGGAACTTTGACATCCTGCTGACTTCGGCGGAGGTGAAAATGAGAACGGCACGCTTTTTCCGCCCTGCGCATAGCATGGCAGAGAGGTGAATTCCGATGAAAGCAGTTTTCTGGGCGGGCGTCGGCACGCTTTTTCCGTTCCTGATGACGATAACGGGCGCGGCGCTCGTCTTTTTGCTCAAAAATCAGAAGGAAGACGGCCCCTGCATGGGCTTTGCGGCGGGCGTGATGAGCGCGGCGGCGGTTTTCAGCATGCTGCTGCCCGCGATGCGGCAAAAGGCGGGCGGCTGGCTGACGGTGACGCTCGGCTTTGCGCTCGGCGCGGCGATGATCGCCGGGGTGGATGCGTTTCTGGGCAGAACGCAGCGGCTGCAAGGCGTTTCGGCGAGCGCAAAGCGGCGGCTGATGATGTACGCCGCCATCACGCTGCACAACATTCCGGAGGGCATGGCCGTCGGGCTGGCGTTCGCGCTGGCGGGCGTTGAGGGCGGTTTCGCCGGGGCGGCGGTGCTGGCGCTGGGCATCGGCGTGCAGAATCTGCCGGAGGGGCTGGCCGTGGCGCTGCCCTTTCGCGCGGGCGGCATGAGCCGGGGCAGGAGCTTTGCGCTCGGCGCGCTCAGCGGCGCGGTCGAGCCGGTTTTCGGCATGCTGGCCGCGCTAGCGGCGGGCATGATGCAGGGCGCGCTGCCGGGGATGATGGCATTCTGCGCGGGCGCGATGATGCAGGTCGTTTTCGCGGAGATGGCTCCGCAGGCGGCGAAAAGCCGCGCCGGCCTGTTTACGCTGATGACGGGCTACGCGCTGATGATGGCGCTCGATCTTGCGCTCGGGTGACGGGTGCGGTCAGCGCGCGCCGCTTGCATTTTGGGGGCGCTGCGGGTATAATAGGAGCATCAACACGCGCAACGCGCGGGCAGGAGGTTTGGCTATGGCCCCGGAAGATATGCAGGAACGCGATATCGTGGAATTTACCGATGACAACGGCAATACGCTGATGCTCGAAGTGATGGATTATTTCTATTACAACGGTCAGGAATTTGCCGCGCTGTGCAACGCGAATGAGAATCCCGGCGACGACGATCCGGACGACGACGCGGTTTATATCATGCAAGTGAACACCTTTGAAGACGAGAACGGCGAGGAGATGGAGGAATTTGTTCCCCCGGAAGAAGCGCTGATGGAGAAGCTGATTCAGGTGGTTCGCACGCGCTTTTCCGATGAAGCCGATGACGAAGACGAGGACGAATAAGCGCCGGTCTATGCGCGGGGTGAAGCATCGCTTCGCTCCGTTTTTTCTTTTTCCCTCTCATTGCCCATTGATTTTCTTTTTGGCCTGTGATAAAATAAAAGCACGACGGCGGGCTTTAGTTTGGATTAGCCGCGCTTATCGGAGCGATCATGATGGCGGTCATGGTCGCTCGTTTTCTTTTGCAGGGCTTCTAAAGCGGTGAAAGGGGGCTGACCCTATGAACGATCTGCTGAAACTCAAAATTGAAAAACTGCCCACCTGTCCGGGCTGCTATCTGATGAAGAGCGAGGGCAGGATCATCTACGTCGGCAAGGCGGTCAACCTCAAAAACCGCGTCAGCCAGTATTTCACCCATTCCAAGGCGCACACGGTCAAGGTGCGCGCGATGGTGGCGCGGATCGACGATTTTGATATCGTGCTCTGCGATACGAATCTCGAAGCGCTGATTTTGGAATGTAACCTCATCAAGCTGCATAAGCCGCAGTACAACATCCTGCTCAAGGACGATAAGCATTACCCGTATCTGAAAATCGACCTCGCGCAGGATTACCCCCGCGTGGAGCTGGTGCGTCGGGTGGAAAAGGACAAGGCGAAGTATTTCGGCCCGTACATGGGCGCGACGGGCGTGCGCGAGGTGCTCGACGTGCTGCGCGGGCTGTTCCCCCTGCGCACGTGCGCGATGGCGATCAAGCCGGGGATGCATCAGCGCCCGTGTCTGCATCACCAGCTCGGGGAATGTCTCGCGCCGTGCGCGTCGCTGACCACGCCGGAGGAATACGGCCGGGTGGTGCAGGAGGTCGTCGATTTTCTGAGCGGCAAATCCGCCGCGGTGATCGACCGGCTGACCGAGCAGATGAACAAGGCCGCGCGGGAGATGCGCTTTGAGCAGGCGGCGCAGCTTCGCGACCGAATCCGCGACGCGCAGAACCTGATGGAGCGGCAGAAGGCGATCAACGTCAACGGCGGCGATCAGGATATCATCGCCTGCACGAGCGACGATATCGACGCGATGGTGGAGGTCGTCTATGTGCGCGGCGGCCACATGATCGGCGCGGAAAATTACGCGCTGGACGGCGCGGGGGATCAGAGCGCGGCGCAGATCCTCGGCTCGTTCATCATGCAGTTTTACGACGACGGCAGAAGGCCGCCCGCCGAAATCCTCTGCATGGTGCTGCCGGAGCAGGCGGAGGATATCGCGCAGGCGCTTTCCGAGCGGAAGGGCGCGAAGGTCGCGGTGTTTGAGCCGCAGCGCGGAACGAAGCACAAGCTGGTCGAGCTGGCGCTCAAGAACGCGAAGGACGCGCTGGCCAAGCGCAACGCGCATCTCGCCCGCGCGCACGAGCGAACCGTCGGTGCATGCGAGGCGTTGGCCAAGGCGGTCGGCATGGATCACACGCCAAGGCGCATCGAGGGATACGACATCTCCAACACGCAGGGCGTTTTGAGCGTGGCGAGCATGGTTGTCGCCATCGACGGCGAGGCGGCGCGCAAGGAATACCGCATTTTCCGCATCAAAACGGTCGTCGGCGCGAATGACTTTGCCTCCATGAACGAGGTGCTGACCCGCCGCCTGACCCGCGCGACGCAGGAGCGGGAGGCGCTGGCCAAGGCGGGCAGGCTGCCTGCGGACGGGCGCGGCCTGTCCGGCTTTGCCGATCTGCCGGATCTGATTTTGATTGACGGCGGTCCGCAGCAGCTCCGGTTCGCGCGCGAGGCCATGCTCAAGGTCGGCTACGACATCCCGATTTTCGGCCTTGCCAAGCGGCTGGAGGAGATTTTCCTGCCGGATCGGGATGAGAGTATCCTGCTTGACCGCAAGTCGCCCGCGCTGCACCTGATTCAGCGTGTCCGCGACGAGGCGCACCGCTTCGGCATCACCCATCACCGCGACCTGCGCCAAAAGGCGGGTATGCACTCCACACTGGAGGATATCCCCGGCGTCGGCGCGACCCGTCGGCGCGCGCTGCTGACGCATTTCAAGTCCGTCGCCAACATCGCGGCGGCCACGCCGGAGGCGCTCTGCGAGGTGGAGGGCATCGGAAAAGCGCAGGCAAAGGCGATTTGGGACTATTATCATCCGGAAGAAAAAGAAAGCGGCGGGGCAAAGCCCTGACCGCTCAGCTTGTTGACATAAGTAAACTTGGCTTGAATAGCAAAATCAAGAAATTCAGCTATTCTTTCATTTGCGGAAAGGGCTATTCTCCCCCTTCGGGGGAGAATAGCTTTTTGTCTACAGTCTACAAAATTTATTCTTCCGTCTCCACCCGGCGGCTCTTTTGGAGCACGGGCGCGAGGTATTGCCCGGTGTAGCTCGCTTCACACTGGCAAATTTCCTCCGGCGTGCCCTCGCAGACGAGCGTGCCGCCGCCGCTGCCGCCCTCGGGGCCGAGGTCGATCACGTAATCGCAGGCCTTGATGACGTCGAGGTTGTGCTCAATAATCAGCACGGAGTTGCCGCCGTGGGCGAGCTGGCGCAGCACGCGCACCAGACGCTCGCAGTCGGCGATGTGCAGGCCGGTCGTCGGCTCGTCGAGGACATAGAACGTCCTGCCGGTCGATGTGCGGGATAGCTCGGTCGCCAGCTTGACGCGCTGCGCCTCGCCGCCGGAGAGCGTCGTGGAGGACTGCCCCAGCCGGATATAGCCCAGCCCGACGTCGTAAAGGGTTTGCAGCTTGCGCGTGATGCGCGGATAGGCGGAGAAGAAGGCCAGCGCTTCCTCGACGGTCATATCGAGCACGTCGGCGATGGATTTGCCCTTGTAGAGCACCTCGAGCGTCTCGCGGTTGTAGCGCTTGCCCTTGCAGACCTCGCAGGGCACGTAGATATCCGCCAGAAAGTGCATCTCGATGCGCAGAATACCGTCGCCGGAGCAGGCCTCGCAGCGGCCGCCGCGCACGTTGAAGGAGAAACGGTTTTCCTTATAGCCGCGCGCCTTGGCCTCCGGCGTGGCGGCGAAGACCTTGCGGATCATATCGAACAGGCCGGTGTAGGTGGCCGGGTTGCTGCGCGGGGTGCGGCCGATGGGGCTTTGGTCGATGGCGATTACCTTGTCAAGCTGCTCCATGCCCTCGATGCCGTCGCATGCGCCGGGGCGCGTGTGCGCGCGGTTGAGGTCGCGCTGGAGGGTCTTGTAGACGATCTCGTTGACGAGCGAGGATTTTCCGCTGCCGGATACGCCGGTGACGACCGCCATCACGCCCAGCGGAATCCTCACGTCGATGTTTTTCAGGTTGTTGGCGCGCGCGCCGCGCACCGTCAGCCAGCCGGCAGGCGCTTTGCGGTGCAGCGGCACGGGGATGCTGCGCCGGCCGGAGAGATACGCGCCGGTGATGGAATCCGGGCAGGCCATGATCTCCTGCGCCGTGCCCTGCGCGATGAGGCGGCCGCCGTGCTCGCCCGCGCCGGGGCCGATATCCACGATCTGATCCGCCGCGAGCATGGTATCCTCGTCGTGCTCGACGACGATCAGCGTGTTGCCGATGTCGCGCAGGTGCTTGAGCGTTTCGATGAGCCGCGCGTTGTCGCGCTGGTGCAGGCCGATGGAGGGCTCGTCCAGAATATACAGCACGCCGACGAGACTCGAACCGATCTGCGTCGCCAGCCGGATGCGCTGCGCCTCGCCGCCGGAGAGCGTGCCCGCCGCACGGGAGAGCGTCAGATACCCGAGCCCCACGTCGATCAAAAAGCGCAGGCGCGAGATGATCTCCTTGAGGATCGGCGCGGCGATCATGCCGTCCTTTTCGCCGAAGGTCAGCGCGGAAAAGAACGCCTGCGCGTCGAGCACGGACAGGTCGGAGGCCTCCGCGATGGATTTTCCGCCGACCGTCACGGCCAGAATTTCCGGGCGGAGGCGCTTGCCGCCGCAATCCGGGCAGGGCGTCTGGCTCATCAGACCGTCGTAATAGGCCTTGGTGGAATCGCTCTGCGTCTCGGCGGCGCGCCGCTCGGTCGTGGGAATCACGCCCTCAAACGGCGCGCTGAAGGTGTGCGAATCGCCGTTGGGGCGCGTGTAATGGATGCTCAGCGGCTCGCCCTTGCTGCCGTAGAGAATCACATCCAGCGCCTCCTTGGGCAACCGGTTGAGCGGCGTATCCATGGAGAAGCCGTATTTTTCGCTCAGCGCCTGAAAGAACATGCCCGCCTGCGTGCCCGGCTCCAAGCTGCTCCAGCCCATGACGTTGAACGGGTTTTCGTTCAGGCTCTTGCCCCAATCCGGCACGATCAAATCGGGGTCGATCTTTTGCAGCATGCCCAGTCCCGCGCACGTCGGGCACGCGCCGAAGGGGCTGTTGAAGGAGAAGGAGCGCGGCGAGAGCTCCTCCATGGAAATGCCGCAGTCCGGACAGGCGAGGTTCTGGGAGAAGAGCATCTCCCGTTCGCCCGGCCCGATATCCGCGATGACGATGCCGCCGGAGAGGGAGAGCGCCGTTTCCAGCGAATCGGTCAGGCGGGTGCGGATATCCTCGCGCAGAATCAGGCGATCGACGACGACCTCGATGTTGTGCTTTTTCTGCTTGGCGAGCGCGGGCGCTTCCGCCGCGTCGTAGATTTCCCCGTCGATGCGGACGCGGACAAAGCCCTGCTTGACCACGTTTTCCAAAATCTTGACATGCTCGCCCTTTTTGCCGCGAACGACCGGCGCGAGGAGCTGCATGCGGGTGCGCTCCGGCAGGGCGAGAAGCTGATCGACCATCTGATCGACCGTCTGCTTGGCGATTTCCCGGCCGCACTTGGGGCAGTGCGGCACGCCGACGCGCGCGTAGAGCAGGCGCAGATAGTCGTGGATCTCCGTCACCGTGCCGACGGTGGAACGCGGGTTTTTGCTCGTGGTCTTCTGGTCGATGGAGATGGCGGGGGAGAGGCCGTCGATGGCGTCTACGTCCGGCTTTTCCATCTGCCCCAGAAACTGGCGCGCGTAGGAGGAAAGGGATTCGACGTAGCGCCGCTGCCCCTCGGCGTAGAGCGTGTCGAACGCCAGCGAGGATTTGCCGCAGCCGGAAAGGCCGGTGAAGACGATGAGCTTGTTGCGCGGCAGGGTCAGGTCAAAGCCCTTGAGGTTGTTCTGGCGAACGCCGCGGATGACGATGTTTTCCTGCATGGTGAACTCCTTCATAGACTGGCGCAAAGCGTCAAAGAATGATATAATCAAAAACAGAACATGGTTTTGGAGGATGGCATATGCAAAAGCGCGGAAAGACGGCGCTCACGCTCGTCGGGTTTGCGGTGATGCTCGCGGCGCTGCTGGCGCTGATGGCGGGCATCGGCGCGAGGAAGGACGGGTTTGATATCGACGAATTCTTTACCTACGGGCTGGCCAATTCGTATCATCAGCCGTTTTTGAACACGGAGACCGGGCGCTGGATCAGCGGAAAGGCGTTTTCGGATTACCTCACCGCGAGCGGCCATGCGCACGAATATCTGAACGTCTATGAAAACCAGATCGCCGACGTGCACCCGCCGCTGTATTATCTGTTCGTGCACGCGGTGTGCTCGGTGTTTCGCGATCCGCCGTTTACCAAGTGGACGGGCATTGGGCTCAACCTGTTTTTCTTCAGCCTGACGCAGCTCGGCCTGCTGCTGCTCTCCGCGCGGCTGCTTTCCGACGGGGAGCGGCTGACGCTTACGCCGTCGGCGCTCCTGCCGGGGCTGCTGTACGGCCTCAGCGCGGGCGCGGCTTCGAGCGTCGTGTTCATCCGCATGTATGCGATGATGACCATGTGGGCGGTCTGGCTGGCGCTGGCGCTGGCGGCGCTTTGGGTCGGCGGCCAGACGGTCTGGCGGATGCGCGCGCTGGCGGCCGTGCTGATCGCGGGCTTTTTGACGCAGTATTATTTTGTCGTGCTGGCCTGCATGCTATGCGGCGCGTATTTCTTCGCGCGGCTGGCGCGGCGGGAGTTTGCGGCGGCGGGGCGCTTTGCGCTCTGGTGCTTCTTTGCGCTGGCGCTGGCGGTCGGCCTGTTTCCGTGGTGCCTGAACCACATCTTCGGCGGGTATCGCGGAAAGGGCGCGATGGAAAGCGCGGCGGCGCTTCGGCTGAGCGACATGTGCCGCTGGTTCAAAATCCTCTGGCAGACGCTCGACGCGCAGCAGTTCGGCGGCCTTTTGCTGGCGTTGGTCTGCGTCGGCGCGGCGCTGGCCTTCTGGCCGCTGAAAAAGGCGGGGCAGGGGCTTTTGCGCGGCGCGGGTCTGTCCGCGGCGGCGCTTCTGGCCTGCGCGGCATATGTGCTGGTGATTGCGGTCGTTTCGCCGTATAAGGTGGATCGGTATATCTTCTGCGTCTATCCGCTGGCGACGGTCGCGCTGTTCATGCTCTTTGCGCGCGGCGGCTGCCGGTTCGGGTCGCGCCGGGGCTCGGCGTGCCTGCTGGCCTGCGCGGTGCTGGCGGCCTGCGGCGCGCGCGTGAACCGCGGGCAGCAGGTGCACTATCTCTATCCGGGGGACAGCGCCTATCTCGCCGCCTGCGAGGAGAACGCCGCGCTGCCGTGCGTCGTGCTCGGCACGAACGACATGACGCAGAACACGCTGGAGCTCGCGGCGTTTGACCGCGTCTTCCTGCTGGACGCGGACGACGCGCAGGGCGTCGCGCCCGCGCTGGAGGCGCTGGGGGAGGAGCCGGACGGCTTCATCCTCTTTGAGCGCTACCACGACGAGGCGAACATCGAAACCGTGCTGCGCACGACCGGGCTGGAGCGCGCAGAGCGCCTGTTCGAGCATCAGTATCAGGTGTACTGGGTGCATTAAGCCTTGAGGTATTTGCCGGGCTTGCGCTGCCGCCTGCGCTTTCGCTGGGGCAGGGCGACGGTTTCTTCCGGCAGTTCGTCGGGTGTTTTGCCCTGCAATTCAAAGAGCTTGTCGCGCAGCTTGGCGGCCAATTCGAAATCGAGGTTCGCGGCGGCTTGCAGCATCTTTTCCTCCGTGGAGCAGATGAGCAGGTGCAATTCGTCCTCGCTCATATCCCGAACGCGCTTCACGGCGCGTTTTTTGTCGCTTTCATCCGCCGCGTGGCCGATTTGCAGCACGTCGCGGACGGATTTCATAACCGTCTTGGGCACGATGCCGTGCGCCTCGTTGTACGCCTGCTGAAGCTGGCGGCGGCGCTGGGTTTCGAAGATGGCCTTGTTCATGCTTTCGGTCATCACGTCGGCATACATGACGACGCGGCCGTTGGCGTTTCGCGCGGCGCGGCCGATGGTCTGGATCATGCTGACCTCGCTGCGCAGGAAGCCCTCCTTGTCCGCGTCGAGGATGGCGACGAGCGCGACCTCCGGCAGGTCGAGCCCCTCGCGCAGCAGGTTGATGCCCACCAGCACGTCGAACACCCCCAGCCGCAGATCGCGGATGATCTCCTGCCGCTCCATCGTCTGCACGTCGGAGTGCAGATAGCGCACCTTGACGTTCATCTCGCTCAGGTAGGTCGTCAGGCTCTCGGCCATCTTCTTGGTGAGCGTCGTGACCAGCACGCGATAGCCCTCGCCTGTGGTTTTGACGATTTCGGCGTAGAGGTCGTCCACCTGCCCGGCGGCGGGGCGCACCTCGATTTCGGGATCGAGCAGGCCGGTCGGGCGGATGATCTGCTCGACGACCTGCCCCGCGTGCTCCAGCTCGTAGGGCGCGGGCGTGGCGCTGACGCAGACGAGCTGGCCGATGCGCTGCTCGAATTCCTCAAAGCGCAGGGGTCGGTTGTCAAACGCGCTGGGCAGGCGGAAGCCGTAGGAGACCAGCGCCTCCTTGCGCGCGCGGTCGCCGTTGTACATCGCGCGAATCTGCGGCAGGGTGACGTGGCTTTCATCGACGAAGACGATGTAATCCTTCGGGAAGTAATCCAGCAGGGTATAGGGCGCGTCGCCGGGCTGGCGGCCGTCGAAATAGCGGGAATAGTTTTCGATGCCCGTGCAGTAGCCCAGCTCGCGGAGCATCTCGATATCGTACTGCGTGCGCTGGGCGATGCGCTGCGCCTCGATCAAATCGCCCTTTTCCTTGAATTCCCGGATGCGGACGTCGAGGTCGTGCTCGATGCTGCCGATGGCGCGGTCAATGGCCTCGCGCGGGGTGGCGTAATGCGTCGCGGGATAGATGGAAATGTGTTCGAGCACCATCAGGGTATGGCCGCTGACCACGTCGATGGCGCTGATGCGGTCGATCTCGTCCCCGAAAAATTCCACGCGGAGCGCGCTCTTGTCGTATCCGGCGGGGAAGATTTCCACCACGTCGCCGCGCACGCGGAACGTGCCGCGCTCAAATTCGATGTCGCTGCGGTCGTACTGGATATCGACGAGCTGGCGGATCAGCTCGTCGCGCGCCATCGCCATGCCCGGACGCAGGGAGATCATCATTCCCTCGTATTCGGACGGGTCGCCCATCGAGTAGATGCACGACACCGAGGCGACGACGATCACATCCCGCCGCTCGCGCAGCGCCGCCGTCGCGCTGTGGCGCAGGCGCTCGATCTCCTCGTTGACGGCGGAATCCTTTTCGATATAGGTATCGGTGGATGCGATATACGCTTCCGGCTGGTAATAATCGTAGTAGGAGACAAAGTACTCGACCGCGCTGTCCGGAAAGAACTCGCGAAACTCGGCGCAGAGCTGCGCGGCCAGCGTCTTGTTGTGCGCGATGACCAGCGTTGGGCGCTGCACGCGCTCGATGACGGAGGCCATCGTATAGGTTTTGCCCGAGCCGGTGACGCCCAACAGTACCTGACAGGGCATGCCGCTCTGAACGCCCTGCGCCAGCGCCTCGATGGCCTGCGGCTGGTCGCCCTGCGGCTTGAACGGAGATTTGAGAACAAAGCGCCCTTCCTGCATGATGACCTCCTGATTTTGCAAAGGGTTGGTTTGCCGTATGATCTCATCTATTATAGCATAGATAAAAATGGGGAACAAGTGTTCTTTTCATGGAAAATCCCCGGAAGGCCGTCAGGCGGTCTTCCGTGAACGAAAAATGCATTCAGGGTGAATAAAATTCATGGTCAGAGAAAGTCAGAAAACTTTTTTTGAAAGGATCCTGCAAAAAAGAAAGCAAAACAGGTGAAAAATGAAAAAATGGAAAGTTTGAAATTCAAATGACGGGGCTTTTCCGCCCCCGCCGGTCGTTTCAAACGGGCGGTTTGCAGGGGCGAAAACGCGATGGGTTATTTGCGGTTTATGAAGAAAAAGGGTGCGAAAAAATGGGAAGGGTGCTATAATATAAGCACAGAGGGAGCGAAGAAAAGACGAGCCGCTCCAAAGAAAAACGAGTGATTTTCCGATCAAAAGGGGTGCTGGATATGACCGCTATTTTCGTCTTTGCTGCGTTGATCATTGCGAGTGTTGCGTACAGCGTTTTTGATGGGCGTCGGGCGGAAGCTGCGCGCCGAATGGACGATTTCTATCGCGTCGAGTTCAAGAAGAGCTACGTCGTGAAGGATGAAATCGCTGCCCAGAACTGGTATTGATCGTTTGCAGAATGAAGAAACGGATGGCTTCGGCCGTCCGTTTTTTTGATGCGCGGGAAATTGCAGAAAATGAGTCAATCCGGAATTTGTGCGGCAGCTTGCCCACATAAGCAAACTTGGCTTGAATAGCAAAATCAAGAAATTCAGCTATTCTTTCATTTGCGGAAAGGGCTATTCTCCCCCTTCGGGGGGGGAGAATAGCTTTTTGTCTACAGTCTGATGCGCAAAGCCGGAATTTGTGCGGAACATGCTTTTTATTGCTTTTTTAGAGATTATGTTCATGCAATCAAGTTGACAAAAAGACAATGAAATTAAAAGACGAATTGTCAACTTAATATCCATCGTAAAGTAGAGAAAGAACGAAAAATAATAGAAAAATCATCAGAAAATTCAAAAACCGTATTGACAAAACTTTGTAAGCGGATATATAATGGCGTTGCACTTTTGAAAAACAACCGTAAACACCCGGCGTGCAGCCGGATCGAAAAGATTGGGAGGGCAACAACCATGAAAAAATTCGCTGCGATTGCTTTGACGCTGGCGCTGACCGCCTCTGCGGCCTGCGCTGGCGCAACCACCGTCGGTATCTGCCAGCTCGTTCAGCACGAGGCGCTGGACGCGGCGACGCAGGGCTTTAAGGACGCGCTGACCGAAAAAATGCCGGACGTCAAATTTGACGAGCAGAACGCCGCGGGCGACGCCGCCAACTGCGTCACCATCACCAGCAAGTTTGCCGCCGACGGTGTGGATCTGATTCTCGCCAACGCGACCGCGCCGCTTCAGGCCGCCGTTTCCGCGACCGGCGACATCCCGATTCTCGGCACCTCGATCACGGATTACGCGACCGCGCTGGGCATGAAGGATTGGAACGGCACGACCGGCATCAACGTCTCCGGCACGAGCGACCTCGCGCCGCTGGACGGCCAGGCCGCGATCATCAAGGAGCTGTTCCCGGATGCGAAGAACGTCGGTCTGGTCTACTGCTCCGCCGAGGCCAACTCCATCTACCAGATCACCGTGATTAAGGGCTATCTCGAGGAGATGGGCTACGCCTGCACCGAGTTCGCCTTCACCGATTCCAACGACGTTGCCTCCGTCACCCAGTCCGCGGCGGACGCGAGCGACGTGATCTATATCCCGACCGATAACACCGCCGCGGCCTACACCGAGACGATTGCCAACGTCCTCATTCCGGCGAAGGTGCCGGCTGTCGTGGGCGAGGAAGGCATCTGCCGCGGCTGCGGCGTGGCGACCCTGACCATCAGCTACTACGATCTGGGCTACAAGACCGGCGAAATGGCGGCGGATATCCTCCAGAACGGCGCGGACGTGAGCACGATGGCGGTTGAATCCGCTCCGAGCTTCACGAAGAAATACAACGCCGCGAACGCCGAGGCGCTCGGCCTGACGATCCCGGCGGACTACGTTGCGATTGAGTAAAACCGGTTTTCAAAGACATCTGCATGAGCCAAGGAAGCGGCTGAGCGCTCCCTTGGCTTCATGCGTATCATAAGGAGGACAATCCAGTGGAGATTGCCAAGCTGTTTAACGCGCTCCCCAGCGCCGGTTCGCAGGGCGTGATCTGGGGCATCATGGCGATTGGCGTGTATATTACCTATCGAATCCTCGATGTGGCCGATCTGACGGTGGACGGCAGCATCGCAACCGGCGGCGCGGTGGCCGCCGTGCTCATCATCGGCGGCTGCAACGTGTGGGTCGCGATGGTCGCGGCGTTTCTGGTCGGCATGCTCGCCGGCCTCGCGACGGGCATTTTCCACACGTTCATGGGCATCCCGGCGATTCTGGCGGGCATTTTGACCCAGCTTTCGCTCTATTCCATCAACCTGCGCATCCTCGGCGGCAAGGCGAATATGGCGGTCAGCGTCAACAACTATCCGCTGCTCGTCTCTGCCCGCAACGCGCGCGTGCTGTCGCTTTCCAACCCGATCTTCATTCTGGCGGCGCTGGCCGTCGCGGTGATCGCGCTGCTGTATTGGTTCTTCGGCACGGAGCGCGGCTGCTCCCTGCGCGCAACCGGCGCAAACGCCAACATGGCGCGCGCGCAGGGCATCAACACCAACGCGGATAAGGTGCTCGGCCTCATGCTCTCCAACGGCCTCGTCGCCTTCTCCGGCGCGCTGTTGACGCAGTATCAGGGCTTTGTCGATGTCGGCATGGGGCGCGGCGCGATCGTCATCGGCTTGGCCGCCGTCATCATCGGCGAGGTCGTGTTCTCCAAAATCTTCCATAACTTTGCGCTCAAGCTGCTGGCCGTCGTCATCGGCGCGATTCTGTATTATATCGTCATTCAGGTTGTGCTCTGGCTCGGGCTCAACACCAACGACCTGAAGATGCTTCAGGCGCTGGTCGTCGCCATGTTCCTCGCCGTTCCGTATTGGAAGCACCGCTATGTCAAAAAGAAGGGGGACGCGAACCATGGCTGAGCGCATCATGCTGAATATCAACCACATCGCCAAGACGTTTAATCCCGGCACGATCACCGAAAAGCGCGCGCTGACGGATGTGGATCTCAAGCTCAACGAGGGGGATTTCGTCACGATCATCGGCGGCAACGGCGCGGGCAAATCCACGACGCTCAACGCCGTGGCGGGCGTGTTCGCCGTGGATCAGGGCACGATTGAGATTGCGGGCGTGGACGTGACCCGCCTGCCGGAATACAAGCGCGCCAAATACCTCGGCCGCGTGTTTCAGGACCCGATGACCGGCACCGCCGCCACCATGAACATCGAGGAGAACATGGCGCTGGCCATGCGCCGCGGCGAAAAGCGGACGCTGCGCTGGGGCATCTCCAACATGGAGCGCGACATGTATCGCGAGCAGCTCCGCACCCTCGGCCTCGGGCTGGAGGAGCGCATGAGCAGCAAGGTCGGCCTGCTTTCCGGCGGACAGCGGCAGGCGCTGACGCTGCTGATGGCCGCGCTGCGCACGCCGAAGCTGCTGCTGCTGGACGAGCATACGGCGGCGCTCGACCCGAAGACCGCCGCGAAGGTTTTGGAGCTGACCGAAAAGATCGTCGCCGAGCAGAAGCTGACCGCGATGATGGTCACCCACAACATGAAGGACGCGATTGCCATGGGCAACCGCCTGATTATGATGAACGCGGGGCGCATTGTGGTCGATGTGCGCGGGGAGGAGAAGAAGAAGCTCACCCGCGAGGATCTGATGCAGCTCTTTGAAAAGGCCGCCGGTCAGGAGATCGAGAACGACCGGATGCTGCTGTCGTAAAACCGTCGAAGAGGCTAACTCCTTCCGTCACGACTTCGTCGTGCCAACCTTCGGCATCTCATCTGTTTGTTTCCGCCACAGGCGGCAACAGATTCGATGTCCCTCGAAGAGGGAGGTATATAAGTTCACAACTCGTTGCTATTATGAAAAGAGCTCCCTCCTTGAGGGCGTGGAGCTTGCCGCCCGCTGTGCGGGATTGTAGGCAAGCGGAACGCCGAAGGTCTGTCAGCGAAGCTGACTGAAGGAGTTAGGTGCCGCGTAATATTCTTTGTATCAGAAACCGCCGCGAGTTTTCGATTCGCGGCGGTTTTTCTATACGGATTTCATCATGTCTGCGCTTTTCGTTTCCCTCTGACCTTCGGCGCGGTTGCCTGATGGCTCATATCCAGCAGCGTTTTGAGGGTTTCGTCGGAAGCGCTTCCGTCGAGCGCGGCGGTGATCCAGTTTTCCTTGCTCATGTGATAGGCGGGGAAGAGACCGGGCGCGCCGCGAAGCGAGACGATGAGGTTGGGGTCGCATTTCAGGTTGACGATATCCATCCGCGCGTCCGACGGCAGGCCGAGCCTGCGCGCGGGGATGTTCATCGCGAGCGCAAACCACTTGCGGTTGGCCGGGTGGCGGAAGACGGCGGAAACGTTGTCATCCGAAAAGGGATAATCCGGCTCAACGCTGTATGTGTCGAAGATGTATCGGGTTAATTCGGCGCGGGTCACAAGATCGCCTCCCCTGTGTGAATGAAATCAGTATAGCGGGAAAGCGGGAAAAAGTCAAACCCCGCGTGCCGTTTTCGCCCGCGATGCGGAAGGCTCGGGGCATAAAAAAAGCCGGAGAGAAAATCTCTCCGGCCCAGACTGCGGACAAAAAGCTATTTTTTTTTTCCCCCCCCCGAAGGGGGGGAAAAATAGCCCTTTCCGCAAATGAAAGAATAGCTGAATTTCTTGATTTTGCTATTCAAGCCAAGTTTGCTTATGTCAATAAATTGAGCCGGAGAGAAAATCTCTCCGGCCGGAAGGAAACGGATTACAGTTCGCCGTTCAGGATGGCGTCGATCACGACATGGCCGACGGTGAAGTTGTTCTTCATCGCGGTGGCGAAGATGTCGGCGGATTCAACGCTGGACTCGGACGCGAGGGAATCCACGAAGTTCGGATCCCAGAGGCTCTCCGGGGAGGCGCCGTTCATAAACACGTCGGTGTTGACGGAATCGCGGATGATGATGTAGCGGTCGAGCATGCCGAGGCGGTCGAGCACGACGGACATCGCGTGATCCTCCATCTCGGTGAGGGCATACGGATCGGGGCAGCCATAGGTCTCGGTCATCAGCAGGGCGTTCGCGTGGTCGTGCATACCCTTCCAGTAGTTATCGGCGGTGACGGTCGTGCCGCGCAGCACCTTCGGGTCACGGATGGCCCAATCGGCGTTGTCGAACGTGGCGGCCATGAAGGCGCGGGTCTTTTCGGTGGTCTCGATCTGAACATCCTTGACGAGGTTGAACACCTTCTCGCAGAGCTCCTGATTGAGCAGCTTGGCGGAAGCGTCGTCATAGCTCTCGTCGTGGAACCAGGTGGTCGCCAGATCGGTGGTCAGGTCGCGCGCGTCGGCATGGTGGCCGAGGTCGAAGTCAACCGTCGCGGTGATGACGAACACGTCGCCCATCACGCCGTACTCGACCGCGGAGCCGGCGCAGCCGGTGCTGATGATGTAGGCATTGCTGAAATCGAAGCGATCATCCATCAGGATGGCCTGAAGGGTCATCGCGCTGTTGACCTTGCCCATGCCGGTCACGCAGAGGGCGACGCCGTCCTTGACGTACAGCGGGTTCGGGCAGCCGACGATATCGTAGCTCTCGCCGCCCTCGCAATAGCCCTCATAGTAATACTGAGCCTCGCCGGGGAAATCGCCGGCCATTTCGCCGCTTTCGAACTTCGGCAGGATCAGCGCCTTGATGGCGACGGGCTCGGCCAGCGCGAGGGACGCGCAGACGATGAGCAGAGCGGCAACGAGCAGAGCAAGCAGTTTCTTCATGGATGAAGGTCTCCTTTCAGAATTGAAAATCCGAACATTCTTGCTGATTCTTGCAAATTCGAACGGATTTTTAATGAACGAGTTGCATTGTACCACGCTTTGCGTTCGGAATCAAGAGGGAAACGCACATTTTATCTGCAATATAAAAACGGACGCATTGACCTTGAGAGACGGGTTTATACCATGAAGCGGAGCTACCGTTTGGTCGATGACCCAAGAGAAAATATGTAAACCATGTGCCTGCACAAAGTGTAAACCATGTTGCGCTTGACACATCGCGCGCCCGTTATTGGAATTTGTGCAAAATTTCGGATTTGCTCATTTACTGTTTATAAGAATCAAAACAGAAAAAGAAGAAAAACTGCATGAAACAAAGAATTGGCCGCCAAATTCCTGTTCTGAAATGCGCGCTGACCGGAAAAAAGAAAACGGTTGCTCAAACGCTTGTCCGCATGATACAATGAAGGATACAAAAAAAGACGTGCGGATTTTGTGCGTTGCAGACTGTAGACAAAAAGCTATTCTCCCCCCGAAGGGGGGGAGAATAGCCCTTTCCGCAAATGAAAGAATAGCTGAATTTCTTGATTTTGCGATTCAAGCCAAGTTTGCTTATGTCAACAGGCTGAGACGCGCGGATTCTGCGCGTTGTCCACAAGGAGGAAGCATATGAACCATCTGAACGGAAAAAATGAAGAAGACCGCCGCATTTACGAGCGCAGCGCCCGCCTGATTCTGCTGCTTGCTCTGCGGGACATCGCGCCGGGCGCAAAGGCGCGCTTTGAGCACAGCATCGGCTTGGGGCTCTACCTGAACGTGAGCGGCGTTTCGCTGACGGCGTCGCTGGTGCGCAAAATCGAGGCGCGCATGCGCGAAATTTCCAAGGCCGACCTGCCGATCGTCAAATCCCGCTGGACGCGCGAGCAGGCGGTGGCGTATTTCCGCGCGCAGGGGCAGGAGGACACCGTGCGCCTGCTGGCGTATCGCCCGTTCGATTTTTTCGACGTGTATACCTGCGACGGCCTGAGCGAGTATTTCTACGGCGACATGGTGGAATCGACGGGCGAAATCCAATCCTTCGCGCTGCGGTTTTATTACCCCGGCATGGTGCTCCTGCTGCCCGCCGAGGCGCTTGACGGCGCGCCCGCGCCGTTTGTCGAGCGGCCGAAGCTCATGCGCGCGTATGTCGAGGCGAACGTCTGCTCGCGGATTTTGCAATGCGAAAACGCCGCCGACCTGAACGACATCATCGCAAAGGGCGACGCGCGGACGTTTATTCGCGTCAGCGAGGCCATGCAGGAGCGCGCCGTCGCGCAGATCGCCGAGCGCATCGTTGCCAACGGCGCGCGGGTCGTGTTCATCGCCGGGCCGAGCTCCAGCGGCAAAACGACCTTCGCCAATCGGCTGAGCGTGCAGCTCCGCGTCAGCGGCAAGCGCCCACTGGCGATTTCGCTGGATAACTACTATAAAAACCGCGAGATGATCCCGCTCGGCGCAGACGGAAAGCCCGATTTGGAATGCTTGGAATCCATCGACGTGGCGCTGTTCAACGATCAACTGGTGGAGCTGCTGGCCGGGCGCGAGGTCGAGCTGCCGCTGTATTCCTTCAAGACAAAGCGCAGACTGGAAAGGGGCGTGCGGCTCAGGGCGCAGGAGGATCAGGTGATCGTCGTCGAGGGCATCCACGGGCTGAACGACGCGCTCAGCGAGGAGATCCCCAGCGAGCTGAAATACCGAATCTATGTCAGCGCGCTGACCCAGCTCAACCTCGACGGCCACAACCGCATCCGCACGACGGATGTGCGCCTGCTCCGGCGGATGGTGCGCGACGCGCGAACCCGCCACACCGACGTGACCGCGACGATGGCGATGTGGGACAGCGTCCGCGCGGGGGAGGAAAAATACATCTTCCCCTATCAGGAGAAGGCGGACGTCATGTTCAATTCGTCGCTGCTGTATGAAATCGCGGTGCTGAAGAAATACGCCTATCCGATGCTCAAATCCATCCAAAAGGATAGCCCGTATTACACGCGCTCGCGGCGGCTGGTCAAATTCCTTCATTATTTCAAGGATTGCAGCGAGGAGAGCGAAATCCCGCCGACGTCCATCCTGCGCGAATTTATCGGCGGATGCACGTTTTACGATGAATAACGCCGCGCCGCCCTGCTCACAATAGCGGCAAGGAGGCGAATCAAGTGAAAAAATGGTTTTTGACGCTGATGTGCATGGCCGCCGTCAGCGTGATGATGGTCGGCTGCTCCGCCAACACGGTGAGCACAGCCCCGACCGCGTCCCCGATGGCGACGACGGCCGCGCCGACCCATTCCCCGATGGCGACGGCGGAAGCGACCGCCGAACCCTCGCCCGCCGCGACGACCGAGGCGATGACGCCTGCGCAGGCCGGCCAACTGGCCGAGAAGATCGCGCAGGCCGTGCAGCAGATCAGCGAGATCGACGAGGCGCAGGTCGTCGTGAACAACGGCCGCGCGCTGATCGCCGTCAGGTTTGACGAGCAATACAGCGCGGGGCTGGACGACCGCATGAAGCAGCAGATCACCGAAACCGTGCAGAAGGTGGACGACAACCTCAAGGATGTGGAAATCACCGACGACGACACGCTCTACGGCCAGATCAAAGGGCTTGGCGAGCGCGTGGCCAACGTGACCGGCCTTGACGAGCTGGCGGATGATTTCGGCGACCTCTGGGATCGCATCGTCGGCCGATGACCCCATCCGGCGCATAACGGCGCAGGCGGCGGGGCGATGCCGCCGCGAAGAGAATTTTCCCCAAAAACAAAATCCGAACCCCTTCCGAGATGAACGGAAGCTGGGGTTCGGATTTTTGCTTAACGTGCAGGGAATTGCGTCAAAAGCAAATTCTGCATAATTTCGGACTTCAGGGGAGACGAAGGAGGGCCGATCAATTTTCCGCGTACATCGCCACCAGCTCGTCGCTGCCGGCGGCTTTCAATTCGGAAAGCCACGCGGCGTAGGTTTCGTCGTTCAGCTCGATTTCACCGGTGGCGAAGCGTGCGACGCCCCTATCCACCAGTCCACCGAGCACCGCGGTCAGCTCGTTTGCGCGCTGCTGACGCTCAAGGCTCAGCGTGTGCGCGGGGACGACCTGCTCGCTGACGGCGTGGACGCGCTCGTTCTGCTCGAAGACATGCTGATCGACCGGACTGGCGACCTTGGATATGAAATCGCTGGGGTAAAGACCGGGCATGGCCGCACCGGTGTACATCAGCACGTTTGCGCGAACGTCGTTGATCGTCCGGCTGCCGGTCAGATTGAACGACCATGTGCCGTCTGCGTTCCAGACATAATCCTCGCCCTCAACGCCCGCGTAGGCCAGCAGCGCGCCGTCCTCACTATAGAGCGCATCGACCCAGCGAAGCGCGGCGGCGGGGTCTTCGCAGGAGGAAGAGACGGCAAAGCAGCCCGTCCACACCTCGCCCAGCAGGTCGCGCCAGCGGGTCGCGCCGGAAGCGTCCGGCATGAGCAGCGCGTCGTAATCCGCCGCGGCGGCGGAGGGAACGTGCGTATACGGCGTCATTGTGACGATCAGGCCGCTGGTCACGGGCGTTTTTTCATCAGAGGAGGCGGCGGAGAGCGCCGCCGTGCTGTGCATCGCGGTGAACGCGGTCTGGGGCAGGATGCCCTGCGCCACCCAGTCGCGCAGGGTGGCGATCCATTCGCGATAGGCGGGCAGCTCCGGCGCAAAGGCCAGCGAGCCGTCGGGCAGACGCGCGAGATTGCTGTCATCTGCGACGACGCCGAAATACGGCAGAAGCCAGCGCATCTCGTAAACGCCGATCAGATCCGCCGCGACTTCATCCTGCTTGAAATTGCCGTTGGGATCGCCCGCCTTGAACGCCAGCAGCACGTCGGTCAACTCCGCCACGGAGGTCGGCGCGGACAGATTCAGTGCAGAAAGCCACTTTGCGTTGATCCACACGCAGACCTGGCGCTCCGTCGTATTCAGCAGGGGGAGGGAGGCGATTCGGCCGTCGTCCAGCGTGATGGCCGCCCGCCAATCGGGGTGCGCCGCCAGCAGCGCGGAGAGGTTGGGCATGTTGGCCTCGATCAGCGGCGCAAGGTCGATCAGCGCGCCGCTTTCCAGCAGGGTCTGCTCCTGCGCGCGGGAGAGATTCGCCTTGAAGAGCACATCCGCCGGGATGCTCCCCTGCGCCATGGCGGCAATCAGATTCGCGTACTGCGCTTCGTCCGAAACGGCGTGCGCATCCATGGAAACGCCGGTCAGTGCCTCCATGCGCGGGAAAAACAGGCTGCTCGCCCAGTCGCGCTCGACGGTTTCGGTTTCAAGCCCAGTGAGCGTCGTCGCGCCCGCCGCGCCCGCCAGCAGGGACAGGGCGAGGGACAGAGAAAGGGTTTTTTTCAAAAAGCTGTGCATTGTGCGCCTCCGAGAATCAATTTACCGTGATTATACCATACTTTGGCTGTGGAGAAAAGGGGACGCGGCGGACGGTCAGGGCGGACTATTCGCGCGTCGGCCGCCATAGGATGGGCGGGACGGGAGGCGAGGCGCGGTGCTGGAGGCGATGCTCGAGGGATGGCGCGGCAAGCGTGTGCTGATCGTGGGGGATCGAAGCGGCCTGTGCGCGTTTCTGATTGCGGTTTTGGATGAAATCGGCGCAAGGCCGGTATGCGTCAGCGACCGGGCGGACGCGCAGACGCTCTGCCGCGCGCTGACGGCAGGGCGGGTGAGCGCGGCAATTTTGCCGGGAGAGATGACGGGGCGAAGCCTGCCGGAGCGGCTGGAGGCGACGCTTACGCTGACGCGGGAGGTGCGCGAGGCGGGCGTGCCGCTGCTGCTGGCGATGTCGGATGCGGCGGTCTATCGGGGCGGCGGACGGATGAACGAGGCGGGAGAAATCGGCGGGCGCACGCGCGAGGGAATGGAGGCGAGCATCCTGCAAACGGCGCTGCTGGGCGCGGCGCGGGGGCTGATGGGCGACGCGGTTCGGACGATGCTCGTTCGCCACGCGCCGGTCTTGGGTGAAGACTGTGCGGCGTGGTGCGACGCGCTGCTGGAGGGGCGGACGATCCGGGTGCGCCATCCGGCGGCGCGCGGGGTGTTTGTGCATCCGCTGGATGTCGCCTGCTGCGGGCTGACGCTGGGCGCGCGGGCGTTTCGATGCGGCGAGGGCGGCGTATACAATATCGGGACGGATGAGCGGAGCATCGGCACACGTCAGAGCGCGGCGCGGCGGCTGGCAATGCGCCACGGCGGCGCGGGCACGGCGCAGGAAGAAGCGGAGGACGGCGAGCCTCCGGCGCAGCTTTTGGATGGAAGCGCGGCGCGGCGGCTCTGCGGCGCGGCCTGTCGGCTGGACGTGGATCAGGCGCTGGATCTGCTCTTCGAGCAGCGTCGTGCGGCGCGGGCGGGGCAGGAAGAGGCGGCCATCCGCCGGATGACGCGGACATATCTGGAAGGCTGCCGCGCATAACCTGAAAGCGGAGGCGATGATATGGAGAAGAACACCGTGCAGCTCCCCCGGCATACCCTGATGCTCGACGGACGCGCGCGCGCGAAGCTCACCGGCGTGACGGCGGTGAGCTGTTTCAACGACCGGGAGGTTGTGCTGGAAACCGGCGAGGGCGAGGTGGCGCTGCTCGGCGAAAACCTGCACATCGAGCAGCTGAACCTCGACGACGGCCAGCTCGACGTGACCGGCGAGATCGTGGGCGTCGAATACAGCGAGGCGACGCAGAGAAAGGCGCGGCGCGGGCTGTTCGGCCGCAAGAAGGGGTGACCGCCGCACAGCAGGCGCAGGCGCTCGGATGGATGGCGGCGCTGGGCGCGGCGGCGGGGCTTTGCTACGATCTGCTCGGGCGGCTGCGGCGCGGCCGGCTGACCGCGGGCGCGGCGGATCTGTTCCTCGGGGCGCTCTGCGCGGCGGGCATGACGGGAATCGCGCTCCGCCTGCGGATGAATCCGTTTCGGCTCTATGCGTTTGCGGGCGTGGCGCTCGGACTGGCGGCGTATGCCGCGACGCTGGGGCGGCTTCTTCGCTTTTTCGCGGCGAGAAGCGCGCGTTTGCGGGCGAATCCGCGCGAATGTGTCAAAAAAGTTAAATAACGTCGCGGAGATGATGAATTTGTTGCAGGAAAAAATGAAAAAAGGTCGAATTATGACTGTACAAATTTGTCAAAAGATGCGGGGGATGGGCGACGTGGCCGCAAAAAGAAAGAGAATCAGGCCGTTTCGGATTTTGGCGGTGCTGATGGGCGCGGGGACGCTGGCGATGCTGATGCGCTTTCCGGCGAAAGCCGTGAGCTTGGAGCGTCAGCAGGAGCAGCTCGTGGCGGCGGCGCAGGCCTATCACGACGCGCAGAGCGAGAACAACCAGTTCAAGACCGCGCTGACGGAGATCGATTCCTCCGATTTCATCGAGCGCACGGCGCGCAGGGACTACGGCTATTGCTGGTACGGCGAAATCATCTATCAGGTGGGCAATTTGGACGAGATCGAGCAGCAGCTTGATTTTGATGTATACGGACAGGATTAAGCGGAGGGAAACGCCATGCGCCTTGGCTGCATTGGAATCGGGTCGAACGCGATCCGCCTGCTGGTTGCAAGCTGGAAGGACGGGCAGCTTTGCGATGTGCGCCGCGAGCGCCGCGGGACGCGCCTGTTCGCCGGGCTGATCGGCGGAAGGCTGACCGAGGAGAGCATACAATCTTCTGTGAACGCTGTTGACGAGCTGGCGCAGTGCGCCCGCGGCGATGGCGCGCAGGAGATTTTTGTTTTTGCCACCAGCGCGGTGCGCGACGCGGCGAACGGTCGGGCTTTCACCGACCGATGCGAGGCGGCCTGCGGGGCGCGGGTGGAGATCGTCTCCGGCGAGGAGGAGGCGGTGCTCTCGTACATCGGCGCGAGCGACGGCGGCGTTTGCGGCATGATCGACATCGGCGGCGGCTCGACGGAATTTACGCTGGGCGAGGGCGAGAAAAACCGCGGCGCGGTCGGCTTGCAGATGGGCGCGGTGCGCATGAACGCGCAGCGGCCGGTTTTGAGGCTCGATGATTACGCGGCGACGGTGGAACAGTGCAGGCGACTCATCCAGCGCGACGCGCAGGGGCTGCTGACGCTGGGGATGAAGCCGGACTGGGTCGGCGTCGGCGGGACGATGACCACGCTGGGCGCGATACAGTGCGCTGTTCCGCTCTTTGACGCGGCGCGCTGCGAGGGCATGCGGATGGATTTTGAAACGGTCGCGGGCTGGGGCAGGCGGCTTGCGCGCATGAGCATGGCCGAGCGGCGGCAGGTGCCGGGGCTGATGGCGCACCGCGCGGACATCATTCCCAGCGGCGTGGCGATTCTGGAAGCCGCCATGCGCGAATTTGGCATGGACTCGATCCGCCTTTCCGCGCACGGCAACATGGACGGCTATCTGAAGAAAAAATTTCAAAAAAAGGATTGACAGAAGCCGAAAAATTGTGTATAATGATCCTCGTCGTCAGAACGATGGCGCTTCACATCGCGGGATGGAGCAGTCTGGCAGCTCGTCGGGCTCATAACCCGAAGGTCGTAGGTTCAAATCCTACTCCCGCAACCATATGGCGGCATAGCTCAGCTGGCCAGAGCATTCGGTTCATACCCGAAGTGTCATGTGTTCGAATCACATTGCCGCTACCAGAGAATCCAGTCAAGGTGCTCACTTGACTGGAGTTTTTTTATGCAGTTTTACCATAAGATTGTCTTATTCATGTCAAAGTGCCGAAATTTTGGGATTTCGGCACTTTTTTTGTCACATCTTCAATAAAATAACAACTGTTTAATCCTTGCGTGGGTTGAGTTTTTGGAGGCTTTGCGCTGTCACATGCCGTGCCACAAACGGTTAAAGAAGGGTCAGCAGCCTGCGGGCATTTTCCAAGTCTTCTTCCTGCGTGTGGATGTACACATTCTGCATGGTTTTCAAATCTGCCCAGCCGCCCATGCTTTGCAGCGTTTTTTCCGATACGCCTGCGCGATAGGCGCGTGTGGCGAAGGTGTGTTACTTGAGGAACCCACCACCGTTTCTCCCCTGCGGAGGGACGCTGATTCGCTGACAGAGCAGCAGAAGTTTCTGAGCGAACCGACTTCCATTCCCGGTATGCGTCGGCGGCTTTCTTTTGATGGGCTGGTAAAGAAGATCAAGGATCAGATTGATTACTGGGATCTGATTGAGAATGAAAACAGGGACGAAATTGACAATATCGTTTCAATCATGGTTGAGGTCACGTCCACCAAGTGTGAGTATTTCACGATTTCGGGTAAGAAGTACCAGGCGGACCTGGTTCATCAGCGTTACAGCCAGATCACTTGTCAGACCATCGAATATGTCCTGGAATGTGTGCATAAATGCGGCAGCGACATCCGGAATATCAAGCAGTACCTGGTTGCTAGCCAGAAATGAATGTATGTCGCTAGTCGGAAAGCAAAATTCCAACGAGGTGATCGCTTACCAGTTGCGACAATCCTTCAAGCCGGGAGAAGTGACGGCGGAGGAAGCCAATCAGATAGGATATCAGGAGGCGGGGCTGCAGCCGGGCGACACGGTCTGCATCGGCATGAGCGGCTCATTTCCGGGGCTTGGCATTGCCTCGATTGCGGCGGCGAACGAGATGGGGCTGAATGTCCGCGTGATTGCGTCCTACGGCGCATCCATGTACGGCGCGACGCGGACGGCGCTGCCGATTGTGCGGATTCTGGACGTCGCCAGACAGGCGGGGCTGATTGAATACGACATGCTGGCGGTTTCGCCGGGCGGCGATTTCGATCAGGGGTATAACCTGATTTACCCGAATTCGCGCGAGGTGATTTTCGCGCTGGCGCGGGAAGCGGGGCTGACGATGATCGACGAGGAGACGATCCCTGCCTCAATTCAGAGGCGGCTGGCGATTTACGGCGACGATGTGGATTGCTTTGTCAACGTGGGCGGCGCAAGCGCCAACATGGGCACAAGTCCGTACACGCTGACGTTTCCGAACGGGCTGGTGCTCGATCCGCCGGCAATCCCCGCCAACGAGGACAGAGGCCTGACCTTTGAATACGCGGCGCGGCATATCCCGGTGGTTCATCTGCTCAACGTGCGCGGGCTGGCGGAGGAAAACGGCCTGCCGTTTGACCCCGTTCCGCTGACGAGGCCGGGGGAGACGGACGTGTATTATACGATGCGGTATTCGCCGGTGTACGCCATTTTCGCCCTCGCTTTGGCGGCGATATGTTTGAAGTGCGGAAGGAAGCAGAAGAAAGGGGAACAAACATGAATCTGTTTGACATTTTGGGGCCGGTTATGGTCGGGCCGAGCAGCTCGCATACCGCCGGCGCCGTTCGGATCGGGTTGGCGGCGCGCCGCCTTTTGGGCGAGGGGACGCCCAAGAGCGCGGAGATCACGCTGTTTGGTTCGTTTGCGGCGACGGGACGCGGACACGGCACGGATCGCGCGTTGATTGCCGGTCTGCTGGGCTATAAGCCGGACGACGAACGCATCGCGGACAGCTACGCATGGGCCAAGGGCTACGGCATGGACGTACACTTTGAGTTTTCCAAGCGGGCGGCCGAGCACCCGAACACGGCGACGATCAAAATGACGGGGCAGAGCGGCAAGCAGATGACGATGACGGCCTGTTCGCTGGGCGGCGGGCGCATCATGGTGACGGAATTCAACGGATTGCAGGCTAAGTTCTCTTGCGATCTGCCGACCCTGATTGTCCAGAATACGGATCAGCCGGGGCGCGTTGGCATCGTGACCAGCCTGCTGGCCAAGGAAAAAATCAATATTGCGACGCTGCACGTCTATCGCGACCATCCGGGCGGAAACGCCGTGATGATTATCGAGATGGATAAGCCGGCCTCGAAGGCGATTGTGGAGAGCTTGAGCAAGGCTGAGGGCATCAAGCGCGTGATTACGGTGGGCGGCGAACGATAAAGGAGGATGGGAACGTGGCGATCAGATCTCTGGAGGCACTTGAAAAGGCGTGCGAAAATAAAAATATTTACGACGTCATTTTGGAGGATGACTGCATGGAACGGGGCGTAACCCGTGAGGAATCCGAAAAGAAGATGGCGGATTTATACGCGGCGATTCAACATTCGGCACAGAATTACACACCAACGCTGCGTTCGGCCAGCGGCATGGCGGGCGGAGACGGCGCGAAGATGCGCAGCTACGTCAAGGCGGGAAAGACGATCTGCGGCGACGAATTGGGGCAGGTGATTGCGCAGGCGCTGGAAATGGGGGAAAACAACGCCTGTATGAAGTGCATCGTCGCCGCGCCCACCGCCGGAAGCTGCGGCGTCATGCCCGCGGTGCTGCTGCCGTATCAGAAGCGCATGGGTCTTAGCGATGAAGAAATGGTGCGCGCCTTGTATATCGCGGGCGCGATTGGGCAGGCAGTAGCGACCAAGGCTTCCATTGCCGGCGCGGCGGGCGGCTGCCAATATGAAATCGGTACGGCGAGCGCGATGGCCGCGGCGGCGCTGTGCTATTTGGGCGGCGGCGATGCGGAGGCGATCTGCCACGCGGCCGCGCTGGCGATCAAGAGCCTGCTGGGGCTGGTATGCGACCCGATTGCCGGGCTGGTGGAAGTGCCGTGCATCAAGCGCAATGCCTCCGGTGCAATGGTCGCCATGTGCTGCGCCGATATGGCGCTGGCCGGAATCCGCTCGGCTGTGCCGCCGGACGAGGTCATTATGGCCATGAAGGACGTCGGGGACAAGATGGATGTTTCTCTGCGCGAAACGGGCTTGGGCGGCATCGCCGGAACGCCGAGCGGCGTGAAAATTGCCGACGAATTGAGATTGGCATACCGCCATCTGAATGGATAAAAGAAAACTCTGCGTTTTGAACGGTTGAGGATGAGGAGAACGTGGAACAGAAAAATCAGTTAAAGGCCGCATAAGAAAAATTCCGTCAGAGTCAGGTATAAGACTCTGGCGGAATTTTTTCGTTACGGCGGATGATCTCGCTTGGCACTTGGAAGAAGCCTCCTCCGTCTGCCATTTTCAAAATAACCGTAGTGGAAGGTAATAAAAAATCCGAACCCATTTCCGATTTGGAAAATCTGGTTCGGATTTATATGCGTTTGGTGCACCCGGCAGGAGTCGAACCTGTGGCCTTCAGAGTCGGAGTTGCCCGAATGGGGTTTTGACTGGTTTTCTGATACACCGTAAATCTAAGCAATATATAGCTTTTTTGACGTGCATCGTTCTTGAGATGACCGCAAATCAAGGTGAGTAGTCCCCAGAATAGTCCCCAAGATAGTCCCCAGAAAAAACGTTGTCAGCACCCCCCACCACCTGACCGAAAACGGCGTGAGGTGAAGCATGCCACTTTACCGCAGTAGCGTGAAAAAGTGCCAACACGTGCGCATTGACCGCCCATTAATGAAGCGGGAGCGGCCAGCGATGCCGTACAGGCAAAGGGCGCGGATTAAAACCGCATCCTTTCGATCTGGTGTCAGTTAAGCTGACGGCCATCGCGTGAGAAGGTGTGAGTTCAATTTCATAGCCCTATGTTGAATTAAGGGCATAGCTTACGCCCTAAGTGACGAGGTCGGTATTATCGTCTCCTGACCGGCAATGTAGCCGCCGGTCTTGCGGATGCTCGGGATGACCTCGTGGGTAATCCAGCGCTTGAAGGCTTTGGCCTCGGGCTTGTTCGAGCACAGTACCAGATGATACAGACCCGGCTTGTTTACACCGTTCACTTCAATGGTCTTATCCTTGCTTCGTGGGTGGGTTACTTTTAATAACCCCTTTTCATCGTCATCAAGCCTGTCCATTGCTCGACTTACTTGTTCCAGCCCCAGCGCCCTACACACATCCGCCGCAACAAACCACGGCTCACCCTCCAGCGTTTTTGACCGCCTGCCCCATGCCAAAATAAAAAACAGGAATCGGCTTTTCCTGTCTGAGACGGTTTCGGGGACGGGGTGGGCGGGTGGAGATTTTCGCCCGATGAGGCATACACTATCGGGGCTAAAGCCTGCGCGAAGATGGCCAATTCGGGGTTAGGGGTGGCCTGTTTGGAAATCTGGTTTCAAAATCGTTCTGTTGCCCCTGTCAGCCGTTCCTTGCCGCATAGGACGCGCCGCACGAGGGGAGGACGACCCATTCTATCATCCGCAGAGAAAGGCGCTCACAGGGCAAAATAAAAGGACGCTGCGCCGCCCCTGCCGTAAGCGGTTCACAACGTCCAATTCATCCGGCGCTGATCGTTACGCCGGGAAACAGAGAGCGGAGATCAGCCGCCCCTGTGCTAGCCTCTTAATTATACCACCGTTGCCGCCGGTGGTCAACTCGCCCTTGCGCTCAGAATATGACCATGTTATAATAACGACGTAGGCAGACGAGTGCTGCCGGTGGTTACCTCCCGCTTCTGTTACAGAAGAAGGGAGGGATACGCTATGACACCGTATGAAATCATTATGGTTGTCCTTACGTTCCTGAGCCTGCTCATCGCAGTAGACGCAAAGAACCGTAAATAAAAAGCGAACCGCCGGTCAGCTTTGCCCCTGATCGGCGGTCTTTCGCTTTTTCGTTTCCAGAACGAGCGGGAGAACCGATTGCGAACGGCTCCTCGTCTGTCTATATTCTAGCATCTTCCCGGCCGCGCGTCAAGAGCGGCTGTTTTTTTGTGCCGTCAAAAAAGAGATGCAGTATACCGCCGGACGTCAAAGCGCCCCACACGATAGCCAGACTGCATCCCTTTCTGACACCAGTGTAGCACAAAGCAACGCCAGCGTCAACCTATTCGGCGTCAGGCTTGCGCCGCCATTCTTCTTCCGTCATGTTCAGATCGGCGCGGAGCAGTTCGCCCACAAGGCCATTGACGGACAAGCCTTTGCTTTGCGCGTGGGCGGTTATATCAGCCTTGCGACCACGAGGCAACCGCACCTTGACTTCCTCGTAGTTTTGTCGATTCCAGCGGTCTTTAACGGTATTCGAAGTTTTGCCCATTATTTTACCTCCTGTTTTTCTTTTATTATATCACTTTATCATCATGGGGTCAGTATGCTAATTGCACATAGTGAGCCCAGTATTATTGTTCATGTCGTCAATATACATAGTGAGCCCAGTATGCTATACTGTGAGTGTCAAGAGGGACAGCACCCCGGTGCTATGAGTGAGACGCAACCGCGACACGACGAGCGCACAGGAGCCAGGGCACGAGCCGGGGCAGTCCCTCCAGCATTTGAAAGGAGTGTAAACGCATGTTGACCGAAAAACAGTTGACCGACATCTATGAACGAGAACTGGAGAACGCGCCCTCGGCAGGCTCGGACGTCCTGAACGCGAAGAGGAACTTTCACGCTGCACTGGATGAGTATTGCGCCGCGCTGAACTATGAAGCCTTCCTCTGGGCGTATGCGCTGGGCTATGAAGCCGGACGCATGGAGAGTGAAGCATCGACCGCCGAAGATTGCTTCTCCATCAGCAAAAAAGAGCGCTGAGGTCTGCACACCTCAACGCCCTGTCCACTATCACCCACGAAAAGAGGGGCGATGCAGCACCCGCCGCCCCGCGTCCAGCGCGTTTATCGCCAGATAAAGCGCGGAGACGCTAACCCCCAGCTGGATACGATCCTGAAGGTGTTGGCGCCGCTGGGCAAGACGCTTGCCATCGTGCCCCTCCAGCCCCAAAACTAAAGCAAAGGCCGCCGGGTTTCCGACGGTCTTTTGTTTATTCAGATATTCGCATAGCGCAGAGACCTTGTTCCTTTGGCGATTTCTCGGCTGACGGTCTTCGCGGTCAGTCTGCCGACCTGTTCGCCGCTCATGGTGACGGTCATTCCCGCCAGCGCGTTGGAAACGGCTTCGGCTGTGATTTGCCCCAGACGCGCATAGTCGATGCCGCCGACGTTTCCGGCGCGGTAGGCCGTCGCATTGGCGCGGTTCAGAACGGTTTCTCCGGCGTGGAGCTTGGCGATGAAGTTATCATATGGCACATAGTCAAGGCCGGTGGCAAAGCTCGGCGCGTTCCTCTTGCTCGACCTAACGATGGAAGGGCTTGAAATCGCGTCTATTTCGTCCTTGTAGTCCTTTTGCCCTTGTTCAAGCTCGGCTTGGCTGAACGTTCGGCTATACGATGCGCTGACGGACAGGCTCAATCCTGCCGTAACCGCCGCCCACCACGTTCGTATCTGTTCCTGTACGCTCTCGATGCTTGGCAATTCCAAATCGCCCAGATTCCACGTCAGAATGGCGGTCATGGCAGGCGAAAAGTCATTGATCCACCAGTCCTTGATGCTCAGTGCGAAATCTCCCCACGCGGGAACGATCAGCTCGCCGAACGACCATTGTGTGATCGCTGTGAGCGCGGGCTGTGCCGTTTCTTCCCACCACGTCGGAATGCCGTCAAAGAAGCCGTCAACGCTCGGCGCGACAAAGCTGCCCAGCGTCCATGTAAACACCAACTTCAGGCGCTCGTATGCGTTCGCGCCCTGACCGCTCCACCATGTTTTGGCCGTCTGCAATATCTCAGGGATGGAAACGCCGTCCAGCGTAAACGCGCCCAGCGTCCACGTCGCAAAGCTCTTGATACCGTTTTGAATGGTGGTCAGCGCGGTTTCGGCGGTGGTCTGAATCTCCGTCCACGTCGGAATGTGGAGATCGAACGTCAGCGGCTTGTTTTCGTTGCTCCATTCCAGAATCTTGTCGATCAGGTCGATTGCGTCATCGAGGAAAACGCTGCCGATATCGGCGAAAGCTGTTGAAAGCATTTCAACGCGCATACCGATTGTTTCATCGCTGAAAAGGTCGGTGACTTTCTCGATAAACGGAGTAAGCGCGTCTTTGAACGGTTTTCCGATATGCTTGAGAAGGGTGTCCTGCGCCGCGTCCAGCTTGTTAATCACGTTTTCCCATTCGTGGCCTTCGCGCGCGGCCTGCCCAATGACGTTGGTTTGATCGTAGATTTCATCAACGATATTGAGCATGAGCATCTGTTTTTGTGCTTCGGTGAGTGCCTGCCATTTCTTTCCGTAGACTTCCATCGCTTTTGATGCGCGGGTGGATTCCGAAACCTGTAAGCCGATGGAGTCGCCCGCCTCGGTATTGCCACGCAGAAACGAACGCAGACGGGTATCCGCTTCGTCGACGCTCATGTTGTACGCCGCAGCGCCGTCAGCCGCAAGGCGGATATATTTGTCCATCATGGTCATTGCTTCCGCAGCGTCTACGCCCGCTCCTTTGAACTGCATAAAGGCAGACGTGCCGACGCTCTTGAGCTGCTGGGACAGCATGTTCGTATCCTTGCCGATGCTTTCAAAAACGCCGTTCGCTGCGCTTTCCAGCTCTCCGAATGTCGCGGATGCCAGCGAATCCAATGCTTCTTGATCTGCCGCCGTCTGTATGGCTCGCCTGCTCAAAGATGCCACCGTGTTAAATGCCTTTTCAGCGCCTCGGGCAATCATCTGCCCCATGGCAATCGTCTTCGCATTGATAAAGCCGCCCAGCTCAAGGATGGAGCTTTTGCTTTTGCGGATGCCCTGCTCGTATTCCTGGGAATCCAGCCCGATCTTGGCTACAAGTGTGAATAAATCCATCGTTTCACCTCACATTTTCAAAAATGGCGCGCCCCTCAGGACGCGATTGCTTTCGTTCTTCCTGCCTCAAAGAAACCATGGTCGTCTGTTCCAGCGCCTTTTTGGCTTTTCATCCGCTGAAAACTCGACGAGGCTTCGCAGCTTTTGCGCCTTCTGCATGGTGATATTCGCCGCCTTTGCCGCTTCCTCCAGCGTCTCGGCGCGTCTGTAATAGGCACAGAAAAAACGGAACTCCGGTATGCCTATTTCGTCCATTTTGAGCGCTTCGTCCGTGAGGGAGAGGGATTCTGCCGCCTGCCTCACGGCGCGCTCTAAGGCGGCTTGTAGGGCTTCTATGCGGGTCAGGCGGTCGTCAAGCCCCTTCGGCAATCCGTGAGACGGCAAAACGTCAAACCCGCTGGAGGAGAGGGGGAGCTTTGCCCGATCAAGCGCATCCCTTGCCTGTTCCGCTGCCTGCCAGTCTTGCCGCATCTTAATCAGCGCGGCGCGTTGTTCATCCGTAAACGTCAACATCAGATGCAGAAATCCCAAAGGTCGTCTTTCGGATCGCCCGCCGCCGCGACGAGATAATCCAGTGCCTTTAAATCCCCGGCAGCCGCCCGCTTGCCGATCTCAAACAGAGCGGCCGCTTGCAGCGTCACCTCGCCGATGCCCAGCGCCTCGGTGATTTCGGCTTGCTTGTCCTCGGTGAGCGGCGCGGGAGAAGAGAGGATCAGCCGCGCCAATTCCCGCGTCTTCTTCTTCGCCGCCTTCGTTTCGTTGCCTTTTTCGCTTGCGTCCCGCGTCGATTTCAAGCCGGGAGCAAACCGGGTCGCCCGTCCCGCTTCGGCAATGTTGGGGTTGCTCATAAATCGCCTTCTTTCGTCGCTCATTCGTCGTTACTCCCGAAAGCCGTCATCCTTTTGTCGCGGTTTTGTCGCGCTTCGTTTCTGGCGAAAATCGACAGAAATTCGCTCAGCTCCAGCGAAATCACCCACGGCTGATGGTTCGCCCGGTGAACGACCACGGGAATGGCATTTACCGCGTCGCGCTTTGCCTGATGCATCGCCTCGGAAAGCCGCAGGCGCTCGGTTCGCTTTACCTCGATGTGGAGCGGATGCCCGGCGATGGTCGCGGAGATATCCGGGTTGCCGCGCCCGCCCTTGCACCCTGCCAGCAGCCCTTGTTGATGACGCTCGGCGGGGATGCCGCCGGAGGTCAGCACCTCCAGCAGCTCCCGCTCTCCCGCGTCGCCTTTTCGTTTGCTGTTCGTCGCAATGCCACCTCATTTCGATTCTTTGCCGCCTAGAAGCGGTTTTTCGCGCTCGGTTGATGGGAATATCTATCAAGTATTCGGACACGCCAGAATGGCGTTAAAACCGTTTTCCTCGCAGATGGCGCGGCAGGCTTCCAAATCGCCGCGGTTCAATGCCCGCTGGAATTCCAAGAAGACCTTCTGCTTGTCCGGCGACAAGGCGCGGTACTGGGTCAAGAGGCTGCGTTCATCATGGGTCAACGTCATTTTAATCACACTCCTTCGTCAATCAAATTCATTCCGTGCGCCGCTTCCATGGCGCAGCATTTTTTGTAATCCCCGGCTGCCAGCGCGTGGACGTACTCCAGCACTTCCTGCTTTTCTTCCTCGTTCAGCTCGGCAATCACGTTGCGAAAATCTTGTGCCGTCCAATTTGCTTCCATCTCGTTTTCGCTCCCTTCTTCGAAATGTTACAGATCCTTGAGGTGAGACCTCGGTATTCGCCTGTTCTTGAGAATCGTGCGGTAGAAGTTGACGGAAACGCAGCCTCGGCTGTTTGAGGCGGACGCCTCCCTGATCGCGCTCTCCACCTGTTCCCAATCGCAGCGCTTCACATCCTCCAGAATCGAATCATAGACAGCGAGTGTCTGCGGCAGGCCATACGTCCGTGACAGCTGTTCAGCATGTTGAAGATCACGGAGTTCGCGCTGAATATCCAGCTCAGATGCGTTATCGTGTTTTGAGCGCGCTCGTCGTTCCGCCTCATGGTTCAAATCGAAGCCGCCGCCGCAGAAATTACGTTCGGCTTCTACTCTGCTAGGTTCAGCTGGGTTATCGCTGAGTTCGGTTACGGTTGAGTTATACTTCTGCTGAGTTATAGTTTGTTTATCGTTAGATTTAGTTACTTGCCTTAAGTCGGCTTTGGTCAACTTAAGTTGGCTTAAGTCGTCTTTAGTTGACCGCTGTGACCGCCTTGCGCAAGTTTCTTTATAACCCCTGTCGTCACGGGCAATCCTTGCCGAAAACGCTTGACACATTGCCTGTCCCATCGGGCTAGCGACGCTCGAGAAATCCGGCGGCGGCTCATCATTTGCCAGCGCTATCGAATACCGCGTCAACGCAACGATAAGGGCTTTCACGTCCTCAGGCGGAAGCGCTTCCAGCATGGGCAAATTCTCGTGATAGAGCATCCACCCGGGGCGCGTCCTACGTTCGTATTTGCCCACGGTGCATCACCTCGTAAACGTGAAGTCATCACCGCTGACGGCCTGCCGCGTGTGCATCGCGTCGCGGATCGCTTGCTGGAGGACTTCTGGATCCCACCTGAGCGACTTGCGACGGCTGCCGCGCCCGACCTCCAGCGCGGGGTAGACCCCCTGCTTGAAGCCGTGGCGGAGCTCGTAAGCGGAAAGTCCGGTCAGTTCAGCGGCCTTCTTGGTGCAGATCAGCATGTTTTATCACCTCCCGACTGTTTGCAATCTCGTCGATAACAGAAACAATGCGCGTTTGGTCATCTTTTGACAACTCATGACGCAAAAGGCGACAAAATAGGCTTTCACTAATCCCCAGTGCTTCTGCAATCTCCCAGTGATAAACACCGAGATCGCGCGCTTTTTCCCGAATAAGCATATTTTTCTTGTGCATTTCCGCTCCTTTCTAGAATCTAAATTGATGTTACAGTTGGAATTGGGCGCACATTTTATTTCTCGACATCATTATAGACCATTATCCGCAAAAACGCAATATAAAAATTGCCGTTTCAAGAAATAAATCTGCAAACGACATAAATAGACGTATGTATAACGCGATGGAGAATATTATTTTGTTGTTGTTGCGGAAAAGAAAATATGGTACAATCAGAGACAGAAGCGAAGGGAGGAACTTGATTATGGAAATTTTCAGCGAACGACTTATAAAAGCGCGAAAAAAAAGACAGCTCACACAAAAAGCTGCCGCTGCTTTGATAGGAATTCAGGCTTCATCGCTTTCAGCGTATGAAGGTGGACGGAAAACTCCTTCAGTTGAAATAGCCATGCAGATCGCAAAAGCATATGATGTGTCTCTTGATTGGCTTGTTGGAAATGCTAACACTATCGAAAACACACCCGACAGCAAAGTGCTGTTCAAAGTTGAAACAAAAGGGGAGTTTATCCGCGTTTTATCATCGCTTTGCATGAGTCCGATCCAATGTCAAACTCAAACAAAGTATGGAGATAATGGTTTTAGCTCGCGTGCAGAAATCACTTTTTTTACAGACACTGATTGGCTTCCAAATTATGTTGATAAGTTTAATCAAATTGCCGAAGCTGTAAAAAATGCAGGACTTGACGAGGAAGTGTTGGATGCTTGGATTGGAAAACAGGTTGTTGAACTCAAAGACAAAAGTCTAACGGAAAACTATCAAACTGTTTCCGACGACGAATTACCGTTTTAACAGGAGGTGAACCCAATGTCCTCCCTCGAAAACCGCGGCAACGGCTCTTGGCGGCTGACGATCTCCGACGGGTACGCACCGGACGGCAAGAAGATTCGTTTCCAGCGGACGATTCACGTTGACCCGATGCACACGCCCGCCGTACAGCGCAGAGAAGCGGAGAAGCAGGCCGCCCTGCTGGAGGCAGACTTTCGGCGAAAGCTGCTGCTGACGGGCAACCGTGCGCCGCTGAGGCAGGTTTTCGCGGAGTTCGTCGAAGAGAAGCAGCGGGCGGGGCTGAAAGCCTCCAGCATCCGCTTTTACACCAACCTGTTTGAATCGCGTATCCTGCCCATGCTCGGCGATATGGCGGTTCAGGATATCGACCGCCGCACGGTCTCCCGCTTCTATGCCGCGCTTGCCAAAGCCCCGGCGCGTTCAAACCGTTCAGAAACGGGCAGGCTGTCCGGCACGGTTCAGCACCAGTATCACACCGCGCTGTCTGCCGTGATGGGCTATGCCGTCCGTGCGGGGTATATCGCGGTCAATCCCTGCTCACAGGTCGAGCCGCCGCGCAAGGACACGCCGGAAACGAAGTGGCTGAATCCGTCTGACGCGGCGCGGCTGCTGGATGTGCTGGACGGGCTTGAAGATATCCAGTGGAAATGCTTTTTCTATCTGTCCCTGTATACGGGCGCGCGCCCCGGAGAACTAATCGCGCTGAATTGGCAGGATATCGACATGGAGAAAAGCACGATCCACATTCGCGCTTCCGCCGAATACGTCAAGGGAGAGGGAACCGTTCGCACAGACCGCCCGAAAACGAAGTCAAGCGTCCGCGATATCCTTCTGCCGCCCGATGTGATGCAGATCGTCAACGACCATCGCCGCGCCCTGCTTGCCTATCGCCTGCCGTTCGGGAAGAATTGGGCGGAGCCGGACGCGGTATTCACCACGGACGACGGGCACCGGGTGAACATCTCCACGCCGACGCACGTCTTCAGAAAGCTGGTCAAGCGGTACGACCTGCCGCCGCTGACGCTCTACGGCTTGCGCCACACCGCCGCCAGCCTGATGATTGCCGAAGGCCTGCCCATCCGCGACGTTGCCGCCCGCCTCGGCCATTCGCAGACCAGCACCACCCTTGACATTTACGCCCACGCCCTGATTGACTCCAACAGCCGCGCCACCGACGCGATTTCCCGCGCGCTGGAGGAAGCCCGAAAAGCGTGATCCACCGCCGTCATTCGGCGGTTTTTCTATGCGAAAAAAGGGCGGTAGTCCCCAGAATAGTCCCCAAAGCTCCCTATAACCATTTCAAAAGCATAAAAAAAGAGCCTCGATTTCTTGAATGAAATCAAGGCTTTTTTCTTGGTGCACCCGGCAGGAGTCGAACCTGTGGCCTTCAGAGTCGGAGTCTGACGCTCTATCCAACTGAGCTACGAGTGCATGTGCAGAAGATATTATACCGCCGATGCGAAAAAATGTCAACCGTCGTGGGAAAATTACGCCGCGAACGCATTTGGGTCTTGATTTGGCGGAAAATGACGGTATAATAAAATCTGTATGAACCAATAAATCGGAGGATATCGTTTATGGAAAGAACGTATGCGGCTCAGGTGCGCGGCGCGGACGAAATCAAGGTCTGCGGCTTCGTGGAGAACATCCGCAACAAGAGCAAGATGGCCTTCATCGTGCTCAAGGATATTACCGGCAAGGTGCAGATCACCGTGGAAAAGGGCGAGGACGAGGCGCTGGATAACGCCGTCAACCAGATTACCCTGGATTCCGTGATTACCGTCATCGGCAAGGCCGTGGAGAGCGAGTACGTCAAGCTCGGCGGCGTTGAAATCTATCCCAAGCAGATCATCATCGAGTCTCTGGCTGCGCCGCTGCCGATCGACCGCGAGGCGCGCAAGGGGCATGAGCGCTCTTCCATCGACCAGCGCATCGACTATCGCTGGATCGACCTGCGCACCGACGCGAACCAACTGATGTTCAAGGCGCAGACCGTTATGATCAACGCCATGCGCGAATTCCTGCTGGCGCGCAGGTTCATGGAGATTCACACCCCGAAGCTCATCGGCGCGGCGAGCGAATCCGGCGCGGACGTGTTCGAGGTCAAGTATTTCGACCGCAAGGCGTATCTGGCGCAGAGCCCGCAGTTCTACAAGCAGATGGCGATGGCCTCCGGCTTTGAGCGCATCTTCGAGGTGGGGCCGGTGTTCCGCGCGGAGAAGTCCTTCACCAGCAAGCACACGACCGAATTCTCCGGCTTCGATCTGGAATTCAGCTACATCGAATCCTTCCGCGACGTGATGAAGATGGAGGAGGAGCTGCTGACCTATGCGCTCGCCAAGGTCAAGGAGGCCTACGGCGAGGACATCGAGCGCGTGTTCGGCGTGCCGGTGATCGTGCCGACCACGCCGTTCCCGGTCATCAAGCTGGCCGACCTGTACGCCGAGCTGGAAAAGGAATTCGGCTACAAGTGCCCGGACGGCGAGGAAGGCGACCTGACCACTGAGGCGGAGCACCTCTCCTACGAGTGGGTCAAGAAGAAGTATGGCCATGAGTTCCTGTTCATCACGGATTATTCCGCCGAGAAGCGCGCGTTCTATCATATGCGCGACGAGAACGGCGTGCCGCAGGGCTACGACCTGATCTGGCGCGGCGTGGAAATCACCACCGGCGCGCAGCGCGAGCATCGCTATGACGTGCTGCAGGCGCAGGCGCGCGAGAAGGGGCTCGACGAGGACGTGAAATTCTACCTCGAGTTCTTCAAATACGGCTGCCCGCCGCACGGCGGCTTCGGTCTGGGCATCGACCGCCTGACCATGCTGCTGCTCGGCCTGACGATCAAGGAAGCGATGTTCATCTTCCGCGGTCCGAACCGCCTGACGCCGTAAGGCGCGCCCGCATCGGGGAAAAGACATAACAGACAAGGCGACGCAGACTGCGTCGCCTTTTTTTCTTGCTTTCTCAGCCCTTTTCTCGTATACTGATAAACGGAGAATTGTAACCTAAACTCAAATGGAAAGTGTGTGAAACGCATGAAAACGACCGTCAGGGACGGCCTGACGCTGATGCGTCCATGGCATGCCTGCAAAAATCTGTTGATTTTTCTGCCGCTCTTTTTTCACGGCGGCATTTTTTCAGCGCCCGAAAAGATGGCGGCGGCGGCGATTGGCTTTGCGGCCTTTTCGCTGAGCGCGAGCGCGATTTACGCGCTCAACGACTGTCGGGATGCGCCGCAGGACAGGCAGCACCCGCGCAAAAAGAACCGCCCGGTCGCGGCGGGGCGGATTTCCGAAAGGGCGGCGCTGACGATGGCGTTGGCGCTGGCGGCGCTCTCGGCGGGGTTATTGCTGGCCGGGCGCGGGATGATCGCGCAGTTCGGGGCGGCGGCGGCCACGCTGGCGGCGTATCTGCTGATGAACGTGTGCTACACGGTCTTCGGGCTGAAGCACGTGCCGATTCTGGACGTCTCCATCGTCGCGCTGGGCTTTGTGATGCGGATTCTGTTCGGCTCGTTTCTGACGGGCATACCGGTTTCGAGCTGGCTGCTGCTGACGGTGATGGTGGCCTCGTATTACATGTCCTTCGGCAAGCGCCGCAACGAGCTGCGCGCGCTGGGGCAGAACAGCGTGCGCCGCGTGCTCTCGCTCTATACGCCGGAGTTTCTGACGCAGAGCACCAACATGTTCCTGACGCTGACGATCGTGTTTTACGCGCTCTGGAGCGTGGACGTACAGACGGAGCTGCGCTACGCGCAGGGGCGCGCGGTGTGGAGCCTGCCGCTGGTGATCTTGATTCTGCTGTTTTATCATTACGATATCGACACCCGGCCGGACGGCGACCCGGTGGAGATCATCCTGCATGACTGGCGGCTGGTGGTGCTGGCCTGCGTCTATGTGGCAATGATGCTGCTGCTCATGTGATACTAATTCTTGTTAAAATGGTTTAATCCGCGCACCATCTTTTTCGCTCTGACTTTGCCTCGTTCCGTTCAACGTACCTCCAGTACGCCTCACTTCACTTGGCTTCGTCAGAACAAAAAATCTGATGCGCTCTGTTAAGCA
>ERZ857480.30432-NODE-46995-length-65684-cov-17.2286_pt1 | contig 65684 bp, 62 predicted proteins | sample MGYA00519767_ERZ857480 | MGnify/ENA primary metagenome ERZ857480 (study PRJEB31778, sample SAMEA3449210) | human gut metagenome | biome: human gut; feature: human-associated habitat; material: faeces | place: United Kingdom | collected 2010/2012 ...
ATGACGGAGGCGGTGATCGAGGAGGCGGCGGAAACGCTCGGCCTTGCCGACGCGGATGACATCGGATCGAAGGAGAAGCGACTCGGCGACTCGCGCGTAGCAGCGCTCAAGGACATGGCAAAAGAGACGCTTGCGGATCGCTTCCGAAAAGACGGCGAACTCAGCGACACCGCCGAGCGCGTCCGGCAGAAGCGGGGAAGCGAAGCAGCGGATGTTTCTGCCGATACGTTCATAGGGGAAACAGAAGCCCCTTCGGCAGAAATGAGAACACTTTACAAGGATTACATTGAAAGAAATTCGCTTACATACAAGGGGAAAAACTCCGGAATAACATTGGAAAGTTCGTCAAAGAGTGGTACAATACCTTCTATAGAAAATACATTAACGCATAGAAGAATTTCGGCTGATGGCAGGGAGATTATCAATAAGGCCGTATACCACAAATTGACAAACCCTGTCAAACGCAGAGGCGGAAATATAATAACTGCAACGGTTGAAAACGGCTGGATGCGGTATTTGGATGAACGCGGGGCGACTGCGGTTACATTTGGCGATTCAATAATATTTCGACCAGATGCCACTACGACGGAGGTTTTGGAAGAGGTTTATCATTTTGAACAAAATCGTGCTGGACTAAATAGTCAGTACCCAGCGATTCAGCGTATGATTTTGAACGAAATAGATGCGCAAATATATTTGTTAAGCGTTGCAGACAGATACAAAATCCCGCTATCTGAGGTAGAAGAAATAAGAGGAATCCTTGAATCGTATGAAATGCAAATGGAGAAGTTAAAAAAGGCTGGTGAATGGGATGATTAAAGTCAACAAACAAATAAAAACTGGGAACTCTACAATTCTGCTGCTTGATTCGGAAATTCCACACATACGGTTTTCCAAATTACTAATTGACGGAGAAGAATACAAGCCGGAGATTGTGTACGATTTAAAGAATAGCATTGGAGTGCTTGCAATTGGAGATTTTGAGGGTAAAGAAATAAGATTTATTCCTTGAATCAAGCTGTATTTACACTGTAAGTGCTATGAGAAAAAAACTGAATAAGCGCAGTGCCGCCGGGGGGAGCCCCGGCGGCGTTTTTGCGTGCAAATAGGGGCGGCAAAACCGGCTGACGGAAGCGCTGGCCGGGATGGATACCGCCGACGCCGCGAGACTGACGGAAGCCGTGACCGGCGCCGTAGCCGACGCGGTGAAGCGGGGCGAGAGCTACAGCAGCCTGGAAGAATATCTGACCGATGAGAGCGTCGAGCGCATGACGGAGGCGGTGATCGAGGAGACGGCGAAAACCCAGACAGGCCGGAGAAATCCGAAACCTCTGGAAATCCGGACGAAAGCTGGTATACTGGAGACGAAGAGAAAACCGTTCCCCCGCGGGGACCGCTGCCGCCGAACACGACCTATCTGGCGGGCGACCGATTTGGCGGTTCCGGACAGTTGGACAATCTGGTGTCGCAGCACTGGCTCGTGAACTTGAGCTCTTATAAGTTGCTTGAGAACGAATGGTACAGGGCGATACGTGATGGGAAGACGGTGGGCGTAAGTGTCTGTGTTGAGTACGCGGGAGACGATTTGCGACCAAGCGCCTTTAGCATAGAGTACACAATCGACGGAGAAGAGCACAGCAAACACATCACAAATGATATTTTAGGAGGACTGGGGTTATGACCTACGGTGAGCTACATAAATACTTGAAGGCATATAACAAAAAAGCTGCGGCGGAGGGGCGGCCGTTTGAGGATCTGTTTTCCGAGTACCAGAGTGAAATGATCCGACAGAGCATTGCCTATGCGGAAAACCGTGCGGAAAAAATATATGTTTATTCTGATTTTGAATGCGGCGCAATTATGGCGAGACCAGCCTTCATCATTGAAGGAAAGTTTTATCCGGACTATGAATGGGATAAGGCCATACGTGAGGGGAAAGAATCATCTTCAATTTCCAGAGAGGAAAAAAGGGATATAAGAAGGACGATTCTGTGTTATGCGGTTGCTGTCCGTGAGTTGTGTCTCGAGTACAAGAGGGCAGTGCCGACGGTGATCAAGCTCATTTACGACGCAAAGACCCGCCAAGTGAGAGCGCAGTACGGCTATGAGCGCCTGACTCCTCTGAACGAATATGCCGACGAAGCCCGCTGCCGCATGTGGTTTGACGAAATACGGGCAAAGAATATGTAAAACCAAATCACCGCGCCGCGCCGCCGGAGGAATTCCTCCGGCGGCGTTTTTGTGTTCGGCATTATCACGGAACGTGTTCAGATTGGGCGCGGGAATTGGCAAATGAGCAATTTGCGCCGGAGAAAGACCATGAATATTCAATGGATACACGATTCGTGAAAAACGACGGAAAAGTTGTCGTTCACGAACCGTGTTTTTATGCTAGCATTAAATCACCGTAAGGGAATACGCGGGCCGGGGCGAACACCGGCGGAAAGGAGTCTGAGATGGACGAAAACGAAAGATCGGAAGAGATCGGGGAGGTCGTGCCTCCCGCGGAGGACGGCTCGGCGGAGCAGAGGGACAGCGCTCCCACGCCGCAGAGCCACGAGGACAATCGCCGATTCCAGGCGGCGAGACTGGGGGGCGAACGCGCCGGATACGAGCGGGCGATGCGTGAGCTGGCCGGGCGCGAGAGCGAGCGGCGCTCGCGCGAGGAAGAGCAGATGCGCTTTATCGCCGAGGACGCGCGCGAGTTTGCCCGCCGGTATCCGGAGGCGGATCTCGCGGGGCTGGACGCTTCGGAGAGCTTTCGCCGTTTCTGCGGCAGCCGCTACGGCAGAGAGCCGCTGAGCGATCTGTACGCGGATTATCTGGAGGTCGCCGGCGGCGCGCTGCGGGCCGCGCAGGCGAGAAGGGAAAGCCGGGCTGCACGGTCTACGGGCAGCGGCGGCAGCGGGGCCTATGAGGCGCTCAACGCCCGGCAGCAGTCGGAGCTGGACGCGTGGAACCGCGCGTTTCCGCAGATGAAAATGTCGGCTCGCGAGTATCTGAGCCGAAACAAATGAACGGGAAAGGAGACAAAACATGAGACCCATCCAGAATGCGGGCGGCGAAGAGACGATCCGTGCGCGCAGCTACCCGGTGGCAAAAGCCACGGCGATCACCGCCGGACAGGTGGTGCAGCTTTCCGGAGGCAAAGTCGTTCCGGCGGCTGCCGCGCAGACCGCTGCCATTCTCGGCATCGCCGGAGAGGACCACAGCGGCACGGCAGACATCCTCAATCCGCGCGCGGACGGGGACGAGATCCTCGTCTGCGATAATCCGGGACTGATCTTTGAATGTCCCGTGCCGACGATCAGGGCCGCGAGCGGCAGCGCCGCGACGCTCGTTCCGGCAAGCGGGGATATTGCTGCCGGCGCGGCGGACGACGCCTACAACGCCGCGGTGCTCGTACTCAAAAGCAAGGCCGCGGGCAGCAGCAACACCGATAAGCCCGGCACGCGCCGCGCCGTGACGGACTATGCGAAGAGCGGCACGGTGCTCACGCTTGAGACCGGCGGCACACCCGCCGCCGGGGACGAGTATGAGCTCTATCCCGCGCTCGGCAGCGCCGTGTGCGCGCTCAACGCCATGGCTACGGCGCTCGTTGTGAGCGCGACGGGCGCCATGGCGGTGCGCTGCATCGGCCACGATTACGAGCGTCACACGATCCGCTGCATCGCCGCGGCGCATATGCTCGCGGCAAAATCTTAAAAACAAAAACAGAAAAGGAGAAAATGAATCAATGAGCAGCACTTTCAAAAACTGGACCAGCGACAACTATGCGTTCGTGGGCAAGGCGTTCGACTTTGCTTACGCCGACCGCCTCAACAAGCTCTCGCCCGTCGTGGGCGAGGTGAACGCCAAGAGCATCGATTACGAGCTGACCGGCTCCGGCGGCTACGGCGAAGCGCCCCGCTACGACGGCGAGAATCTCAACGAGGGCAGTCTCAAGCGCGGCTTTAAGACCGTGATCACGCCGGTCGAGTACACGCTCTCCATCCCCGTCGGCTACAAGGAGGCCAAGGTGGACAAGATGGGCGAGACCAAGAAGGTCGGCACGAAGCTCGGCGACAGCATGGCGCTCACCGTGTATCTGCACGTTCTGCGCATGTTCGCCAACGCCTGGAACACCGACGGAAAGCACAACGGCGGCGACGGCGTGAGCTGGGCCAACGCCGCGCACCCCATCGCCTCGCGCGGCTCCTCGGGCCGAACGTTTGTGGCCGATACCGACGCCGGTACATACTCGAACATCTCCACGGACGCCTTCTCCGTTTCCGCCATCACGGCGGCGCAGGCTCGTGCCAACCGTTTTCTCACGCCCGACGGTATGCCGTTCCTGTGTGACTTTGACACGGTGCTCATTGCGCCGGAGCTCGAAGAGAAGGCGAAGAAGATGTTCGGCGAGAACGCCCGTCTGATGCCTGCCGCCGATCCCGAGAGCGCCTACAACGCCGCAAACCCCGTGTACGGCATGCGCTACATCGTCATGGGCGGCGGCGCGGACGGCTTTACGAGCAAGCAGTGGGCGGTGTGCGACCGCCGACTGATGAAGGAGCTTGTGAACATCGTCTATAACACGCGCCCGACGGTGATGCAGTCGCCGCAGGACAACCCGCTGAAGGACCTTTACACCGCGTATGCCGATTTCGGCGTGGGCTGGGGCGACGCAAGACAGATCATTTTTGGAAATCCTTCCTGATTGCGGGGAACAGACGGGGCAAACCCCTCAGGCAGCGGCGCTGCCGCTGCCAGCCCCGCCCCCTCTCTGTCGCCTGCGGCGACATCTCTCCCCGCTGGGGAGAGTCTGCCCCTGTTAGGGGAGCCAAGACAGTATTCCGCATAAGCTGCTTGCCTCCTCTGATAGGGGAGGCGGCAAAACCCAAAGGCTTTGACGGAGGGGTTTTCTTACGCGGAGAAAGACAATCCCTCAGTCAGCCTGTCGGCTGACAGCTCCCTTTACACAAGGGAGCCTTTGTAGGGGCGGGGCTCTGCTCCGCCCATTGTGAAAAAAGAAAGGAGAACAACATGAACGAAAAAACGAAAGACATTCTGATCCGCGCCGGAAAGACGTTCTGGCAGGCGGCTCTCGCGTACCTGCTGGCGGACGCCGCGGTGCTGCAGGAGGCGCTGACCGACTGGAGCACGGGAAAGCAGCTCCTGCTCTCGCTTGCCGTCGGCGCCGCGGCCGCGGGATTCAGCGCCGTATACAACGGCATTGTCCGCCCGCGGCTCGGAGGGGAGTGACGCTCTATGGAGCCTAACTGCCAGAATCAACCCTGCCATGAGCTTACGGAGCTGCAGAAGCGCTTCACCCGCTTTCAGGACGACACGGTGAAGCGCCTTGCCGCCGGGGATGTTTCGATGGCGACGATCAACACCAAGCTCAACTGGCTCATCGGCATCCTCTCCGGCATCGGCGCGGCGGTGCTCGCCGCCGTGCTGCGCATTCTGTATAACTGAAAGGAGACATCATGAAAAAGATCGATTCCGTCTGTACGCTCACGCTCGGCACGAGCGCGCAGACCGTCCGCGTGAGCGGACTTGCCTGCATGGTGCAGAACAACAGCGAATCCGCCAGCGTGTACATGAAGGAGCGCCGCGCCGACGGCGAGGACGTCACCGCCGATAACGGCTGGCGTCTCGCGCCCGGCGAGCGCACCCCGGTACCGTTCACGGCGCTCGATCTCTCGCTCGTCGCTTCCGCCGCCGGGACGGACGTGCGCGTGCTGCTGCTCGACGAGCTTTGAGAGAGGGGCGGCGCGCCATGACGCTGGGAGAAGCGAAAAACAAGGTTTATATGCTCCTCGACGAGCACAGCGCGGGCGGCGAGGTGGAGCACGACGAGGACATCGAAAAGAAAATGACCGCCTTTTTCGACACCGCGCAGAAAACGCTTGCGCAGATCCGGCGCATCGTGCGCGAATACGCGCTGCCGCTTGCCATGGGCAAGACCGCGTACGAAATGCCGCCGGACTTTTCGGCGCTGTACCGCGTCTGGGCGGACGGACGCATCACGAGAGCGCTCCGCTGGCGCGCCGGAAAGCTCCTTGTGCCGGAGGGGTACGCCGCGGAGATCGTTGTGGAGTATTTCGCCGTGCCGAATACGATCCCGCAGGACGCGCCCGACAGCTGCGAGTTCGAGATCGACGCGGAGGCGTGCGAGTGCATGCCGTATTATGTGGCGGCGCAGCAGCTGCTGCCGGATCTCGTGCTGGACTACGGCGCGATGCTGCAGATGTACGACCGCGCGGCGGCGCAGCTTGCCGCCGCGCTTCCGGGCGGGAACCGGCGCGTCGCGCAGAGCCTTTTCCGGAGGTGAGACCATGGGGAAGAAACGCGGCGCGGGGATCACCCGCACACGGTACGCCGCCTTTCGCGGCGCGGATTTTTCGACCGACCCGTCGCTTGTGGAGAGCTGCCGCAGCCCGCTTTGCACGAACATCGTGGCGGACGGCGGCGGTATGCCGCAGAAACGGCTCGGCTACCGGACGGTACAGAGCCTGGGAGACACCATGTACGGGCTCTTCGGCGCGGAGTTCGGCGGTACGGTGACGCGCCTTGCCCACGCCGGAACGAAGCTCTATGCCTGGGCGGACGACGGAACGCCCGCGGTGCTTCTCTCCGGTCTGCCCCGCCGCAAGAGCCGGGCGGTTTTTCTCGCCGGAAAGCTCTGGATCGTCACCGGCGGCGGGTTTTACTCTTATGATGGGACGGAGGCAAAGCGCGTATCCGCTTCGGGGGCGTATGTCCCCACGACGACGATCACGCGCAGCCCCTCCGGCGGCGGGGTTTCCTATGAGGCGGTCAACCTGCTCACGCAGTACCGGAAGAACGCTTTTCAGACCGACGGAAAGAGCGTGAAATTCACGCTCGACGGCGAGATCGACGTATCCGGTGCGGTGCGCGCGTGGGTCTGGGGCGAGGAGCTCACGGACTTCACACTCGACCGCGCGGCGGGCACGATCACGCTTCCCTCTGCCCCCGCCGCGCCGGACGCTGGCGCGTCCGACGGGCTCGTCGTGCAGTTTCCGCACACGGTGGAGGGCTATGCTGACCGCATTGACAAGTGTACGATCATCACGACCTACGGTGTCGGCTCGAACGACCGCGTGGTGCTCTCCGGTAATCCGGACTGCCCGAATCTCGACTGGACGAGCGGGCTGTACGATCCGACGTATATGCCCGATCTCGGCTATGCCGCCGTCGGCAGCGAGGCCACGCCAATTTGCGGCTACTGCCGCATCGGAAGCTCGCTCGGCATCGTCAAGGCGGACGACGGGGGCGACAGCACCGTGTTCCTCCGCTCCGCCGCGCTCTCCGAGGACGGGGAGGCCGTGTTCACGCTGCAGCAGACGATCGCGGGCGTGGGGGCCGTCGCGCCGGGGAGCTTCGCTTCGCTCTTCGACGATCCGCTCTTTCTCTCACGCGCCGGCGTCGCGGCGATCACGAGCAGCAGTCTGACCGGGGAGAAGATCGTCCAGAACCGAAGTCTGTATCTCAACGCGCAGCTCACGAATGAGCCGTCTCTGCCGGAGGCGGAGGCGGCGGTGTGGCAGGGCATGTACCTGCTCGCAGTGCCGGAGGGGCATGTTTATATCCTCAACGGCCGCCAGACCAAGACGTTCCGCAGCTCGGCGCTCGGCGATTTCGTGTACGAGGGGTTTTACTGGGAGGACGTTCCGGCGCTGTGCTGGTATGTGCAGCGCTCCGGTACGGACGAGGCACTGTACTTCGGCACGGCGGACGGGCGGATCTGCAAGCTCAACACGGACATCGAGGACATGAGCCGCTACAGCGACGACGGCGCGGCCATCTCCGCCGTGTGGGCGACGAAGTACGACGACGACGGTACGCCCGCCGTGCTCAAGACGCTTTTAAAGCGCGGCTGCTGCGTGACCATCAAGCCGTATGCGCGCTCGAGCGCCGAGGTGTACATCCGCGCCGACCGCACCGGCGGGCACGAAAAGAAGGTAGCCGGAAAGCCGATGGACATTCTGGACTTTTCCGACATCGACTTTGAGCGCATCACGTTCAACACGGACGAGAGTCCGCAGGAGATCTTTCTCAACCGCAAGGTGAAGAACTACAAGAGATTGCAGATCATCGTCCGGAACCGGGAGCCGAACGAGGGCTTCGGCATATTCCAGATCACAAAGCATTATGTGACGGGCAATTACGCGAAGAGGTGAAGACATGAGCATACAGGAACAGAAGATCACGGACGCCGCCATCGCCGCGAACGGCGTGCAGAGCCGGCCCGACAAGCTGACCGGCACGGCGGCGCAGAACAAGAAGGTTTTCGACGCGCTCGTGACGGCGGTGGTGCGGGAAAAATTCAACGCCCTGATCGACGAGCTGACCGGCACGACTGCCGCGGCGCAGCTCGGCATCACGACGATCCCCGGTTTTTCGGCGGGGAACATACAGACGGCGCTTGAGCAGATCGTACAGGCGATGCAGGACGTGACGCAGGGCAGTGTTGCGGACGGGAGCATCACACTATTAAAGCTCGCCGCGGAGGTGACGGCCGTCGCTCTCGGCGGCGCGGCGGCGAGCCATACGCACGGCGCGGGAGATATAAACTCCGGCGTTCTGGACGCGGCGCGCCTCCCGGTGCTGGACGGCACGAAGCTCGGCGCGGGAAGCGTCGGCACGGCGCAGCTCGGCGCGGCGGTGGTGACATCGGATAAGCTCGCGGCGCTCTCGGTGCTCGCAACGCACATCGCGCAGGGCGCGGTGACGGCGCAGAAGATCGCGCCGGGCGCGGTGACGGCGGAGAAGATCGCCGCGGGTGCTATCATCACGGCGCTGCTCGCGCCGAACGCCGTGACAGCCGAGAAGCTCGCGAACGACATTCCATATACCAAATTCGGCCTTGCCGCCGATCAGGTGCGGCACATTTACGCCGGGACGACGGAGCCGGGCGCCGATCTCGGCAGCGACGGGGATATCTATCTCATGTATTCGGAGTGAGGTGAACGGAATGGGAACGTTCAGCACGGCAGAGCCAACGAATGTAGTAGGATGGAGCGAGGAAGTATCCGGCGAAATTGTTAGCATGTACAACCAGGGGAAGTACGGCTATGCCTACTATTCCAAATGCGCTGTTACGCGGCTTTCCGACAACTCTATCTGTGTGCGGATAAAGATGTACTCCAACGCAATCATGGGATGGGGAGCGGCAAACAAAGCGGCGTACATCCCATGGGGCAGCAACGGCACGGAAAACGAGTTCGGCCCGAGCGAAGCGTACAATTACGGCAGCGGCTATTATCTTGCCGCTACTTATTACTACACGCTTCCGTCAACGTATACCGGCGCGACGGTGACTGCCGGAATGACCAGCGGGCACAGACCGACTACGGCAAACAGCCCGGTCACTCTTGCCGTACCGGAGCCGGTCGGCGATGTGCTGTACTTCAAGACCGGCGGGACGTGGAAGCAGGCAGCGCTGTACCGCAAGGGCGGCGCATGGAAAAATGCGCTGGCAAAATTCAAAGCAGGAGGTATATGGAAATGAACGGTATCGACATTTCCCAGTGGCAGGGCGACATGGACCTGACGCCCTATAAAGACGGCTTTGTCATCATCCGCGGCGGGTTCTGGACGAGTGCAGACCCGTGGGCGGAGCGGAACATCGCAAAGTGCGAGAAGCTCGGCATTACGTGGGGACTTTACTGGTATTCTTACGCGCTCAGCGAGGCGCAGGCACGGCAGGAGGCGGAGGCTTGTCTCAAATTTCTTGCCGGACGGAAGCCCCGTCTCGGCGTGTGGTTCGACATGGAGGATGCCGACGGGTACAAGGCAAAGAACGGCTTCCCGGAGAATGAGACGGTCAACGCCATGTGCAAGGTGTTCTGCGCGGCTATGGAAGAGGCCGGGAACAAAACCGGCGTGTACGCCAGCTTGAGCTGGTTTGATACGCACATCGGCGAGACAGGGTACGACCGCTGGATCGCCGCGTGGGGCGTGAACGACGGCGTGCATTATCCCGACCTTTCCGGGAAGTGCGTCATGCAGCAGTACCGGGGCAGCCCGCTGGATCTGGATATTTTGTATGTGCCGCTTTCGTATTTTGACGATGGCGCGGCGGGCGGAGCAGAGCCCCATCCCAGCGAAAAGGACGGGGAATGCGTAAGTGTCTCGGCGATGGCGCAGGAGGTGCTCGACGGAAAGTGGGGCAACGGCGAGGAGCGAAAGCAGAAGCTCGGCGCGTGGTTTTACGATCTCGTGCAGGGCGAAGTGAACCGGATGCTGGGGGTGTGAAATGAAATTACGAAAGAAACAGCCGCAGCCGGAGGTCATTTCCGGCTACGATTATTCCGACCGCGCGGCGCGCGAGCGAACGGCGGACGCGCTCTTCCGGCGCGCCAAAAACGCCCGCACCGCCGTGGAGATCGAGTGGGAAAAGTACAACGATTACTACAACGGCATCCACGATGTGACGCGCAATCTCACCGAGTTCTGCCGTGAGAACGACATCCCGTGGCTCCCGGCGAGCATTCCCGATCCGTATATCCTCGTCGAGAGCCAGATCGAACCGACCGTGCCGCAGCCGGAATTTCGCGGGCGCGACGACGATCTTGACAGCGCCATGGCCAAGCGGCGCGAATTTGCCGTGCGGTACATCGCCGAGAACAACCGCCTTTCCGACATGAACACGCGCAACGAGCGCCGCCTTCTGAAGCTCGGCGACGCCTTCTGGAAGGCGTACTGGGACGAGGACATGCGCTGCGGCGAGGCGCAGGGCGATATCCGCGTGAGCGATATCCCCGTGGAGGCGGTGTTTCCCGACCCCGCGGTGCGCGGCGGCAGCGTGCAGGACGGACAGTATCTCGACTACGTTTACCGCATCCACAAGGTGCGCTTCGCGCAGGTATTCCGCGCCAATCTGGAAGCGCTCGGCATCACGGCGGAGGAAGCGCTCGGCGAGGATTATGTGCCCCGCGACGAGATCTTCGACATGACGAGTGCGCTGAGCGACACGGACGACACCGTACAGGTGCTCGAGCACTGGTTCCGCCAGCCGGTCGAAACGAGCGTGGACGGCGAGACGATCCCCGCCGGGGCGGTGGCGTGCTCCGTGCAGGCGGGCGGGCATGAGCTGCGGTATATCCCGAACTACTGGCGGCGCACGGGCGCGCAGAACACGCTCTTTCCGTTCGTGCACTACTGGCGCATTCAGGACGAGAACCGCTTCTGGAACAAGAGCGAGCTCTCCGCGGTGCTTGATCTTGTAGACGCCGCGGACCGCAAGCTCGCCTCGGCGCTTTTGAACGACAGCTTTCTCTCCAACGACATCCTGCTCGTGGAGGACGGCGCCCTGGCCGACGGCGAGGAGCTTACGAACGAGCCGGGCGCCATCGTGCATCTCAAGCAGGGACGCATGGGCGGCGTGCAGCGCCTCGGCGGACTGCAGAGCGTCGGCAAGGCGGCGATGGATATCACCTGGTTCAAGGAGCAGATCGAGCGCGCCAGCCGCAGCTACGACACCGGCACCGGCAAGGAGACGGCGCGCGTCACGACCGCCTCGGGCCTCTCGATGCTCCGCGCCGACGGGCGCGAGCAGGCGGACATCAAGCGCGCCGACCGAAACGCCGGGTTTGAACGGCTCTATGAGCTGCTGGACTGGCTCTGCCTGGAATTTTTCGACGACGACCGGATGCTGTATCTCGGCGCGCCGGAGGGGATGAGAGCGCCGGGACAGCGCATGATCTACAACAGCGCCGACTTTGCCCGCACGCTGCCGGAAATCCGCTCTCTCACCGGCGAGGTGGTGCGCCCGTCCCGGGAATTTTTCCCGCGGGTGGATATCACGGTGCAGGCCGCCGACGGCGCGCGGCGTGACCGGCAGACGACGCTGCAGGCGCTCGACAGTCTGACACGGGCGAACGTCACGGCGGAAAACTGGCGCATCTTCGCCGCCGAGCTCGAAATTCTCGACATTCCCGACCGGCAGGAGATCGTCGGGGAGTGGGAGCGGAGGTTCGCGCCGACGGGGGAGACGGTTCCCACCGTCGACGGCTATGCCGCATACGTCTCCCGTGAAGAAGGCGGCGCTGAAGGAGGCGAGCCGGTATGAAATGTCCGTGCTGCGGCATTGAAATGCTGCGCAAAACGGCGGCGCAATGGGTGTGCCGCAATCCGAAATGCATCAAATACGATAAGGAGAAGAAAAAATGAAGGCAGTACGACTTGAGAATCTTGGAACAAAGACCCCGCCCGGCAAGAGCGCGGAGGAATGGCGCAGAAAGAAGAAAAACCTGACGAATGCGGGCTGGAGCAACGCCCCGGCGGAAAGCGGGGAGTCCGGCGGAAAGGACACGGGAGCGGCCGGAACGCCGCCCGAACGCCGCCCGACGTACAGCGAAACCATGCAGGGCTACTATGGCGACCGGTACGCCGACGCGCTTGCCGAAAACAAAACCGCCGCCGATGCCGCCGCAGAGACGGCCGAGCGGGACGCGCAGGACGCGCTCGAGCGCATCCGCGGCGGATATAAGAGCACCGACCGTCAGCTTTACCGCGAGTATATGGAGAGCAAGCGCACGCTGCCGCAGCGTCTCGCCGCACAGGGCATCACCGGCGGCCTGACGGAATCCTCGCAGGTGCGCCTTGCCAATTCCTACGGCGAGGAGCTCGCCGAAAACGAGAGAGCGCGTCTTGCCGAGGAAGCGAAGACATATTCTGCGCGCGACGCCCGGCTCGCCGCGGCGAGAGCCGAGCAGAGCCGCGCTGACGCCGAGGCGAAAAGGACGCACGGAGAGAGTCTTGCCAAGCTCTGGCAGGAGGCGGAAAAGCACCGGCGCGAGGACGCCGCCAAGACTGCCGCGCTGCTCGCCGCGGCGGGCGATTACTCCGGCTATGTCGGCATGGGGCTCACGCAGGAGCAGGCGGACTATCTCGCGGAGATCTGGATGGGGCGGAACGGCGCTCTTGCGTCGCTGCGCCGCGCGCGGAACGCCGGAAATGCCGGAAACTCCGGCTCCGGCTCAAGTCTCGCCGACACGCTTTCCGAGTCGCTTCTCATCAAAGCCGAGCGCGGCGCGGACGCCGCCGTGGAGTATATCGCCGCGCAGCTCGCCTCCGGCACCATCCGGAGCGACGAGGCGGAGGAGATCTGGAAGCTGCTCCGCGCTTCGGGGGAGAGTGATATTTAATTTTCAAATTAATCCTTGACAGAAGAGAATGATTGCGCTAATATCATAATGGCGGGGAAGTTGGGCTTTCAATAAAAAAGCCGTCTCTCCGACCTCCGGCTGCCCAGCACAGCAGCCCGGAAGGTCCCATACTTTTCTCCTCGGAGGATCGACCCCAACAGGGCGGGGACGATCCTCCTTTCTATTGTCCAACGGGAGATCTGCTTGGCAGGTCTGGGGCCGAAAGGTGTTTTTGCCGACGTACACGCCGCCGGAGAAAATGGTTAAAACTTTATTTGCGCCTGCGGGCGCAAACGCTGGCGAGGCATTCTGACAGCTCGTTTTTATTGAAAAACAATGGAAAAATGAGAAAAATCTCTTTTCATATAGAATGCACTGTGATACAATACTTCGCTGGTTTTGAATCGGATTTACATTTGGAGATGGATATTATGGAATTACGCAATATCGCAATCATTGCCCACGTTGACCACGGCAAGACGACGCTCGTGGACGAAATGCTCAAGCAGTCGGGCGTGTACCGCGAAAATCAGGAGGTCGTCGACCGCGTGATGGACTCCGGCGATCTCGAGCGCGAGCGCGGCATCACCATTCTCGCGAAGAATACCGCCGTCACATACAAGGGCGTCAAGATCAACATCGTCGATACGCCGGGCCACGCCGACTTCGGCGGCGAGGTCGAGCGCGTGCTCAAAATGGTCAACGGCGTTATCCTGCTCGTGGACGCCGCCGAAGGCCCCATGCCGCAGACGCGCTTCGTGCTGGGCCGCGCGCTGGAGCTCGGCCACCGCGTGATCGTTGTCGTCAACAAGATCGACCGCCCCGACCAGCGCATCCACGAGGTCGTGGACGAGGTGCTGGAGCTGCTGATGGATCTCAACGCCACAGACGAGCAGCTTGACTCCCCGATGCTGTTCTGCTCCGGCCGCCAGGGAACGGCGTCCTATTCGCCGGACGTGCCGAGCACCGATCTTCAGCCGCTGTTTGACACGATCCTCGAGTATATCCCCGAACCGGCGCAGGACACCGCCGCGCCGTTCCAGATGCTCGTTTCCTCGCTCGACTATAACGAGTTCGTCGGCCGCATCGCCGTCGGGCGCATTGAGCGCGGCACGATCCGCCAGAACGAGGAGATCGCCGTGTGCAACTACCATTCGCCGGACGCCGCGCCGCGCAAGGCGAAGGCCGTTTCGCTCTACGAGTTCAGCGGCCTTGCCAAGGTCCCCGTGACGGAGGCCACCGCGGGCAACATCATCGCCATGAGCGGCATCGGCGACGTTACCATCGGCGACACGATCTGCGCCGCCGGCGTGGTCGAGCCGCTGCCGTTCGTGAAGATCTCCGCGCCGACGATGGAAATGACGTTCTCCGTCAACAACTCTCCCTTCGCCGGACGCGAGGGCAAGTTTGTCACCAGCCGCCAGATCCGCGACCGCCTTTACCGCGAAACGCTCAAGGACGTTTCCCTGCGCGTCACGGACGTCGAGGGCAGCACCGACAGCTTCAACGTTGCCGGACGCGGCGAAATGTCGCTCTCGATCCTCATCGAGACGATGCGCCGCGAAGGGTATGAGTTCCAGGTCTCGCCCCCGCGCGTGCTCATGCAGCGCGACGAGAAGGGCAATCTCATGGAGCCGATGGAAGAGCTCGTGGCGGACGTGCCGCAGGAGTATGTCGGCTCGGTCATCGAAAAGCTCGGCACGCGCAAGGCCGAGCTCAAGGAAATGACCCCTGTGGGCGCGCGTATGCGTCTCATCTTCCTTGTGCCGAGCCGCGGCCTCTTCGGCTATCGGAACGAATTCCTCACCGACACCCACGGCGAGGGCATCATGGCCTCCGTGTTCGACAGCTACGCCCCCTATAAGGGCGAGGTCACGCGCCGCTCGACCGGCTCTCTCATCGCGTGGGAGCAGGGCGAGGCCGTCGCTTACGGCATCTGGAACGCGCAGGAGCGCGGCATCATGTTCATCACGCCCGGCACGCCGGTCTACGGCGGCATGATCGTCGGCGTCAGCCCCAAGCAGGAGGACATCCCGGTCAACGTCTGCCGCACGAAGCATCTCACGAACACCCGCGCCTCCGGCTCGGATGAGGCGCTGCGGCTCGTCCCGCCGCGCCAGATGTCGCTCGAGCAGTGCATGGAGTTCCTCGCGGACGACGAGCTTCTGGAAGTCACCCCCAAGAACCTCCGTCTGCGCAAGCGCATTCTTGACCACAGCCAGCGCATGAAGAACATCCACGGCAAAAAGTAAAATAAACGATCGAAGCGGTCTCGCCCAGAGCAGAAATGCGCCGGGGGAGACCGCTTTCTATTTAGCGTTTCCACTAAGAACACGCCGGGGAAAAAGTGCAAAATGCCAAATCTTCCCTGCGGTGTACAGTTCTATATTGACGGATTATACAATCTATACTATGATGAACTTACCAACTGGTATATACCAGTTACCTATTATGGCGGGCTCTCGCCGGAACGGAGGACCGCGCATCATGCAGGAACGATCGCTTTATAAAACGATACGCGACGATCTCCTCCGCGCCATTGAAAACGGCAGTCTCCAGCCCGATCAGGCGCTCCCCTCGGAGCGCGAGCTCTGCCAGCGGTACGGCACGAGCCGCATGACCGTGCGTCACGCTGTCACGGAGCTGGAATCGCTCGGCTCGGTGTACCGGATGCAGGGAAAGGGGACGTTCGTTTCCGGCCGCAAGCTCATCCAGCCGCTTATGCAGGTGTCCGGCTTTACGGAGGATATGGCAAAGCGTGGCAAGAAGGCAAGCTCGCAGATCCTCTTCGCCGGGGAGAAGAAGGCGGACGCGGCCATCGCGCGGGGGCTTCGCATCGCGCCCGGCGAGCCGTACATCCTCATCCGCCGTCTGCGTCTGGCCGACGGCGTGCCGATGGCGATCGAAAATACCGCGCTCAACGCCTCGCTCTGCCGCGGCGTCCTTGATACCGATCTGAAAAACCACTCGCTCTACGCGGCGCTCACGAGCCGCGGTCTTGCGCTCAAGACCGGCGAGCAGTACATGGAAGCCGCGCTTGCAGACGCGGCGCAGGCCAAGCTGCTCGATATCCCGGAGGGCGCGCCCGTGCTGCTCATCGAGCGCCACGTTACAAACCCCGAGGGCGTCACCGTGGAGGTGACGTATTCGGCCTATCGGGGCGACAGCTACCGGTTCTACATCGAATTCGACGGCGTGAACCGGGCCAATACCGTATCCACATCCCCCAAAGGGATCTCGGATAATATTATTTAAGGAAGAAAAAGGAGCGTCAACATGAAAAAGATCCTTGCACTGATCCTTGCCCTCGTTATGCTCTTCGCTCTCGCCGCCTGCGGCCAGCAGCCCGCTGCGCAGGAGCCGACCGAAGCGCCTGCCGAGCAGCCCGCGGAACAGCCCGCCGAGCAGCCGGCGGAAGAGGAGCCCACCCCCGATACCATCACCGTGATGGTTCCCCCGGTTTCCGGCACCTATCAGGACGACATCGACACCTGGATCGCCGAGTTCAAAGAGCTCTACCCGCACCTCGATGTGGAAGTGATCAAGACCTCCTGGGACGATCACAACGGCAAGCTCTCCACCATGGCGAACGCCGGCGAAGCTCCGGACATCGCTGAGGTCTCCTACTCCGCCATCGGCACCTACGTCGAGCTGGGCGTCGCCGTTGACATTGCGCAGTACATGGACCCTGAGCGTCTGGCCGACTACGATCAGAACGCGCTCGACTACATGAGCATTGAGAACACCGTTTACGGTCTCCCGCTGTACATCACCATCCAGGCTCTCGGCGCCAACAAGGATATGCTCGAGGCCGCCGGCGCCGACGTGGCGAAGATCCAGTCCGAAGGCTGGACCTACGAGGAGTTCCTCGAAGTTATCAAGAACGGCACCACCGATGACTGCTTCGGCTTCGTGTTCGCCAACTCCGGCGTCACCGCGTCCGACTTCCTGAACATCTTCGGCGTCGCCGCGGGTCTGAACAACGCGTTCACCGACGATCTCAAGTATGCCTACACCTCCGAGAACATGCTCAAGCTGCTCGAGGCCGTGGAAGAGATGACCAAGTCCGGCTACATGCCCAACTACGGCATCGAGGCCGGCCAGCGCATGGTCATGTGCCAGCAGGGCAAGGCCATGATCTTCGGCAAGGCCATGCCGCTCTTTGAGAACAACATCAACAAGAACAACGCCGCTCTTGAGGCCAACGACGGCACCGCCGTGGAGAACTCCATCCCCGTGAACTACGCGTTCCTGCCCGTTCCGACGATGGAAGGCGCGGAAGCCTCCTGCTTCGGCTCCGTGGACGGCCTGATCGCCCTCCGCAACAACAAGACCACCGACGAGCACCTCAAGAACGTGTGCCTGTTCCTTGACTACATCTCCTCCGGCGAGCGCATCGCTGCCGTTGACCAGACCCTGCTTCTCGAGCCTGTCTGCCAGACCGGCCGCGACGCTTACGTCTCTCCCGAAGGTCTTGACGAGGGCAACGTTGCCTCCGCCGCCCGCTGCATCGGCCTTGTCGTTGCGCCTCCCGCCGGTGTGACCGCCGAGCAGAGCGCTTCTGCCAAGACCATCATGGACGAAGTCATCGTTCCAAAGTTCCAGGCTCTCCTTGCCGGCGAAGCCACCGCGCAGGAAGTCTATGACGCTGTCTGCACCGCCGCTACCGAGGCGTTCGGTGCCGACGGCTGCGTCTCCGGCGCTCTCTAAGCGTTGGTTTATCTCCGCAAATAACGCATAACCACTCTGCCCCGCCCGGCATGGCCGGGCGGGGCAATTAGTTTCGACTCGAAGCCATGCTTTGAGTTGATCCGCATTCATTCGTGGAGGGAAGACTATGAGCAAAGCCAGAGGAAGAACGCTCGCCGATCGCCGGTTCCGGTTCACCAGCGAGGATCGGTGGGGCTATTTCTTCATATTTGTTGCCATGGTGGTGTTCGTGACGTTCACGCTCTACCCCGTGGTCAGCGCCGTGCGCACGAGCTTTCTGAAGTACAAGCCCTTCGGCTCGGAATTCATCGGGCTGAAGAACTATATCGACACCTTCAAAAGCGCGCTCTTTTATAAAGCGGTGAAGAACACCATTGTGTACACGGCCGTCGTGGTTCCTCTGTCGCTGCTGATCGCCTTCTCCATCGCGATCATGATATTGCCGTTCAAAAAGAAAACGCAGTCGCTTTTCAAGTCCGTTTACTATCTGCCCGGCATCGCCTCGGGCGTGGCGCTCTCGGTCGTGTGGCTGTGGCTGTACGACTCCTCGCCGGACGGCCTTTTCAACCAGGTGCTGATGTTCTTCGGCATCCCGTCGCAGAACTGGCTCTCCAGCTCGAAAACGTCCATGCTCTCGCTGATGCTCATGGCGATCCTCTCCGGACAGGGCAGCAACATCATCATCTACATAGCCGCGCTCCTCGGCATCGACAACAGCTACTTTGAAGCCGCCGAGCTCGACGGCGCAACGTTCTTCCAGAAGGTGCGCTACATCGTGTTCCCCCTTGTGAAGCCGACGACGCTCTTTCTGCTCGTGACGGGCATCATTGGCTCGTTCCAGGTGTTCCAGAACGCCTTTATGATGACCGGCGGCGGCCCGGACAACAGCACGACGATGATTGGCCTTCTCATCTACAAGAACGCCTTTGAGTACTCAAAGTTCGGTCTCGCCTGCGCGCAGGCTATCCTGCTTGCCATCGTCATTGCGCTCATTTCGCTCGTGCAGTTCAAGCTCATGGGCACGGACGTCGAATACTGAAAGGAGGAACGGCATGGCTACGACAGGACTTTACTCCCCCCACGTAAACCACCCCGAAAAGCGCATCGCGCGCAACATCCTCCTCGCGGTGATCCTCATCCTCTTCGCGCTTCTGACGCTTTTCCCGATCTTCTATATGATCATGTCGTCGTTCGGCCCCGCCGTCGCCACGGCGGGCACTTCCCGGAGCATCTTCCCGCGCGTGTGGACACTCGATTCGTACAAAGCGTTCTTTGCGTTCAGCAAATACTCCGTCCGCTGGATCGTCAACAGCCTCATCGTCGCCTCGGCAACGGTGGCGGGCAACGTCATATTCGCATCCATGGCGGGCTATGCGTTCTCGAAGATCCGCTTCAAGGGCCGCCAGTGGCTGTTCGGGCTGATCCTCGTGGCGATGATGATCCCGTACCAGGTCACGCAGGTGCCGCTCTATATTCTCATTGCGAACAAGCTGCACATGACGAACACCTACGCTGCCATGATCCTGCCCGGCGTTGTGACATCGTACAACATCTTTCTCGCCAAGCAGTTTTTCACGAGCATCCCCACGCCGCTCATCGAATCGGCCAAGCTCGACGGCTGCAACCAGCTCGGCATTTTCGTGCGCATCATCCTGCCGCTCTCGAAAACCGTGCTGGCGGTCATGGCGATCAACACGTTCCTTTCCAGCTGGAACACGTTCTTCTGGCCGTTCCTCGTGACGAGCAAGGACTATATATTCACGATCCAGGTCGGTCTCAAGACCTTCAAGTTTGCGAACGAGACGCTCTTTGCCCCCATGATGGCGGGCGCGACGCTCTCGGCGCTGCCGATGTTCATTCTGTTTTTCACGTTGCAGAAATACTTCCTCGAGGGCGTCACGATCGGCGCCGTCAAGGGCTGACAGAAGATTTCCACAAAGGGCTGCTGCGAAACGCAGCAGCCCTGAGCTTGTCAAAAAAGGTTTTTTGACAAGCTCTCAAACGAGACCCACTGCGTTGGGCTCTCGTTTGAAAAGGCTGCGGCTCGCCGCAGCGCACTCGCTGCGCTCGCACGTTTGCGAGCCGAGATGTATTTTCTCCGACGCACATGTCGCCGGAGAAAATGGTTAAAACTTTATTTGCGCCTGCGGGCGCAAACTCTGCGAGGCTTTTTCGACAGGCTGTGGGCTACTGCGAAACGCAGCAGCCCTTTTGTGAGATACGGAGGGTTTTATGAAACTTCGTTTGTATGAGCGCGCGGACGCGCCGGAGGTTTTGCGTCTGTGGAATACCGCGGGCGCGGCGGCGGGGTATGCGCCGCTCGACGCCGGTAAACTGGACAAACTGCTGCTCGCACACCCGGCCTTCTGCGGCGAGAGCACGTTCGTGCTCGAAGAAAAGGGCGCGCTTCGCGGCTTTGCTGCGGGCTGCACGGGCGATACGCTCGCGCAGGGCGCGGTGCGAGGCTATGTGAGCTGCGTGCTGCTTGATGAGACGTGCGACACGGCGGAGAATACCGCGCTGCTGCTCGGCGCTGTGGAGGAGTCCTTCCGCGCGAAGGGAAAGAGCGTGGCCGCCGTTACGTTTTTCAATCCCCTGCGTCTGCCGTGGATCATCCCCGGAACGGACGGCCACCGGCACAACAACATGCCCGGCATAGCGAAGGATATACCGCTTTATGAGCGGATGCTCGCGCTCGGCTACCGCGAGGCGGCGACCGAAATGGCGATGTATCTCGATCTTGCGGCGTTTGCGTACCCCGCCGCGATGGAAGAACGCGCGGCGAAAATGGCCGCGCAGGGCTACACCGTAGACTGGTACAAAGAGGGCGTCCACCGCGGCGTGGACAAGATGGTAGCGTCGCTCGGCAATCCCATGTGGGACGCGGAGATCCCCGCCGCGGCGCACGGCGGCATGCGTCTTCTCGTCGGTCTCTCCGGCGACATGGTCGCGGGCTTCACCGGCCCGGTGTACCCGGAGCCGACAGGCCGCGGGTACTTCGCGGGCATCGCCGTGGAGGAACGATACCGCGGCCACGGGCTCGGCAAGCTTCTCTTCTACCGGCTCTGCCGCGCGGAGAAGGAATGTGGCGCGCAGTATATGTCCCTCTTCACCGGAATCGACAACCCGGCGCAGAACATCTATAAGGAAGCCGGATTCACGCCGCGGCGGTATTTCGCCGTGATGATAAAGGAGCTGAAGTCATGAGCAAAACGATATTGGCCGTCGGTGCGCACATCGGCGATATGGAGCTGACCTGCGGCGCGCTGCTTGCCGCGAACGCCGTGCACGGGGGACGCAGCGTGACGCTTGCGCTCACCGCCGGGGAGAAGGGCGCGCCTGCCGGAGCAGACGTCGCCGAATACCGGAAAAGCAAGATCGCCGAGGCGGAGGCCTTCGCCGCCGAGCTCGGGGGCGAGGCGATCGTGCTCGGCTATCCGGACGGGCTGCTGCCGGATAACGACGAGGCGCGCTTCGCTGTGTGCGATGTCATCCGCCGCGTAAAGCCCGATATTCTCATCACCCACCACGCCCACAGCATGCACAAGGACCACGCGGCGTGCCGCCGCATCGTGACGGACGCCTGGTTTTATGCCGCCATCGAGGGTTTTGAGCGCGATCTTCCCCGCCACTTTGCCCGCCATCTGTACTATGCGGAAAACTGGGAGGATGCCGAGGGCTTCCGGCCCTTTGTCTATCTCGACGTGTCCGACGGCTTCGCACTCTGGGAAAAGGCCATCGAGCACCACTGGTTCGCCGTACACAGCACGAGCTTTCCCTACAAGGAATACTATTCCCATCTCAAGCGTCTGCGCGGCATCGAGGGGCGGAAGGGGTACTGCGAGTGCTTTATGATCCCCGCCGAGCAGATGCGCATCGTCAAAAAACTGGAGGATGAGTGAATGACCGACATCGGAAAACTGGCCACCGAGCAGCGCAACGCCGCTTCGGAGCACATCGACCGTCTGCCGACGCTCGATATGGTCCGTCTCATCAATAACGAAGATAAAAAGGTCGCCGGAGCGGTCGAGACGGTGTGCCCGCAGATCGCCGAAGCCATTGACGGCATCTACGCGCGGATGCAGCGCGGCGGGCGGCTCATCTATACCGGCTGCGGCACGTCCGGCCGTCTCGGCGTGCTTGACGCCGCCGAATGCCCCCCGACGTACTCGACCGACCCGGAGCGCGTCCGCGCGGTGATCGCGGGCGGGTACGGCGCGATGTTCGCCGCTGTCGAGGGCGCGGAGGATGACCGCTCTCTCGGCGCAAACGATTTAAAGGCGCTGCATCTGACGGAGGACGACAGCGTTGTCGGCATTGCCGCGAGCGGGCGGACGCCGTATGTGCTCGGCGCGCTTGACTACGCGAAAAGCGTCGGCGCGCTCACGATCGCAGTCACGTGCTGCCCCGGCTGCGAGGCCGAGGCGCATGCCGACATTGCCATCTCTCCCGCGCCGGGGCCAGAGGTCATCACCGGCTCCACGCGCATGAAGAGCGGCACGGCGCAGAAAATGATACTGAACATGCTCTCCACCGGCGTGATGGTGAAGCTCGGCAAGGTCTACGGCAACCTCATGGTGGACGTGAAGGCCTCAAACGAAAAGCTGCGCGAGCGGTGCGTGCGCATCGTGCGCCAGGCGACCGGCGCGGAGGACGCCGCGGCGCGCACGGCGCTTATCGAGACGAACTACGCCTGCAAACCGGCCATCGTCATGCTGCTGCTCGGCGTGGACAAGACCGGGGCGGAAACGCTGCTCACGCGCGCGAACGGCCGTGTCGCCGCGGCGCTGGAGGGCTGAGCATGGCGTTTCTCCATTGTGAGATCGCCTCGGAATCGCTGCGCATGGCGACGGCGGTGGACGTGATATTGCCCGATAAGGGCGAGCTTTCCGAGGTCAAAACGCTTTACCTTCTGCATGGCCTGACGGACGACTGCACCGGCTGGACGCGCTATACCGCCGTGGAGCGGTATGCGCGCGAGCGCGGTCTCGCCATTGTGCTGCCGGAGGTGCAGCGCAGCTTTTATACCGATATGGCATACGGCCTGCCGTATTTCACCTATGTCTCCGAGGAGCTGCCCGCCGTGTGCCGCCGGATGTTCGGCCTTGGCGCGGCGCGGGAGCGGAATTATATTTTCGGCCTTTCCATGGGCGGGTACGGCGCAATGAAATGCGCGCTCACTTACCCCGACCGCTACGCGGGCGCGGCGAGCTTTTCGGGCGTCTGTGATCTGCGCCGGACGGTCGAGCGCCGCTCGATCTCCCTGCATGAATCGGAGATCGCTGCCATTTTCGGCGAAGAAAAAGCCGTTCTGCCGAAGGACGATCTCTTCGTCCTGGCGGAACGGCTCTCCGGAGAGGCTCCGGGACTGTATCTGTCCTGCGGAGAGCAGGACGGGCTGTATGCGGCAAATGAGCGCTTTTCCGCGCATCTCGCGTCGCTCGGCATTGCGCACCGGTTTGACCATTGGCCGGGCGCGCACACCTGGGACTTCTGGGATACATCGCTGCGCGCGGCGCTCGCGTACTTTTTTGATTAAAGCGTGATCTTCCCCAGCACCGCGCCGTGCCGCGCGCCGGTGGCGCCGGGCGCATTGCTGCACCGGGCGAAGATCGCCTCGTTTGCGAGCACCGCGAACGCGACCGCTTCCTTGGCGTCGCCGTCAAAGCCGAGATCCTCGTTCGTGAGCACGCGCACGTCGGGGAGCGCCGCGGCGATATCCGCCATGAGCGAGCTGTTGCGGCTGCCGCCCCCGCCGACAATGAGCCGCGCGGGGCGCACGGCGCAGAAATCGCGGATCGCCGCGGCGATCGTCTGCGCGGTGAAGTCTGTGACGGTGGCAAGAATGTCAGCGTCCGAGAGCTTCCGCTCGTTTGCCGCGGCAAAAATGCCGTCCACGAACGCCGCACCGTAATGCTCGCGGCCCGTCGTTTTCGGCGGGCGGCGGGAGAGATAGGGATCGCGCATGAGCTGCGCGAGCAGCGCTTCGCTCACGCGGCCGGAAGCCGCCATCGCGCCGTTCGCGTCATAGCGCTTTTCGCCATTTGTGATGCGCGCAATGGCCGCATCGATGAGCATGTTGCCCGGCCCGGTGTCGAACGCCGTCACGTCGGAAAGAGCGCACCCCGCCGGGAGCAGCGTGATGTTCCCGATGCCGCCGATATTCTGGAGTGCCGTGTGCTCGGTCTCGCTGCGGTAGAGAAGAAACTCCGTATACGGCACGAGCGGCGCGCCGAGCCCGCCCGCGGCCACATCGCGCACGCGGAAATTGCCCACGACCGGGCAGCCGAAGCGCTCGGCGAGCACCGCCTCCTCACCGAGCTGGAACGTGCTGGTGAAGGTGTGCGAGAGGTATTCTTCTTTTTCCGGAATGTGCCAGAACGTCTGGCCGTGGCTGCCGATGAGATCGATGTCGGAGAGCTTTGTGCCGGTCTGCGCGCAGAGCGCCTCGCCCGCCTCGCAGAAAAGCTCGCCGAGCAGGAAATTCATCCGGCAGAAGTCCGCTGCCGAGGCCGGACCGCCTCCGGCAAGACGCAGGATCTCCGCGCGCACTTCGTCCGAAAACGGCACGAAGCGGAAGCCAAGCTGCTCTGCGCGCGTTTGCGTGCCATAGCCCGTGATGCGAACGAGTGCGGCGTCCACGCCGTCCGCCGATGTGCCGGACATGAACCCGATCACGAGCCGCGACGGCTTTTCCCACAGCGTTTTCAGGGGATGTTCCATACTAGTGAAGCCTCCCGTTTTTCTTACATACTGTGAAAAGTTTACTTCCTGTCCGCCGCTTTGTAAAGGGGTGTTTTTATGATCCGATTCGGCATTGACAGTGCGGAGCTTGCCGCGCATATCCCCGACCGTGCCGCGCTCGTCACCGCGCCCTCCGGCCGCAGCGCCGATAACCGCAGCAGCATCGATGTATTGAAGGAGGTCTGCAATCTCCGGCTCCTGCTCGCGCCGGAGCACGGCGTCCGCGGCGATAAGGCCGCGGGCGAGGTGTTCTCCGACAGCGTCGACGCGCCCTCCGGCCTGCGCGTAAAGAGCCTGTACCGCCCCGGCTCCAAGCGCCTGACGCGCGAAACGGCTTCGGAATTTGATACGCTCGTCTACGATATTCAGGACGTCGGCTGCCGGTACTATACATTCATTTCCACGCTCAAAAATCTGCTGTTCGACTGCGCGGAATACGGCAAGCGCCTCGTTGTGCTCGACCGTCCCGACCCGCTGGGCCGCGCCGCCGAGGGCGTCGTGCTCGAGAAGGGCATGGAGAGCTTCGTCGGCTGCCATACGATCCCGCCGCGCTACGGCATGACCTGCGGCGAGTTTGCCCGCATGGTGAATGCGGAGGAGCATATCAGCTGCGCGCTGGACATTGTGCGCTGCGAGGGGTATGATTCCCGTGTGAGCTTCCCCGGCTGGGGGCGGCCGTGGGTCATGCCGAGTCTTGCGATGCCGCGGTATGAAACGGCGCTGCTGTATCCCGGCACCTGCCTTCTGGAGGGAACGAACCTCTCCGAAGGGCGCGGCACGGCGGACCCGTTCGCGCTGCTCGGCGCGCCGTTTATCGACGCGGAAGCCCTCTGCCGGGAGCTTGACGCTCTCGCGCTGCCGGGGCTGGCTGTGACGCCGGCGTACTTCACGCCCACAGCCTCCAAGCACGCCGGGACGCTCTGCGGCGGCGTACACCTGCACGTGATGGACGCCGCGGCGCTCCGCCCGACGGAGCTCGGTCTCCGGCTGCTCGCGCTCGTGCGGGACATGTACCCCAACGACTTCGCCCTTCTCCCGCCCGTCCGGGAGGACGGACGGCCCTTTATCTCGCTGCTCGCCGGGCACCGGGAACTCGAGCGCCCCGGCTGGGACGCCGAGACGCTCATCGCGCGCGCCCGGCGCGAGTGCGCGGCATTCGCCGAGCGGCGGAGACCCTACCTTCTCTACGAATAAGGAGGAAAATTTATGGACATTCGGGAAAAAATCGGACAGCGGCTGGTGTTTGGCTTCCCCGGGACAACGATCCCGGCGGAGTTTGCCGCGCTGGTGCGCGAATATAAGATCGGAAACGTCATCCTCTTCCGGTACAACATCGAAAACCTGCCGCAGCTCGCGCGGCTGTGCGCCGATATTCAGGAGCTTATCCGCGGCGCGACCGGGCGCGACGCCTTTATCACCATCGACCAGGAGGGCGGCATGGTGACGCGCCTTCCGTGGGACGCGGTGAACGTCCCCGGCAGCATGGCGCTTGGCGCGACCGGAAAGCCGGAAAATGCCGTTCTCGCCGCGGAAATCACGGCGCGGCAGCTGCGCGGCGTCGGCGTGAATTTCAATCTCGCGCCCGATCTCGACGTAAACTCCAACCCTATGAACCCCGTGATCGGCGTGCGCAGCTTCGGCGACGATCCGGAGCGGGTGGCGCTCTTCGGCGCGAAGGCTGTGGAGGGCTATAAAAACGGCGGTATGCTCTGCTGCGGCAAGCATTTCCCCGGCCACGGCGACACCGCCGTGGATTCCCACATCGGGCTTCCCTGCATCGAGAAAACGATGGACGAGCTTGAAGCGTGCGAGCTCATTTCGTTCCGCGCGGCGATCAAGGCGGGCATTCCCGCCATAATGAGCAGCCACATCCTCTTCCCGAACATTGAGCCAAATGGCGTTCCGGCCACGATGTCGCGCACGATCATGCACGGCCTTCTGCGCGAAACGCTGGGCTTTGACGGGCTTATTCTCAGCGACTGCATGGTAATGGACGCTATCCGGCGGCATTACGGCACGGCGCACGGCGTCGTGGAGGCGATGCGCGTGGGTGTGGATATGGTATTCGTTTCGAGCAATGCCGATCTCCAGCGCGAGAGCGCTGCCGCGGCGCTCGCCGCCGCCGAGGGCGGCTCGATCGACGCGCGGGAGCTGGACGGGTCTGCGGAGCGCATCCTCCGTGCCAAGGAGCGGTGGATACATCCCGCCGAGCCGGAGAGCGCCGGCCGTGCCGAGGACTTCGCCGCTGCTGCGCGCATGGCGCGCGAGGCGGTCACTGCGGTGCGCGGCAAGGCGTGCCGGGCAAGCGAAAAGACGTTTTTCTGCGGCTGCGCCGATTACCGCATGACGCAGGCCTCAAACGCCGACCCGGAGGCGAAAGCGTTCCCGGAGTATATGGGCGCGCGTTTCGGAGCGAAATTCGCTGTCTGCTCCAAGGACCCGGACGAGAAGGAGATCGCAGCGCTCGTCAAATGCGCGGACGGGGCGGAAAACATCATCTTTTCCTCCTGCAACGCGCACCTCTTCCGCGGCCAGCTCGCTCTTGCGGCGGCGCTCGCCGAAAAGGGCGTGCCGATGACCGTGGCGGCGCTTCGCAACCCCTACGATCTTCCGCTCATGCCCGAAAATGCGGCGCTGCTCGCGGCATTCGATTATTCGAGAGATTCTCTCGCCGCGCTCGCAGACGTATTCTCCGGCGGAGCCTGCTGCGGCGTGATGCCCGCGGCGCTGTGAGGTGAGAGATATGTTTGTTGTCGGTATTGACGGCGGCGGGACAAAGACCCGCGTGGCCGTCTGCGCGTCGGACGGGACACTGCTCCATAGAGAAACGCTCGGCGCTTTCAACCTTTCCGCCATCGGCGAGGACGGCTTCCGCCGCCGCATGGGGGAGATCCTCACGCTCTGCGGCGATATGCGCGCATGCGGCGCGCTGTGCGTCGGCGGCGCGGGAGCGTCCGGCGCGGCGATGGGGGAAATACTGCGCGCGGAGCTTGCTGCGCACGGCTTTGCCGGAAAGCTTCTTCTCTGCGGCGACCATGAGATCGCGCTCGCAGGCGCGATGCAGACGCCGGGGTGCGTCCTCATCGCGGGAACGGGCTCGATCTGTTACGGCAAAAACGCCGCCGGAGAGCATTTTCGCTGCGGCGGCGGCGGGCACATCATCGACGATCCCGGCAGCGGCTACGCGCTCGGCCGGGACGCGCTTGCCGCAGCGCTCCAGACCGAGGACGGCCGTCTTTCGGAAAATGCGCTCCACGGCGCGGTAATGGACACTGTCGGCGGCGGCGGCATTCAGGGCATATTTGATTTTGTCTATTTCTCCCGCCGCGGCAAGGGCGACATCGCCGCGCTCGCGCCGCTCGTGCTGCGATGCGCGGCGCAGGGGGACGCGGCCAGCCTTGATATTCTCCGCCGCGGCGCCGCCGAGCTTGCCCGCCTCGTTTCGGCGGTCATGGGAAAACTCGGCCTTGAAAACGGCTCGCCGTGCGCTCTCGCGGGCGGGCTGCTCGCGGAGGACAACGTGTACCGCCGCGCGGTGTGCGCGGCGCTCGCACCGTTCTGCCGTCCGGCGGCCCCGGAGCACGACGCGCTCTTCGGCGCGGTGCAGCTCGCGCTCGCCGCGATACAGTGAACAGAAAAACCCGGCTCTTCGGAAACGATCGGAAGAGCCGGGTTTTCTATATGCGGTTTCAGTACAGCGTCTCGGGGTACATGCCATCGGCGGTGAGCTTGCGGAGCATGGCGGCGGTCGTGGCGCGGTCCTCGTGGTACGTCATGCCGAACCACGCTTCCTCGGTCGTGTAGGCGTCAACGTGCATCGACCCTTCGCGAAGCATGTCGCCGACCATCGTCGGCAGCAGGCACTCGCTCTTGAGCTCTTTGCCCGCCTCGGAGCGGAGGAACGTATGGAAGTAGGTCTCCATCTCGTCGAGCGCCCACGGCGTGAAGCCCCAGAAGTTCATCGATACCGGGCTTTCGCCGTCAAGCGCGACGCCCTCCTCGGAATCGGCGAACGAGCGGATGGAGCCGTCCGGCGCCTTGCCGATCTTGAACGTCTCTTTTACGGCGGTCATCTCGCCGCCGTCGATGCGGCATACGCCGCGCGTCACGGTGCCGAAATCGCTCACGGTGTTGCGCAGCTTGTAGGCGACCATGCAGCCGCGGCCCGTTTCCGGGAGCTTTTCAAGCGCTTCGTACATCAGCGCGAAGGCGCCGGGGCCGTAGTAATCGTCGGCGTTCACCACGGCAAACTTGCCGGTGATCACGTCCTTTCCGCTGAGTACGGCGGGGACGGTGCCATAAGGCTTCGTGCGGCCTTCCGGAACGGCGAACCAATCCGGCAGCGCGTCAAAGCTCTGGAAGGCGTAATCCACGTGCGCCTTTCCTTCGAGCCGCTCGCCGCACACGGCGCGGAAGTCCTCCAGCATCTGCGGCTGGAGAATGATGACGAACCGGTCAAACCCGGCGCGCTGCGCGTCGTGAATGGTGTACTCCATGAGGATCTCTCCGTCGGGGCCGACCTTTTCGATCTGCTTCGCCCCGCCGTAGCGCGAGGCGAGCCCCGCGGCCATGATAACGAGTGTTGCGGACATGAAAGTTCTCCTTTCGCTGCAAAAACGGATGAGGATATCAATAAGCGCTTATTTCAAGACTTGCGTCGTCCTGACCTTTTTCGATGGACCGGATCTCGGCGTAATACCCGTAATCGTCGTTCACGCGGACGTATACGCGCTCGCCGGCCTTGTGGCCGATCACCGCCGCACCGAGCGGGGATTCCTTGCTGATGAGCCCTTCGAGAGCGTTCTGCCGGAGCGTTGTCACGAACCGGACGGTCATCTCCTCGTCGTCATCCTCGAGATACAGCACGACGCGGTCAAAGAGACCGACCTCATCGGCGCCGGACTTCGCGTCGATCACAACGGCGGAGGCGAGCATCTGCTTGAGATAGCGGATGCGGCTCATGTTCTTGCGCTGCTCGGCCTTGGCAGCCTTATACTCAAAATTTTCACTCAGATCGCCGAACGAGCGGGCGACCTTCACATCCTCGAGGATCTTCGGCATGAGCACTTCCTCGCGCTCGCGGAGCTCCTCGCGCATTTTCTGCATATCAACGGCAGTCAGTTCGTCATGCATGGTGTTTATTTGGCCTTCTTTCCGTTAAAGCACCGCCGGATGCTCTCCTTCGTGGGGAAGAGGAACGGCGTGGTGTCCTTGTAGGCGTTGTACCCGCGCATGAGCACCGGGAAAATATTGACGTCCTCATACATTGCCAGCAGCAGACCGCACAGGCTGAAAGTGGTGGCGCACCACGGATCAAAGTTCGCCGCCGGGATGAGCAGCAGACAGAAAAAGAGCATCGCCCAAACACTCGGATGGCGGCAGAGAGCGTAGGCTCCCGTCGTCACGAGATCCTTTTCCCACCAGCGTTTTTTGGGGTCCTTGCGCTTCCAGTTTGTGCGTCCACCGGCGATGATGGTGAGGTATATGAGCAGCGCGAAAAAGCCGAGCGCCAGTATACCGGCGATGATGCGTACCGCTGCGGGCAGGGAATTGGCCTCCGAAAGGCCGGGCAGGACGGTGCTGAAAAACGCGAGACCGATCAGACCGGCGCCGACGGTGTGGAGCGACTGCATGCGGTCGTTGTTGTGTGAGGTATTGTTGAGATCGTAGAGAATGATGCTGACATAGCCCAGCACGCCGCAGACGATGGGGCTCAAACCATCAAAGAGCATAGGGGTTCTCCTTTTCTATCAAGGCGGATTTATCCCCATTACTATACCATATTCTGCCGGAGAAAAGCAATACGGATCAGAGTATCTCGTCCGGCACGCTGCGGGCGAGAGCGCGGTTGGTGTAACGCGGATCGTCCGTCACTTCGCGGTATACATGCAGCCAGTCCGGGAGCGGCAGCGGCTCGTCCTCGCTTTGCAGCTCGCATTCGCAGAAGGCGCGGTCGCGCCAGAAGGGGAAAACATCGATCTCCAGCGTGTGCCCTTCAAAGGGCACAAGATAGCGCGTCTTTTCGATCGTGCGCAGCGCCTCGTCGCGCTCGGAGAGGAGCGCTTCAAACTCCGCGGCAGGGATCTCGTGCTCGCGCTCAATGCGCGTTACGGCGGTGACGCGCGTCTTTTCGGTATAGTAATACCGCGTTTCATCGCCGCAGCGGGCGCGGCGGATGCGGCGGCCCGCGCCGGAGGTTCCGGCGCGGAGATAGACCTGCGCAATGGCAAGACGCTTCACGCTCTTTTCCCCGAGCAGCGCCGCGTCCGGCAGCGCAATGAGAAATTTCCGCTCGATCTCGAGCGGGAGGCCGGCTTCACTCATAAATAAATCCCTTTCCGAAACGAAAAGCCTCCCTCTGACGAGGGAGGTAAATCATGCTACAGGCAAAAGAGGGGGGAGACGTCCTGCGCGGAGGTTTACGGTTTTTCGCTCTCTTTCCGTCAGCGGTTTTACTCTGGGCGGAGCAGAGCCCCGCCCCTGCGGGCGCAATTCGGCCCTTTTGCAGAGGCGGGGCTCTGCCCCGCCCGACGGAGAGATTTTCCCTCGTCAAAAGGAGCTTTTATTTAGTATATCACAGCTTCTGCTGAAGATTCATCAGCATCTCGGAAAGCGCACCGCAGGTCGCGGTCTCGTGTGCGCCGATGGTGCCGTCACCGTGCGCGGCGATCGTGCCGGACTGCACGGCCCAGAGCATCGCCTGCTGCGCCCACGGGCTGACGGAGCTGCCGTCGCTCCATGCGGCGAGATCGCCCGCGGCGGAGGTGTCCGCGCCGCGCAGCGCCGCGTAGCGGCAGAGGATCACGGCGGTCTGCTCACGGGTGACCGGCTCGTCGGGACGGAACGTGCCGTCACCGTAGCCGACGATCAGCCCGCTCTGCGCTGCCCAGCGGATGGCCTGCGCCGCGTCGGTGTCGGCGGGGAGATCGGAGAAGTACACGTCACCCTCGGCGGCGGGGCGGTCAAAGAGCGTCCAGAGCGTCTGCGCAAGCAGCACGCGGGTGGCGGGCGCTCCGCTCTCGGTATCGCGCAGCGGCACCGGCGTGGCGCTGCCGGGCATGGTCTGGGAAACGGCAGGCGGTTCCGGCGTGGGGAGCGTGGCCTCCGGCGTCACGGAAACGGCGGTCTCGACGACGGCGGGCGTTTCAACAACGGCGACGGTCTCCGCGGCCGGCGCCGTGGTCTCGGTGCAGGCGCGGAAGGGCGCGGCGGAAAGCGCGCTGCTCTCGCCGGTAAGATTCACCGGCGCAAAGCTGCACACGGTGCTTCCCTCGCTCGAAGGGGTATAAGTGAATGTGATGGTGTAAGGGTTATACTCATCGCCGGTCAGGTGCTCACTGCTGCCGTACCAGACGAAATCGGAAACGGGGAACTCCTCACCCGTCAGCTCGGAGCGGACGGCAAGCCCAGCGTCCTCGCTGCGCATCCCTGCCGCGACGGAGAGCACCTCGGCATACTGCACGCGAAATTCGTACGTCACGCCCTCGCGCAGCGCTTCGCCGTCCGGCACGCGGTGGAGCGTCCCGGCCTCAAAGCAGTCGCGCTTGTGGACGAGCGGGCCGGTCTGATACGTTGTATCGCCGCGGAGAAAGTCGCTCACGGCGAGCAGCGAATGGGAGAGAGACCCGGCGGAGAGAGCGGAAATATCGTTCGTCACGCCGATCAGGTTCGCGCTGCCCTGTCCGGCGAGAAGCGTGCTGTCAGCGAGCGTCGCAGCGCCGTTTCCGTCGGGCATGGCGGAAAGGTTTTCCCACGCGCCGATGGCGGCGGTGCCGTTTTCGGCGTGGGCGAGCGCCATGGCAAGTCCGTCGGCGGCAAGCGCGCGGGCGCTTTTGCCGTTGAAGCGGATGCGGTAGTACGGATTATCGTCCTTCACGGCATACCACACGCCCTGATCCTGCCAGACGTAGTGGAGCACCGCCTCCACGCCGCCGGACGCGGCGGCGTTGGTGTACCCGGCGAGATAGACCGAGATCGTCGTGGTCTGCCCCTGCGGCAGCGCCACGGCGTAGCTGCGGTAGGGGAGGATCTCCACGTCGTAGGAGGCGAGACGGTTGGCATCGGTATACGGCTCCGCGCCCATCTGCGCGGAAATGTCCTTGCCGAAATAATTGCAGTTGAGCCCTTCGCCGGCGTAGTTCAGTCCGACGGTGAACGTGAACATCTCGGCCAGACGCTTCGCGGCGTTCGTCACGCCATCGCCGTCCGTCTCCGAGGCGTTCTCGCCGAAGGAATCCCGGTCTGCGGCGTAAAGCGCCAGAACGTCCCGGAATGTGAGCGTTTCCACGGTAAGACCGTCCGTGCCGGCGGCAAGCGCGTTTCCGCTCAGCAGCGCAATAAGCAGCAGTGCGATGACTGCTGCGGAAAAGACACGATATACGGCGGATCGGCGTGAGACTCTCATGGCAGACTCCCTCGGTTAAAGTCGGAATTGGTTGCATACTTTACATAACCTGCCTGTAAATTAACATAACGCCCGAAGAAAATCGTTAAGAAGAAGATACAAATTCCGCCGTGTTCCGTTACCGAAATGACGCTTTTCCAGATTTTTCCGAGGAAAATCAAGATATTGATGCGAAAATCCCGGGAATACACCGCATATAGTGTTACAAAACGGCGCAGAGATTTAAGAAATATGTCAATCTCTGCGCCGTCGGCTTTATAAAATTATGTCGCCCGAATTACGGGAAATTATTCCTCGCCGTCAAGATAGCGGCATGCCGCGAGCGCGGCGTTCGCCCCGTCCGAAACGGCGGTGGCGAGCTGGCGGACGCGCTTGCCGCGGCAGTCTCCGGCAACGAAAACGCCCCGGACGGGCGTTTCGCCGGTCTCCGGTACGGCGGCGTAGCCCTGCGCCGTGAGCGGCAGGAGCGCGGCGAAGCGCTCAAGCTCCGGCTGCTGCCCGACGGAGACAAAAAGACAGTCCACGCCAAGCTCGGTCTCTTCGCTGGTCGCGGTATTTTTCAGCCGCAGCGCGCGGAGAGAGCCGTCCTCCGTGAGAAATCCGGCGATCTCCATCGGCGTGAGGACTGTAACGTTCTTTCGCGCGAAGAGGCGCGCCTGCTTCTCGGCGTCGCCGCGGAAGGCGCCGCGCCGGTGGATGAGATACACGGTCCGGCATATATCGGAAAGAAGCAGCGCCTCCTGCAGCGCGCTGTCCCCGCCGCCGACAACGGCGGTGACGCCGTTTTTATAAAATCCGCCGTCGCACACCGCGCAGTACGAAACGCCGTGGCCGAGAAGCTCCTCCTCATCCGGCAGACCGAGATGGCGGTGCTTTGCGCCCGTGGCGAGGATCACGGCGCGGCTTTCGTATACGCCGTCCTCGGTGCGCACGGTGAAATTCTCCCCGGCGCGCTCCACGGACAAAACCTCGCCGACGTCGGTCTCGGCGTCAAGCGCGAGCATCTGCTCCAGCATCCGCTCGGCGAGCTCCGCGCCGCCGACGGAGGCGACGCCGGGATAATTCTCCACGCGCGGCGCGTAGGCGATCTGGCCGCCGTAGCCCTCGCGTTCGAGCAGAAGGACGCTTTTCCCGCTGCGGCGGGCGTAAATGGCGGCGGTCATTCCCGCCGGGCCGCCTCCGGCAATGATGATGTCGTACATGTTTCGCTCACTTTCCGAGGGGAAAACCCCTCAGTCGCGGCGCTTTGCACCGCGACAGCTCCCCTGTTAGGGGAGCCAAGTTAGAATTCCGATAACCTGCCTGCCTCCCCTAACAGGGGAGGTGGCTTTTGTCGCAGGCAAAAGACGGAGAGGTTTTCTTCCGCTTTATCGCAAAGAAGCCCGCCGGAGCGGGCTTCGTTTCTATTTTGTGCGGGAAAAAGCGGCTTATTCCGCTTTCTGCGCGGTCTCGGCGAGGAGCTTTTTGATCTCGGCCACGCCGTAGTATTTCTCAAAATGCACACCGTCGGAGAGCACGAGCGTCGGCGCGCCCTTGATGCCGTATTCGCGGCAGAGATCGGGGTGTTCCTCGGCGGTCAAATTCTCGTAGGCAAATCCGGCCTTGTCGAGCATCTTCTCAGCCACGCGGCAGTTCGGGCAGGTCGTGCGGGTGAAGAGCTGCGCGGTATGCGCCGCGGAAACGGTGCCGACCTCTTCGGGCTGCATGCCGTGGGCGACGGTGCCGTCGCCGCAGCAGGCCTCGTGGCGGTGGATGCCGCCGGTGAAGTGGCTGTGGCCGATGTTGTACTCCTTGCGGTCCTTGAACTCCTGCACCTTGCCGTCGTTCCAGTTCTGCACGGGACGGTAGTAGCCGGTGATGCGGCTCCAGACCTCGGTGTCCTTGCCGCACTTGGGGCAGGTGAAGTGCTCGCCGGTAATGTAGCCGTGGTCATGGCAGACGGAGTACGTCGGGCTCATCGTGTAGTACGGCAGCTTGTAGTTCTCGGCGATCTTGCGCACGAGATCGGCGGCGGCGCGCCAGTCGGGCAGCTTTTCGCCGAGGAAGGCGTGGAACACCGTGCCGGAGGTGTACAGCGTCTGGAGATCGTCCTGAATATCCAGCGCGGAGAAAATATCCTCCGTGTAGCCCACGGGCAGGTGAGAGCTGTTGGTGTAGTACGGGGTGCCGTTCATGTTGGCAGTGATGATCTCGGGGTAGCGGTTGCGGTCATGCTTGGCAAGACGGTAGGACGTGCTCTCCGCCGGGGTCGCTTCCAGGTTGTAGAGATCGCCGTACTTTTCCTGGTAATCGCTCAGCCGCTCGCGCATGTGGTTGAGAACGGCCTTGGTGAACTCCTGCGCCTCGGGATCGGTGAGATCCTTGTGCAGCCAGCGGGCGTTGAGGCACGCCTCGTTCATGCCGACGAGACCGATCGTGGAGAAGTGGTTCTCAAAGGTGCCGAGATAGTACTTCGTGTAGGGATAAAGCCCGGCGTCGAGGAGCTTGGTGATAACGGTGCGCTTGGTCTTGAGCGAGCGGGCCGCGATGTCCATCATGTGGTCGAGCCGCTGGTAGAACTCGTCCTCGGTTTTGGAGAGATAGGCGATGCGCGGCATGTTGATCGTCACGACGCCGACCGAGCCGGTGCTCTCGCCGGAGCCGAAGAAGCCGCCGGATTTCTTGCGCAGCTCGCGCAGATCCAGCCTCAGACGGCAGCACATCGAGCGCACGTCGCTCGGCTCCATGTCGGAGTTGATGTAGTTGGAGAAGTACGGCGTGCCGTACTTGGCGGTCATCTCAAAGAGAAGGCGGTTGTTCTCGGTCTCGCTCCAGTCAAAATCCTTGGTGATGGAGTAGGTCGGGATCGGGTACTGGAAGCCGCGGCCGTTGGCGTCGCCCTCGGTCATGATCTCGATGAACGCCTTGTTCACCATGTCCATTTCCTTCTGGCAGTCGCCGTAGGTGAAGTTCTGCTCCTTGCCGCCGACGATCGCGGGCAGATCGCGCAGGTCGGCCGGAACGGTCCAGTCGAGCGTGATGTTAGAGAACGGCGCCTGCGTGCCCCAGCGGGACGGCGTGTTCACGCCGAAGATGAACGACTGGATGCACTGCTTGACTTCCTTCTGGGAGAGTTTGTCCACGCGCACGAACGGCGCGAGATAGGTGTCGAACGAGGAGAACGCCTGCGCGCCCGCCCATTCGTTCTGCATGATGCCGAGGAAGTTGACCATCTGGTTGCACAGCGTGCTCAGATGGCTGGCCGGGGTGGAGTTGATCTTGCCCGGAATGCCGAGACCCTGCTGGATGAGCTGCTTCAGACTCCAGCCGGCGCAGTAGCCGGTGAGCATGCTCAGATCGTGCAGATGCAGATCGCCGTTGCGGTGGGCGTTGGCGATCTCTTCGTCGTACACCTCGCTCAGCCAGTAGTTGGCGGTGATCGCGCCGGAGTTCGAGAGGATGAGACCGCCGACGGAGTAGGTGACGGTGGAGTTTTCCTTCACGCGCCAGTCGTTGATCTTGAGATAGTTATCAACGGTCTTCTTATAGTCGAGCACCGTGTCGCTCACGGCGCGGAGATTCTCGTGCTGCTTGCGGTAGAGGATGTACGCCTTGGCAACGTTCTCGTAGCCGCCGCGGGAGAGGACGCTCTCAACGCTGTCCTGGATATCCTCGATGTGGATGAGCTCATCGGTGATCTTCGGCTGGAAATCCGCCGTGACCATAACGGCCAGAAAATCGATGACGCTCTGGTTATAATTGGTTTCGGTGGCGTCGAACGCCTTTTTCATCGCGTTGGCGATCTTGCTGATCTCAAAGTCAACGATCCTGCCGTCGCGCTTCACAACCCGGTACATAGTCTTCCTCCATATATTTCTATAATTTTAATCAAAGTAACGCGCGCCGCATGTCCTGTCCGCCGCGCTCCATTATCATATCATCGAGTCTTGACGGTGTCAATATATAGTGTTTGATTTTTATTATTTGTTTCTTTTACCACTAAATATAGTGCCGCCGCCCCGAAAATGGCGGGGCGGCGGCATATATTGCGGAGACGGGGATCAGTCCATGCCGCGGATCTCGGCGTTCGGTATGGCGGGCAGCAGTATCGCCCGGAACGACTCCATCTCCTCGCGCGTGAAGGCGGCGCAGCCGCCGGAGATCACGTCACCGGAATCCTTGAACGCCTGAAGGAAATACTTCTCGTTCCCCGGCAGCCACGCGGCGATATCGGCAAAATCCTCCGCCGAGTGCAGGCCGCGCACGACCGTCGTGCGGAATTCAAAATCGGTATCGCCGTCCATGAGCATCCGGGCGCACTCCTCCACGGCGGCCAGGCCGGGACGCAGCGTGCCGGTGACGGCGGAATAGTTCTCCCGTCCGGCTTTGATGTCCATGGCGACATAGTCGGCGAGCTTTTCGCTCAAAATGGCGCGGAGCATGGCGGGGTTCGTGCCGTTCGTATCGAGCTTCACGGCAAAACCGAGAGCTTTGATCTTCCGCAGAAACTCCGGCAGATCGCGCTGCAGCGTCGGCTCGCCGCCGGTGACGGCAACGCCGTCGAGCAGCCCCTTCCGGTGGGCGAGGAACGAGAAGATTTCCTCCTCCGGGATCACCGGCTGGCTTTCTGGCTCGAGCACGAGCGAGGCGTTGTGGCAGAAGGGACAGCGCCACGGGCAGTGCGCGGTGAACACTGTGCAGGCGGTATGACCCGGATAGTCGAGCAGCGTTAATTTCTGCAAACCGTGAATGACCATATCTTGCCCTCCTTTTGCCGAACGATACAATATCATGTATGAGCCCGGATTGCAATTGGCAAATACGGCGAAAAAACGCGCCGCGCCGCGCTTGACAGAAAGCGCGCGCCTTTTTATACTCAAAGAGAACAAAACGGGCGAAATGGAGAAGAATTATGAGTGCGTTTTTTCTGACCGGCGCGGTGCAGACCGGCAAAAGCACGGCCATCCGCCGCTTTTTCTGTGCAAATTCTGCGCTCCGGCGGGGCGGTTTTCTCACCGTGAGCATCCCGACGGGGACCGGATTTGACGTTTTCATCGTCCCGCCCGTGTGGACGGAGTGCGATCTCACGCCGGACGCCCTCGTCGGGCGGCGCGGCGGAGCTTACGAAAAGCGCCCAGAGCATTTTGACGGCCGCGGCTGCGCGCTGCTCGCGGAGCGGGAATGCGACGTTATCCTCATGGACGAGCTCGGGCGCATGGAGCTGGACGCGCACGCGTTCCGCGCCGCGGTGCTCGCGGCGATACATTCCGGCACACCGGTGCTCGGCGTCATCAAGCCGGAGCATAATGCGTTTCTGGACGAGGTGCGCGCGCAGAGCGGCGTGGAGCTTTTCCCGCTTACGATAGAAAACCGCGAGGAAGCCCCTGCGGCGATCGCGGCGTGGTATGCGCGTGCTTCGCGCGAAAAGCGGGCATAATGCGGCAGGGGGGATGAGCTTGGAGAAAAAGTATACACTGTGGGACGACCTCTGCCGGATCGTGCAGAGCGTCTTTCTTGCCGCGGAGATCACGGTTCTCGCCGACCTGCTGTTCGCCGCGGGGGAGAATCCTCTGCCGCGCGCGGCGTTCTGGGGACTGTTTCTTGCCGCGGCGGCGGCGCTCTCGCTCTGGCGGGGGTTCACGCGAAAGGGGCGGCGCATCGTATTCCTTTCCATAGCGGGCGCGGCCGTCCTCTCGGCGCTCGCGCTCTTCGCCGCGTGGAGCGCCGCGGCGCCGAAAACGGCGTACGAAGCGCCGGAGACGGAGCCGAAAGCGATCTTTTCCGAAAAGCGCGTGCTCGCCGTCGTGCCGCACGAGGACGACGATCTCAATCTCCTGAGCGGAGTGACGGGGCAGTTCACCGACGCCGGAAGCAAGGTGTACGTTGTGTTCGTCTCGACCGGCGACGCCGCCGGATTGGGGGAGAAGCGCGTATACGAGGCGATCAACGCGCTCTCGCTCGACGGCGTGCCGGAGGAGAATATCATCTTTCTCGGCTACGGCGACAGCATCCCGGACGACGGGATACACATTTATAATGCAGCACCAAACGCCGTGACGCCGTCGCTGAGCGGGCGGACGGAAACGCACGCCGCGCCGAACCACGAAGCGTACCGCGAAGGGACGCCGTATACGCGCGAAAACCTGCTCGGCGATCTGCGCAGCGTGATCGAGGAGATCCGCGCCGACGTGATCTTCTGCGTGGATTATGATGAGAACATCGACCACCGCGCGGTGACGATGCTTTTCGATGAAGCGCTCGGCGAAATACTGACCGCTGCGCCGGACTACGACCCGCTCGTGCTCAAGGGCTTTACCTACTCCACGGCGTTCCACGCCCCGGCGGACTTTTACGATTCCGTGAATCTGCTCTCCACGGTAAACCCTGACGGGGAGCGCATGGAAAACGGCGTGTATCGTTGGGACGCGCGCGTGCGCCTGCCGATGGACGGCCGCGCTCTTTCTCACTCGCTCACGGAATGCCGGAGCTTTGCCGTTTCAAGAGAATACGAAAGCCAGATGCTCTGGCGCATTGCGCCGCGCATCATCAACGGCGATAAGGTGTTCTGGCAGCGGTGCACCGGCTCGCTTCTGTACGGCGCGGCGGTGCGCGTATCGTCCGGCAGCGGCGCGGAGCTTACGGACTTCCGGCTGCTCCACTCGGAGGACCTTGCCGGAAGGGAGCTGCCGTACGGCGCCGTGTGGACGCCGGAGAGCGGTGACACCGCGCGCGAGGCGGAGTTCACGTTTCCCGCGGCGGACGTGACGGAGATCCGGCTCTACGATAACCCCTCGCCGGAGGATAACGTCCTCGCCGCGGAGCTCGTGTTCCCGAGCGGGAACCGGTACGTCGTCGGCGCGCTCGACCCCGCCGGTACGGTGGTGCCGGTGGACGAGCCGGACTGCGAAGGCTTCACCGTCCGGCTGCTGGAAACGGAGGGCGAGCACGCGGGGCTTACGGAAGCGGAGGCATATTCCGGCGCGCACGATGGAATGCCGCCGCTTATAAAGCTCACGGACGGGGACGGAAATTTCATCTACGACTACCGGCTCTCCCGCGGGGAGACGGAGGCGGTATTCTCGCTCTACGCCCTGAGCGCGAGCGATGATTTGACCGGCTATACCGTGACCTGTGAGGGCGAGGGCTGTGCCGCGGCGGTCCGGGACGGCGCGCTTTCCGTGACCTGCCCGCGCGGAAAGAGCTGTACCGTCACGGTGACGGACGAAACGGGTACGCTTTCGGACAGCGTATACGTTGCGCACGAGACCGCCACCATTCGCTTTGTCAGCGCGATAGAGAGCTATTGCGCGAACGGCATCCCGAAAACGAACCTCTATTCTCTCGCCGTGCATTACTACAAACACTTCATCCTAGGCTGGGAATAAAAAATCTCCCGGCGGACACGTTGTCCGCCGGGAGATTCTGCATTATAGAGCGGGGTTTGTTTGATTCAGTAGAACGTCGCAACTTCCTGCTCCGGCACGTCGCACGGCTCGATGGACACCATGTGCAGCACCGGGCCGGGGCCTTCGTACACGTCCGGCAGAGTGCGGATGTCGATGCGGGCGGTGAGCTTGTACCAGGCAAGGTTTTTGATCTCTTCCGTATCCGCGGCTTCCGCGGCGAGCGGGATGAAGCGGATATCGTTCGCGCAGCAGGTCATCACGTCGCGCCCGAAGTAGAAGTATCCCTTCTTCAGACTGCGGGATTTCGTGATCGCTTTGCCCTTGAGAGAGACGGTCTTGTTCCGGTATTTTTCCGGCTGGTCCATGATATCCTGCAGAAAGATCGCATAGTCCGCGTCGCCGATCTCGCAGACGGGGGCGTTGAGATCGTAGGGGAGGGGGAGCTCAATGTCGTCGTAGCTGATCTTGCCGTCCGGCGTTTCAAAGGCAATATCGCACCGGCGGTTGATGGCGCGGATGATCTTGTGCGCCTGCATTTTGAGATCCTCGTCGCCCTCGGGGAAGCGGTTGAGCACCGCCAGCTCGCAGCTCTGGAGCTTGTCCACCATGAGCTGGCGCATGTTGTTATTGTAATTGAGGAACGTGCGCGCGTCGATGAACAGAAATTCCTGCGCCACGATCCACTCCTTCGGCATGTTCGTATAGAGCGTGTCGAGCGTCCACATGCCGTTGTACTCCACCATGACGTAGGAGCAGCGGTGCTTTTTCAAAAGCGCCGCGAGATTTTCGGTCGTAAGATCGCTCTCGCTCTCGATCGTCTCGGTGAACACGGTCGGCGCGGCGAACGCTGAGGGATCGTATTCCTCTACGCCCTCCTCGCACACGAGAAGGAGGATGCGGTCGCCGTTATTAAAGCTCGCGTCCTCGAGTGTCTGCTGGGCGAACTTCGTCTTGCCGGACTCCAGAAAGCCGGTGAAGAGATATACGGGGACTTGTTTTGCCATGGCTTATTCTCCCTTTCAGCGGAAGAGCTCGGCGACGGCGTCCTCGTGCAGCTCGTGACCGATGACGCACAGCCGCCCCGTCACACCGGCGCTGCCGCGGCGGATGTTGATCTCGCCCGGCGTATAGTCAAAGTGAATCCATTCGCCCTCGCTCGCGGCGACGATGCCCTTCGCGCGCAGCACGGCGCCGTATTTGGCCTCGTCCTCGAGCGCGGCAAGCGCAGCGCGCAGACCGTCCTCGGTGAACTTTTTCGCCGTTTCCATGCCCCAGGACGTGAACACCTCGTCCGCGTCGTGGCCGTGGTGATGGTGATGATGACCGCAGCCGCACTCGTGATCGTGGTCGTGCTCGTCGTGATCGTGATGGTGGTGCTCATGGTCGTGGCCGCAGCCGCACTCGTGCTCGTGGTCGTGCTCATCGTGGTCGTGGTGATGATGCTCGTGCCCATGCCCGTCGTCATCCTCGTCATCGTCGTGATGGCAGCCGCAGGAGCAGTTGCCGTTTTCATCGAAATGATGATGGTGCTCGTGCTCTTCGTGCTCGTGGTCGTGATGATGGTGATGCTCGTCCTCGTCCTCTTCGTGCTCGCGCTCAATGCTTTCAAGCGCGGCGGTGAGCGTGTCGCGCTTTTCCATCGCGTCGAGGATCTGCGCGCCGGAGAGCTCGTCCCACGGCGTCGTGATGATGACGGCGCCGGGATTCTTCTCGCGCAGCAGCGCGACGCACTCGGCGAGCTTTTCCTCCTTGATGCCCGCGGTGCGGGAGAGGATGATGCACCCGGCGGATTCGACCTGGTTGTTGAAAAATTCGCCGAAGTTGCGCATATACATTTTGCATTTGCCCGCGTCCACGACGGTGCAGAGCGCGTTGATCGTAAGCTCGCCGTCCGACGCCTGCTCCACGGCGGTCACAATGTCGGAGAGCTTGCCGACGCCCGAGGGCTCGATGAGGATGCGGTCGGGGGCGTAGCGCTCGCAGACCTCGTGCAGAGCGGCACGGAAATCACCCGTAAGGCTGCAGCAGATGCAGCCGGAGTTCATCTCCGTCACCTCAATGCCGGCGTCCTTCATGAAGCCGCCGTCCACGCCGATCTCGCCGAACTCGTTCTCGATGAGGACGAGCTTTTCGCCCGCGTAGGCTTCCGCGATCAGCTTTTTGATGAGCGTGGTCTTGCCCGCGCCGAGGAAACCGGAAAATACATCAACTTTTGTCATACATATAACCTCTTTCTGCTGGAAGCAGCCTGTTTTTCCAATAGAATATTATAACACGTTCGTCAAGGGGGTATTTCTGCCATTGCCTGACTTTTTACGGAAAAATGAATTGTAATAATATAAATGTATGCTATAATGAATAAATGTCCGTTTTACTCCATTCCACTCTTTTATTTATTTCCGATCCACTCAGCAAATTTTTGAGAGGTAGACAAATTGGAACAGAAAAAGAAGTCCGCCCGCACGATGCGCGTGCTCGGCACGCTGCTTGAGGGCAGCGGAAAATACTTCGCCGTGTGCATCCTTCTGGGACTGCTGCTCACGGTGGTTGAAATGATCGCGCCGCAGGTCATCCGCGTAACGGTGGACTCGGTGATCGACTCGCAGCCGATGGATCTGCCCGCGTGGGCGCTCCGGTGGGTGGAGTCGCTCGGCGGCGTGGCGTTTCTGCGCGCGAACATGTGGTTCATCGCACTCATTCTTGCGCTTGCGGGTCTCGTCGCAGCGCTGCTGCGCTATGGCGCGAACATGTTCAATGCCAAAGCGGGCGAAACGCTCGTCAAGACCGCGCGCGACAGGCTCTTCCACCACATTGAATGCCTGCCGTGGAAGTGGCACGCCGAGCATCCGACCGGCGATATCATCCAGCGCTGCACGAGCGACGTCGAGCGCATTAAAAACTTTTTCCAGGAGCAGTTCATCTCCGTTTTCCAGATCATCGTGCGCATTATCCTTGCGCTGACGCTTATGACGCTGATGAACGCGAAGCTCTCCATCGTCGCGTGGGTCATCGCGCCGATCATTGTGCTCTACTCCGTGCTCTTCCATAACAAGATCCGCGCGCGCTTTACCGAGTGCGACGAGAACGAGGGCGTTCTCTCCACGATCGCGCAGGAAAACCTCACGGGCGTGCGCGTCGTGCGCGCGTTCGGGCGCGAAAAGTTTGAGCGCGACCGGTTCGAGGCGCAGAACAACAAGTATACCGAGTGCTGGATCAGCCTGACCCGGACGCTCTCGGATTTCTGGGCGGTGGGCGATTTTACGAGCTGCCTGCAGATCCTGCTCGTGGTCGTGCTCGGCACGGTCTCGTGCGTGAACGGCAATCTGACGGCGGGCGAATTTGTGTCGTTCTCGCTTTATAACACGATGCTCATCGGCCCCGTGCGCCGCCTCGGCCGCATCATTTCCGAAATGAGCAAGGCGGGCGTCTCCATCGACCGTCTCGGCGAGGTTTTGGAAGCCGAAACCGAGCAGGACGCGCCCAACGCCGCCGAAGCGCCGATGGACAAGGACATCGCCTTTGAAAACGTCAGCTTCCATTACGGCGAGGACGGCCCGGATGTGCTCGAAAACGTCAGCTTCACCGTACCTGCCGGAAAGAGCTTCGGTATTCTCGGCGGCACCGGCTCCGGCAAGAGCAGCCTGCTGCTTCTGCTCTGCCGTCTGTACGCGCCCACGGAGGGCAAGATCACCGTCGGCGGCGTGGACATTGCCGATATGCCCGCGCGCTATGTGCGCGAGAACGTCGGCGTAGTGCTGCAGGAGCCGTTCCTCTTCTCCCGCTCGGTGCAGGAGAACATCGGCATCTGCGGCGCGAGCGACGCGGAGATCCGTGCTGCCGCCGTCACCGCGTGCGTGGACGGGGACATTACCCGCTTTTCGCAGGGCTACGACACCATGGTCGGCGAGCGCGGTGTGTCGCTCTCCGGCGGCCAGAAGCAGCGCGTGGCCATCGCCCGCATGCTGACGAAGAAGACTCCGGTCATCGTTTTTGACGATTCGCTCTCCGCCGTCGATACGGAGACGGACGAGAAGATCCGCTCGGCGCTCGGCCGCGATCTCGGCGGCGCGACAACGATCATCATCTCCCACCGCATCACAACGCTGCTCGACTGCGACAACATCCTCGTGCTCGAAAAGGGCCGCGTAAGTCAGCTCGGCTCCCCGAAGGAGCTGTTGGCCCAGCCGGGCATTTTCCGCAAGATCTACGACATGCAGATGTCCATCGGAGAGGAGGAAGGAGCATGAACGAACAGAAAAAGACCAAAGGCGCAAAATGGTTCGGCATCCCCAACCTCGTCCCGTATATGAGACCCTACGGCAAGCTCATCTTCTGGATGGTGCTCATGGCGTTTTACGGCAGCGCCATGGACGCGGTCATCCCGCTCTTCCAGCAGTACGCCATCGATCATTACATCGCCGACTCGACCCTTGCGGGGCTCGGCTGGTTCATCGGCGCGTATGTCGTCGTCATCCTCACGCAGACGGCCTCCAACTATATCTCCGCCTTCGGCGCGTGCAAGCTGGAGCTGTCCGTCGGCCGCGATCTCAAGCGCGAGAGCTTCAACCATCTGCAGACGCTCTCGTTCTCCTACTTCAACCAGAACAGCGTCGGCTATGTCCACGCGCGCGTCATGTCCGATACCGACCGCATCGCGAGCACGCTCGCCTGGAGCATGGCCGAGGGCGTGTGGCATTCGGCGTATCTCGTGTGCGCCATCGTTATGATGCTCATCCTCAACTGGAAAATGGCGCTGTGCGTGCTCGTGATCGTGCCGATCGTGGCGATCTCGTCCATGTACTTCCAGAAGAAGCTCGTGTTCTTCCACCGGCAGGTGCGCGAGAAAAACTCCCGCATCACCGGCGCCTTCAACGAGGGCATCACCGGCGCGACGACGACGAAAACGCTCGTCGTTGAGGACAAGATGGAGAAGGAATTCGATGAGCTGACCGCCGATATGAAAAAGGTCAGCGTCCGCGCGATGCACTTCCGCGCGATCTTCATTTCCACAACGACGCTCGCGGCCTCTCTCGCGCTCGCGCTCGTCCTCTGGCGCGGCGGCATCGTCACGCGCGAGGGCGTGATGCTCATCGGCACGCTCACCGTGTTTATGAACTATGCGCAGGGCATGATGGAACCGATCCAGTGGCTCGTGCAGGCGCTCTCCAGCCTTGTGAACGTGCAGGTCAACGTCGAGCGCTTCACCACGCTCATGGAGACGAAGTCCGATGTGCAGGATACGCCGGAGGTCGTGGAGAAATACGGCGACACGTTCAGCCCCAAAAAGGAAAACTGGGAGGAGCTGCACGGCGATATCGAGTTCAAAGACGTGACCTTCCGCTACCCCGACGGCGACGAGAACATTCTCGAGCATTTCAATCTCAAGGTGCCGCAGGGAACGAACGTCGCCATCGTCGGCGAGACAGGCGCTGGCAAATCCACGCTCGTGAATCTCGTCTGCCGGTTCTATGAGCCGACGGAGGGACAGGTGCTCATCGACGGGCGCGACGCGCGGGAGCGCAGCCAGCTCTGGCTCCACTCGAACATCGGCTATGTGCTCCAGACGCCGCACCTCTTCTCCGGCACGGTGCTCGAAAACCTCCGCTACGGCCGCGAGAACGCGACCATGGGGGAGATCGAAGCGGCGGTCAGAGCCGTCTCCGCCGAAGGGATCATCGAGAGACTGCCGGACGGCTATCAGAGCGACGTCGGCGAGGGCGGCAACAGCCTCTCGACCGGCGAGAAGCAGCTTCTGTCCTTCGCCCGCGCGCTGCTTGCCGATCCGCGCATCTTCGTACTCGACGAGGCGACGTCCTCCGTCGATACGGTCACGGAGCGGCTCATCCAGGACGCCATCGAGAAGGTCATGGACGGGCGCACGTCGTTTGTGATCGCGCACCGCCTCTCCACGATCCGCCGCGCGGACGTCATCCTCGTGGTGAACGCCGGCCGGATCGTCGAGCGCGGCAGCCACGCCGAGCTCATGGCGAAAAAAGGCGTGTACTACGGCCTCTACACCCGCCAGTACAGAGAAGAGCAGATCCGCAGCGTCATAGACTAATCAGACGGAGAGGAGATCACCGTATGGCACAGAAAGACCTGTATGGCAGGATCCAGAGTTTTCTGACAAGAAGAGAGTCTGCATCGTATTTTTGGAAGCTTCGCACACAGGCGCAGCATAAAAATCCGCTGATACGGTATTGGGCACGTCTGCGCTATCACAAGCTGATGCTCCGTAACGGGTCAGGCATTCCCTATATGACGCGCATCGACGGATTGCCGTCGTTCCCGCACGGCATTGTCGGAGTTTTCATCTCGCAGGGGGCGCATATCGGGAAAAACTGTGTGATCTTTCATCAGGTCACGATCGGATCGAACCTGATCGTGGGAAGCAAGGGCTATGGCGCGCCGTCCATCGGCAGCAATGTATTTATTGGCTGCGGGGCGAAGATCATTGGCGGCGTTCACATCGGGGACAACGTGAGGATCGGCGCAAACTGCGTGGTCACAGAGGATGTTCCGGCAAATGCTACGGTGGTTTTGGAACGCCCGCGCATCATTCTGCACGAGGGAACGCAGAAACTTGTCGAAAGCAGAGAGATCCCAAACGCCGACTGAAAAAACCGGCCGGGCGTAAAAGAGAAAGACTTTTGCCCTATAAAACAAACAGCGCCCCTCCGAAGAGCGGGTTCTTCGAAGGGGCGCTTTTTTTGCTGTTCGCGGCAGGACAGAACGGCTTGACGAAAGAGGTTAATGTACCTTTTTTGCCGCTTTCCGCAGCGTGACGATGCCGATGAGATTGGACACGACCGCGCCGAAATCGAAGGCAAACGTCACATAGTTTTTGAAAACGAAGTCATAGACCGCCCAGCAGAGCAGCGTGACGATAATGACGATTTTGAGCTGCACCGCGTCCTTGAGATCGAGAAACCATGTGTACACACAGGTGGCCGCCGCGGGCAGCAGCCCGAACCAGCCGTCGGAGTTGAAGGCGAACAGCAGCGCAAGCTGCGCGGCGATGAACACGATCTTCCACGACGTCGTGAACTCTTTTTTCATGCAGAAGAGATTGCGCGCGATGCCGATGACGTTGGCGGTGATGCCCGTGAACGCGCCGAGAATGGCGTTCGATGCGCTCAGCACGCCGAACTGAAAACACTGCACGGTGAGCATCTGCTTTTTTGTTTTCAGAAAGCCGGTCGAAACCATGATGGCCGCGCCGATGAGCGCAACGATGTTGCCGAGAAGTACCGTATTCATCCGAAGTCCTCCGAAGAAATGCCCCCGTCCTGCTTAGGGCAGGATGGGGGCATTGAGTTTATGCCTTGAGAATTGAGCGCGCAGAAGCTTAAACTTACTCGCCGCGGACGGAGGCGATGTGAGCAAGCAGACGCATCATGTTGCAGGTGAAGCCGTACTCGTTGTCGTACCAGGCGCAGAGCTTCATGAAGTGGCCGTTCAGAGCGATACCGGCCTGCGCGTCAAAGATGCTGGAGTGGGTCTCGCCGATGATGTCGGAAGAGACGATGGGCTGATCCTCGTAAGCCATGACGTCCTTCAGCTCGCCTTCGCAGGCGGCCTTCATCGCGGCGCAGACTTCCTCGTAGGTGGTCTCCTTGGCGAGAGACACGGTCAGGTCAACGATGGAGCCGTCCGGGGCGGGGATACGCATGGACATGCCGGTCAGCTTGCCCTGCAGCTCGGGGATGACCTTGCCGACGGCCTTCGCAGCGCCGGTGGTGGAGGGGATGATGTTGTCGTAGGTGCTGCGGCCGAGACGCCAGTTCTTCTTGGAGTACTCGTCAACGATGCTCTGGGTGGCGGTGGCGGCGTGAACGGTGGTCATAAGGCCTTCAACGATGCCGAAGTTGTCGTGCAGGACCTTCGCCATAGGAGCAAGGCAGTTGGTGGTGCAGGAAGCGGCGGAGGCGACCTTCAGATCGGCGGAGTAGGTCTTGTGGTTGACGCCGTAAACGAACATCGGGGTCTTGTCCTTCGCGGGGGCGCTCATCAGCACGAACTTCGCGCCGGCGTCCAGATGGGGCTGCACGCTCTCGGCGGTGAGGAACTTGCCGGTGCACTCAACAACGTAAGGAACGTTCAGCTCACCCCAGCCGAGGGTGGAGGGGTCGCGGCTGCTGAGGAGCAGGATGGGCTTGCCGTCAACGATCAGGTGATGCTCGTCGTAGGAGACGGTGCCTTCCCACTTGCCGTGGACGGAGTCATGGGAGAAAACGTAAGCGATCTGCTCAGGAGTCTTGTCCGGAGCGTTGATTGCAACGACCTCCATGTCGCCGCGGCGCAGAGCCACGCGGGCCGCCAGACGGCCGATGCGTCCGAATCCGCTAATACCAATTCTAATCATGTGTGTATCCTCCTGTAAAAAATTTTTTGATCTCTTTTCTAACCGGCTGCATTTTACAACATTTCCGCACATAGAACAAGTGTTTTTTTCAAATAATATTAAATAATTCTCGACAGTTAGTTAGTGAATATGTATAGAAAACAGCGTCTGACGCCGAAACTGCGCAAAAAACAAAAAATCGTAGTATCCACGCCGCAAAATTTGTGGTATGATACGGGCAATAATCCAGCGCGGAAAGGGAAAACTGCTGATATGGAAAAAGTGGAAATCTCCGGTGCGGCGCTTGCGCCGCTGTTCCGGCTGAGCCGGGACGCTGTCTGCGGCATTGCACAGGGCCGCATCGTGTTCTCTAATCCGGCGGCATGCCGGCTGTTCGGCGCGGACATTACCGGCGAGAGCGCCGCGGAGCGCTTCCCGGACCTGGAGGAGACCGGCTGGGGCGACAGCTTTGCTGCCGTGCTCACCATCGGCGATACACCGAGAAACATTACCGCCGTGCGCAGCGGCGAGATCCTTGTCCTCACGATCCGGACGGAGGAGCCGGAAACGCTGCCGGTGCCGCCGACGGCGCTGCGGCAGATGCGCTCGGCGGCGTTCAATCTCCGGCTGTCGATCGAGCAGCTGCTGAAGGACGAGCCGGAAACCTGGGACGAGGACTATGACGAGGAGCGGGCGAAAGTCAGCGCGGTCCTCTACCACAGCTACTATAAGCTCCTCCATGTCACCAACCAGCTTGCCGATCTCAACGCGCTCGCTGCCGACGATAAGCTCTCGTGGCCGAAGCCTCTCTCGTTCGGCGATCTCATCGCCGATCTGGTGGACTCGGCGGAGATCTTCCTGCGGCGGCGGAACATCACGTTCCGGTTCGACCCGGCGGGGGAGAGCCTCTTTGTGATCGGCGAGCAGAGCAAGCTCGAGCAGCTCCTGCTCATCCTCATCGCCGACTGCGTCCGCCGCACCGGCGACGGCGGGAAGATCGTCTTCCGGCTGAGACAGTTCGGCCGCCGCTGCCAGCTCACCGTCTGCGACGACGGTCCGGGCCTGACGGAGGAAGAGCTTGCCGAGGCCTTTGCGCCGCGGCGGGAGGATACGCTCACCGGCGCGCCGGATGCGGGGCTCGGTCTCACGATCGCGCAGGGGCTCGCGCGGCTCCACGGCGGCGTTCTTGTCCTCCGGAACGGCGAGAGCGGCGAAACGAGCATGCACCTGCAGCTCCCGCTGACGGGAAAACTGCCGCTGTGTGACGCCCACCCGATCGCCGCCGGTCCGGAGCTGATCCTGACGGAGCTCAGCGAGCTGCTGCCGTCGGAGATGTATCAGAGAAAGTACAGAGATTGATAAACAACAGTCTGCCGCCGGAGGAGCGATCCTCCGACGGCGGTTTTTTATGCTTCGATACCGAAAAGACGGCAGCCGTTTTCGCGCGTGATGCACGTCATTTCCTCCGCCTTTACACCCTTGACCGCGGCGATCTTTTCGAGCACGTATACGAGCAGCGATGAGTCGTTCCGCTTCCCGCGGCACGGTTCGGGCGCCATGTACGGACTGTCCGTCTCGACGAGAATGCGCTCAAGCGGCGTCACGGCGAGCACCTCAGCGGCCTTTTTGTTGCTTTTGTAAGTGACGGGGCCGTCAAAGCCGAGATACCAGCCGCGCCGGATGAGCTCCTTCGCCATTTCCGCGCTGCCGGAAAAGCAGTGGAACACGCCGCGCGCCTCGGGGTAGTTCATCACGATTTCAAGGCAATCGCCGTGGGCCTCGCGGTCGTGCACGATCACGGGCAGCTTACGCTCAATGGCGAGCGAGAGCTGCCGCTCGAACATCTTCTTCTGCAGCGCCTTGTGCTCAGTGTCCCAGTAATAGTCCAGCCCGATCTCCCCGATGGCGACCACCTTCGGCTGCGCGCAGAGCGAGCGCAGCAGCGCCATGCTCTCGCCGTTCCAGCTCTGCCATTCCTCCGGGTGCCAGCCCACGGCGGCGTATACGAACGGAAACTCCTGCGCGAGCGCGCACGCCGCGCGGGAGCTTTCACCGTCACAGCCGGGATCGACGATGAGCGAAACGCCCTTTTCCGGCATCGCGGCGAGAACTTCCCGCCGGTCGGCGTCGAATTTTTTGTCGTCATAGTGGGCGTGGGTATCAAAGATCATGGGGCGCACCTTCCTCTCGGGCACATTCTACCACGGGAGAGAAGCCGCGGCAAGTTGCTTTCCCGCGGGGGATGGGGTATACTTTTTAAAACCGGCTCCCTCCATGAGGGAGCTGTCAGCGGCAAAGCTGCTGACTGAGGGAGTGCATCCCATGGAGGAACAGAGCATGACAAAAGTCGAAAAGCGCAGCGAATGGCTCACGGACAAGTACATACTCTGCCTGCTGGCGCTCTTTCCGCTGTTCACGGGCTTTCACGGCTACGCGAACCTCACGGCGGCAAAATTCTGGCTTTACACCGGCGCGACGGCGGCGTGGCTGCTCGGGCTGCTGCCGTGCCTCTGCACCGGCGCGCGCGCCTTTTTGCAAAAAAGCCGGGCGCGTTTTTCTATTTAACGTGCGCGTTCCTCGTCTGGAATCTTGTTTCCGCGGCGCTCAGCCCGTGGCGGGAGAAAACGTTTCTCGGCGCGGGACGGTACGACGGGCTTTTCACGCAGTTCCTCTATGCGCTCACGGCGCTCGGCATAGCCCGCTGGGGACGGAAAAAGATCATCTATGTCCGTGTGTTCGGAGCAAGCGTATTTCTCTGCTGCGCCGTGGCGCTTTGGCAGATCGCGGGCGGGAACCCGCTCGGGCTGTACCCGAACGGCTGGCGCTTTGCCGACGCGGGAACGCTCTATTCCGGCATGTATCTCGGCACGGTGGGCAATACCCTGATCCTCGGCTCCGTGCTTTCGCTCGCGGTGCCGGTGCTCGTATATACGGCGGTCAAAAAGCGCGGGTACGATCTTCTTTTGCTGCTCCCCGCGGCAATGGCGCTCTATATCCTGTACCGGAGCGAGTGCTCGTCCGCGTGGGTCGCGCTGCCCGGCTCATGCGCGCTGATGCTGCCGAAGCTCACGCGCGGACGGCGGCGGAGGTATATTCTGGCGGCGGAGGGCGCTTTGGCGCTGACCGTGCTGCTCGCGGTGTATTTTTATCCGGGGCAGAGCGGGACGCTGTATGAAGCCTCGCGCCTGCTCCACGGCGAGGCGGACGCCTCGTTCGGCTCGCACCGCGTGGAGATCTGGCGTGAGGTCTGCGCGCTCATCGCGCAGCGGCCGGTGTTCGGCGGCGGGCCGGGCACGGCGGCGGCGCGGCTGCACATCGAGTTCACGCGCTTCGTGCCGGAGACGGGACGGACGCTCGGAACGTATGTTACGAACGCGCACAACGAGTATCTCGGCTATGCGATGAATCTCGGGTGGCCGGGGCTCGCGCTTTATCTCGGCATGGTGGGCGTCACGTTTTTCCGCCCGCGGGAGAACGGGGAGAGCGCCGCGTGGCTCTGGGGCGCCGCGGCGTACCGGATGCAGGCATTTTTCGCGCTCGGCCTTGTCGTGAGCGCGCCGCTTCTGTGGCTCGCGTGGGGGCTGGTGCCGGCGCCGGAGGAAAGGAGCGGAGGACATGAACATTGCTCTGGAAAAGATCACGCTTGAAGGAATGAACGAGCTTGACCGCGATTTTCAGCGCGACCCGGCCACGTTTGCGGACATGAGCCTCTTTTCCGCGTATCGCTACTCTCCGGAAGAGACGCGAAAGCGGTTTGAGCGCTACGGCGCGCCCGACCGGCGGCATTTTCTCATTCGGCTCGACGGGCGTCCGGTGGGCGAGACCGGCATCAAACATATCGACTGGGAGAAGCGGGAGGGCGAGCTTTCCATCCATCTCCAGAACGACGCGGTGAAAAACCGCGGTATCGGTACAGCGGCGGAGCGGCTTCTGCTCGCATATGCCTTTGACGAGCTGGGCCTGACCGCCGTGACCGCGCGGGTCATAGAAAAGAACACGCGCAGCCGGCGCGTGCTCGAAAAGGTAGGCTTTGCATTTGTCCGGCAGGAGAACGGCTTCCTGCATTACCGCTGTGAAAAGATTTCTCGCTGACGGAGAGAAATGGGGAGGAGCAGAGCCCCTCCCCTACGGACGGATTTTGATACGGTCTTGTAGGGGCGGGGCTCTGCTCCGCCCGTGCTGTCAAGAACCGCCGCAAACGCTTGCGTTCGCGGCGGTTCTTCATGCCCGAAAATCGAAAAGCTCGACCGGCTTTATCTCCAGTGCGTCGCAGATATCAAAAACCACGTCGAGAGAAACGGCGCAGTCCGCCGTTTCGATCCGGCTCATGTGCGTGCGGCTGATGTTCACGCGCTCGGCCAGCTCGCTCTGCGAAAGACCGCGGTCCTTGCGGTAATAGGCGATATTCAGCCCGAGACTCCGGTATTTGGAAAACTGATTGTTTCTCATGCGCTCACCCTTATTCAGTCTACCCGCAGGCGACACGCATTGCGACAACGTAAAAAGATATATTTATAACTTGTAATGTTACAAATGTTTTGCTATACTGCAAATACGACGCGTACTGCGCCAAAACGACAAAAAGACAGTGAGGGAAGAAAATGAAAAAACGGCGTATCTTGCTTCTTGTGCTGGCCGTCAGCCTGCTTCTGTGCTCCTGCGGCGAGGTGAAAATCGAGAGCATCACACTCTCAAAAAATGCGGCGGAGCTGAAGGAAGGGGAGAACGTAACGCTTTCCGCCGTTGTCGCGCCGGAGAACGCAACGGAGAGCTACGGCTGGAAATCCGCGGACGAGGGCGTTGCAACGGTGGATGAGAACGGCGTCGTGACGGCGGTAGCGCCGGGGAATACGAACATTCTCGCGGTGTCCGAGAGCGGCAAAACAGCGGCCTGCTCCGTCACGGTTGCCGCGCCGACGGCGTATGAGCTGCTCAACGATGCGGAGCGGGAGCTGTTCGACTACATGACCGGCACCATGCTGAAGAGCTTTTACAACGCTCCGGCTGTTCGGATTAGAAAGCTCTTCAATATGAACGATGGCGACTTGACATACTATGCAATCGTTGCGGAATTACAGGGAACAAACAAGCTTGGCGGGACAATTTATAAAAGATATATTATGGTTCGGCAGGAGGGCGGCGTGTTCTGTGTCCCACTGGACGATGAATCCGACTACGGCACAGAAATACCAGTAGACCAGATGGATCCCGCAAAAATCAACGCCGCACTGGAAGAGTACTGGAGCAACGTTGGAATGCATGGCTAAAAGCTAAAACCGACTCTCCCTCCGTTTCGGCGCAAAGCGCCACACGGATGAAGAGAAGCCCCGCCTGTTGGATTTCCAACGGGCGGGGCTTTTGCTTTACTCTTCTTTTTTGTTTTCGTCCGGTTCGCTCTTCGCTTCCGCATTCTCGGCGGGGGCGGCGGGCGTTTCGGTTTCCTTGAGAAGCTCGGCTTCCTTCTGCTTCACGGCGTCGGATTTCTCCGGCAGCGGGGGCATGCATTTGTGATCGCAGAAGTAGCGGAAGTCCTCGCCGTCGATCGTCTCGTTGATGAGCAGATATTCCGCGAGCGCAACGAGCACGTCGGCGTGGGCGCGGAGGATCTCCTCGCACTTGAGTGCGGCCTCGTCGAAGATGTGCTTGACCTCTTCGTCGATGATGGCGGCGGTCTCTTCGGAATAACTCTTCGTCTGGCCGAAGTCGCGGCCGATGAAGATGCTGTGGCCCGAGGAATCGAAGCTGATGGGGCCGAGACGGTCGCTCATGCCGTACACGGTGACCATGTTGCGGGCGGTGTGCGTCGCCTGCTGAATGTCGCCGGAAGCGCCGGTGGAGATGTCGTCAAGGAAGATCTTCTCGGCGATGCGCCCGCCGAGCGCGACAACGATGTCCTCAAACATCTCGCTGCGCGAGCGGAAGCTCTTGTCGTCCTGCGGGCGGAACAGCGTGAAGCCGCCGGCCTGACCGCGCGGGATGATCGTGATATACTGCACGGGATCGACATGCTCGAGATAGTGCGCGGCGATGGCGTGACCAGACTCGTGGTACGCGGTGAGCCGCCGCTCCTTCTCGGTGATGACGCGGGACTTTTTCTCCGGACCCATGGAGACCTTGAGAATGGCGTCGTCAATGTCCTTCTGCATGATGAACCGGCGGTGACGGCGAACCGCGAGCAGCGCGGCCTCGTTGAGCAGGTTTTCCAGATCCGCGCCGGAGAAGCCGGGCGTCCCCTTGGCGATGTCGCGCAGATCCACATCCTCGCCGAGCGGCTTGCCGCGGGCATGGACCTTCAGAATGTCGGCACGGCCCTTGATATCGGGCAGACCGACGTACACCTGCCGGTCAAAGCGGCCGGGGCGGAGAAGCGCGTTATCGAGAATGTCGGCGCGGTTCGTTGCCGCCATGACGATGACGCCCTGGTTATCGTTGAAGCCGTCCATTTCCACGAGCAGCTGGTTGAGCGTCTGCTCGCGCTCGTCGTGGCCGCCGCCGAGACCGGAGCCGCGCTGACGGCCGACGGCGTCGATCTCGTCGATGAACACGATGGCGGGGGCGACCTTCTTGGCCTGCTCAAACAGGTCACGGACGCGGCCCGCGCCGACGCCGACGTACAGTTCAACGAAGTCGGAGCCGGAGATGGACAGAAATTCGACGCCCGCCTCGCCGGCGACCGCCTTGGCGAGCAGCGTTTTGCCCGTGCCCGGAGGGCCGACGAGCAGCACGCCCTTGGGGATGCGCGCGCCCATCTGGGAATACGCCGCGGGGTTTTTCAGATATTCGACGATCTCCTGCAGTTCTTCCTTTTCCTCGTCGGCGCCCGCAACGTCGGCAAACGTCTTTTTCTGCTTTTCCTCGCTGCCGAGACGGGTGCGCGCCTTGGAGAACTTCATAACGCCGCCGGCACCGCCGCCGCCCTGCGCCGAGCGAATCATGGAGTACCACAGCACGCCCATGATGACGAAGATGATGAGATACGGCACAAAGCTCAGCCACCAGGCTGCCTCCCACGCGGGCGGGTAGTCGTACTCGGTGAGAATGCCTTCGGCCTTCTGCTCCTGCACGAGATCGTTGAGATCGTTGTAGAAGATGCTGAAGCTGCCGCACTCGTAGGAGTATTTCGTCTGTCCCTTGTAGGCGGAGCGCAGCTGCATGGTGAGATTGCCGTCGGTGTCGATGGTGAAGGATTCGACCTGCTTCGTCTCAAAAAGCTCGATGACTTCCGAATAGACAAGCGATTCCTTTGCGGTGTTTCTCGTCATGGAATAGATCGTGCCGAGCAGCAGCACGAAGATCAATACGAGAAAGCCGATCTGACGGGTCTTGTTGGGGGAGGGTCGGTTGTTCAAAAACTGTCACTTCCTTTTCTGCCGTCCCACCGGACGGCGCGGACAATATATAAATCAGAGATTTATTTTTCGTATACTTCCGGCTTGAGAACGCCGATGAACGGCAGATTGCGGTACTTTTCCGCGTAATCCAGACCGTAGCCGACGACAAAGGCGTCCGGCACGGTGAAGCCGACGTACTTCGCCTGCACATCGGCGCGGCGGCGCGCGGGCTTATCGAGCAGCGTTGCGATGCAGATAGAGCTCGGCTTGCGGTTCTGGAGATATTTCGTGAGATAGCTGAGCGTGATGCCGGAGTCGAGAATGTCCTCGACGATGATGACGTCGCGGTTTTCAATGTCCTGGCTGAGATCCTTGTTGATCTTCACCGCGCCCGTGGTGGAGGTGCCGTTGCCGTAGGACGAAACGGCCATAAAGTCCACGCTGCCGTGGATCGTCACTTCGCGGAACAGGTCCGCCATGAAAATGAAGCAGCCCTTCAAAACGCCGACGAACAGCGGCTCTTTCCCGGCGTAATCGCGGGAGATCTCCGCGCCCAGCTCGCGGACGCGCGTATGGATCTGCTCCTCACTGAGCAGTATGGACGCAATATCTTCTCTCATTCTCTCTCTTCCTCCGAAATTGGCGAAATGGTGATTTTATAAAACGGTTCCTGCGGCGCGGGGAAAGCTCTCTCGCTCTGCCCGATGCCGTAAACGGCAAGAGGCCCCGCCCCGTCGCGCAAAACGGGAACGGCGGCGCGCTGCGAGACCGGGATGCGCGCTTCGCCGAGCAGCTTGCTCACCGAGCGCGTACCGCCGCGGCGGTGCAGGAGGATCGTATCTCCCGCGGCGCGGGATGCGACGGACAGTTTACCACATATATTGGCACATGAAAAGCAAAAAGTGTTGAATGAAGTTTGAATTTCCGACCCCGCAGCGCAACTTTCGCACGAAATGCGCCACCGGCCGGGGTAAAGGAGCGTTTCTCCGGGCAAAAGCACGCGCTCCTCCAGCGGCGGCGCGTCCCCCTCGCCGAGCCGAAGCTGCCCGAGCTCCCGCCGGACGCGCCGTCCCGGAAGCTCCAGCACGCCGTCGCCGTCTCCGGCGGCAAAGCGCAGCAGCGCGTCGAACCGCTCGCGCGAGAGTTCTCCGCCGAGCCAGCGCGCAAGAGCGCGCCGCGCGACGGGCCGCGGCACCGCGCAAAGCTCCGCGCCGGGGATCGCCTCGCCCCAGAGGGCGAGCTTTTCCTCCGCGAGCGAGGCGAGAAACGCCTCGTCCTCGGCGAGCGTTTCGCTCATGCGCGCGATGCCCGCCGCCGCGCCGGGGTGGATGCTCTCGAGTCTCGGGAGCACGTCGAGCCGGATGCGGTTTCGCGCAGCGTCCGTCTCCGCGTTCGTGGAGTCCTCCACATGGGGGATACCGCGCGCGATGAGATATTCCTCAATATCGCGCCGCGGCGTCTGCAGAAGCGGGCGGACGATCCTGCCGCGCCGCGCCGGGATGCCGGTAAGTCCGCACAGTCCCGTGCCGCGCGCCATGCGGAAGAGAATGGTCTCCGCGTTGTCGTTTAAATTGTGCGCCGTGGCGATGACGTCCGCGCCCTGTTCTTTCGCGGTGCGCTCGAGAAAGGCGTAGCGCTGCTCCCGCGCCGCGGTCTCGATGCTCAAGCCGTTCGCCGCGGCATACGCCGGAACGTCGCCCCGGCCGGGAAAGAACGGGACGCCCCATTCTTTGCAGAGCGCTTCGACGAACGCGGCGTCCCGCGCGCTCTCCGCGCCGCGGATGCCGTGGTCGAAGTGGGCGCAGAGCACCGTCACATCGCCGAGCCGCCGCACGAGATCGAGCAGACATACCGAGTCCGCCCCGCCGGACACGGCGCACAGCACCGTGCACCCCGCCGGGAGCAGGCTGCGGTCGAGCACCGGCTCACTCATTGTGCCAGCGGTCGGCGTCGCGGAACGTTGTATACTCGCCCTGCCACTGGAGACTGTCCTTGCCGGTCTCGCCGTGGCGGTTTTTGAGCACGATCAGCTCCGTGAGATTCGGGTTTTCGATCTCCTGGTTGTAATAGCCTTCGCGGTAAATGCCCATGACGATGTCGGCGTCCTGCTCGATCGAGCCGGACTCGCGCAGATCCGAGAGCATCGGGCGCTTGTCCTGCCGCTGCTCGTTGGCGCGCGAGAGCTGCGAAAGGCACAGCACCGGCACGTTCAGCTCCTTTGCCATGATCTTCATCATGCGCGAAATGTCGCTGACGACCTGCTGGCGGCTCTCGCTTGCCCAGCTGTTCTTGCTGCCGGAGCCCTGCATGAGCTGAAGATAGTCGATCATCACAAGGCCGAGATTGTTGAGTCGGCGGCACTGCGCGTTCATCTCCGCGACGGTGAGCGTCGGGTTGTCGTTTACGAGAATATCGAGCGAGGACACCGCGGCGCAGGCGTGCGCCGTGCGCTTCCACTCGTCCATCGTGAGATTGCCCGTGAGAAGATTCCCGAGCGGGATCTCGCCCTCGCTGGAGAGAAAGCGCGTTACGAGCTGCTCGCGGCTCATTTCGAGCGAGAAGATGGCGACGGTCTTTCCCGTGGCTTTTGCGGCGTTCAGGCAGATGTTGAGACCGATACTCGTTTTGCCCATGCCGGGGCGCGCGGCGACAAGGATAAAGTCGCCCTTGTTCATGCCCATGATGCGGCGGTCCACGTCCCGGAAACCGGTCGGGATGCCGGGGATCGGCTGGCCGGAGGCGGCGAGCTCGGAAAGATTGGAGTAGACGCTGTTCACGACCTGCGACACCGGCATCAGCCCGCCGACAACGCGATCCTGCCGGAGCGCATAGATCTTCTTTTCGCAGAGATCGAGCACATCCCCGGCCTCGCCCGCGCCGGAGGAGGCGGCCTCGACCGTTTCCTCGCACACGGAGATAACGTTGCGGAGCAGCGCCTGGTCGCGCACGATGGCGGCGTATTTGAGCACGTTCGCCGCCGTGGGCGTCAAGCGCATCAGCTCGCGGATGTACTGCTGCGAGCTCTCGTCATGGTAAACGCCGCGCACCTTCATCTCATCGAGCACCGTCACCGGGTCGATGGGCTTGGCGAAGGTGAACATGGAGAAGATCGTTTCAAAGATCTCCCGGTTCTGCGGCAGATAGAAATCCGCGCCGCGCACCGCCGTCATAACGTCCGGCAGGCAGGACGGGTCGATCAGGCACGAGCCGAGCACCGCCTGTTCCGCTTCCGCGGACCAGGGCACCCGCCGTCCGAGCAGTTCTTCCATCCGCTCTTACTTTTCGATGACGAGCAGCTGCACGGTGCCGTCGATGCCGTAGCCGAACTTGCACTTGACTTCAAAGCTGCCGAAGCTCTTGATCGGCTCGGCCTGCACGATGCGGTTCTTCTCGATGGAGACGCCGTGCTGCTCGCGCAGCGCGTCCACGATCTCCTGCGACGTGACGCTGCCGAAAAGACGCCCGTTCGCGCCGGCCTTGGCGCGCACCGTGACGATAACGTCCTTGAGCTTGGCGGCGGCCTCCTCGGCCTCGGCGCGCTCGCGCGCTTCCTGCGCCTTCCGCGCCTTTTCCTTGAGCGCTAGGGTGTTGAGATTGTCCTTATTCGCTTCTACGGCGAGACCGCGGGGGAGAAGGTAGTTGCGGCCGTAGCCCTCGGAGACTTCCTTCATCTCGCCTTTTTTGCCCTGTCCGCGGACATCCTGCTGGAAAATAACTTTCATGGAATATGATCTCCTTCGGTCTCTTAGTTTTTTATTAGTCTGTGGCGCGGTATTCGTCGATGGCGGCGAAGAGCCGGTTCACCGCGTCGCGCAGCGAGCAGTTCGGTATCTGCGCCCCGGCCGCCGAGCGGTTGCCGCCGCCGCCGAGCGTTTCGAGCAGCACCTGCACGTTCACACTGCCGATGCTCCGCGCCGACACCGCGACGCCGCCGTCGCCGGTGGGGTACAAAACGGCGCTCGCGTTCACGCCGGAGATGTTCAAAAGCTCGTCCGCGGCCTGCGCGGCGACGATGCGGTTCTGCGTCTCCTGCGCGGCGACCACGGCGATGCCCTTGTAAATGCGCGCCTGCTTCATAATGTCGTAGCGCTCCATGGTCTCCTCCATGCCGTTCTGGAAGAGCTTCTTCACGCGCGTGGTGTCCGCGCCGCTGCGGCGGAGGAACGCCGCGGCGTCAAACGTGCGGTCGCCGGTGCGGATCGTAAAGTTTTTCGTGTCGAGCACGATGCCGGAGAGCACGGCGTCCGCCTCAAAGGGGAGAATGTCCGTCGGCTCGCACAGCTCCTGTATGAGCTCCGTGACGAGCTCGCACGTGGACGAGGCGTTCGGCTCATAGAGCGTGAGCGTGGCGTTTTTGATATAGGTCGCGGCGCGCCGGTGGTGGTCGATGACCGCGAGCCGGTTGCTGCACGCGGTGAGCAGCGATTCGTCCTCCACCTGTTCGGGGCGGTTCGTGTCCACCACGACGAGCAGCGTCCGGCTGTCGGCCTCGAGCAGCGCCTCCTGCGCACTGATAAAGGCGGTTTTGTATTCCTCCTCGCCGTGCAGCATGGTGAGCAGCGGCCCGACGGCGTTTTTGTCCATGTCGAGCACGATCTTTGCCGGGCAGTGGAAGCGCCGGGCAATGCACCGCACGCCCACCGCCGCGCCGACGGCGTCGAGATCGGCGTACCGGTGGCCCATGATGAACACCTGCGAGGCGTCCTGCACGAGCCGGGAGAGAGAGTTTGCCATAACGCGGGACTTGACCTTTGTGCGCGTTTCGACCTCCGCGCCGCGCCCGCCGAAAAATTCAAAGTTGAACTTGTTTTTCACGACCGCCTGATCGCCGCCGCGCGAGAGCGCCATATCCTCGGCGAGCGTGGCGAAGGAATAGTCCTCGTCATAGCTCGCGCCGTCGAGTCCGACGCCGATGCTCACCGTGGCGTGGATGCCCGTGAGATTGACGATCGAATGAATGCTCTCGACGAGCGTGAAGCGGTTTTTCGTGATCTCGTCAAAATGCCGCTTTTCAAAAATGAAGATGTACCGGTCGCGGTCCACGCGCCGGAGAATGCCGCCGCGTCCCTCGCACCATTTCTCAATGGCAATGTCGAGCTGGCCGCGCAGCTCGGTGCGCTGGCGGTCGGTGAGCGGCTTCATCAGCTCGTCGTAGTTATCCACGAGCATGACCATCACGACCGGGCGCGTGGCGAGATATTCCTGCTTTACGTCGTCGTACTCGGTCACGTCCACCCAGTAGGTGATGCCCATGAACTCATAGGTCTCCTCGCGCTCTCCGGCGCGGACCATGTTGCCGTTGACCTGATACTTTTTCCCGTCCACCTCGAGAAGATCCGCCATGCGGTTTTTGCCCTCGAGCAGCCACTTGCTGTTGAATTCCGGCACGAGCGAGGCGAGCTTCGCGTCGAACGCGGGGCTCGTGCGGCCGCACATCTCCCAGAACGGCTGGTTGCCCCAGACGACGCCGCTGTCGTTCAGACGGAACACCGCCATCGGCAGCGGGAAGTGGATGAGCGTGTTGTTCGTGGCGGATTCGGCGTTGTAGGTGACGTTCTCAACGAACGCCTGCAGCTCCTTCTGGCGCGCCCGCGCGCGGATGAGCGCGTAGATCGCGAGCAGCACCGTGACGACCGCCTCGCCGTAGGCGATATAGCGGTTGAAGCGGGCGAAAAAGAAGGTTACAAGCGCGAATATGAGCATGATGAGCAGGCACATGCGGAGGCCGGGCTCGGCAAATTTCTGCGGTTTGCGGCTGTTCAAAGTATCCTCTCCCCATGCCCGCCGGAACCACAGAGCGGGCAGATAAAAATACAGAATATAATATACCACAAATATCCAAAGAATGCGAGCCCTTTTCGCCGCATTCTTCCGCTGTTTGCATATTTTTTCGCCGCGGTGCAGAAACTTCCTCCGTAAAAATAAAAAAAGGAGCTTTTATAAAAAGATGAAAGCGGTCATTTTGGCGGGAGGAAGAGGGACGCGGCTCGCCCCGGTCACTCACGGCGCGGTGCCGAAGCCCATGGCGGAGCTGCTCGGCGCGCCGATGCTCGAGCACATCGTAGCGCTTTTGAAGCGCTGCGGCTTCCGGGATCTCTGCTGCACGACGGCCTGCCTGCCCGAGCAGATCGAGCGGTACTTCGGCGACGGCAGCGGCTTCGGCGTGCGCATGCAGTACCGGCGCGAGGACAGAGCGCTCGGCACCGCGGGCGCGGTGAAAAACTGCGAGGATTTTATCGCGGGGGAAAACGCGCTCATCATCAGCGGCGACGCCGCGTGCGATTTTGATCTTCGCGCCCTCTGGAACGAGCACCGGCGCGCGCACGCCGCCGTTACGATGGCGCTCTATCCGCACGAAGCGCCGCTGCCCTACGGTCTCGCCGTGACCGACGGCGAGGGGTGGGTGCGCAGCTTCATCGAAAAGCCCGCGTGGGAGCGCGTCGTTACCGATCTGGTAAACACCGGCATCTATGTTCTGTCCCCGGAGGTACTGCGCTTCATCCCGGCGGATACGCCCTTTGATTTTGCCCGCGATCTTTTCCCGCGGCTGATGGCGTCCGGGCGCGGCATCCGCGGCGTGCCGATGGAGGGCTACTGGCGCGATATCGGCGACCCCGGCTCGTACTACCGGGCCAATCTCGACGCCTGGGAGGGCAAACTGCGCCTGCCCGAGCAGAGAGGCGGCGCGCTTGAGCGCACGCCGGAGGCTTTTTCCGAACGGGCGCGGTACGCCTGCCGGGTGTACTGCGGCGCGCCGCACCGCGCGCGGCTCATGCGCGCGCTCACCGCGGGACTCATGGAAGCGGGCGCGGATCTCACCGACGGGCTGACCGTGCGGACGGTCCCCGGCGGCGTGCACATCGCGCCCTGCGCCGACCGCGCGGCACTCTGCATTGAGTCTGACAGCCCGGATACTGCCCGGCGGTTTGAAGCGCTCGTCCGGGATGTGGAGCGGCGCGTGGAAAACGAAACCGGCGGAAGCGCTTGATGCGCTTCCGCCGGCGGAGTATGGGGCTTAAATTTTCATGTTGCTGCCGTGATAGGCTTTGCCCGGCACAGCCAGTGCGCCGTGTCGCGCAGCGTCGCAAGCAGCGGACGCGGTGCATAGCCAAACGTCCGGCTGGCTGCGCTGTGGCTGAAATCCGCGTTCGAGCCGAGGACTGCTATGGAATAGGGCGTGAAGAAAGGCTTCTTCCCCCTTCGGGTAAATTTCTCACAGACCTTCGCCGCGCTCCGGGCAAGCCTGAGCGGCAGATAGGTTACCGTGCGCCGCACACCGGCTGCGGATTTGAGCGCTTCGAGCATATCGCGGATCGTTGTATAGTGGCCGGAGAGAATGTAACCGCAGCCGCGCTGCCCGTTCTCCGCGCAGTCGGCGATGCCGCGGGCAACGTCGCGCACATCAACGAAGTCGTATCCGCCGCGCACCGCGAGCGGGAGCCGTCCCGCAAGGAACGAGCGGAACATCGTCGTCATGCTGCCTCCGGCGATATCGCCCGGCCCGATAATGCCGGACGGGAACACGATGCTCGCGTTCAGACCATTTTTCGCTGCGGCAAATACGAGCGATGTCGCCTCCGCTTTGCTTTTGGCGTAATCGCCGGAAACAAATTCCGAAGAAACGGCGTCGGTTTCCGTGATCGTCATGCCCTTGGGCTTTTCGGGCAGCGCATGGACGGAGCTGATATACACGAGCTTGCCGATGCCATGCGCGGCGCACTCGCGCAAAATGGCGCGCGTCCCGTCCACATTTACGCGGTAGAGCGAGGCGTCAGGGCGCGATGCCACCGTTACGATGCCCGCCGTATGGATGACGCAGGTGCTCTCATCCGTTCCGGCAAAGAAATTTTCCAGCGCGGACGCGCTGCAGATATCGCCCTCCGTGCGTTCCACGCTCTCGGGCAAAACTCCGGCGAGCCGGTCGCCCGGCAGTACGAGCGCCCGCACCGCCGCACCGCGGGAGAGCAGCTCCGAAACGACCGTGCGGCCAAGAAAGCCAGTCGCGCCGGTCACAAGATAAGTTTTATACATAGGGATCCACCTCCATGGGATAAATACGAAAGACATATGTTGATTATCTTTCATGTATATAGTATACTTTTTCCGACAGAGATGTACAACCGTCAACCGGCTGCCGCGTGAAAGAAAACCAACATGCGGAACAGAAACGTTGCCCAATTCTGTAAACAATTTGTGATGAGGTGTCCCATGGCAGGAAAATCCGATGCGAGAGTCCGGTATACGCAGCACGCGCTCAAGCAGGCGCTTTTAACGCTGCTGAAGGAAAAGAGCGTGAACAAGATCACGGTCAAGGAGGTCTGCGAGCTGGCGGAGCTGAACCGCGCGACGTTTTATTCGCATTACAGCGACTGCTTTGCGCTGCTGGAGGCGATCGAGAATGAGCTGCTTGAAGCGTTCGCGCAGTCGCTCACGCTGATAAAATCGTTTGATGTTGCGGCGCTGATCGAGGCGATCTACGACATGATCGGGAAGAACGAGGAAGCCTGCCGTGTGCTGATCTTCCAAAATCCCGGCTCAACGGTCATCCACCGGATGATCGATTACGCCCGGCCGCAGAGCATCGCCTACTGGCGGCAGGAGCTGCGCGCGAGCGACGAGGAACTGGAGATGCTGTACACGCATCTGTCCAATGGGCTGATGCATGTCGTGGTGGAGGGCTACGACCGGTATGAGCGCGAAACGGTCGTGCGGTTCGTGCGGCGCATCGTGCAGGCAAGTCTGTCTTTATTTCGGTGAAAGAATACAAAAAATCGCCCCGCGTTTTGGAGAGTGCGTCCAAAATGCGGGGCGATGTTTTTTCTGTGACGGTTTTTCGGCTCCGCTTCAGTGTGTGCCGGTGCTGCCGAAGCCCGACGCGCCGCGGAGCGTTTCGGAGAGCTCGTCCGTTTCCTCGATCTCGATGTCAAGACACGGCGTGATGACGAGCTGCGCGATGCGCTCGCCGTTTTCCACGGTCTGCGTCTCGGTGCCGTTGTTCTGCAGAAACACCCGCAGCTCTCCGCGGTAATCGGCGTCGATCACGCCGACGCAGTTGGCGGGGGCGAGCTGGCGCTTTGTGGCGATGCCGCTGCGGGCAAACACCAGTCCGACGTACCCCTCCGGGATCTCCACGGCGATGCCGGTGGGGAAGAGGTACTTGCCCTGCGGGGCAACGGCCGCGCTCTCCTGCCCGTCCGGCAGCAGGGCGTAAAGATCAACGCCCGCGGCGAGCGCGGTGCCGCGCGTGGGCAGTATGGCATTTTCACGGAGCTTTTTGCACGGAATTTTCATACGGTCTTCTTCCTTTAGTAAGTTTATTGTTTTTCACTGCGCGGCGGGAGCTGCGCGCCGCACCTGGGGCAGAACCGGCTTTCCGCGGGGATCTTTTCGCCGCAGCAGGCACAGCATTATAGAGGATACCGCCTTTCGACACGATTCTACACGCAAAAGAAACCGCCGTCAACGAAAAAGCGCGGCAAACAGGAAGCGGCGCATCCCGAAGGATGCGCCGCAGAGCGTGTCAAAAAAGTATTTTTGACACGCTCTCAAACGAGACCCACTGCGTTGGGCTCTCGTTTGAAGGGGCTGCGGCTCGCCGCAGCGCACTCG
>ERZ857480.51440-NODE-79528-length-64255-cov-10.9930_pt1 | contig 64255 bp, 46 predicted proteins | sample MGYA00519767_ERZ857480 | MGnify/ENA primary metagenome ERZ857480 (study PRJEB31778, sample SAMEA3449210) | human gut metagenome | biome: human gut; feature: human-associated habitat; material: faeces | place: United Kingdom | collected 2010/2012 ...
CCGGCCCCTCGGTTCCCGCTTACGAGAGCGACGTTCTCAGCAACTCGTTGAAGAGCTTCGGGTTGCCCTTGCCGCGGCTCGCCTTCATGCACTGGCCCACCAAAAAGCCGATGACCTTCTGGTTGCCGTCACGATACTGCTGCGCCTGATCGGCACAGTTTGCCAGCACTTCGTCCACGATCGGCTGCAGCGCGCCGGCATCGCTCACCTGACGCATACCACGCTCGTCGACGATCTTGTTGGGGTCATCGCCGGTCTGAGCCATAGCCTCAAAGACCTCGTGAGCCTGGTTGGAGCTGATGGCATCGGTCGCCAGCAGCTTGGCAAGAGCCGCCACTTGAGCCGGCGCGATACCGGACTCTGTCAGCGAGACGCCCGCACCCTTAAGGTAGGCGATTATCTCGTTGACCAGCAGGTTTGCGACCGTCTGGGCCTCTTTGCCAGCCATACCGGCAGCGGCGGCCTCAAAGAAGTCGGCAAACTCGGGGTCGCCGGCAATCTGTTCGGCATCGGCCGCCTTAATGCCAAAGTCGGCCTCAAAACGGGCGCGCTTGGCATCGGGCAGCTCGGGGATCTCGCCACGGCAGCGGTCGATAAACTCATCGTCCAGATCGAACGGCGCCAGGTCGGGATCGGGGAACAGACGATAGTCGTCGGCCGTTTCCTTCACACGCATGACAACGGTGCGCTTGCGGCTGGGCTCCCAGTGACGGGTCTCCTGGTAGATAATGCCGCCCTCCTCGAGCACCTCGGCCTGGCGGCAAATCTCGTAGGCAAGGCCGTCATGCAGGCTCTTAAACGAGTTGAGGTTCTTGAGCTCGGTCTTGGTACCCAGCTTGGTCTCGCCGCGGCGGCGCAGCGACACGTTGCCGTCGCAGCGCATGGAACCCTTCTCCATGGAGCAGTCCGAAATGCCCAGTGTCACAAAGATGCGACGGAGCTTTTCCATAAACAGGCGCGCTTCCTCGGGCGTGCGCAAGTCGGGCTCAGTGACGAGCTCAATGAGCGGCGTGCCGCAGCGGTTGTAGTCGACGAGCGACTCGGCCGCGGCGGTAATGCGGCCCTCGGCGCCGCCCACGTGCACCATCTTGGCGGCGTCCTCCTCCATGTGGATGCGCAGGATGCGGATGGGCACCGTGTAGGAACCGTCCTCGCGGCGCTCGGGCATCTGCAGGTTGGACGCGTCGTAGCTGGCCAGATGGCCGGCACGCTGATTGCCTTCGCGCATGGTCGACGTCATGGACGTGGACAGGCCCTCGGCGTTGGCCGAAGCGCTCGCCAGGCTCTGGGCCTCGGCCTCGCCAAATGCGCAGTCGGGGCGCTCGGCGGCGCCGCGACCGGTCACGTCAAGATTCAGGTGACCGTACATGGCAAAGGCGACCGGACCCTGCGTGGTCTGGAAGTTCTTGGCCATGTCGGGATAGAAGTAGTGCTTGCGATAGAACATCGAGTGGCGCTGGATCTCGCAGTTGGTGGCGAGACCTGCCTTGACGATACTCTCGATGGCGCGCTTGTTGGGCACCGGCAGGGCGCCGGGCAGGCCCAGGCACACCGGGCACACGTTGGCGTTGGGCTCGTCATCGTGGCTGAGCTTGCAGTTGCAGAACATCTTGGTATCGAGTGCGGTGAGCTCGGTATGGATCTCCAGGCCGATCACGGCCTCCCAATCCTGCAGGACCTCGGAAAGCTCCTTCATTACAGCTCGCCTCCCTTCCCGGCAAAATCGGGCGCGACGGAAAGCGCGGGCGCACCCGTGGCGGCATCGGCAAAGCCGCGCTCCAGGGCGCGGGCAAACGTGAGCAGCTGACGGTCCTTAAAGGCCGGGCCCACCAGCTGGGCAGAAACGGGCAGCTTGCTGTCCTCGCCCAGGCCCAGCGGCACCGAGATACCACCGTTGCCGCAGATGTTGAGCGAGATGGTGTACAGGTCGGACAGGTACATCTGCGTGGGGTCGCTGATCTCGCCAAACTTAAAGGCCGTGCGCGGCGAGGCGGGCATAAGGATGGTGTCCACCTTGGCATACGCGGCGTCGTAGTCCTGCGTAATGAGCGTGCGGGCCTTTTGCGCAGCGTAGTAGTACTTGTCGTACACGCCCGAGCTCAGCAGGTAGGCGCCGAGCATCTGACGGCGCTTGGCCTCGGCGCCAAAGCCGTGGGCGCGCGAAAGCGAGCTCTGGTCGGACAGGTTGGCGCAGCCCTCCTCCTGATAGCCGTAGCGAATGCCGTCGAAACGGGCCAGGTTGGAGAACGCCTCGGCCGGGCCGATGACGTAGTAGGCGGCGATGGCGGCGTCCAGGTGCGGCAGGTCGACCTCGACCAGCTCGGCACCCTGGTTCTGCAGCTCCTGGGCGGCGCGCTGAACAGCGGCCTTAACCTCGGGCGTCAGGCCCTCGGCCTCCATAAACGCGGGGATGATGCCCACGCGCTTGCCCTCGATGCTGTCGTTGAGGTGCTCGGTAAAGTCGACGGCGCAATCCTGGCTGGTGCAGTCGTACGGATCGTGCCCCGCACCGGTAAGCGCGTTCATGGCCAGCGCGACATCCTCGACCGTGCGGCCAAAGGGCCCCACCTGGTCGAGCGACGAGCCAAAGGCGACCACGCCGTAACGGCTCACGGCGCCATACGTGGGCTTAAAGCCCACCACGCCGCACAGCGACGCCGGCTGGCGAATGGAGCCGCCGGTGTCCGAGCCCAGCGAGAGCGCGACCTCGCCCGCGGCGACGGCGGCAGCGGAGCCGCCCGAGGAGCCACCGGGCACGCGCTCGGTATCCCAGGGGTTGTTGGTGCGGTGGAACGCCGAGCTCTCGGTGGAGCTGCCAAAGGCAAACTCGTCCATGTTGGCCTTGCCCATGGGCAGGCAGCCGGCGTCGAGCATGCGCTGGACGCAGGTGGCGGTGTAGACACTCTGGTAGTTCTCGAGCATGCGGGAAGCGCAGGTGGTGCGCGTGCCCACGAGGTTCATGTTGTCCTTAATGGCCAGCGGCACGCCCGCAAGCGGGGGCAGCGGCTTGCCGGCGGCACGGTCGGCATCCACGCGCGCAGCGGCCTCGAGCGCAAGCTCGGGCGCCACCTGCAGGAATGCCTGGACCCCGTCCTCGCGCGCCTCGATGGCGGCAAGGGAGGCCTGGGCCACCTCGGTAGCGGTAAAGTCGCCGGCGGCAACGCCCGCGGCAATCTGAGCGGCGGTAAGGGAATCGAAGCTTAGCGTCATTACTCGCTCTCCCCCTCTCCCAAAATGGACGGCACGCGGAAGTAGCGGTCGCGCGCGCTGCCAGCGTTTTCGAGCGCGACGTCGAGCGGCAGATCGCGCTCGGGCTCGCGCAGGTCATCGCCCATCACGTTGGACAGGCTTCCGATGGGATGGAACGTGGGCTCCACGTCGGGCAAGTCATATTGCAAGACGGGCTCGAGCATCTGGACGGCGTCGTTCATGTAGGACGTCATCTGGGCGAGCTCGTCATCGGTCAGTGCGATCTTTGCGTACTCGGCAATGCCGCGCACGTCTTTCTCGCTGAGTGCCATAGGCGCTCCCTTCCGCATAACAGTTAAACCGCTCTAGTATACAGGGCAACGCCGGCTTGGAGCAGGCGCTTTACCCAAATGCAGCGAAAACGTAACGAGGGTGGCGGGACGGCAGGTGGCGGGTTGGCGATTCTGCAGCGAAACCGCACCGTCCGTAGCGAAAACCGTCTCGCCCGCAGCGAAGACTGTCGCACCCACAGCGAAAACCGTCGCGTCCACAACGAAAAGCATCACAACATTCGACGTTTTTCGCCAAAATCGAAATTTTCATCGAATGTTGTGATGGTTTGGAAGCCCCGGCCACCACAAAGGTGCCTGTCCCTATCGTGGTGGTTTTGAACGATGTCCTATGCCGAGGCCTTGGCCTTGCGGCGCTTGCGGACCGCGTGGATCACGATGTCCAGCAGCAACAGCACAATGGCCACGACCACGATGAGCACGGCAAACTCGCGCTTGCCCCAGTGGCGGTCGGCCAGCGACTTTTGCTTGTCGACGTCCTTCTTGTTGTACTTGGTGCGCACGCAGTGCACCAGCAGGCGATGGTCGTTCACGCCGTAGGGCGTGCAGGTGACGAGCGTCACCCTGTCGGCGCCGGGCTCGATGGTCAGCGACTCCATCTCCTCGGGCAGCACGACCTCGGAGTCCACCATCTTGTAGGCGAGCGTCTTGCTCATGGTGTGCAGCAGCACCAGGTCGCCGGGCTCCAGCGAATGGATGTCGTCGAACATGCTCAGGTTGCGCATGCCCGAGTGCGCGGTGAGCACGCAATGCGTCGAGGCGCCGCCCACCGGCAGGCTCGTGCCCTCCAGGTGGCCGACGCCCGCCATGAGGACCTCCTCGCTCGTGCCGTGGTAGATAGGCATGCTCACGTCGATGGAGGGGATTTCGACCCAGCTCATCATGGGGTCGCGGTCAAAGATGAGCTGCTGAGCGTAGGGCTCGATCTGGTCGGCGGGAAGCTCGGTGGCCTCGCCGGCAAGTTGCTCGTTAAAGGAACGAGCCTGGAGCAGGATGCGCTCGCGCTCCTCGGCAGACAGCGCGTCCACGGTGCTGGACACGGTGCTGATCTGGTTGAACACGCCCGAGGCCTCGAGCCGGTCCAAGATCCACGGCCAGGTCATAAGGCCCACGCCAATAAGGATGATGACGATGGTGATGAGCCGGTCGGCCCAGCGCGGCAGCCGCTTGCGACGGCGTTTGGGCTTTGGTTGAGGTTTGGGCTGAGGGCTTGAGCCACCGTTGGCCGCGGCGTTATTGCTCTTCATATGTTTGGCGCCCTGCACCATCGCCGGTCACTCCTCTACAGCTCAGGTTGTCTAAACAAATAATAGCCGATTAGCGAGCTCATGCGCTGCGCAACGCAGCCTGGCAGCATTGCGCAGTGCAAGTATGGGCCCGCATTTGAGTTTTCAAAATGTCCCGAATCGGCGGGGCGATTCGGGATACAATGTCAATAGAAAACGACGCACCCCGCGTAAGTGTACGAGAGCGCGGGCGGCCTAGTTTTCAGCTTTTGTTAAATGCCCGGGATCCGACCCCCGGGCATTCTTATTTGCGCTTTCGACGCAAATGCCTTCTACCGTCCGCACCGCGCGTGCGCCTACGGACCTTAAACCGAACCTCATACGAGTCAAGAAACGCGATGACGAACGAGCCCACCGCCGCGAGGGCGGCGAGCGCGTTAAGGAATTTCAGCATATGGGGACCTCCGATCGAGTCGTCGGCCGCCCGCGCACGGAATGCGTCGCAAAGCTATTTTACTGCGAGCGTATGCACCCGCAGCTGGTAAACGCAATAATTGCAAACATCTGTTCGATAGTTACACACACGATTCCTCGTCCGGCGGAGCCTGGCCGCATTGTCCGGGTTTGCCCGACGTGTTTGAGTTTTCAAAATGTCCCGAATCGGCGGGGCGATTCGGGATACAATAGCTACAGAAAACGACGCACCCCGCGTAAGTACTTTGGAGCGCGGGCGACCAGTTTCCGGTGTTGTTAAATGCCCGGGCCTCTAACCCCGGGCATTCTTATTTGCGCTTGTTGCGGCGCAAATGCCTTCTACCGTCCGCACCGCGCGTGCGCCTACGGACCTTAATCCGAACCTCATACGAGTCAAGAAACGCGATGACGAACGTACCCGCATCGGACGGTGGAGGCTGGCTACGTTATCCCAAAAAAAACGGGGCAAACTCCAGTGCGGAGTCTGCCCCGAAAAGAGAATGGCAAAGCAAGAACGTGGATGGACGAGAAAAGTGTCCGCAAGTCTCATGGCCATCACATCCCACCTGCCAAGGGGATGGGTGAGCGAGCGTTACTCCTGCTCGGACTCTTCAGCCTGCTTACGGCTGCGGATGAGGTGCGCAACGCCGATGCACAGCACCGCGCCACCAGCGATCCAAGTGAAGGTCACGCCATTGAGACCGGTCAGTGGGAGGCCAACCTGCTTGGTATCGCCAACGGTGATGTTGAAGTAGCCATCGGTGACCTTGTCCGAGCCGGCCTGCGCCGTTAGCCTGTTATCACCGGCATCCTCATCGGTAAGGCCAGCGATGACCTTGTCACTCTGGTTCTTGCTATTAAGCGTGCCAGAGAGCGCAGTAAGACCAGCGTTCGGATCAATGGCGTTCATGGTCGGCTTGATCTCGAAGGTGAAGGGTTCGACCTTGGTGTAACCATCGGGAGCAGAAGTTTCCGTGACCGTATAGACGCCAGCATCGAGACCGGTAAGCGTAATGACACCATGGGGGTCCATCGAAAGCTCAACCTTGTTGTCGCTCAAAGTGCCGTCACTCTTGACATATTTAACGTTTGCGCTGTTCTCGTCACCGTTAGTTGTGTCACCAGCTGCGATGGTGAACGTAGCACCTTCCAGCGCCTTCTCAGTGCCAAGGTCAACCTTGTTGATCTTGAGGCCGTAGGTGTAGTCCTTGACCGTATCGGATTCCGAGGTGCCAGTACCTGCGACCATGGGGTTGTTAGAATACTCGAGCGTAACAGTATTGGGGTTGCCCTCCAGCTTGTTGTTGGCCCCTGCAATAACCGCCTTTGCGTTGAGCTTTGCCTTGTAGAAGACAACAATATTGGTGTTGGCATTGATCGTAAGCGTTCCGCCATTTTTCGCGTTGGCTGACTTCAGCCCATTGGTTCCATTAAAGTTAACTGTCAAAACACGCTGATTTGACTCAGAAGGGGCATCCACTTTGTAGCTAGTCGGATTAATCTCGGTGTATTCACCATTATTCAGCGCATAAACGCTGAGCGAGTCAGTGATGTAGTCGAGACCGTCCGTCAGCTGATCCTTGAACTTGTAGGAATAGGTGTCGTAGCTATCGTAGTTGTCCGCAATCGTACCGGTGAGCCGGTAGTTGACCTCCTGACCGATCTGGGAGTCGGCAGCGTCCACCCAGTCAGTCTCGCCGGTAATGTCACCGCCCTTCACCTTAGAATCATCGAGGATCTTTTTCTCAACCGTGGGGATGCTGGTCTTCTCATGGACAGTTACGGCGCTACCGCCCACGACTGCAAAGATCGGGGACGTGCCAGTGTTCGGCTTGGTCGAATCGAGATCGCTGGTCACAAACAGGTAGTAACCGTTGCCATTCGCCAGATTAGGAGTCCAAGAATTACCAGTAGGGATGTTAGTCGCGGCAGGTTTCTCACTCTTAACGGCATTCGCAACTGCGTAGAGAACATTGTTGGTAGCGATTCGCGTTCCATCAGTCGATGTTGATCCTGCAGTAGTGGAACCCGCATGTGCCATGAGGAAGTCGGCTACTTCCTGGGCCGTAGGTTTGTCAGACAGCTGATCCTTAGCCTCCAAGCCGTCATAACCCTTCCAGTCTTTCCTAATGGCATCAATCACCTTCGTGCTAACCGTATCGCTCGCCCACGTGATGTTCTGAGCGGTCTTGCCACCGTTTTCAGTGTCGGTCACCGTAGCCTTAAAGATCTGGTACGCCTTGAACGTGGTGCCATCGTTTTTCTCGGCCTGACTAATGGTGATGCTGCCGTCACCCTCGGCCGCAAACGCCATACTCACCGGGGCCATGACGCCGCCGAAGCTCAACGCCGCCGTGAGGCCTGCTGTCACTGCCAGGCGTGCGATGTTCTTGCTCATGCTCATCTTCTTTTCCTCTGCTTTCTGCTCGAATTCCATTTGATCTAAATCTGTCTGCCTGTGTCTTAGCATCTAATTCGCTACGTCTCGCCCCGCTCTCTGTGGGGCTGCCAGCTACTCTTTATGGCTGCCACCTCCCCGCTTGACCAGGAGCGCGACCACGATGAGCGCGGCTCCGGCGACCGCTGCGGCGGCCGCGGCGTACATTGCCATATCGCCAGTCGAGGGCATAAAGCCTCCGGTGGTAATGCTAGGGGGTGTGCCGGTAGGCGTGTTGATGAGCGACGCCTCCAGGCTGCCCGTCGACCCGTCCGCGCTGTCGGCGCGCAGGGGCGACTCGGCCGTGATGGTGAGCTTGGGCTTGGCGGCGGCAACCTGGTCGACGTCCAGGCCCTCGGCCTTGACCGTCACGGAGCGCGTGCCCTCAAAGGCGGTGTAGCCCTTGGGAGCCTTGAGCTCGCAGACCTCCAGCTTGCCCGAGTCCACGCCCGAGACGGTCACGCGGCCGTCCTCGCCCGTGGTGACGGTGGCCTTGCCCTCCGCATCCCACGTGCCGTCGGCCGCTAGCGTGCGACCACGGTCGTCGGCGATGCGCAGGACCGCCCCGGCAAGCGGCTTGTCGCCGTCGCTGCCGCGCTTGGTGAGCGCGAGATCCCAGGTGTAGGCGCACGCGTCATCGCTCGGCGTGCGGGTGAAGCCGGCGTCGCCGGACTGGTCGGCAAAGGGAGAGCGCGGGTAGCGCAGGTAGACCTCGTTGGGGTTGCCCTTCGCGATGCCGTGGTTGCATGCGCTGTTGAGCGGCGCATTGTACACGGCGACCACGCGGGCACCCGCGGTGAAGGCGTCGGCCCCGCCGAGCGCGGCGATCAGGTCGCCGGTGCGCACGGTGAAGGTTCCGTCGGCCGCTACCTTGGTGGCGCACTGGGCCGTGATATCGGTCCAGCCCTTCACGGGCTCGGTGCCGGCGCGGCCGTCCTTGCTGGTCTGGACCGCGTCAAAGCCGCCGTCCGCGCCCGCCGCCACGTACACGCGCATGCTCGCGGCCACCTTGGAGGGATCGAGTCCCGTGCTCATAGTGTCGACGAACTGCACCGCGTAGGTGTCGTAGGCCGTGAGGCCCGCCGGGACCGTGGCAGAGAGGCGCCAGTACAGGTCATCGGCGACCGTGGCGTCGGCGGCCTTCTGCCATGCGGCGGTGCTGTCCTCCAGCACGTGCTTGGCGACCTTGGGGGTCGCCGCCTTGGGCTTGACGGTGACGGCGCTGCCGCCGACCAGGGCCATGATCGGCGCGGTTCCGGCCTCGCCCTGGGCGATGGCGTCGTCGGCGACGATGAGCCAGTAGCCACAGGGCAGCTCGGCCGCCGTGTCCGCGTTAAGGGCCACGGACGCGGCGCAAGAGCTCTGGAAGGAACGAGCGAGCTGTGCGCTCAGTGCGCTCGTAAGGTGGGAATCGGTGTTGAGCCACTCGGCAGCTTCCCGCGCGGTGGTCTGGGAATTGGGCATACCGGCGTTGTGCAGCACAGGCAGCGCGGCGTCGCGCACGGCGTCGCTTACCCAGGCGAGGTCGGTGGCGATCTTGGCGTCGTTGTCGCCGTCGACGACGCGGGCGTCAAAGATCTGGTAGGCGTCGTAGCTGCTCGCCACGGTGCCGCCCACCGTGATGGAACCGGTCGAGGTCGGCGCGGCCTGCGCGGATGCGGGGAACACAACCGCGCAGGTGCCGATCAGGAGGGCAAGCAGCGCAAACAAGATCGGGAAGGAGCAAACTTTCTTATTCACGACGCTCACCTCCCTTCGCATTCGCCTTGCGACGAATGTGCATCCAGGCCGCAGCAGCGCAAAGCACCGCCGCGCCGGCAAGGTACGTCAGAGTGACGCCCGACATACCAGAAAGGGGCAAAGAGGTGGAGTAGGTGTTGATGAAGGTGGGGATGGAGGTGTCGGTGGAGTTGGGGGCGGAGGTGTCGATGAACGTCCGTTCTTTGGCATTGGGGTCTGCTGTCCAATCGCCCTTGGAGTCAACGGATCCCTTCATGTAGGTCACCCTACAGTTGATCTCTCCTTTTTCGGTGTCATACGTTGGCACAACCGTGAACTTATAGACCGACTGGTCGTACGTGTAGTGCGAGAACTGCGAACCGTCGGTTTTCTCGCGCACATAGTACGTAAAGGTCTTGAAAGAGCCACCCGTGGAGCCGCCCGGGTCGTCGGAATTATTCCTGATATCAGAGAGCGAGTACTTGAACTCAATCGTTTTATCTTTATCAGTGGCGTCCTTGAACGGAAGCGTCTGCGTCTTATCAGAACCAGAAGTCACGGCAGTACCGATGATGTCTTCGTCTTTAAAATGGCTGTCTTTCGCGAGCTGAAGTGTAAACTTCTTCATCTCGCCACCCTTAACGACCTTAGTCGCCTTAGGAGTCCAGGAAACCTCAGGGTCGTACGTGTTGGTGAAGGTCTTTTCCCCGTCGGGGCCGCCAATCGAATAATAGCCCCCAATAGCATCTAGTTGCACATCAGCGTTCCGGTGGTCAGTTTTGCCCTCGGAATGCTCAACCGCGCTCACATTTTTGATCTCGTAGTTATGGATTTTGATCTCTATGGTCTTGTTCGGATCGTTCCGAGTCGGAACAGTCATGAGCACAGTCGAGTGGTCTTCGACTGTCACCTTAATCTCGTACACGGCGGGGTCGTATGTGATGCCGGAAACCTTTCCGGCATTTTCGACTAGGTAGTATGTAATCGTGCCAGCCGTACCGTTCGCTGCAGACTGCTCACCCAGGTTAAACGTGATGTTGCCTCCATCAACATTACTTGCAGTTCCAACCGGGGTGCAAACGTCATGATTGAATACCCCGCTAGCGAAAGGATCAACCGAATCCTTGCGGTAGACCGTAAAGGAGAACTCCCCCTTATTGATCTTGCGGCCGGACAGCGCCTTGGTCGCCTTCAGCTTAAGGCTCGGATAGACATACGTGTCTGCTGGCTGACCCAAGTACAGGTCGCCATTCGACATGATGCCGCCACCATGGTTCCAGGAATAGTTGTCCGTGATGAAAGTTGTCACTTTATTTTTCTGTACTGCCTCAGTCACCGCTTTATCCGTGGCACTAACAGCCGAAGTCAGACCGATGCTATTTTTTACCTGAGCAACACCGTTGGCGGGGATGGTAATGGGATCATTTAGCTCAATGCTTCCCGAATACTTGGCGTCTATATCGCCAAGCATCTTGCCGCTTACCACTGCAACCGGCGTTGTGTGACCTGTCGCTGCGAGGAAGAAATCGGCATGACCGTACGTGCGAAACGTCTCCGAATCGTATGCATCCCTATCTTCAGTCTTATTAGTACCTTCAGCACCACCAGCTGAAAGATGGGGCGTACCATCATTACCACTACCATCTACCCGATTGTATTCTTTGAAATTTTGATCACTGTCAGCAGACGAATTGCCAAAGATTGCCGTGCCCTCAGTGTTCGTTACCAACGTCTTGCCCGTGGGGCAGACTGCTACGCCGCCGCCATAGCCGCCAGCGGTATTGCTGCTAATGTACGAGTTGTATACAAATAATCTACCAGCGGTCTTTTCCATACCCTCATTCGAGTTTCCCTGGACGAAGATACCGCCACCGCCCCAGTCAAAGCGAGACATGCAGCGGTTGTGAGTGATGTAGACTTTGCTGTTTGGAGTGCCGTTAATCATCGCGTCAACTTGCTGGCCCACTCGGATACCGGCACCTTCAGATCGGTAGCTCACGTTAGAGGCAATAATTCCTCCCGTAATGTCGAGCCATGCCATACCTGATTGATCTTGATTGGTAACGTAAACGCCGCCACCAGCTTCTTCAGAATAATTGCCAGTAATCTTGCCACCAGAAATGGTGACATGGGCACCGTTATTGGCAGCAAGCCCAGCGCCGCCATGGTTACCCCAGCCATCGTGGCCGCAAAACTTAGCGTATTTATTGTTAGTGATGTAGCCACCAGAAACGGTCACACTACCGCCCGAAACCAAGATGCCGCCACCGAGACCATCCGCCTCGCCGTACGTAGCGTTGCCAGAGATGATTCCACCCGTAAGCTTCAAGGTGGCTCCGTTGTCAGCATAGACGCCGCCGCCAGAAGCTGCCTTGTTTCCCGCGACCACGCCGTCTGTCATTTCGAGGCTGGCATTCGCGCCCGTTATGCACAGACCACCGCCCCAGCCACCGCGGTTGCCGTTGGTGACGTAACCGCCTTCGATTTTGACCTTACCCGTAGAAAGAATCACATGGCCGTTATCGCTCAGATTGGCGGCCGTGGTAATCATGCCGCCCTTGAGATCGAGCATGCCGCCCTCATTAACGGTGACCACTTGCTTTACGGAACCGTGGTCCGATGCCGCAACGATAGCGCCAAAGCCCGTAACGTCATGCCTGTACGTAGTCTCGGTGGTGCAAAGTCCATCTGTATTGGGCGTGCTCTTAGTCTCATAGTAAGTAAGACTCTTAGGAGCGCCGTTATTAGAGCTAGACTCGTCTCCCCTTTCCCATGTCATAATCGCAGGCTGACCCGCCGGCGCATTGTCGACCGGAGTCTTTTCGTCTTTTGTGCTATCTGAGCCCTCGATAATGTTCTCGATGGTGAGCGTGACTCCGTTTTCGACCACAAAGAAGGAGTCTAAGCCGCCGGAGCGGTTGTAGAGCATGTTTCCCGCAAGATTAATGGTGGTGTTTTTTTTGATGTCAATCTGCTGACTCGAATAGGCAGGACCCGTCAGTTGAAACTTGCCGCCGTTGTCGAATTTCCCAGAAACATCACCATTTACCTTGTCATAGTCATCGTCACTGACGCTGGCGGGGGCAATTGCGTTTTCGTCGCTATTTTCATCATCAGAAGTCTGTGCGTCGGAAGGCTGCGCGGCGCCCTCGGCCTCCGCGTCATCGGCTGTCGAGTCTGGTGCAACGGTATCCTCGTTCGCCTCATTCTCGGCATCGCCGCTATTCAGCTTTTCGGCATCCCCGGCAGCGTTGACTGCATCAGTAGACTCAGTTGAGGACCCCCCCCCATCACAGTTTCCTCGGTAGAAACCGTCTGGGCATCGTTGGCAATGGCCTGCGAGATCGGGGGCATGACGAGCGACAGTACCAAGCTCAAAACGGAGGCTCCGCACAAAACGCCTGCCAGTACACGGCGCGTCGCTTTTTTACGCTGCTTAGATTTATCTGAATTCGCTTTCATCGATGTCTCATCCCCAAGAGACCGCGATCTTGCTCTTTCACCATCAAACGTATCTGCGCAATCTGTAATTGCGCTCGCGTAGTAATCCGTATTGTAGCGATTGTTGAACATCTGAGCAAGAAAACCGATGGTTTTGTAGCGAGTTCTCAATTCCCTTGACATTTACTCAGATTTGCCTTCGTTTATTCGCTATCTATTTTTGGTTTCTGCTGGTAATTTAGTTGACTATCATTTTTTAATGGCATTAGATTTATTTGCACAACATTTTGCTCAAGAGCAAACATCCCGCTCACGGTCGAAAATCGACCGTGAGCGGTAGGTCATTAGCCAGCAGGAATACCTTACTAAACTGATGAGAATATCTTTAACCCATCGGTGGTTAGAAGCGTGATGTTCAGACAATCATATTTGATTTTGTGCGCAGATTTTAGGCATCAATTCGCCCAAATCGCCTGAGGCCGCCACAAAGGCACCTGTCCCCTTTGTGGTGATTCTGCCCTAGCGCTACAGCAGATGCTCCTCGATAAAGATCGCGATGCCGTCTTCGTCGTTGCTCGCGGTTACAAAGTCGGCGGCGGCACGGGTAGCGTCGCTGCCGTTTGCCATAGCCACGCCCACGCCGGCGTCGGCCACCATGCAGGTGTCGTTATCGGCATCGCCAAACACGCAGATGTTCTGGAGCTCCATGTCGTTGAGCTCCGCCACGCGCACAAGGCCGCGCGTCTTGGACACGCGCGGATCCATGAATTCGTAGAGTCGCTGCGTGGTCTGCAGAGCAGCCGCTTTAACGGTGTCGTCGGCGAACGTCGATGCTCGCTCGATGATCTGCGGCATCGCCTCGGGCGCCATGGTAAACATCACCTTGGGCTGCGGCTCGCGCAAAAACTCGGCAAAATCGACCACCTGGTAGGGCACGCCGTCGACGCGCGACAGATGCTCGACGCACGCGTTGCTCTCGGGCACGTAGAACACGCCGTCTCGGGGACAGACGGGCGTTGCCGGAAGGTCCGCCATGTGCTTGCAGATGCGCGCGATGGTCTCGCCCGGCAGTGGATAGCTCAGCTCGTTGATGCCGTGCGCGCGGTCGATGACCTCGGCGCCACCGCAGCCCACCATCACGTCTACCAGGCCTTCGATGCCCCAGAGCTCGTACATGGCCTCGGTCGCGTGGGCGTCGCGCCCGGTGCACAGGCCAAAGAGCACGCCGCGCTCGCGCAGGGCGCGGATCGCCGCCACGGTGCGCGGGGACACCGTGTGCTGGCTCGTGAGCAGCGTGCCGTCAATATCGCAGAACACGGCTTTGATGTGGCTGAAGGTGGTGTCCATGGGGGGCCTTTCTGGGTTGTGCGACGGTGCTGAATGTGGCTGGAAATGGTGTACATGGTATACCAAGGCGCGCACGGAGCGCTTTGGAGCAAAACCACCACAAAGGTGCCTGGCCCCTTTTGTGGTGGCCGAACCCGAAGGGTGGCCTGGCCGGAGCGCAAACCATCACAACATTCGACGTTTTTCGGCAAAATCGCGATTTTCATCTAATGTTGTGATGGTTTTTACTGCCTTGCGGCACGATCAAAATGTCGGCGTCCAAACAGCAGCAACGCCGCGGGAACCGCCGTCACGACCATGCCCGCACCAACGAGCGTCTGCTGCACGCCAAACGTCGCCGCCAGCCACGGGGCAATCGCCAGCGGGGCCACGCCGGCGAACATGTTGCCAAAACCCATGACCGAGTTCACGCGACCGAGCTGCTCGAGCGGGGCCGTCGTTTGCACGATCGTGTTGTGGAGCGGGTTGACGACGCCCCAGGCCACGCCCAGGGCAATCTGGCCAATGAGCGCCACGCCCACGTACGTTGTTCCCACGTAGAGCAGGCTTCCCAGGCCCACGGATATGAGTGCCACGAGCAGCGTTTTGAGACTGACAAAGCGCGGCGGCAAGCGGAGCGCGAGGACGGCGCCCAGCACCGCGCCCACACCGCTGGCCGACGAGAGCCAGCCCATCCACTCAACACCGACGTGCAGGACATCGCGGTAGAAGAACGACTCCAGCGGGTCAAAGGCACCGTAGCCAAAGTTTGAAAGGAAAATAATGCAGAACAGCAGGGCGAGGACGCTGTTGGTGAAGACTGTCTTGATGCTGGTCGCGAAGGTGACGCGGGTGGATTTACTGGAGTCGGAGCTTTGACTGGCGGTACTTGCCGTTGCGCTGCTGTCCGCGGGACTGCTTTCGCGCGTGGCGACGTGACCCGCTTGCGGCCTAAAGCCCCAACCGGCGACGAGCGCCAGTACGGTAAAGATCATCATGAGCACGAACACCGCGCGCGACGACGCGGCCGCCGCGACAAAGCCGCCCAGTGTGGGGCCAACGATGATGCTCACGTTTGAGAGCATGGCGATGGCGGAGTTGATGTCTTTGAGCTCGACAGGATCGTCAGTGAGGTAAGCCGGATAGGATGTGGCGATGGGCTGGGCAAACCCCATCACAAAGCCCAAGAGCGCCGCGCCGAGCAGGACGATGCCGGTCGCGCTACCAAAAACGAGGATTGCCGCGCCGGTTGCCAGCGTGCCCACGATGCTCAGCAAGAAATGACGGCGCGGGCCCCAGGCGTCGAGCGTCGCGCCACCCGCAAAGGATCCCAAGATCACGAATACGTTCATAAAAAGGACGGCCAGCGATGTCGCCACAACCGAGGCATCGTCTGCATAGGTGAGCGTTCCGATGACACCGATGAAGTAGCTGGTCTGAAAGCCGGTATATATGAGGAAGCGCATTGCCACCAGGTGCTTAGCCTGCGCGGACAGCGATGATTGAGGCTTTGAGAAAAGAGAGGCGAGCATGGAGACTCCTTGTTTCATACGAATACGGGCGGTGGGCATTCACCACCGTCTGTCAAATCAATCTATTCGCAAGAAACACTAAGGACGCATCAAGCCCCTTCTCTCCGTTTTTCGCCCGTCATGAACTACTTGGTAGATTGTAAGGCATGCCCCACACATCTACCAAAGCAAAAACCACCGCAAAGGTGCCTGGCCCCTTTGTGGTGGAAATGACGTTTGCCCAGATAAAACCTGCCAAAACAAACCTGTCCCTTTTTGGCATGTTATGGCAGCGCAGCGAGCCGGTTCCAAGTGCCCCAGGTCGCCCCGAAAGAGGAGCGACGCGTACTTTGGTACGCGAGCGACGGCTTGAGGGGCGAGATGGGGTGCTTGGGGCCGGCGCAGCGTCAAGCCTGAAGGTGGTCTTGGATGAGATCGCAGATGGCTCGGGCATCGTTGATGTTGATGGCTCGGGTCGCAAAGCCGGCGTCGAAGGCCTGACGCGCCAGGGCCTCGTTGCAGGCAAGGGCCAGCGTGTGACCGTCGACCAGGTCGAGCGAGCTCTTGCCGCGCAGACGGTCGACACCGGAGCGCGCGACCACGATGTTGTCGAAGCCCTCGGTCTTGTAACCCTCGATGATCACCACGTCGACATCGTTGTAGCGCGACAGCAGCTCGCGCGCGGGCATCTCGTCCTCCTCGCGCGTGTCGGCGTACTCCGCCCAGCGCGTGGCGCAGATGAGGCCCACGTGCTTGGATCCGGCCTGGTGATGGCGCCACGTATCCTTGGCGGGCACATCGATATCAAAGCCGTGGTGCCCATGATGCTTGAGCGAACCCACGCGCAGGCCGCGGCGGGTGAGCTCGGCAATGACCTTCTCGACGAGTGTGGTCTTGCCCGAGTTTTGGTAACCGATAAACGCGATCGCAGGGACGGCCGGAGCTGCAGGCGCGACGGCGATGGGTGCGCTCGCGAGGGCGGCACCGTCAGCAGCCACGGCCTCAACAGCAGCGGCCTGACGCTCTGCACGATCCCACACGCCCGAGCGGCCGCCCTCCTTGTGCAGCAGGCGTACGTCGACGATCTCCATGCCGCGATCGACCGCCTTGCACATGTCGTAGATGGTCAGACACGCGGCACTCGCGCCAGTCAGGGCCTCCATCTCGATACCTGTCTTGCCCGTCACGCCGGCCGTAACCAGTACGTGAAAGCCAACCTGCCCGTCCGCGCGCGCCGGCGCCCAGCCCTCGGGCACGTTCTCGACAGGCATCCCCGCCGAAGCGATGGGCGCAATGTCGCACTTGCTCTTGGTAATGAGCAACGGATGGCACATGGGAATGATGTCGCTCGTGCGTTTGATGGCCATGATGCCCGCCACGCGCGCGCAGGCAAGCACGTCGCCCTTCTTGGCGCGGTCCTGTAGCACCATGGCCTGCGTCTCGGGATGCATGAGGATGGTGCCCTCGGCGATGGCGATGCGATGCGTCTCGGCCTTGTCGGACACGTCGACCATGCGAACCTCGCCCTTGGCGTCCACATGCGTCAGCTCGTCGCGACGGGCGTCGCGGGCGGGCTCGGTGGCAGCGCTGACAGACGGCTGCGCGGGCGCGGCGGCGTTACCGGCCGCAGCCGTGACTTTGCGGGCAGACATCGCGGCCCTGCGAGCGGCCTTGGTGGCATCGGCGTACCTGCTCTTGGCCATATGATCATCCTCCGATTTGGGACATAAATCGTTGCGTGCCCTCAATTATCGCGTGTTCCTGCGGTTTGTGGGCCACGGCATCGCGCCAAATCGAAAGTACCTGCATATCATCACCACGACGCAGCGCCTCACGCACCGAATACTCGGCATCGCTGAACAGGCACGGACGCACGTTGCCATCGGCCGTCAGGCGCAGACGGTTGCAATTCGCGCAAAAATGGTTGGACATAGCGCTAATAAAGCCAACTGTTCCCGCCGCACCCGGAAAGTGCCAATAGCGCGCAGGGCCCGCGCCGGCAGGAGCGTCGTTGATGTCGAGCGGCTCGAGCTCGCCCAGTCCCGCCGCGGCGGCCCCGGCATTGATGCGCGCCCGCAGCTCGTCGCTCGGCACGGTATCGCTCGCGTCCCACAGCTCGGGATTGAGCGCGGGCGCATGCGGGTCCACAGCGCAATGCGAGCTCGTGCGCTCGTCGCCAATGGGCATATATTCGATAAAGCGCAGGTGAATGGGGCGATCGAGCATGAGCCGCGCAAGGGCCGCCACATCCTGGTTGAGCCGGCGCACAACAACGCAGTTGACCTTAACGGGCTCAAAGCCCCAAGCCAGCGCCGCGTCGATGCCAGCCATGGTCTGCTCGAGTCGACCCAGGCGCGTGATCTTTCCAAACAGCGTAGGGTCGAGCGTGTCGAGCGAAATGTTGACGCGGTTAAGCCCGGCATCTTTGAGCTGCGGCGCCAACTTGGGAAGCAGGGCGCCGTTGGTGGTGAGCGAGATGTCCTCGATCTGCGGAATCGCGCGAATGTCACGAATGAGCGGGATGATACGGCGGCTGACCAGCGGCTCGCCACCCGTCAGGCGCACGCGGCGAATGCCCTCCCCCGCCACCAATCGCACAAAGTGGGCGATTTCCTCGACACTGAGCAGCTCGTCGTGTGCACGGGGCGCCACGCCATCGGCCGGCATGCAATAGATGCAGCGGAAATTGCACTTGTCGGTCACGGCAATGCGCAGGTAGTTGATATCGCGGCCAAAGCCGTCATGTTGCACGTGCCCGTCCACGCAGCCCTCCCCTCGCGCGGCGTTTTATTCTTCGGAAAACATAATACCCCACGAGAGAATCATGCCGACACCCGTACGACAGGACAGGTCGCTTCGAGCAAAACGGACTTTCCAAGCCCATCCTCAGCACAGACCATCACAACATCCGATGCTTTTCCCGATTTTGGCAAAAAACGTCGAATGTTGTGATGGTTTGCCTGCCGCAGCGCCCCGTAGAAGGACCAAAGCACCCCTAAAGGCCGCCGTCCCAGTGCCGAATCACGAATTCTCGCAGACCGTTCTGACGTTTCTGGAACGCTTCGCTTCGGTCGCACTTAAGGCCCATAGCGAGCGCGATGGCATTCATTGCCCGATGCAATTGCAGCTGGTGGGCAAACTGAGTCCCGGTGAGGACGATCATCCTAAAGCCCAGCGCGCTCAGCACGGTCATACGCTCCGCGTCCGACGCGCTGCGCTGTTTACCAAGATGGTCCGAGCCGTTGTATTCAATCCCCGTACCACTCGCAGGCGCATATACGTCGATCTCGAAATACCCGGCCTTAGCGAGATATTTGAACTCGTTGGGAACATCGACCCGATGGTTGAGCTCGACCCTGGTGTACCCTAGCCCGCCCTGGGAACGCTTCGCGACGACCATGATTGCGGTGGCCGTCTCCATAGGCGAACGAGCAGCGTCCTTTACACGCTTGAGCAGCGAGGCCGCGCGTTTCACGCCTCGACGCGAAGGATTCTGCTCGCAAAAAGCACGCAGGTCGGCGACGGCATATCGTTGCGAGGCCTCAACATAATCATCGCTCGACAGATGGTTAAGGTGATACCGAGCACACACTTCAAATCCGTACTCAAGCTGCTCGAGCTCGCTCATCCACGAGCCCGCCTGGACAAGGCACATGGCTTCATCAACCACCAGAAGACCCTCTGCCACCTCGATAAGATGATCCGAAGGTATGGGCGCCCCAAACACATGGCGTCGGAGACCCGCCGGCCGAGAGCGTTCAAAATCGAAGCTAACCAGCGTATCAATACGACCGAGTTCCTCTTGAGGAATACCAAGTGAGACCAGATAGTCGGCGACAATCTCGACCGCTGCAGATATCCTCAATCCCTTGGCATCGAGCCCCAATTTGGGGAGGCTCGCAGTCGGCTCCACCTCGCCAGCAAATGAGCCTTCGTCGTATAGGCTGCTTACTCGCGAGAGCGGCTCGGACGGACGCGCCACGTTGTGGTACAGCCAGGCAGTCTTATGGGACAGGACGATCGGCAGGTCCATGAGCCCTCCAATGGAGTCGGATAACCAACCTTATTCCCCTGCCCACGGGTCCGCACACCTTCGTGCGCAAGAAAGCGATTCCACCCGGTCGAGTGGCAGAAAAACCGTCCCAAAAATCGATGCTTTTCTTCAATATCGAGAAAAACATCGATTATTGGGACGGTTTGGGGCGAGGTGAGAGGTCGGAGGGCCAGAGCAAGCCGCACTCCAACGGGTTAATCCAGCTCCTTCAATCCGTGTGCCAGCTGCCAGTATTCCCCGTGCTGGGCGAGGAGCTCCTCGTGGGTACCGCGTTCAATGATGCGGCCGTGTTCGAGGACCATGATGGCGTCGGCGTCGCGGACCGTGGACAGGCGGTGCGCAATCATAAACGTGGTGCGGCCGCGCATGATGCGGTCCATGCCGCGCTCGATGAGCTTTTCGGTGCGCGTGTCGATGGAGCTCGTGGCCTCGTCCAAGATGAGCACCGGCGGATCGGCCACGGCCACGCGCGCGATAGCGAGCAGCTGGCGCTGGCCCTGTGACAGGTTGGCACCGTCCGCGGTCACGAGCGTGTCGTAACCTTGCGGCAAGCGGCGGATAAACGAGTCGGCGCAGGCGGCCTCGGCAGCGGCGCGCACTTCTTCGTCAGTCGCGTCGAGCTTGCCAAAGCGGATGTTCTGCGCAATGGTGCCGCTAAACAGGTGCGTGTCCTGCAGCACAATGCCGAGCGACCCGCGCAAGCTGGCCTTGGCGATATGCTTGACGTCGATACCGTCGTACGTGATCTCGCCGTCATCGACCTCGTAGAAGCGGTTGATGAGGTTGGTGATGGTCGTCTTTCCGGCGCCCGTCGAGCCAACAAAGGCGATCTTCTGTCCCGGCTTGGCGAACAGGTTGAGGTCCATGAGCACGCGCGTGCCCGGCACGTAAGAAAAGTCCACGGTATGGAAGCGCACGTCGCCGGCGAGCGGGACCAGACCGGTAACAAGCTCGGTACCGTCGGCTGCCACCGCACGCCCCGACTCATCAACGGCGGCCACGTCGTGCAGATGCCCGTACGTGCCCACACCCTGGCCCTCGGGAATCTTCCACGCCCACGCCGCGTCTCCCGTCTGCACCAGTTCCACGCGGCCCTCGTCCACCTCGGGCTTAAGGTCCATCGCGGCAAACAGGCGCTCGGCACCGGCCAGCGCGTTGAGTAAGAAGTTGCCCAGCTGCGTAAACTGGTTGATGGGCATGGCCGCCTGGCGCACAAAGACCAGGTAGCTCGCGAGCGAACCCACGTCGGCAAGTCCCTTGATGCAGAGCATGCCGCCCGCCACGGCAACGATGGCGTAGTTGACGTAGCCGATCACCACGGTCATGGGCACCATCGAGTTGGCGTAGGCCTGTGCGGCGCCGCCGGTACGGCGCAGCTCCTGGTTGCGCGTGTCAAAACCAGCAACATTGACCTGCTCGTGGTTAAAGACCTTAATGACCTTTTGGCCCGAGACCATCTCCTCGACGTATCCGTCCAAGTCGCCGAGCGATGCCTGCTGGGCGGCAAAAAAGCGCTTGGAGCGGGCACCCGAGTAGCGCGCGTACAGCACAATGGCAACATCGCACGCGAGCGTGATAATCGTGAGCTGCCAGTTAAGAATGATGAGCATGGCTGTGGTGCCGATCACCTGAATGGTCGCCTGAATCACGTTGGCAAAGCTATTGTTGAGTGCCTCGGAGACCGTGTCGACGTCGTTGGTGAAGAAACTCATGATGTCGCCCGAGCGCGTACTGTCGAAGTAACTGAGCGGCAGCGTCTGGATGTGCGCGAACAAGTCGCGGCGAATATCGGACACCACGCGCTGGGCCGCGCGCACCATAATCTGCGAGTAACCCAAGGCCGAGAGCACGCCCGCGGCGTAGATGACGGCCGTAAAGAGAACCTGTTTGGTAAGCAGCTCCTCCCCACCCGCGGCCAGGCCGTTGACGATGGGGCGCACCATATAGGTGCCGGCGAGGCTCGCGATGGCCGCGACGGAGGCAAGCACGCCCACCGCCAGCAGCGAGAACTTGGCATGCCCCATGTAGGAGAGCAAGCGGCGGAGCGTTCGACGCAAATTGGCCGGACGAGCCTGAGCGGAAGTCTTAGGCATGGCGCTCACCCCCTTCCAGAGATGATCCGTATGCGACGGAGGAAAACGGATCGTTCGCGTCGTCGGCATCACCGTCGTCGCTCACATCACCCGCGAACTCCATCTGCGAGGCGTAAATCTCCTGGTAGATGTTGTCACCCGCCAGCAGCTCCTCATGCGTGCCCACGCCGTGGACACGGCCGTCATCCAGCACCACGATGCGGTCGGCATCCATCACGCTTGCGATACGCTGGGCGATGATGATCACCGTCGTGTCGGGAATCTGAGCGATATGCTCGCGGATCTTGGCGTCGGTCGCCATATCGACCGCACTGGTCGAGTCATCAAAAATGAGCACGCGCGGGTGCTTAAGCAGCGTTCGCGCGATGCACAGGCGCTGCTTCTGGCCGCCCGAAACACCGGCGCCACCCTGGCCCAACTCGCCGTCGAGTCCGCCGATGCGGTCCAGAAACTCGTCCACGCACGCCGCGCGGCAGGCATCCAACAACTCCTCGTCGGTGGCATCGGGCGCGCCCCACTGCAGGTTCTCGCGCACGGTCCCCGTAAACAGCACGTTCTTTTGCAGCACAATGCCCACGGCGTCACGCAGGCTGACCAGGTCGTAGTCGCGCACGTCGCGCCCGCCCACGAGCACGGCGCCCTCGGTAGCGTCGTACAGGCGCGCGATGAGCTGCACGAGCGAGCTCTTGCCCGAGCCCGTGCCGCCGAGCACGCCCACCGTGGAGCCCGGCTCAATGCGAAGGTCGATATGCTCGAGCACGTCCTCGGCAGCATCCGCGCGGTACTTAAACGACACATCGCGGAACTCGACACTTCCGTCGGCGACCTCGTGCACGGCAGCATCGGCAGCGGGCGCCTGGATGAGCGACTGCTCGTCGATCACCTGTGAGATGCGCTCCACACTGGCGAGTGCGCGCGTAAGCAGCAAAAATACGTTGGAGATCATCATGAGCGAGTTCATAATCAGCAGGACGTAGCTCATAAAGCCCGTGAGTGAGCCCACGCCCAGCTCGCCGGCGAGAATCATGCGTCCGCCGATCCACAGGATAGAAAGCGCGGCCACGTACATCGACAGCTGAAACACCGGCAGGTTGAGCACGGCATTGCCGAACGTCTTCGTCGCCGTATGCGCGAGCTCGGTATTGACGGTGTCAAACTTGGCCTCCTCGTGCTCGGCGCGCACATACGCCTTGACGGCGCGCACAGCAGTGAGGTCTTCCTGCACCACGCCGTTGAGGTGGTCCATCGAGGTCTGGAGCTGACGGTAGAGCGGGCTCACACGGTAGGTGATAACCCCCAGCACGATCGCCAGCACGGGCAGGATAATCGCAAAGACCGTGGCGAGCGGGCGCGACAGCGCCAGCGCGTAGATAAGGCCGACAACGAGCGTCACCGGGCCGCGCACCATGGGGCGAAAGCCATTACCGATAGCATTTTGGATGACGGTAATATCGGTGGTCATGCGGGTGACGAGCGAGCTGGCATCGTAGTTGTCCAGGTTGCCAAAAGCGAGCGTCTGGATCTTGCGATACTCTGCCTCGCGCAGGTTGGCGCCCAAGCCCGAAGCCACGCGAGCGGATGTGCGGGCATAGCCCAAGCCCAATACCAGCGAAAACGCCGCACACACTAACATGTACGCGCCTTGCAGCAGCATGTAGTTGATGTCGCCCGCAGGCACGCCCACGTCGATGATGTTCGCCATGATAACCGGGATAAACAGCTCGAGCGCTGTCTCGGCCGTCACAAAGAGCACGCCGAGTATGGCGTCGCGACGGTATTCCCCCAAGTAGGAAAACAGGATCTTGAGATTGCGCACGCAGGTTCATCCCCCATCAAACGTTGTTCGCAAACGCACGTATTATTGCGCGACAGGCGATGGTGTCAAGTGACGCGAAACCGATTTCTGCAAGGCCAACGAACGTGCCAAACAGGCATAGTGCGCATCTGTATTCAGTTGGAAATAATCGTGGGCCTCACTTTTTTCGCCCTGTCCTCGACTCAAACCTTGACTCTACAATCGTTATAGGGTTTTCACTACACTGGTAGCTAAACGAACCAAGCCAGAAAGCGCCCCGCCCATGGAACACGACCTCACACGCGGCAATGTCCTTAAGACCATCGCGGTCTTTGCCCTGCCCTATATGCTCTCGTACTTTTTGCAGATGCTCTACGGCATGGCCGACCTGTACATGATGGGACAGTTTAGCGGCGCCGCCGGCATCACCGCCGTGGGCAATGGCGCGCAGACGCTCTATATCATTACCGTGACGCTCGTGGGCCTGGCCATGGGAACGACGGTTATCGTCGGCCACGCCGTGGGTTCGCGCCGGCTTGACCGCGCCGAGACCGCCATCGGCAACACCATCACGCTCTTTATGGGCGTCTCGGTGGTACTGGCTGCTGTCCTGCTTGCGCTGTGCCCGCAAATCGTGGCGCTCATTGGCACGCCGCCCGAGGCAGTCGAAGGCACCGCCGCCTACCTGCGTATCTGCTTTGTCGGCATTCCGTTTATCGCCGCATACAACATTCTTTCGGCCATCTTTCGCGGGCTGGGCGATTCGCGCTCGCCTATGTACGTGATTGGCGTGGCATGCATCATCAACATCGCACTCGACTTTCTATTTATCGGCCACATGGGGCTCGGCCCCGTGGGCGCGGCGCTCGGCACGGTGACCGCGCAGACGGCCAGCGTTGCCCTCGCACTCGTGTGGCTTAAGAGCCGCCGCACGAACATCCATGTTAAGCGCAGCGACCTGCGCCCCCAGCCCGAGGTGCTCGGCAGCATCCTTAAGATCGGCGTGCCCGTGGCCGTGCAGGACGGCTGCATTCAGGTGGCGTTTATGTTTATCACCGTCATCGCCAACCACCGCGGCCTGGTCGACGCCGCCGCCGTGGGCCTGGTCGAGAAGATGATCAGCTTTTTGTTCATTGTGCCGAGTTCCATGGGCGCCACCGTCAGCGCACTCACGGCGCAAAACGCCGGCGCGGGCAAGGGCGACCGCGCGCGTCAGGTGCTCAAGGACGCCATGACGTTTTCGGTGGTGTACGGCTGCCTGATCACGGTGCTGATGTGGTTGGTGGCGCCGACGTTTATCGGCTTTTTCGCCAAGGACCCCGCGGTGGTCGCGGCCGGTACCGGCTATATGCGCAGCTATATTTTCGACGCGATCTTTGCCGGCATCCACATTTGCTTTAGCGGCTTTTTCGCTGCGTACGGCAAGAGCTACATCGGCTTTGCGCACAACGTGCTGGCCGTGGCGCTCATTCGTGTGCCGGGCGCGTGGCTGCTGTCGAACGCCTATTCCGACACGCTGTTTCCCATGGGCATCGCTTCGCCGTGCGGGTCAATTCTGTCGGCGGTCATCTGTGTTGTCGCGTTTACCGTGCTCAACCGGCGCGGGGCTTTTGACAAGTTGGCAGCATAGCGGGGCAACGCGAGATTGCCCTGATCGATGACATCATCAGCGACGACCCCGCGACCTATGTGACGCAGATCACGGTGCCCGTTACTGTGCTCGATTAAGAACCTCCCGGACAGGCATGAAGTGCAGCTCAGCTAACGAGCGTCGGCTACAGGAGAACCGCCATGTCGAGGACAATCCCCGATATGGCGGTTTTACTCCTCCGGAATCGGAAACGCACGGATGAACTCTGCAGGCGAGAAGGTCTTGATGGTCGAGCGCACAAAAGCGGCGCGGTCACGCGTGATGATAAAGTCCACGCCGGCACGCTCGGCCATCGCACGGATACAGCCGTCCTCAAAGTCCGGCTCATCGGAATAGGCGGAGGTAAAACAAGCTTCTTGGTCGAGAGGCTCTACCGAGTAGCTCTTAAGACAGTCGCGCACTACCTCGCGGGCGCGCGCCTCACCTGCCTGTCTAGTGAGAATGTAGTACGCATCCTTGAGAGAGCAGGCCGAAACAACGCCCTCGATAAGCCCCACGTCAACGAGCGCCTTAGTCGTTTGCGCCGCCCCATGCTCCGGCCGGCCCGGCAGCACGCAATCGAGCAGAAAATTGGTATCGAGAAATGCCCTCATAGGTAGCGCTCCCTCGCGACGCGCTTTTCATCTTCAACCGTCATCGTATCGAGCGGCGTTCCCTTTGGCATGTTAGCCACGATATCGAGATACTCCTGGTAGTCCTCATTCTCCGCGAGTATCTCACGGATCTCCTTCCAGGTGATCTTGGGATGCCACATCGTACCCACGTCGCGCTTGGGCTTGCCCGTGCCGCACGTCGGTTTTGCGCCCCCACGCTCCTGGGCAGCGTCATATTCCACCGTAACTGGACCTTCATAGTCGAGCGGCACGATTTTGAACAACGGCTTGCTCCGCTTGAAGACCACAACCTCCTCGCCCTCATTGGCAACCTTTTCGGCCACCTGCGTAAGGTTTTGGCGCAGTTCCGAAAACGCGACGGTAACCATAACTGCCCCTCTCAACATATATCTTCACTGCTAAGTATACACGTTAATATTAATGTTAAAGTGTATAAAACTCATCACAATGGGGCAGCCCCGTTGTGGGACCTCACTGCGGGGCCCCTTTGCTTTGTATGAATCTTCTATCGCTCCGGAACGACACCGCTCCGCAGGGTCACCCTCAGCGACCTACGTGACGCAGATCACGGTGCCGGTTGCCCCAGCAAAGTAAGAACCGCCCGGAAGGCATCGTGCTTCCGGGCGGTTTTTCAATTTGGCTATCAATGCACTAAGCCTGGGGCACCTGACCAGTAGCCAAGATCTGCTCGAGCGCGTCCTCATCCAGCACGGGCACACCCAGCTGCTCTGCCTTGGTGAGTTTGGAGCCCGCTTTGGGTCCAGCGACCAGATAGCTCGTCTTCTTTGAAACACTGCCCGAAACCTTGGCGCCGAGCACCTTGAGCGCCGCGCCTGCCTCGTCGCGCGTGCGGTTGACGAGCGTGCCGGTGAGCACGAAGGTCAGACCCGCGAGCGGCTGTGCGTCGGCGAGCTCGCCCGCCACGCCAGCGTCGGCTGCGGCTTGCGCGTGCGCGGCGCCCAAATCGACCTCGAGCGACAGGCCCGCTTGGCGCAGACGTTCCAGCACGGCAAGGTTCTCGGGCACGGCCAGGAACTGCTTAACGCTCGCCGCAATCTTGGGGCCGATGCCCTCGCACTCGGCAATATCCTCTTCGCTCGCCAAGATGAGCTTGTCAATCGACAGGAATCGCTCGGCGATGACCTCGCCCACACTCTTGCCCACATGGCGGATACCCAGGGCAAACAGCACGCGACCGAGCGGCTGGCTCTTGGACTTGTTGAGCTCGGCGATGATCTTTTCGGCCGTCTTGAGGCCTACCGGGATGGGGTCGCCCTTCTTAACGCCCTTTTTGCTGTTGGAGCTGGCATAAGTGCGCCCCGTGTCCAGTCCGGCGATGTCGTCGACCGTGAGCTGGTAGAAGTCCGCGACATCGTGGATCAGGCCGGCGGCGATCATCTTGTCGACGATCTCGTCGCCTAGGCCGTCGACGTCCATGCAGCCGCGACTCACCCAGTGGAGCAGGCGCTCCTTGAGCTGCGCGGAGCAGTCAATGGACACGCAGCGGTAGGCGACCTCGCCGTCCTCGTGGACCACGGGGCTGCCGCACACGGGGCAGACCTCGGGCATGCGCCAGTCGACCGAATCGGCCGGGCGCTTGTCGAGCACCGGGCCCACGACCTCGGGGATTACGTCGCCCGCCTTGTGCACGATGATGGTGTCGCCCTCGCGCACGTTTTTGCGACGGATCTCGTCGATGTTGTGCAGCGTGGCGCGCGCGATGGTGGAGCCGGCGACCGTCACCGGATCGAACTCGGCGACCGGCGTGAGCACACCGGTGCGGCCCACCTGGATGCGAATTTCGCGCAGGACGGTCTGCTTTTCCTCGGGCGGGAACTTAAAGGCAATGGCCCAGCGCGGCGCGCGGGCGGTAAAGCCCAGGTCAAGCTGCTGCTGAAAGCTGTCGACCTTTACGACCACGCCGTCGATGTCGTAGTCCAGGTCACCGCGATGTTCGAGCGCTTGGGCACAGAACTCGTGGACCTCGGCCGGCGTGGCGCAACGAGCCACGTTAGGGTTGACACTAAAGCCGGCGCTACGCAGCCAATCGAGGAACTCGCGCTGGCTGTGGACGTGCAGCGGGTCGGTATCGGCGATGGCATAGATAAAGGTGGCAAGGTCGCGGCGCGCCGTGACCTTGGGATCCTTTTGGCGCAGGCTGCCGGCGGCGGCGTTGCGCGGGTTGGCGAAGGGGTCGCGCCCCTCGGCATCGGCCTCTTCATTCAGACGAACAAAGCTGCCCTTGGGCATGTAGACCTCGCCGCGCACCTCGATGGTGCGCTCGCGGTCGACACCCATGTGGGCGAGCGCCGGCTCGGACAGGTGCATGGGCACATCCTTGATGGTGCGGACGTTGAGCGACACGTCCTCGCCCGTTGTGCCGTCACCGCGCGTAGCGGCGCGCACAAAGGTGCCGTTTTGGTAAGTAAGGGCCACGCCCAGGCCGTCAATCTTAAGCTCGCAGGTATAGGTGACGCTGCCGGCACCGAGCGTATCCTCGGCGCGCTGGAGCCATGCGTCGAGTTCGTCCAGATCCATGGCATCGTCCATGGAATACATGCGTGCCATGTGCGTGACCGGCGTAAACTGCTCGCTCACGTAGCCGCCCACGCGCTGGGTATAGCTGTCGGGCGTTACCAGATCGGGGTAGGTCGCCTCGATTTCCTGCAGCTCAACGAGCATTTTGTCAAAGGCGGCGTCTGTGATCTCGGGTGCATCGAGCATGTAGTAGCGATAGGCGTGGTAATCGAGCTCGTGGCGCAGCTCGGCCGCGCGCGCTGCCGCCTGGGCACGGGCGTCGGCCGGTGCGGCGGCTTCCGCGGTCGTGGGCGTTTCGGTATCGATGTCCACGCCGTCACCAAACAGGCTCGATTGCTCCATAGCGGCACTCCTTCGCTCGATTTCAAACGGATACTAGAGTACCACCGGTCACGATAGGGCCGAATAACCCTTTCGAACCGCACCGAATCGGCAGCCACCAGGCCGGGGTGGATCGCGCGATCAAACCATGCCCTTGCCAGTTCTCATTGATCCGTTTTCCTCCGTCCCCAACGGATCAATGAGAAAAGAGGGGCTGTCCCGCGTTGATGGGACAGCCCCTCTGGCCTCGATATGTGCGAAGCGGCTCGCTAGTAGCCCTGACCGTAGCCTTGGCCCTGGCCCTGCTGGCCTAGTAGCTCCTCCAGGTACTGGCGCAGCTGCTCGTCGGTAATACCGCCGTTGCCGGTGTCGGTCGAACTGTCGTCCTGCTGCTGGTTCTGCAGCTCCTCGTCAGAACCCAGCTCGACGGTGACCTTCTTCTCTTCCTTGCCGCGCATGAGCGTGATCTCGACTTTCTCGCCCACCTCGTGGCTGCGCAGCGCGATGATCAGGCCATCAGCGCTCGTAATCTCATCGTCGCCCAGCTTGGTAATGACATCGCCCTCTTGGATGCCAGCCTTGGCGGCAGGACCGTCCTCGACAACGCTCGCCACATACGCGCCGCTATCGGTGCTCAGCTTGTTGGTGCGGGCGTTGAGCGCATTGACGCTCGAAAGCGTAGCGCCCAGGTACGGATGCACCGGCGTCTTGCCGTCGATGATCTGGTCGGCAATGTTCTTGGCGTAGTTGACCGGAATGGCAAAGCCTACGCCCGAGCTGGAGCCCGAGTAGCTCTCGATGAGCGAGTTAATACCCACGAGCTCGCCGTTGTCGTTAACGAGCGCGCCGCCGGAGTTGCCCGGGTTGATGGCGGCATCGGTCTGGATCATGTTGGCGTAGATGGTGTTACCGCTGGTAGAGCTCATGGCCGTGGAGCGATACAGCGCCGACACGATACCCGTGGAGACAGACTGCTCGTTGCCGAACGGCGAACCGATGGCCATGACCCACTCGCCCACGTTGAGCTTGGAAGAATCACCGATCTCAATCGGCGTGAGCTTGGAGGCGTCGGCGTCCTTGAGCTTGATGACGGCCAGGTCGCTTGAGGCATCGTTGCCCACGAACTCGGCCTCGTAGGTGGTGCCGTCATCCATGGTCACCACGTACTGGTCATAGCCATCGACCACATGGTTGTTGGTGAGGATATGGCCCTCGGTATCGAGCACAACGCCCGAACCGACGCTGCCCGAGCCATCCGACTCATCGGCAGACTGCGAAAGCGAGCCATTCTGGCTGCCGCTCGAAGTGGCAGTGATGGAAACCACGGAGGGCAAGGCCTTGGCAGAAACGGCCTCGGCCAGCGTGGTGTCCTCGGAATCAATCGTAATCTTTTGCGTCGATGAACCCGAAGCACCCGCCGTCACGGCGTTCCTGCCACCACCAATGTTGAGCGTGCCACTCATAATGAGCGCGATGACCAGCAGAGCGCCGCAGGCGCAGCCGGCAAGCGCTGTAATAAAGATCGGCAGCTTTTTGGTCTTGGTCTTGACCACCGTGTGCTTGTTCACGACCTGTTGGCCGCCCAGCGGCTTGCCGGTCTGCGTGTCGTAGGCCTGCACGTAGGGAATGTTGCCGTCGGCAGGCGTCGACTCCACCTGCATGCGCGGCTGCTGCTGAGTCTCGCCGGCGTGGCCCGCATCCTGGGGACGCTGGGAATCGTTCTCGCTCATAGCTGCAATCCTTTCGTCAAATAACCAAAGGCCCGCCAAACACGTGGCGGGCCATCATTGTTCACGTTGAGTTGTACCCCAATATGCAGGTGCTCGTGTATGAGAACGCAATCTTTTAGGAATGCTTAAGTTCTGTTGCAGGCCCGAAAGGAACCCGTACCTACGGCAAAACCACCACAAAGGTGCCTGTCCCCTTTGTGGTGAAAAGCTAGTCCTTAAACAGATAGCCCACGCCGCGGACGGTGGTGATATGTGCCGCGATCTGCGGGCCCACCTTGGAGCGGATGCGTCGGATGTGCACGTCGACGGTACGCGTACCGCCGCAGTACTCAAAGCCCCACACGCGGTGCAGCAGTACCTCGCGGCTGTAGGCACGGTTGGGATGCGTCGCCAAAAAGCTCAGCAGCGAGTACTCCATCAGCGTCAGGTCGATGGGCTCGCTATCGAGCGTCACCTGGTAGGTAGCCAGGTTAATCTCGAGGTTGTCGATGTTGAGCACATCGTCGGCGGCGACGGTCTCCTCCTCGCCCATCAGGCGCTGCGCGCGAGCCTTGAGCTCGTTGGGCGTCGCCGTGGGGCATACAAAGTCGGCATGCGCGTGATTGGGCAGGCGCAAGGTACCGAGCGCCTCGTCGTCGACAATCACCAACATGGGGACGCCGCCGCGATCGTCAAGCCACTTGGCAATCTGATCGATGCGGTCGCTGCGGATGCCATCGGAATCAAGGATCAGCAGGTCGAAGTCGTGCGCCGCAGTCGGCGAATCGGGGGTGGCCAGGCTCACCTCGACACCCAGGGTGGTCGTCAAGCTGCGGGCAAACTCGTGGAAGCGCGTCGTGCGCGCCATGAACAGGGCACTCTTTTCGGACATATCGGCCTCCAAAGAAATGAGCTCAATCGTACTGGAACAAGCCAGCGCGATTAGGAGTTCGCCAGGTAGTGCTTGATCTCCCACTCGGTGATCGTGGACTCAAACTTATGCCACTCGTCGCGCTTCTTTTTGAGGAAGAAGCCGTGGATGTGCTCGCCGAGGGCATCCTTCATAAACTGCGAGTCCTCAAACACGTCGAGCGCCTCTTTGAGCGAGCGCGGCAGCGGCGTGTAGCCGGCCTCGAGCATCTGACGGTCGGTAAGCTTGAGCGTCTCGGCCGTTGCCTCGGGCGGAAGTTCCAGCTTGCGCTCGATGCCGTCCAGACCAGCCGCCAGCGTGACGGCGTTGACCAGGTACGGATTGGCCATGGGATCGGGACTGCGCAGCTCGATGCGCGTGGACAGCTGCTTGCCAGGCTTGTAGACCGGGATGCGGACCATGCTCGCGCGGTTGCGCAGGCCCCACGTGGCGTACTGTGGCACGGAGTCGCCGCCCGTGGTGATGCGCTTGTACGAGTTGACCGTGGGGTTGGTGATGGCGCTAATCTCGCGCGCGTGCGCCAGGATGCCGGCCATGTAGTGCTTGGCGATATCGGAGAGGTGGTACTTCTCGTCATCCTCGCCCCAAAAGACGTTGTTGCCGTCGTGGTCGAACAGCGACTGATGCAAAAACATGGCGCTGCCGTCCTCGCCCGCCAACGGCTTGGGCATAAAGGAGGCATGGCAACCGCTCTCGTAGGCCTGCTGCTTAATGATGAGTTTGGCCGTGGTGATGGCGTCGGACATACTCAGGGCCTCGGCGTGGCGCAGGCTCATGCCGTGTTGCGAGCGGCCGGCGGCGTGGAAGGTGTACTCCACGGGCACGGACATCTTCTCGAGCGTGAGGACCGTGTTGCGACGCAGGTCGCGGGCGGCGTCGCTCACCGAAAGATCGAAGTAGCCCACGTTGTCGAGCGGCTCGGGGGTGTGCTCGTCGGGGAAGTAGTAGTACTCCAGCTCGGCGCCCACGTTGAGCAGATAGCCGGCCTTCTCGGCCTTGCGGAACATGCGGCGCAAGGCATCGCGCGGATCGCCGGCAAACGGCTTGCAATCGGGAGTGCACACGTCGCAGAACACGCGGGCGACGCCGTTGTGGCTCGGGCGCCACGGCAAAATCTGGAAGGTCGAAGCATCGGGAAACGCCAGCATATCGGCTTCCTCGGGCGTGGCAAAGCCCTCGATGGCGGAGCCGTCAAAGCCAATACCCTCCTCAAAAGCGACCTCGAGGTCCTCGGGGCTAATGGCAAAGTTCTTGAGGCGGCCGAGAATGTCGACAAACCACAGACGCACAAAGCGGATGTCACGCTGCTCTACGGAGCGGAGTACGTAATCGATGTTCTGCTGGTTCATGTCGCTCCCCTTTCTTTCGGGCGGGTTTCGACTGGTCTATATCGCAGATACTATCGCAGAAAAATGTTTCCGCAGGGTTAAAGCGTATCAAGCGCTCAAAAAACGTGTGTGAACAGGCAGTTGCGAACGAATGGTTAGCGCGAGGTCGATGCGCGGTGTTCGATATGACCGGGAACCTCGATGCGTTTGGGGGCAAGCTTTGCGGCTTCGCCCACGGTGGTGGTAACAACGTCGATGCGCTCGGACAGGCGCTCGACTACGCGCTCGGCAATGGTGAGGGTGTCTTGCGCTGCTGTGGTCACACCGCCAAAGAGCACGTGGTTCCAAGGATAATCGTCAAACGTCGCAATCTTAAGACCAGCCGGTAACGAGGGTCCCAACTGCGCCAGAGCCTCGGTCAGACGCAGGAAGACCAGGCCGTTGACGGCAATGAGGCCGAGCTTTTTGCCGGCATAGCCGCGGATGGTCTCGTCCAAGCGGCCAACGCCAGTGGCACCGCCATCGGCCAAGGTGACAACCTCGCCGGCAAGGCCGCGTCGCGACAGCTCGTCGGTAAAGGCCTCGGCGCGCTCGCGACGCACGGGGCTGTCGTCGCTCGCCTCGGTGAGCAGGCACAGGCGCTCGCTGCCCGCAGCGGCCAAGGCGTCTACCAAGCCGGTGACTAGCTCACGGTTGTTAGATGTCACCAGATCGACACCGCCGTCGGCAACATCGCGGTCGAGCAGCACAACGGGCAGACGTCCCGCTGCCGCGGCAATCGCCTCGTCATTACCTCCGCAGGTGTTGACGACCAAGCCGTCCACGCCGGCATCGATAAGCCTGGTGAGCGACTCGGCCTCCTTAGCGGGGTCGTTGCCGCTAATGGCCGTCATGAGCGAGCAGCCGCGCGCGGCGGCACTGGCGGAAAGGCCCTCGAGCATAGCGCTGGAGAACGGGTTGGCGATGTCGGCCAGGATCACGCCGATGAGGTTGGTGCGCGAGCTGCGCAGATTGCGCGCGGCAGCACGTGGGCGATAGCCGGTGCGCTCGATAACCGCCGCGATGCGAGCGCGGGTTTCCTCGGTCATCTGCCCGGGGCGGTTGTTGAGATAGCGCGAGACCGTGGCCGGGCTCACGCCCGCCTCGGCGGCAATGTCCTTGATTCTCATCTGCGCCATGGCGCACCCCGTTTCCCAATTGTCAGCAGTCTGAGCCATTTTAGGCATTTTTTTAAAAATCTCGCTTGCAAAACGCTGTAGGTGAGCAGCATCGTTTTTGCGTCTCGAGCAGATGCGATAATGGGCTAGATAGCCGAGTCTTTAGACAGCTCAAAATAGTCGGGATGCAAAGCAATAACCGGGCCCTGCTCCTCGGGCATCAGGTGCAGGTGCGTCTCGGCCAGATAGCTCGCCGCATCGGTATCGCCCCTCTTAATGGCCTCGAGAATCCGACGATGTTGTCGACGAATCGGCTCCCAATCTAGGTCCTGCGACACCATACGCAACCAGTTGTATCGCTCAAAATGCGTGTTGACGCTCTTCATCCAACCCCACAGCATGTGGCGGTCGGCAATCTCAAAACACGTCTCATGGAACAGGTTGTCCAGATCAAAAAAGCGACGCGTCTCGCTATGGTCGAGCGACTCGGACTCGGCAAGAATCTGCTCGAGCCGATGTTTTTGCTCGGGCGTGACGGCCGAACAGCATTTAATAAGCACGCTTCTTTCGAGTTTCTCGCGCAAGAAACAGGCGTTCTCGGCGCGCTCCATGCTGATCTTAGAGACGTAGGTGCCGCTTTTTGGACGCGTTTCCACCAGCTCCTGCTCACGCAGGCGCACAAAGGACTCGCGAATGGGCGTGCGCCCGATTCCCGTCTCCTTTTCCAGACCAATCGCCGAAAGGCGCGTGCCGGGCTTGAGCTCGGCATAGATGATCTTGGAGCGCAATGCGTTGTATGCCTGGTCTTGCAGGCTCTGATAATGCTGGTGCTGTTCCATAAAGCCCTCGGATGAAGCCCACGGTGTGTCGAATGTCACCACGTAATACTATCTCATCGACACGCCCCAGCTCCCAATCAGTCTTTTTGGGACGGGGCTCTTTTAGCTACCCTGGCCCGCAAATCGGCCCCCTTGCCACAAAAGTGGCCCATCTACTACGTTAACACGGATAGCCTCGGCCATACCGAAAACCGTGAAAACAAAACCGCAGGTAGACAGCTTGTCGATTTTCGAAAAAGCCGACTATGGTTGACCCCTGCGGCTTAAACGTAGTAGATAGGCCTTTTTCGTGGCGCAGCACTACTGCACCCCAAATTGGCACCCCGAGCCTGTTATAAGTTGCTGTGAAATACGGACGGTTGATAATCAAGGGTTGATAATCAAGGCGCGCTATACGGCTTGCTATATCTCACTATACTTTGCTGTACGTCGCTATACTTTGCTATAACTTGACAATAATCGGCCCGTTACCATCCGGGATATAACGGGCCCCAAGCCAACGCTGGCTTGGGGCCCGTCTTGTACCATGGCTCTTTTGGACTATGAGCGCTCGTATTTCGTGGCCCGCCCGGTTCCCTGCCTTACGATTATATTCCGTTCAAGCAGAGATTCGAGTGCCGCCAACGTCCGCATGCGGCTCAGCCCCGTCTGTTTTTCAATCTCGCTTCGCGACATAATTCGCCCACCCGACAAGGCCTTGAGAACCTGGACCTCTTCCTCGGACCCTTCAAAGGCATCGGTAACGGGCAATGTGACGGCCACCATGCCGCCGCGAACATCAAAAATTGGTTGATTGATCGAATCGCGATAGGCACGTCTAATGCGCGCAATTCCCGTACCAAATTTCTCGATGTAATCCAGCTTTAAGAAGGCCTCTGCAATGATGGGGTTTCTGAGCACGGATATCTGCCCATACAGATATTGTTCCGTCGTCAAACCGGCAGGCAGCGATCCGGGCGAAGTCACAACGACGCGATCGTCGTACAGGGCAATTTGAACATTCGCTCGAACGTCCCACGTCCGATGCACCAAAGCGTTTGCGACAGCCTCGCGAAACGCCTCGAGAGGAATTCGATCGGTTTGGACGCGCTCCATCCCTTCGATACGCTCAAAACGGTAGTAGCGTGCAAACATAGCCACCGCCCTGTCCACCTGCTCAATTGCGGATACATTTGTCGCCGTCTCACGGTCCAAGATCACATCCTCGGTATCGCCAAAACGGACGCAGTCGATGCCCGGAAAATCATTCCTATCCGCCAAAATCGCCGCAGCGTTGGTATAGCCATCTTTGCCGAGCAAGCGAAGTGTGCGCATAATATCCGGCGTTAGCTCGGAAATGCCGAGATGTTCAACACACTTATGCTCGAGCGTGTGAAAACTCAAGTCCTGGCGAGCCGATGTGAGCGCGTCGAACGTTACGTTGCCGCCTTCGAGCGTCAGCCTGCCATACTCAAACCGGTCGACCTCCACCGTTGCCGAATCGTTTCGCCTGTAGGCCTTTCCCTTGCTTCGATAGGGTTTGTCCTGGCCCTCATAAACCGTAAGGATTACGGTCCCGTGTTTCTCATCGGGCTCGAGCGTGTAACGGGGAGCGGGGTCCAAGCTGTCATTAATCATGTTCTCGATGCGGAGACACTCTGCGACCGGATCTGCAAGGCCGACAGCCACGCCCTCGTCATCAACGCCAAACTCAATCTTGCCCGTCCCGTAATTTGCATAGGCGCTCACCGTTTTAAGAAACGTCGGCGTAACGCTTTCCTTGTATTCGACTGTAGGGCTTTCTCTAACAACCATATGAACAACCCCCTCGTTTCGTACCATTCATAACCGTATTATAAGACGAAAACTGTTTGCGTACTGATTTATCCAAGACGCAAATGGTTTTCGTCTTTATTTGCGTACGGAATTAAGACGCATAATTTCGCTTTCGTATGGCTCAATACCGGACACAGACTGTTTTCGTCTGTCAATACGTCTGCAATCCAAACGAAAAGGGCCCCGAGCTCGTATGAACTCGGGGCTCTTTGTGCCGCACATCTATGAAAGGAGAAATTCGATGCGTACGGGCGCTATTCCATGAAGCCACCCTGGGATGGCGGCAACCTCGTCGTTACCTGTCCGATGGGTGTGCTCAAGGCATCCGTCCCCCTCTTTATCGACGTGACCGGCAAAAAGCTCGTCGAGGAAACTATCCGCACGCACCGCGATGTGGCCGACGCCATCGCCTCGCGCAATCCCACCGCCGCGCACGACGCGATGTATCTGCACCTGGTGTATAACCGCAACATGATTGCGGAGGGAGCAGAAGCAAAAGGCATTTAGGGCCCGACAATAATCTTTCTTTGGCAAAACGCAGGCGGCGGCTGCCCAACACACAGGGCAGCCGCCGCTTTTTGCAATCGATTGGTGCAAAGGGGTTGACTAGAGCTCGCAGGCGACCTTGTAGCCGTCGCCGATGGCGTCGCGGATGTTGCCGCACTTGTTGGCGTCGCCCAACACGTGGACAGCAACACCGGCTGCAGCCAGGTCGTCGGCAAGATTGGTGTTGGGACGATAGCCCATGGCAAGCACCAGCGTATCGGCACCGGTGATGGTGTGGACCTCGCCGTCCTTCTCGTAACTGATGGTGTCCTCGGTGATCTCGGTCACCTTGGCCTCGGTCAGCACGTGGACGCCCTTTGAGAGCATGCGCGTAATAAGCACCGCGCGGCCGGCGCCGCCCTCGTTGGCGGCGAGCGTCTTGGTCATCTCGATGACGGTGACATCGCGGTTGGCCGGCGACAGGTCGTTGACCAGCGGGGCCAGATAATCGGCCGTCTCGCAGCCAACGGTGCCGCCGCCCACGATGACGATCTTCTTACCCGGGAAAGCCTTGCCACCCAGCAGGTCGTCGGCCGTCATAACCTGCTTAAAGCCCTGCATGAAGGCCGGGGCGATGGGCTCGGCGCCATAAGCCAGGACGACCTCGTAGCCGGCGTAGTCACGCTGAATGTCCTCGGCAGTAAGCTCGGTGCCAAATACGCACTTCACGCCGGCCTCGGCCAGGCGACGATACTGATACTTGATCACGCGGGTGAGTTCCTGCTTTGCCGGCGGAACGGCTGCGATGCGCATCTCGCCGCCCGGTTCGTCCTGCTTATCCACGAGCACCACGTTGTGGCCGCGCTTGGTGGCAATGTAGGCTGCCTCCATGCCCGCAGGACCAGCGCCCACAACGAGCACGTTCTTGGCCTCGGCGGCAGGCTCGTAGCCGGCCTCGTCGCGCTCCACGTCCGGGTTGACAGTGCAGGAGATGCGCTTGCCGAACATAATGCCGTTCAGGCAGCGCAGGCAGCCAATGCAGGGGCGGATGTCGTCGGCGTTGCCGGCGGCTGCCTTGTTGCAGAACTCGGCATCGCACAGATTGGCGCGGCCCATCATGCAGATATCGGCAGCGCCGTCCTCGATCAGCTCCTCGGCGATCCAGGCCTCGTTGATGCGGCCGACGGTGGCGACGGGAATGTTGACGTGCTTTTTGATCTCGCGCGAGCAGGCAGCGTGCGAGGCCTGCTGGGTACCGGCGGCGGGAATGGCGGAGCCGCGCTTGATGGTGGTGCCGCCCGAGACATGAATCATGTCGACGCCGGCCTTCTCCAGGCGACGCGAGACGTAGATCATGTCGTTGAGAGTCAGGCCGCCATCGGTGTACTCGTCGCCCGAGATTCGAACGTCAATGATAAAGTCCTTGCCGCAGCGCTCGCGAATCTCGGCGATGACCTCGAGCAAAAAGCGCATGCGGGCATCGAGCGAGCCGCCGTACTCATCGGTACGCTTGTTGTAGAGCGGGGTCAAAAAGCCGCCGAGCATACCGTGGGCGTGCGCCGCGTGGACCTCGACGCCATCGACGCCAGCCTTCTGCATGCGCACGGCAGCGTCGCCAAACTGATGCGTGAGCTCGTGGATCTCATCGACCGTGATAGGACGCGGCGCCTCGCGAGCATAGGACGGTCCCACGAAGGACGGAGCGATCAGGCGCGGCGTGCCCGGGATGTTAAAGGCCATGTAGGCGGGGTGGAAGAGCTGCGGCATGATCTTGCAGCCGTACTCGTGGACGGCTGCGGCGAGCTTTTCCCAGCCGGGGATAAACGTGTCGTCGTAGCAGCACATGTCACCCGGCAGATAGGTATAGGTGGGCTCGACCGTCACGACCTCGGTAATGATGAGGCCCACGCCGCCCTTGGCGCGGGCACGGTAATGATCGACCAAGTCGTCGGTCACGTAGCCATGATCGGCCAGGTTCGTGGACACCGGCGGCATAAAGACGCGATTCTTGACCTCGGTCGTACCGACCTTGATCGGGCTAAAGAGCATTGGATAGGCGGAGGACTCCATACAGGCTTCCTTTCGTTTGAGCCGCTCGGCGGCAGTTGCTAACGTGCCTATCGTATCAGTATCCGCCGCATTCGTACTCGCTCGCACTCCCCACCTTCAATCCCGACCCTCACAAAAAAGTTGCGGTGGAATACGGAGTAGATAAGACTTTTGACAGGCAAAACAGTCCGTATTCCACCGCAACTGATGGGTGGGGTGGACTTGAGGACTCAGATAGTCAGTCATGCCCTCATCTGCCACTCCCTCACCTACAGCGCGCCGTCCAGCATAAGGTTCACCTTGAGCACGTTGACCGTGGGCTCGCCGAAGACGCCCAAGAATCGGCCCTTGGTGCACTGGGCGATGATCTCGCGCACCTCACCTTCGCTCTTGCCCGTGGCCTTGGCAAGGCGCGGGACCTGGTACTCGGCGGCATCCGGAGAGATCTCCGGGTCGAGGCCGGACCCCGAACACGTCACCAGGTCGACGGGCACAGCGTCCATATCGGCATCGGGGTTAGCGGCGCGGATCTTCTCGACGCGCGCGTCCACAAGCTGTCGGTACTCCTCACTCGCCGGAGACAAATTGGACGGAGCGCCGTAGGCCATGGGCTCGCCGTCGTCGCCTTCGACAATTGACACGTTCTGGATGCGGCCCCACATATGGCCCTCATCCTCGAAGTTCTGGCCGATGAGCTCGGAGCCCACAACCTTGCCGTCGACCTTGATGAGCGAACCGTTCGCCTGGTACGGAAACGCAAGCTGCGCGATGCCGGTCACGACGAGCGTATAGCCCAGGCCGCAGACAACGGTAAACAGCGCGAACACGCCCAGTGCGCGCGATGCAACACCTTTGAACATACAAACCTCCACTTACATAATGCCGCAGAACGCGAGCAGCATGTCGATGAGCTTGATGAATACGAACGGGGCAACGATGCCGCCCAAACCCCACACGAGCAGGTTGTGGGTCAGCAGCTGTCCGGACGGTACCTCGCGGTACTTAACGCCCTTCAGCGCAGCCGGGATCAGCGCGACGATAACGAGCGCGTTATAGATGATGGCCGAAAGAACCGCGGACAGCGGGCTTGCCAGACCGAGGATGTTGAGCGCGCCAAGGCCCGGGTAGATCGGCGAAAACAGGGCCGGGATGATAGCGAAGTACTTCGCCATGTCGTTGGCCACCGAGAAGGTCGTAAGTGAACCGCGGGTCATGAGCAGCTGCTTGCCGATACGCACGACCTCGATGAGCTTGGTAGGGCTGGAGTCGAGGTCGACCATGTTGCCGGCCTCCTTGGCAGCCTGGGTGCCCGTGTTCATGGCCACGGCGACGTCGGCCTGGGCCAGAGCGGGCGCGTCGTTGGTGCCGTCGCCGGTCATGGCGACCAGGTGGCCCTCACGCTGGAACTCGCGGATCTTCTCGAGCTTGCCTTCAGGGGTGGCCTCGGCCAGGAAGTCGTCAACGCCGGCCTCGGCGGCGATTGCCGCGGCGGTGAGCGGGTTGTCGCCCGTCACCATGATGGTCTTGATGCCCATCTTACGCAGGTCGGCGAACTTCTCCTTAACGCCGGACTTGATGATGTCCTTAAGGTACACAACGCCCAGCACGCGGCAGTTCTTGGTCACGACCAGCGGGGTGCCGCCGGCCTTGGCGATACGCTCGACGGCCTCGTCGCACTCCTGGGAGAACACGCCGCCGGCTGCCTCCACATAGGTGCGCACGGAATCGGCAGCGCCCTTGCGGATCTCATTGCCCTCGTAGTTCACACCGGACATGCGGGTCGCCGCGGTGAAGGGGATGAACTCCATACCCTTATCCTCGAGCGTGCGGCCGCGCAGACCGAACTGCTCCTTGGCGAGCACGACGATGGAACGGCCTTCGGGGGTCTCGTCGGCCAGCGAGGAAAGCTGGGCGGCATCGGCCAGCTCCGCGGGATCGATGCCGTCGACCGGGATGAACTCGGCGGCTTGGCGGTTACCTAGGGTGATGGTGCCGGTCTTGTCGAGCATGAGGATGTCGACGTCGCCGGCGGCCTCGATGGCGCGGCCGGACATGGCCAGCACGTTGGCCTCGTTCAGACGGCTCATGCCGGCGATGCCGATGGCGGAAAGAAGGGCACCGATGGTAGTGGGAGCCAGGCACACGAGCAGCGCCACGAGCGTGGTCACGGCCGTGGGGTTGTCTATGTCGTTAAGACCGACCGAGAGGCAGGAGTAACAATACAGGGCCAGCGTGACCAGGATAAAGACGATGGAGAGGGCCACCAGGAAGATCTCCAGAGCGATCTCGTTAGGGGTCTTCTTGCGCGCGGCACCCTCGACCATCGCGATCATCTTGTCCAGGAAGCTCTGGCCGGGCTCACTGGAGATCTTGACGATGATCCAGTCGGACAGCACCGTGGTACCGCCGGTAACGGCAGAGCGGTCGCCGCCGGCCTCGCGGACTACGGGGGCGGACTCGCCGGTGATGGCGGACTCGTCAACGGAAGCAGCGCCCTCGATGACGTCGCCGTCGCCGGGAATCTGCTCGCCGGCGCGTACGATCACCAGGTCGCCGCGCGTGAGCTCGGTGCCGGGAACGACGGTGAAGTGCTCCTTGTCCTCAACGGACTCGATGCGATGGGCCTCGACATCCTTCTTGGCCGCACGCAGGGAATCGGCCTGGGCCTTACCGCGGCCCTCGGCAAGCGCCTCGGCGAAGTTCGAGAACAGGTCGGTGAGCCACAGAATGACCGCGATGGCGACCACATAGTAGGTGGGCACACCCGCGTCCTGCACACCGAAAATGGAAGCGACGGCCAGGACGGAGGTCATGACGGCGGAAAGCCACACCAGGAACATGACCGGGTTTTGAATCTGGACGCGAGGATCCAGCTTGGCAAACGAGTCGCGGACCGCGCGGCCCATCATGTCTTTTTGCATAGTCATAAATCTGCGCCCTCCTTTACGCAATCATCTGGAAGAACTCGGCAACGGGGCCAAGCGCCAGGGCCGGGAAGAAGCTCAGGGCACCGATCAGCAGAACGATGAACACGAGCAGGAATACGAACATGCCGTTGGTGGTAGACAGGGTATCGGCGCTCTCGGCGACCTTACCCTTCTTGGCCAGCGAGCCGGCGATAGCCAGCGTACCGATGATGGGCATGAAGCGGGCGAACAGCATCTCGAGGCCGAGCATGACGTTGATCCAGGGAATGTTGCAGTTCATGCCTGCAAACGCCGAGCCGTTGTTGCCGCCGCATGAGGTGAAGGCATACAGCACCTCGGAGAAGCCGTGCGCGCCACCGTTGTTGAGCTGGTCGGCAAGACCGGGCACCATGCAGGCGATGGCCGAGCACACCAGAATGGCAAACGGAGTTGCCAAGCACAGGACAACCGCCCAGCGCATCTCGCCCGGCTCGATCTTCTTGCCCAGGAACTCAGGCGTGCGTCCGACCATGAGGCCGGCGATGAACACTGTGAGGATGGCGAAGCCGATCATGCCGTACAGGCCGCAGCCCACGCCGCCGAAGACGACCTCGCCCAGAGCAATCTGGAGCATCTGGACAAAACCGCCCAGCGGGGTGTAGGAGTCGTGCATGGAGTTAACCGAGCCGTTGGAAGCAGCCGTCGTGAAAGCGGACCAGGTGGAAGAGGAGGCGATACCGAAACGGCTCTCCTTGCCCTCCATGTTGCCGCCGGCCTGGCCGTCGGTCATCTCGATATTGACCGCTCCGCCATCGGCCAGCTGCGGGGTGCCCGCATGCTCGTTGACGGCGATGATGCCGGTGAAGATCACCAGCAGGATGAACATGGCGGCAAAGATGGCCTTGCCCTGCTTGGTGTTCTTGACGCCGATACCGAAGGTGAAGCAACAGGCGGCCGGGATCAGCAGCAGACTGGTCATCTCGATGATGTTGGTGAAGGCACTGGGGTTCTCATACGGATGGGCGGAGTTCACGCCGAAGAAGCCGCCTCCGTTGGTGCCGGACTGCTTGATGGCAACCTGGGGAGCCGCGGGACCCTGGGGCAGGAACTGCTCGGTGACCACGCGCGCGCCCTCGACAACCTTGCCGTCGACCTTGACCGTGTCGCCCTCGATCTGGGCGCCGTCGATGACGCTCCAGCCGCCGTCTGCATTAGGCTGAACAGCGACGGGCTCTACGAGCTCAGCCTTCTGAGCCGGCTGGAAGTTGGAGATGACGCCACCGGCGGCCAGGCAGATGCCGAACACGAGGTTCAGCGGGATGAGCACATACAGGACGGTGCGGGTGAGGTCGACCCAGAAGGAACCCAGACCCTGCTCCTTGACCTGACGGAAACCGCGGATGAGCGCGAACATGACCGCAATACCGGTGCCGGCGGACAAGAAGTTTTGCACGGTGAGGCCCATGAACTGCACAAAGTAGGACAGGGTGGTCTCACCGGAATAGGACTGCCAGTTGGTGTTGGTTATGAAGGAAGCAGCCGTATTGAACGACAGGTCCCATGACACACCCGGCAGGTGCTGGGGATTGCCTGGCAAGAAGGACTGAAACACCTGGAGTGCCACAAGAGCCACGAGGCCGATCCCCGAAAAGACCAGCACGCTCGCCAGATAGCGCCTACACCCCATCTGCTCTGCCGCGTCGATGCGAAGCAGACGATAGACGCCACGCTCCACAGGAGCAATCACAGGCGACAGGAACGTATGCTCACCATCCATGATATGGGCCATGAACCGACCGAGCGGAACGGCCAGGACGACGAGCACGGCAAAGTACAAGATGTACTGAATCGCAGCGTCCATAGTTTACGAATCACTCCTCATCAGAATGTAGATGTAATAGATAAGGAGTCCAATGCAGACGACTCCGATGATGGGAATGAGGATGTCCATTTACCGCCCCTTTCACGCGCGGTCCGATGTCTCGGACGCCTGCTCTCGCAAGCGTCTGGGGACAGTAAACGCTTCTAGGGATTAAAGAGGCGTGAGGGCCGGGGCTCACGTCCTTAAGATGCCGTAAAGATGCAGGTAGAAAGCACTATTGCGGCTGCAGTGCGCCTATACTCGACCTCGCGAGCATACAGTGGCGTCCTCACCGCGTATGCACGCATGGACAACGTTTCAGAAAGGCTACGCTATGCAGCGCGACGCATCGGACACTCGCGTCAATCCAGACCTCATCCTCAAGGCAATTGAGAAAGACGAGGCCGCCGATGACGCTCGGACCAGCCGGGGGCACCTCAAGATTTTCTTTGGCTACGCTGCTGGCGCAGGCAAAACCTATGCGATGCTTCAGGCCGCCCACGCCGCCGAGCGGCGAGGTGTCGACGTCGTCGCGGGATACATCGAGCCGCACGAACGTCCGGCAACTGCCCATCTTGCACAAGGGCTTGAGAACGTGCCCTGTAAACTCATCGAGCACAACGGCATTGCGCTCAGCGAGTTCGATCTAGATGCGGCTATCGAACGCGCCCCTCAGCTCATCCTTGTCGACGAGCTCGCCCATACGAATGCGCCGGGGTCTCGCCACGACAAACGCTATCAAGACGTCGAGGAACTTCTACATGCGGGCATCGACGTCTATACGACCGTGAACGTTCAGCATATCGAGAGCCTAAACGACATGGTTGCATCCATCACCGGCGTTGTCGTGAGCGAACGAATCCCCGACCGTATCTTCGATGATGCCGACCAGGTCGAGCTCGTCGACATAGAGCCCGAAGACCTACTTGAGCGCCTTCGCGCCGGCCTCGTCTACCGTCCCGCACAAGCCGACCAAGCGCAACAGCATTTTTTTACCGTCGAAAACCTCACCGCACTCCGAGAAATCGCGCTGCGCCGCTGCGCCGATCGCACCGGCCACCTCACAGACGCCGCACGCGTGCTGGGAAACCGTGACTACTACACCAAGGAGCGTATCTTAGTCTGTGTCTCCCCGGCGCCGACCAATCCCCGCATCGTCCGTGCCGCCGCACGCATGGCGAAAGCGTTTCGCAGCGAGCTCGTCGCCCTGTTCGTAGAGAGCCCGCGCACGCAAGCCATGAGCGATGATGAGCGGGCCAAGCTTGCAGCCAATATCGCCCTAGCCGAGCAGCTCGGAGCACATATGGAAACCGTCTATGGCGACGACGTCGCGTTTCAGATCTCCGAGTTCGCGCGCCTGTCGGGTATTTCGAAGATCGTCATGGGGCGCACGGGCGAGCACAGCAGCGTCCGTCAGGCCCTCTTTGGCCGCAAATCTCTCGTAGAACAGCTCATAACATTCGCCCCGAACCTCGACATTTACATCATTCCAGACCAGTCGACTCCGCCCTCCCGACCCAAAGGACGCCGCCATGCGCTCGCCCTGCAGCCGCCCAGCAGCCGAAACGTGCTCCGCACGCTGGCCCTCTCTCTTGTCGCCACGGCGATCGGCACGGCTTTCCGCCATCTGGGATTTGCCGATTCCAGCATCATATCCCTCTATATCCTCACGGCCCTGCTGACCGCCGTCACCACGACGGGGCGTATCTGCACGATCGTATCGAGCGTGCTCTCTGTAGTGCTTTACAACTTCTGCTTCGTCACGCCTCTGTTTTCGCTCGCCAGCTACGACCGAAGCTATCTGGTCACGTTCGGCATCATGTTCGCTACCGCTATGGTCGCCGGCGAGTTAACTGCGCGCATCGCCGACAATGCCCGTACCTCCGCCGAGAACGCATTCAAAACGCGCGTACTCCTCGAAACGAACCAGCTCTTACAGCAAGCCCATAGCGCGGAGGAGTGCGCCCGCGTCGCCATGAACCAACTCGTCAAACTGCTAAAACTCGACGTGGTCTTCTACCCCGCCGAACACGGCACGCTCGGCAAGGCGCTCTATGAGTCCGCTGGCACCGAAAACCGATCCGCGTCGCTGCTCACCGACTACGAGCGCGCCGTTGCAACCTGGACCTTCACCAACAACAAGCGCGCGGGCGCAAGCACGCGGACCCTGCCTGAGGCGCGCTGTCTCTACCTCGCGGTCCGCACCGGCGACAAGGTATTCGGTGTCATCGGCATCGCCCTGGAGGGGCGCGAGACCGAAGCCTTCGAGCATTCGATCGTCCTATCTATCGTAGGTGAATGCGCCTTGGCGCTCGAAAGTGACCGAGCGGCGCAAGAGCGCGAAGAGGCTGCGGTCTTGGCGAAAAACGAGCAGCTGCGTGCCAACCTTTTGCGCTCCATCGGCCACGATTTGAGGACACCCCTCACGGCTATATCCGGATCTGCGGCAATCCTTCGGAAGAGCGACGAGAGGCTCAGCCTCGAACAACGCTGCGATCTTGCCGATGCCATCTACGATGACTCCCTCTGGCTTATCGATACCGTGGAGAACCTCCTCGCCATCACACGCGTCGAGGACGGCACCATTCGCCTCAACCTCACATCCGAGCTCATCGACGAGGTCATCGAGGCCGCCCTCAGCCATGTCGCCCAAGCATCGCATGGACATGCCGTCACCATCGAGCACGCTGACGACATCCTGCTGGTACGCGTCGACGTCCATCTCATCATGCAGGTGCTTACGAATCTCATCATGAACGCCTTCAAATACACGCCCGAGGACTCGACTGTCACCGTCAGCGCACGTCGCGAGGGCGCGTTCGTCGTGGTGGACGTCGCAGACGATGGGCCGGGTGTGGCAGACTGCGACAAGCCTCATATCTTTGAGCGCTTCTTTACCTCAGGCAATACGCGGCCCGTGGATTCGCGTCGAAGCATCGGCCTTGGGCTGTCGCTCTGCCGCTCCATCGTGGAGGCGCATGGCGGCGTCATCGAAGTTCGCGACAACCACCCCCATGGGGCCGTCTTCCGTTTTACCCTGCCCGCTGAGGAGATCGAGATTCATGAATAATGCCGCTAAGCCACGCATCCTCCTGGTCGAAGATGACCTGACCGTTCAAAACCTCGTTTCGACCGCGCTTGACCTCCACGGCTATGTCGTGAGCAAGGTTTGCAACGGCCAGGCCGCCATCATGGATGCGGTGTCGCACGGCCCCAGCCTCATCATGCTCGACCTCGGCCTTCCCGACATTGACGGTATCGAGGTCATCACGAAGATCCGAAGCTGGTCGGCAGTCCCCATTATCGTCATTTCGGCGCGCACCGAAGATTCCGACAAGATTGCAGCACTTGACGCAGGGGCAGACGACTACCTCACCAAGCCCTTTTCTGTGGATGAGTTGCTCGCGCGCGTCCGCGCGAATTTGAGGCGCTCCTTGATGGCGTCGAGCGAGTCGACAGAAGCGAGCACGTTCGACAACGGTCCGCTGCATATCGACTACGCCGCGGGATACGCGACGAAAGACGGACGCGAGCTCTCGCTCACCCCAACCGAGTACAAATTGCTCGTCCTTCTGGCGAAAAACGTCGACAAGGTGCTCACCCACACCTTCATCACCCGCGAGATATGGGGCACGAGCTGGGACAGCGATCTGGCGAGCCTGCGCGTGTTCATGCGCACCCTGCGCAAGAAGATCGAGGCAGACCCCTCTCATCCCAAGATGATTCAGACGCACATGGGTGTCGGGTACCGCATGCAGCGTCTCTAGCCCACCCCACAAAAAGTTGCGGTGGAATACGGAGTAGATAAGGCCTTTGACAGCCAAAACAGTCCGTATTTCACCGCAACTGATGGGTGGGATGGAGTTAGAGGCCTAGGTAGGCGACCATACCTTCGACGGCGAGCTTGGCGCCGGCTACTGCATGGACCACAGTGAGCGGGCCGTTGACCACATAGTTAACGATACCTAAAAATACTCTTCAACTCGCCGCGCTCGCCCCCAAATGTACAAAGCGCCCCGCGAACGGATGCTCGCGGGGCGCTTGGATATCTGGACCTTATTTGATACCGCGGCCCAAGTCTTCGGCGATTTTGTCCACGCCCTTAAGTGCGGCACAGGTCTTTTTGTTGGAGCAATGCCCCGTGCAAACGCCACCCTGAGCGCAGTCGGCGCAGGTGCCCTTGCGGTAGATGCGCACGCACACGGCGACAAACGCAACGCCGATAACAGCCAGTACAACAATATCGATAGGTGCCATAGCAAGCCTCCTCTAGTTAACCACCACTTACTTTACCCCATTCTCCACCTACCAAAAAGGGACAGGTTTATTTTGGTCGGTTTTATCTGCGGAAACGCCACATCTCCCCTACCAAAAAGCCCGAGTGTCGCTGGGACACCCGGGCTCGTGGAAAGGGGCTAATCCTTATTCGGACTTACGCGGAAACTGCGGCGGAGGCAGTGTTGGTCTCGTCCTCGTCGGTTCAGACATGCTTGGGCATGGGACGGAAGATCTGGAAGAGCATCGCAACTAGCAGCACGATGGCCACAATCGTCCAGATACCAAACTGTCCAAGAACAAGCAAGTTGTAGAACTGGTTGATGAACAGGCCGATCACCCAGGCAAAGGCGCACTCGTAGCCGATGGCAATCGCGGTCCACTTGCCGGAGTCCATCTGGTTGCGGATGGTGCCCATGGCGGCAAAGCACGGAGCGCACAGCAGGTTGAAAGCGCCGAAGGCAACGCAAGCGCCCATGGTCGGGAACATGCCGGCGAACGCGGTCCACAGGCTCGGGTCGGTCTCGCCCGCGTCGGCGACGGACAGCAGCGAACCGGCGGTTGCGACGACGTTCTCCTTAGCGACGAGGCCAGAGACGGTCAGCGCGGTGGCCTGCCAGGTGCTAAAGCCGAGCGGGGCGAAGATCCAAGCGACCAGGTTGCCGAGCATGGCAAGCACGGAGTAGTCCATGAACTCCTCGGGGATGCCGTCCATCGCAGGCAGGAAGCCAAAGGAACCATTGTAGCTACCAAAGTTGGACAGGAACCAAACCACGACAGTGGACGCGAAGATGACCGTACCGGCCTTTTTGATAAAGGCCCAGCAGCGCTCCCACACGTGCAGCGCCCAAGAGCGGATCGCCGGGAAGTGGTAAGCGGGGAGCTCCATAACGAACGGCGTCGGGCGGCCGGCGAAGAGCTTGGTCTTCTTGAGCATGAGGCCCGAGGCGATGACGGCAAAGACGCCCAGGAAGTAGAAGAGCGGGCTGATCCACGCGGCAGTGGTGGAAGAATCGCCGATGATGGAACCCATGAGCAGAGCGATGATCGGCAGCTTGGCGCCACAGGGAATAAACGTGGTGGTCATGACCGTCATGCGGCGGTCCTTCTCGTTCTCGATGGTCTTGGTGGCCATGACGCCGGGGACGCCGCAGCCCGAGGACACGAGCATGGGGATGAAGGACTTACCGGACAGGCCAAACCGGCGGAACACGCGGTCCATGATGAAGGCGACGCGGGCCATATAGCCGCAGTCCTCCAGGAAAGACAGCATCACGAACAGCAGGAACATCTGCGGGACGAAGCCGAAGATGGCGCCCAGACCACCAACGATACCGTCGCAGACCAGCGAATCGACCAGGCCGCCGTCCTCGGTGCCACCCGCCACAAGGGCGTCGTGCACCACGGTGGTGATACCCGGGACATAGGGGCCGTACTGCGCCGGGTCAACCGAGTCGGCGTTGTCGCCTGCGGCCTCGACGGCTGCATCGTAGGCGTCGCGACCCTGGCCGAGCACGTACCAACCGTCGGTACCGAAGAGCTGGTCGTTGGTGAAGTCGGTCACCGTGCCGCCCAGGGTGGAAACGGCGATGTAGTACACGCAGAACATGATGACCACAAAGATCGGCAGGCCCAGAATACGGTTGGTAACCACGCGATCGATCTTCTCGGAGGTGCTCATCTTGGCCGGAGCCTTGGTGAGGCACTCGTCGATAATGTGCGCGATGACGCCATAGCGCTCACCGGTGATGATGGACTCGGCGTCGTCGTCGCAGTCCTGCTCGCACTGGGCGACCAGCTGCTCCACGCGAGCGGCCTTCTCCTTGGTGAGGTTGATGAGCTTGCAGGCGTCCGCGTCGCGCTCAAACAGCTTGACAGCGTAGTAGCGGCGCTTGTTGGCGGGAACGCTCGCCGGCAGATTGTTCTCGATGTGGCCTAGAACGTCCTCGATGGAGGAATCGAACTTGTGCTCCGGCACCTGGCCCTTAGAAGCAGCGGACTTCTTGACTTGCTCGAAAAGCTCCTTGATGCCCTTGTTCTTAAGAGCCGAGATCATCATGACCGGACAACCGAGCTTCTTGGAGAGCTTGTCCGTGTCGATCTTGTCGCCGTTCTTCTCGACCAAGTCGGCCATGTTGAGGGCGACGACCACGGGCAGGCCGGTCTCGATAACCTGAAGCGCCAGGTACAGGTTGCGCTCGAGGTTGGTGGCGTCGACAACCTGGACGACGACATCGGGCTCGCCGCTCATAAGGTAATCGCGCGAGCATTGCTCCTCGGGGCTGTAGGGGGAAAGCGAGTAGATGCCGGGGAGGTCCGTGATGGTAACGTTCTTGTCGCTTAGGAGCTTGGCCTCCTTTTTCTCAACCGTGACGCCGGGCCAGTTGCCAACGTAGCCGTTGGCGCCGGTGATCAGGTTGAAAAGCGTGGTCTTGCCGCAGTTGGGGTTACCCGCCAGCGCGACATGGATCTGAGAATCCGCCATTCAATCCTTCTTCCTTGTGTGCCCGCGCTGCTTTCTCCGCGCGGGCTGGATAATGTGCTTCAAAGTTGCTGCATTAAGTTAGAAATACCTAACTTTACCTGCAGAAATACACGCCGCGAGCCCTTACTGGACCTCGACGACGGCCGCCTCCTCCTTGCGGATGGAAAGCTCGTAGCCGCGCACGTTGATCTCGACCGGATCACCGAGCGGTGCAACCTTCACGACCTTGAACGAAGTGCCCTTGATGAGCCCCAGGTCCATAAGGTGGCGGCGAAGCGCACCCTCACCGTGAAGCTTGACGATGGTAGAGCTCTCGCCCACCTTAACGTCACCCAACGTCTTCATCCTCTTGTCCCCCTTTCGGTTTTTATGAAATGCTGCGGACTAACCGACGGTCATGATGTGCATGGCAACCTTGGAATCGATACCAAAGCGTGCGCCCAGCACCGTGACGATGATATTGGCGCCACTCGAGCTCACCACGTGGATTTCGTTGCCCTCGACAAAGCCGAGGTCCTTGAGGTGGTGTTTCATGTCCTCATTGCCCTTTACCCGAGACACGCGCACGGTTTCGCCCGCTTTTACCATCGAAAGCGGCATGGCCGGCATCTGCGGTCCGCAAGACATGAGTTGCTCCTAACGTCAGTTCGTCCTCAACATCGACGCGTAAAAAGTTAACCACGTCTATGTTCGCTATAGTAAACTAGCACGTGGTTAACTTTTTGGAAAGGGTCCTGTTCAGTTTTTCGAAAAAGTTTCCTATACGAAACAAAAGGGCGCGGCAAAGGACCATCCTTTACCACGCCCTATCATGCCTAGAGCGAGAGATTTCTGATCGATGTGACGCAGGAGGCCTCATCCACGCCCGAAACACGAAAGACGACGTTTTCGCCGCACTCACCATAGAGGGCCATGAGCCCCATGACATCGCGGCCATCCGTGTGGCGGTCGCCGATACTGACTGACACGTCACTACGGTGCTTGGCAATGATGTCATAGAGCAGCGCAACCGGGCGGGCATGTAATCCCAACGGATCTTTAATCGTCTTTGTAAACTCGACCATGTCCCCTCCCGCGGCATCGCACATTCGGCCGGCAAACCCAGCCACGTGGTAGTTATTGTAGCGTTAGATGCTTGTCGAGAGCCCCTCTGGATACCCCGTGGTCAAAAAGTGGCAAATATGAGTACTGTCACCAATTTAGTAGCAGCAAAATCGAGAGCAAATTGCCTACTTTGAGCGATTCGAAGAGGTTGAAAGCCGTCAAACGCCCTTTAAAGGGGGTTAGATAAATTGATTTTGAGTCCATTTTTGCTCAAAACCGGCCGATAGATATGGCACTTATTTTGCAACAGTACTCATATTTGGCATTTTTGTCCACAGGGCCCAAAATCCATGCTCCAAAACACAAAAGGAGGGGCCTCGTAAGGCCCCTCCTTAGGAAGGGGAATCGATTTATTCCACAGCCGTAGATTAATCCCAGCTTCTACTCCATCATGTCAAGGACAGACGGACGCAGCTCGCTCTCGGCAGCCTCGGGATCGGTCTCGCGCAGGCGGTTGATGTAGCGGTTGTACCACATCACGGCAAGGCCCAGGAAGACAACCACACCGCCAACGTTGTAGACCAGCGTCAGCCACAGCGGCTGATCGAGCGGAATGGTGCCGCAGATAAGCACGAAGCAGAAGACCACAAGCAGGAATGCAGCAATGACCAGGCCAAAGGTGCGCGAACCCATGCGAAAGCCACGGGGAGCAGCGTCGAAGTTCTTGCGTAACATAAAGTAGGCAAGCAGGATCAGCAGCGGCGGGAGCAGAGCGGTGGCAGCCGTCATGTTGGTGACGATCATGAGCAGGTCGTCGAGATTACCGGAGCCCAGGGCCGGGATGATCAGGATGGGGACGACGATGGCGAACTGCAGCCAGGCAGCGCGGGCAGGAATGCCGTGCTCGTTGAGCTCGACGATCTTGCTACCAAAGACGCCCTTGGGGATCTCGGTGAAGAAGACCTTGATGGGAGCGGAGGTCCACATCATGAGGGAGCCCAGCGTGGCGGCGAGAAGGATCAGGCCGATGGCGCGCGTAGACACTTCCATGGGAATGCCAAAGTGGGCAAAGACAGCGCCGAATACGTCGAAGATACCGGTGGAGATGGCAACGCCGCCCTCGGGGATGAACAGGTTAACCAGCAGCGAAGCGCCTGCATACAGAAGGCCGATGGTCAGACCGGCGATAACGACGGTGCGCACGAAGGCCTTGACGCCGCCCTTGAGGTCGTTAAGGAACACGCCGACAGACTCAGCGCCGCCAACGCCCTGGATGATCCAGGCAAGCGTACCGAAGAAGCCCCACGCAGTTGCGAAGTTGCTCATGTCGGGAGCCATGTTAGCGGGAGTAGGAGCCGTAGCGAACTCAACGCCGCCAAAGGCAGCAGCCAGGGACAGCAGGATGAACACGGCGGTCAGGCCGAGAGCCGCGGTCGAACCGAAGGAGGAAATGGAGCCGATCCACTTAGCGCCCTTGGTCGAAACCCACGTGGCGATAGCAAAGACAACGATCTCGATAATGGTGATCCACAGCTGCGAAAGCTCGGCGTTGGCACCAAAGAACACGTAGCTCGCGTAGATGATGACGTTGGGCAGGACGGACGCAAAGAAGAACAGGTTAACGAACCAGTAGCTAAATGCCGTCAGGAACGCCCAGCGACCACCCATCGAGGTCTTAACCCATGCGTACACGCCCGACTCGGAGTCCTTGTTGAGGCCGACGAACTCGGCGGTAACCAGGGTATAGGGGACAAAGTACAAAAGCGTGGCGAAGAAGAACGACGGCGCAGCTGCCAAGCCGATGGCCGCGTTGTTGTTGATGATGTTCTTGATACCGAACACGGCGGCGACCGTCATGCCCAGCAGAGCGAACGAACCGATCGTTCCTCGTTTTTCAGAGCTCATAAGCCCTCCCAATCATCTATTAAATGTCATCCAAAATGTCATCCAAAACCGTCCGAGCTGCAAGTGCAATCGCGGACGGCGCACCTGCTAAGGGGAATGGGGAAAGGGGAGTCAACAAAGCCATCCCCCTTAACGGCGCGAAGCAAACGTCCAGGTGGACGAATACTACTTGTTGGGGAAGGAATATCCTTCAACCGTCACGTGCAGCACCACGACGCGGGAATCCGTGGCATCGGACACGACACGGTATGCCTCGTCAATTTCGACGACGGCAACGCCGCCGGCGGGAATCGTCACGGTCTCCCCCGTACCCTCAAAGCGCTCGCGATCATCGATATCGCTGTAGGCGCGGGTGCAGGTGAGGCCTCCCTTGGGGGCAACCTCGACGGTCAGGTCGCCGTCGAGCGGAGCGAGCACGGCATGGTAGCGACGGTGACCGACTAGATCGGCGGTAGCCGCCTCGTGGGCGTTCACCCACCAGTACACCAACGAGTCGCCGATGGAGTAAGCCACGTCGTGCTGCAGGTCGGCAACACCATCGAGCGCCTGTCCGGTACGCATCCACTTCTTGACGGACTTCATCTGAGCGTCGAAATCGGCGCGCGAGTTAAAGACATGCATGGCTTATGCCTCCTTAATGGGTGCCAGCGCCTGAGCCAGATCGGCAGACGTCAGCGGTCGCAGGGACACCTCAAAGCTGAAGCTCTCAAAACGGGTGCGATAGGAATCGAGCACCTCGGAACCCCAAGAGTTCGAACCAAGGCCGAGCAGCTGGTCGTTGATGTTGACCGTAACCGTGTCACCCTTGACAAGGTCGTAGACGTGCTTGGCGTTATCGATGGCCTCGCAGCTATAGGGCCATGCCGAGAACGAGAACGGGTTGGAAGCGGCGTCGCTCGGACGCGTCACGACCAGACCGTCACCGTGGCTGGAGCGCAGGGCAACCCAGCGGGTACCCTCGCGGTTGGCGCAGTCCTGAGGCATAACGTAGGGCGTGAACATGTCGTCGACCGTAGTGCGGTAATGACCGACCGGGTTGGCGCGCAGAGAGTCCGGATAGTTCTCGCCCGGGCCGTGGCCATACCACTCGACGGCACGATCGCAACCGGGGACCTCGAAGGAGATGCCGATGCGCGGGATGATATCCGAGTAATCGCCGTAGGGCTCGCCGGAAACCTTGAGGTCGACGCGACCGCTCGGAAGCACGGTGTAGACGAGCTCGACGCGCATGCCGAACGCGCGGACGGGAGGAGCGATACGCTGGCTCACGGTAACGACGACCACATTGCCGTCCTGCTTCCAAGTAACCTTGCGGGTAGACGTCTGCATCACATCGATGAAGTTGTCCTTCCACAGGGAGTCATACTCTTGGGCGTGGTTGTCGACGAGCGGATGCCAAAAACCAACCTGGGGACCAGAGGCCATGACGTCGCGGCCGGATGCCTTCCACTCGCTCACGGTACCGTTGACCTTGCTGAAGGTCAGCTCGCCGTTGAGGGAGTGAATGTGGATCTCCTGCTCGGTCTCCTCGACCGTAAGCTCAGGACGAGTGGGAGCCGCAATGGCCGGCGCCGGATGGTTTGCGATGGCAAACTGGCTTGCGCCCAGTTGGAACATCGGCTCGCACCAGACGTGAGCGGCCATGGTGTAGGCGCGCACAGTCAGCAGGGTCTCGCCTACCGCGGCCTCGTGAATCACCAGCGGAAGCTGGACGGACTCACCGGGGGCAACCGCACCGGGCATGAGCGTCTTGCGGCAGACCACGTCGCCGTCCACCAGGGTCTCCGCCGACAGGCAAACATCCTCGAGGGTGGTAAACCAGCGCTTGTTGGTGACAGTCAGCTCGCCCGCCTCGGCGTCATAAGCCATGCGAACCGGGCAGATGACCTGGCCATACTCAGTGAGGCCCGGGCTCGGCTGCTGCCAAGGGAACACCATGCCATCGATGCAGAAGTTGCTGTTGTTGGGGTAGTCGCCGTTGTCGCCGCCGTACATGTCGTAGGCAACGCCGTCCTCGGTCACAGCAGCCAAACCGTGGTCGCACCATTCCCAGATAAACTGGCCTTGGATGCAATCCCAGCGATCGAAGACCTCCTGATACTCGGACAGGCCTCCGGGGCCGTTGCCCATGGAGTGACCGTACTCGCAGTTGATGCGCGGCTTGGGGAATGGATGCTCACCAAAGTCGTTCATCTGCGACACGCGGGAGTACATGGTGGAGATAACGTCGACGGTATCGGCGTTGCGATCCTCCTCGTAGTGGACCGGACGACCGTCGAGCTCGTGAGCCTTGGCGTACATCGCGCGGATGTTGCAGCCATAGCCGCTCTCGTTGCCCATCGACCACATAATGATGCAGGCGTGGTTGCGCTCCTGCATCACCAGGCGCTCGATGCGGTCGACGTAGGCCGGCTCCCATGCCGGGTCGTCGGTGACCAGGGCGATATTGCCGATATTCTCGAAGCCATGGCTCTCCATATCGGTCTCGGCGACCAGCATGATACCGTATTCGTCGCACAGCTTGTAAAAGCGCGGGTCGTTGGCGTAGTGGGACGTGCGCACCGCGTTGATGTTGTGCTGCTTCATGAGCTCCAGGTCGCGGCGCATGCGATCGAGGCCCACGGCGCGGCCCTTGTGATCGTCGTGATCGTGGCGGTTGACGCCATGCATCTTAAAGTAAGTGCCGTTGAGGTAGATATGATTGCCCTCGACCGTCACCTCGGCAAGACCCTGGCGATGCGGGACGTACTCGCTGACCTGGTCACCGTCGTAGACCTCAAACGTAAGGTCATAGAGGAAGGGGTCCTCGGGATTCCAGAAGTGGGCATCGGTCACGCTGCACTCGACATGGCCGTCGACGCACTCGCCCGTAGCCACCACGTTCTCGCCATCGCTGAGCGTATACACAACGCGGGTAGCGCCCTCGGCCACCGTATCGAGCGTGATCAGAGCGGCATCGCCCTCGCGGTGCGTGCGGAACCTAAAGTCGACCAGGTGCGCGGCGGGACGCTGCATAAGGTACACATCGCGGAAGATGCCCGATGCCCACCACATGTCCTGGTCCTCGATATAGCTACCATCGCTGTACTGCAGAACCTTGACCGCAAACAGGTTGTCGCCCTCGACGAGCGCGTCGGTCACGTCGAACTCGGCAGACAGACGCGAACCCTTGGTCATGCCGATAAACTTGCCGTTGACGTACAGCTCGCCATAGCTCTCGATGCCATCAAAGCGAATGATCTCGCGAGCGCCGGCAGGAACGGCGGGAAGATTGACGATACGCTGGTAGACGCCCGTGGGGTCGTCGGAGGGAACGAACGGCTGGTCCACCGGGAACGGGAAACCCTCGTCGGTGTAGGCAAGGTTGCCATTGCCGTCTACCTGCCACAGGTGCGGAACCTCCACGTGATCCCACTCGGGCTCGTACGTGGAGAGCTCCTCGTTGGAGACGGCAGCGGGGCCCTCAAAGAGGCGGAACTGCCACGAGCCGGACAGCTGGACAAACCCGCGCGACAGCTCGCGGCTGTACGTTGCAGCGAGATCGGCGGTCTCGTAACCCATAAAGTACGCATGGGGTGCCAGGCGGTTCCTGTGGGTGAGCGCTTGGTTTTCCCAATCGTTAATGGCGTCCATGGTGATGCTCCTTCGTCATCGTAGTGATTCTTGTGCAACCGGTTGTCCTTATCTTACGGGCGATGCAAAAAACTGTGCAACCGGTTGTCCGCTGAACGGTCGATTTGGCCGGGTTAACGGTGCAACCGGTTGTACAACCGCGACACTTATGTCACCCTGAGTATCGAAACTCAGCACAAGACATCGTTCTTAAGCTCGTAGGCAACCGCCACGCCCGCAGATATCTCCCCCCATACGAGGTGTATTCGATTGCGGCTTGGTTGCAAAACGACGCCGGTCACCGGATATCATGAACGCTGTTCAGACGCACTATAGTAAGCTGTATCCGCACCAGCCCGTATCAGTGACAACATCGACCGCATTTTCCAGGAGACGCCATGACCCAACCAGTTCGCACCGCACCTACGCTTGCCGAGGTTGCCGCAGCTGCCGGCGTGTCGCGCTCCACGGCATCGCGCGCTCTCAACGATTCGCCCCGCATTAGCGAGGAAACCAAAAAGCGCGTCCGCGCGGCGGCCAAGGAAGTCAATTTTGTCCCCAACGCTCGTGGCCGAGCGCTCGCTGTCGGGCGCACGGAAATCATCGCCGTGCTCGTGACCGAGCCCCTGAGTGAACTCTTCAGCGACCCCACCTATAGCGAGTTTTTGAGCGGCATTACCGAGGAACTGTCGGAGTCGTCCTATCTGCCCGTTATCTTGCAGGCGTCTTCTACGCATGAGCGCAACCGCGCACGCGAGCACTTTGAGCGCCGCTCGTTCGACGCCGTGATCGACGTCTCCCCCTACAAGGGCAGCGAGCTGCTCGAGGTACTGTGCGAGCTGGGCGTACCCACCGTGTTGTGCGGCCAGCTCGAGGGCCACCCCTATCGCGATGTGTTCTCGACGGTCTACTCTGACGACGAAGAGGGCGGACGCTTTGCAGCGCTCGCTATGAAGGAGCGAGGGCGCAAAGATATCGTCGCCGTGTTGGGACCGCAAGACAACCCCGCCGTTGTCGACCGCCTGCGCGGCTACCGCGCCGTCTTGGGCGAAGACCTCCCAGACGCAAACGTTATCTATACCGGCTGGAACAACGGAGACGGCTATCAGGCCATGCACCAGATCCTCGCGCGCGAGATTGCTTTCGATGGCGTGCTCTGCGGATCGGACCGTATCGCGGCTGGCGTCATCACCGCACTCAACGAGGCAGGCCTATCCGTTCCGGCGGACATTTCTGTCGTCGGCTTCGATGATCACGAGATTGCGACGCGCTGCGTCCCCGCGCTCACGACCGTCCGCCAGCCCCTGCGCGAAGAAGGCCACATGGCCGCCAACATTGCGCTCGACATGATCAAGGGTGCCGAGCCCACCACCTCCGTGATGCACATGCAGCTGATCCAGAGAGACTCGCTATAAGAAATTGGGGCAGGCTTTCCGCCAGACAGTTGTTACGGAAAGCCTGCCCCGTTTTGAGTGCTCATTCTGGGGCACAGTTTCCGTTAGACAGCTCAACCGGAAACTGTGCCCCATTATTTTGCCGAATTCTGGGTCGCGCTTTCCCAGAGGACCCCCTTTGGGAAAGCGCGACCCGTTCTGGACCCAGATTCCGGGACGCACTTTCCGCGACGTCCGGTCACCCCATGCCCTCACAACCTCGGCGCATAAAAAACGAGGGAAGGCCCGCGTCCTTCCCTCGTTTCGGGCAATATATAGCCGCTTCCCTACATCAAACGCAGGCTGACGTCCTTGAGCTGGGCACCGCTAACGGCACTCGGGGCGCCCGACATAAGGTCAGAGCCGCTGGCCGTCTTGGGGAACGCCATGACGTCGCGGATGGAGTCGGAACCGGTGAGCAGCATGCACACGCGGTCCAGCCCCAGAGCGAAACCGCCCATCGGGGGCGCACCAAACTTGAGGGCCTCCATGAGGAAGCCGAACTGAGACTCGGCGCGCTCCTCGGTAAAGCCCAGGAGCTTGAGCATGGACATCTGCATCTCGGCGTTGTGGATACGCATACCGCCGCCGCCGGCCTCAAAGCCGTCCATGACAAAGTCGTAGGTGCACGAACCGGCTGCCAGGGGATCGGCCTCGATCTTGGCGATGTCGGTCTCGGTCGGCAGGGTAAAGGGCTGGTGCTCGGCAGCATAGGCCTTGCGATCCTCGTCCCAATGGAACAGCGGGAAGTTGACGACCCACAGGAAGTCGTGACCCTCGCGCTTGATCTCGAGCGCATTGGCCATGTGCGAACGCATGCCGCCCAGGATCTCGTCGGAGAGCAAGCGCGGGCCGGCGGCGAACATCACAAGGTCGCCGGGCTCGACGTCCATGCGCTCGCGCAGAGCGGCCATCTCCTCGTCCGAGAAGAACTTGACGATGGGGCTGTTGATGGAGCCGTCCTCGCGGAAGGCAATCCAGGCCAAGCCCTTGGCGCCAAACGTGGAGGCCACGCCGGCAAGCTTATCGATCTTGGCACGTGCCCAGGCACCAGCGCCCTTGGCGTTGATGGCCTTGACGACAGAACCCTCCTCGTTTGCGGCAGTCGCAAAGACCTTGAACTTGGAGTTGGCAAAGATGTCGGTCAGGTCGACCAGGTGCATGCCATAGCGGGTATCGGGCTTGTCGGAGCCATAGGTGTCCATGGCATCCCAATAGTTCATGCGACGCAGCGGCGTGGGCATCTCGACACCCATGCGACCGAAGGCATCGGCAAGAACCTCTTCGAGCGCGCTCATGACATCGTTCTGGTCCACGAAGGACATCTCGATATCGACCTGGGTGAACTCGGGCTGACGGTCGGCACGCAGGTCCTCGTCGCGGAAGCACTTGGCAACCTGGTAGTAGCGCTCGACGCCACCGACCATGAGCAGCTGCTTCAGAAGCTGCGGGGACTGCGGCAGGGCGTAGAAGTTGCCCGGCTGAATACGGCTGGGAACGATGAAGTCGCGGGCGCCCTCGGGCGTGGACTTAAACAGGGAGGGCGTCTCGACCTCCATGAACTCACGGTTGTGCAGCGCCTCGCGAATGGCAAAGGTGAAGTCGGAGCGCAGCTTGAGGTTGGCCATCATCTCGGGACGACGAAGGTCCAGATAGCGATAGCGCAGGCGGGTGTCCTCGCTGGTCTCGATGCCGTCCTCGATCTGGAACGGCGGGGTGACGGACGTGTTGAGCACCTCGGCGTGGTCGGTCAGAACCTCGATCTCGCCGGTCGCGAGCTTGGTGTTGGTGGTCTCCTCGCCACGAGCGCGCACGACGCCGTGGATCTTGATGGGCCACTCGGGACGCATGGTCTCGGCGATCTTAAAGGCATCGCCGTCGGAGTGCTCGGGGTCGAAGGTGAGCTGCGTAATGCCCTCGCGGTCGCGAAGGTCGCAGAAGATAAGGCCGCCGTGGTCGCGGCGACGGCTCACCCAACCGGTGAGGGTGACCTCTTCGCCCACGTTCTCGAAGCGAAGCTCGCCGCAGGTACGGGTGTGCATGGAATGCTCATCGATGGGACGGGTCTGGCTCATACCAGTGATCCTCCTTTATGGATCTGTGCCGCCCCGTGTCGTTCCGGGCGGCGTCGTACAGATTTGCCCAGCCTGCGTAAACCGCGCAGCCGGACATGGCGTTCTATCTTATCGCACCTGTGTCGACGTACCGCGAAAAAGTAACTCTTGCCCAAAGACTTGACGGAGACGAAACAATTGACGCACCGCGGCGCCCGCCCGCGCTCGTCACGTGCGACAATATGCCCCAATAAAACAGCACTCGGAAAGGCCCACCATGACTGCACGCCTCATCGTTATGGATATCGACTCCACGCTCATCAACCAGGAGGTCATCGACCTGTTGGGCGAGGAGGCCGGTGTGGGCGAGCAAGTTGCAAAGATCACCGAGCGCGCTATGCGCGGCGAGCTGGACTTTAAGCAAGCGCTCGAGGAGCGCGTGGGGCTGCTCGCCGGCCTGGACGAGAGCGTGTTCGAGCGCACCTTTGAGCGCGTGACATTTACCCCCGGCGCGTTGGAACTTGTACGCTCGGCACACAGCAAGGGCTGGAAGGTCGGCGTGGTGAGCGGCGGCTTCCACGAGGTCGCTGACAAGATCGTAGCCGCCGCGGGCATCGATTTTTGCCTGGCCAACCGCCTAGAGGTCGTGGACGGCAAGCTTACCGGTAAGTTGGCTGCCGACATTGTGACCAAGGAGTCCAAGCTCATCCAGCTGCTGGACTGGGCAGTTGAGTGCGGCGCCGATATGGCACACACGGTCGCTATTGGCGACGGGGCAAACGACATCCCCATGATCCAGGCCGCGGGCACTGGCATCGCGTTTTGCGCCAAGCCCAAGACGCGCGAGGCAGCCCCGTTTACCATCGACGAGCGCAACCTGATGCTCGCCATGGATATCATCCTGCGCGACTAGCCGATCTGTCTAACAATTGAATCAGTCCGTCCTATAGTTTCCGAACAATTTTGTCTTAGTGTTCGGAAACATACCCTTTGAGTGCTAGACTTTGCGCCGTCGAAGGGAACATATATGGATAAGCGAGATCTTGAGCAGCTGCTGAGCGATGTTGCCGGCGGATCAGTCACCCCTGCCGATGCCCTTACGCGCATCCAGACGGCTCCGACCGCCGATTTGGGCTTTGCGCAGCTTGATCTTTCGCGCGGAGTGCGCCAGGGAGCCGGCGAGGTTGTCTACGGTGCCGGTAAAACCGCCGAGCAAATTGCCGCCATTATCAAAGCATTACTCGATGCAGACCAGGAGCGCATCCTGGTCACGCGCTTAGATGCCGAAAAAGCCGCGCACACCGCTGAGCTTCTCGGCAACGACATCGACCTGGGATATGTCCCGGACGCACAGCTCGCCCTGGTGGGCGGCAAGCCCTCCCCCACCGGCAACGGACGCATCGTCGTCGCCTGCGCCGGCACGAGCGACCTGCCCGTCGCCGAAGAGGCGGCACTGACGGCCGAGTTCTACGGCAACGAGGTCGATCGCCTCTACGACGTGGGTGTCGCCGGCCTGCACCGCCTGCTCGCTCATGCCGAGGAACTCGCCCAGGCGCAGGTGGTCATCGCCATCGCCGGCATGGAGGGCGCCCTGGCGAGCGTTATCGGCGGTCTGGTGAGCTGTCCGGTCATCGCCGTTCCCACCAGCGTGGGCTATGGCGCGAGCTTTGGCGGCGTGGCCGCACTGCTCGCCATGCTCAACTCCTGCGCCAGCGGCGTTTCGGTTGTCAACATCGACAACGGCTTTGGTGCCGCCTACCAGGCAAGTCTTATCAATCATCTGAGCGCTGGTACGCCCTGCGCCCGTTAAGGAGCATTCCATGTCCAACCATCAGCACACGCTTATCATCGACGGCACCTCGGGCATCAGCGGCGACATGACCGTCGCGGCCCTGCTCGACCTGGGCGCCAGCGAGGAGCATCTGCGCGAACAGCTCGCCACGCTTCCGGTCGATGGCTTTGAGATTGCCGTCACCCGCGTAAACAAGCATGGCATCGACGCCTGCGACTTTGACGTTCAGCTGGCAGAGGAGCTCGAGAACCACGACCACGACATGGCCTGGCTCTACGGCAACGAAGCGGGCACCGAGCACACACATGAGCATGAGCACCACCATCATGACCATGGGGAGCACGAGCACTGCCATGAGCACGCGCATGACCATGAGGGCCACGCCCATGAGCACGAGGATCATCACCACGCCCACCACCATCATCACCGCTCGCTAGCCGACGTCGCGGAAATTATCGAGAATTCGCAGCTAAGCGATGGCGCCAAGCGTCGTGCGCTCGCCATCTTTACCGCGCTCGCCGCCGCCGAGGCCAAGGCTCACGGCAAAACGCCCGAGACCGTCATGTTCCACGAGGTGGGCGCCGTCGACTCCATCGTTGACATCTGCTCGGTCGCCATCTGTCTCGATGACCTAGGTATTGAGGACATCGTGGTCGAGTCGCTCTCCGAAGGCCACGGAACCATTCGCTGCGCCCACGGCCTTATGCCCATTCCCGTCCCCGCTGTCGTCAACCTGTGCCAGGCGGGCAATATCGCCCTCACGCCCGCACCGGTCGCCGGCGAGCTCGTGACGCCCACGGGCGCCGCCATCGTCACCGCGCTGCGTACGTCCGACCAACTGCCCTCACGCTACCGCATCGAGGCCGTCGGCTACGGTGCCGGTAAGCGCCCCTACGAGGGCTGCTCCGGCACGCTCCGCTGCCTGCTCGTCCACGTGGACGCATAGCCATGGATGCCCGCAAAGAAAAAAGCCGCGCTGCTATTGTCACGGCGTTTTCCGAGCTCCTTCGCGAGGAGGACTACGGCAAGATCACCGTCGGCGACATCATCGCGCGCGCTCACGTAGGCCGCGCGACATTCTACGGCCTCTTTAAGAGCAAAGACGACCTACTTTCTGAGCTCGTGAGCGATATCTGCACCCACGCCCTCGATGACGATGGCACACCGCTCGACGACCCACTCGTGCAGATCGAGCATATTCTCAACAATCTCTGGGAGCGTCGCCAGGGCGTCCGAGCCCTCGTAGCCGGCGCCGGCTCACGCGTCTTCGCCGACTGTTTACGCAAGACCATCATGTCACGAGCAGCCGAAACCGTCCCCGCCGACCCCACAGGCCCCGCTGGCACCATGGACCGCAGTTTCTTACTACACCACATAGCCTCAAGCTTCGTAGGAATGGTCCAATGGTGGGCCTGGCACAACTTCGAAGCCCCAAAAGAGGACGTAGCCAAAGACTACCTATCAGCCATAAAACCCCTCTTCAACTAAGTAAGAAGCTCATCCCAAAGCATCGCCCCAACCCAGGCCGCCACGCATCCCAAAGTGTCACTCGCGCTTCACCGCCCCCAACAGCAACAAGCCCCTCCCATCCAAATCCAAATTCAGATTTATATGTTGGGCTGCTTGTTCCAACGCGGCCAAGATCCCGCAGCTGTCCGCATGGGGTAACTTCCCAGCGCATTCCGCAGGACGAAAGAACCCCCGCCGCACGAAGTGTGAACTGCCTCCCATTTCTTGGACATGAGAAATGGGAGGCTTTTTATGCGTGTCGACTTGAGGGTGAAGCACGACATCGAGGCCAGGAAGGCGGCGATCGGGCTCTTCGAGCGAGGCCA